>JAESFN010000392.1_pt1 | contig 44370 bp, 30 predicted proteins | sample 9269411 | NCBI WGS metagenome assembly JAESFN01 (sample SAMN14505399, study PRJNA617100) | algae metagenome | isolation source: Iphinoe sp. HA4291-MV1 and co-occurring heterotrophs from trail next to... | place: USA: Maunawili Falls, Hawaii | collected 2009-07-25
ACGTTTGCCCCGCAGGCTCTGCTGTTCTTGAACGGTCCGCAGACTCGGCAATACGCCGAAGGCCTGGCGGCGCGGGCACAGCGCGAGTCCCCGAGCGAGCCCGTCGAGCGGGCGTACGCGATTTGCCTCGGTCGTGCGCCGAACGACGACGAACGGCAGCTTGCGGCGCAGTTTCTCGACGCCCAACAGGCGAAGTATGCAACGCTTGGCGCTGAGCCGGCCAAGCACACGGCGCTCGTCGACTTCTGCCAGGCGCTGTTTGGCATGAACGAGTTCGTGTACGTTGAGTAGCCGCTCATTGCGGGATCGCAGCGACACTAACCCGCAGCGCAAGTTTCGTTGCGCTTTCGCATCTAGCAAGCGAGACGAACGGCTGCAGCCCCGGCAGGGGCGACTCGAAAATAGCCCCGGGTAAGGCCGGCGCAAGCCGGACGCAGCCCGGGGTTACGCCTCTGGGGTGGCGAGCCATTCGTGTGTCGCCCCATCCGGGGCTTGGTCCCGCTTCCATGGAAGTACCCAGGGCTGCGGTCAGCTAGCGCTGCCCTTGCCCTGGGCTAACTTCTGTCGCCCCTAACGGGGCTGCATGTAGCCTGCTCTCTCCGAGGGCAGAGAGCTTGGGCCGCCACGGGAAGGACGCGCGCCTCTTCCTTGCTCACGCTGCGGGTTGGTAGCTTGAGGTAACCGGCACTCGGACCGGTGACCACCTCATCGCCTTCACGGAGTCGTCATGTTCCAGCGCGAGCTCACGCTGTACTCCTTCAACCTGGCCCACCTAAAGCTCCTGGCGGCCGATTTGCCCGAGGAGACGCTCGGCGATCGGCCCGCGTCGGGGCTCAAGCCGGCCCGATGGGTTCTTGGTCACTTGGCGATTTCCACCGACCTTGCGCTCCGCTGCGTGGGGCAGCCCGAGCACTGCCCGCCGGCCTGGCACGAGGCGTTTGGCCCAGGCAGCGCGCTCGAGCATCCCGACGTCGCGCCGACGAAAGCCGAACTCGTAGCGGCCATCGAGGCCGGCCACGGCTATGTGTCGGCGGCCCGCAGGCCGATCCAGCGCAGATGAACGAGCGGCACAAGGTCCCCATTCTCCGGCACACGCCGCTGGTGACCTGGAGCGACGTGGTGGCGCATCTGCTCACCACGCATGCGGCCTTCCACATTAGCCAGCTCTCGGCCTGCCGGCGTCAGGCGGGGCATCCGCATCTGTTTTAGCGTAGGCCTCTTCTAGTCGCGGCGATTCCGGTCGAGTTTCGAGGACGGATGTCGTGTTGCGGCCTCCCCCGCCCCGCCATTCCCAGGTACGATGGGAGCTTCCCGTCAGCCAGGCTAGCCCTGTGCCCGCACTGTTTCCTTTCTCGCTCGCAGATCGCCCCTATCCGCTCATGTTGGCCAAAGAAATCAAGACCGGCACGGTTGTCAGCTATAACGACGCTCCGTGCATCATCGAAACGATCACCGTGCAGAGCCCGTCTGCCCGCGGCGCGGCCACCTTCTACAAGTACCGCGCGCGGAACTTGATCACCAAGCAGAAGGTCGACATCACGCTCCGCGGCGGCGATTCGCTGCCCGAGGCCAACTTCGAGCGGCGTGACATTAAGCTGATGTACGTCGACGCCACGCACGCGCACTTTCTCGACCAAGAGGACTACAACCAGTACTCTCTGCCCCGTGCCGATCTGCAGCACGAGATGCAGTTCATCACCGAGGCGCTCGAGGGGCTCTTGTTGATGGTCCACAACGAGGAGGCCATCGGCGTGCAGGTGCCGCAGACCGTGGAGCTCAAGGTCGTAAAGTGCGACCCGGGCGTGCGCGGCAACTCGGCCACCAGCCGCACCAAACCGGCGGAGCTTGAAACGGGCCTCATGGTGCAGGTGCCGGAATACCTCTCCGAAGGGGAGATGGTGAAGGTCGACACGCGCACCGGCGACTACCTGTCGCGGGCGTGAACGCCCTTCGCCGAGCGGTGACAACCCGTAGGTTATGCTTCAGCATAACGACCCCGCTAACCCCGATTCCTTTGGGGAAGCTTGCGGCTGCGACGCTTTGACGGCGGCAGCCTTGTTTACCGTGGGTGAGTTATGCTGAAGCATAACCTACACGGCGCACGGCCACGCGGCGATTGGCCTCGGTGGGCCCCTGGTCGCTGCGGGGGATGCCGGTAGAATCATGGATCGACTATCTTTTTGGCCCCGAGCCCCAACGGCTATTCATGGATCGCACCGTTCTCGACCGCGCCGAACAACTGCAGCGCCGCATCTACCAACTGCGGGACTCTCTTTGACTACGCGGCTAAGCACGCACAGGCCGTTGCGCTCGAGAACCGCATGGCCGCGGCCGATTTCTGGGACCGGCCCGATCAGGCCCAGGCAACCGTCGCTGAGCTCAAGGGGCTGAACGCGCTCGTCAAGCCACTCGAGGAGCTGCTCTCCGGCTGGGATGACCTGGCCGCCTTGCTCGAGCTGGGCGAAGAAGACGAGCAACTCGCCGGCGAAGCCGTGGGCGAGATCGAACGCCTTGAAGGCAAGCTCGTCGACGCGGAACTCAAGAGCCTGCTCTCGGGCCCTCACGACCGCGCGGCCGCGATCCTCACGCTCAATGCCCGCGACGGCGGAACGGACGCCAACGACTGGGCCGAGATGCTGCTGCGCATGTATTTGAACTGGGCGGCCAAGCAAGGCTACGACACGGAGATCCTCGACCGGATCGACAACGAAGAGGCCGGCATCAAGAGCGCGGCCGTGGCGATTCGCGGGCCCATGGCCTATGGCTACCTGAAGGGCGAAACCGGCATGCACCGGCTAGTGCGAATGAGCCCCTTCAACGCCGACGGGAAGCGGCAAACCAGCTTCACGGCGGTCGATGTGTCGCCCGAGATCAGCGACAACGTGGAAATCGAACTGCGCGACGAAGACATTCGCGAGGACGTGTTCCGCGCAAGCGGCGCCGGCGGCCAGCATGTCAACAAGACCTCGAGCGCCATCCGCCTCACCCACCTGCCGACGAATATCGTCGTGCAGTGCCAGAACGAGCGGAGCCAGCACAAGAACCGGGCGCTCGCGCTCAAGATGCTGCGTGCCCGGCTGGCCCGCATCGAGGAAGAGAAGCGCGAAGCGGAACAGGCGGCGAAGTATCAGGGCCAGGCCAAGACCGGCTTCGGCTCGCAGATCCGCAACTACTTCCAGCATCCGGATCAGATCGTCAAGGACGCTCGCACCGGCTACAAGACGACGCACTTTCAAACGGTGCTCGACGGCGACATCCAAGGCTTTCTCGAAGCCTATCTCCGCTGGCGGGTCGGGCAGGAAGTGGCGTGAGTGAGCCGCAGGTCATCTCGATCGCCGGTCTGCAGGTTGGCTTCGCGCGGCGGGCGGATCGCTTCGAGCATTGGATCGAAGTAGCCAGTCAGGCAGGTTGGCGGCGGTTGCTCGAGTCATGCGAGGGAGCAGGCGAGTCCCCTTGGCCGCCGAGTCCCCCGCTGCAGGAGCTGCACGTCGAGCAGCGGGGCGAGAGTCAGATCGTCGCTCTGCTCGTCGGCCGGGCCGGCAACGCCCACTGGTCGCTGAGCCTCGACATCGACGGCCGCACGGCCCACGCCCCACGGCTGACCTACGATGTCGCCTGCCGGTTCGGCGGCCCGCCGGGTTGGCTCGGGGCGACTTATCAACCGTCTGAAGGCATTGCCGTCGAACCGGCCGGAGCAGACCTCGCGCTGCGCTCGCGATCGGGCGAGCAGGCCCTGCTTGCCGCCAAATTCGACGGCCGGTGGCAGTTGGTAGACGACCGCATCGTCATCGCACCAACAACGCAAACGCCCGCCGGCCGCGCAACGATCCGCTGGGGCTTCGAGTTGAGCCTGAAGGGCGATGCGTAGGGCGCCCGCGCAAAGAATCGCGGCCCAGCGGCCTAGCGGCGAGCGACCACCGGTGAACTGGTCGGAGGCGGCTGCTCGCGCCAATCGTCGGCGGGCCACAGAATCGCCGTGCCATCGAGGCTGCCAGTCAACGCCTGCCGGCCGTCGGGAGCGAAGGCCACGGAAGTCACTTCCTGCGTGTGTCCGTTGAGCGTCATCAGCTCGTTCCCAGACTGCTTCTCGGCGGTCTTGCCGGCCTGCTGCCCCAGATCCCAGATCTTGGCCGTGTTGTCTTGGCTGCCGGTCAGAACTCGCATGCCGACAGGCGAGAAGGCCACGGCGATGACGCTGCCGGTGTGGCCCGATAGCGTTACCACTTCGGCGCCAGTGCTAGCATTCCAAACTCGCGCGACATTGTCTTCACCGCCGGTGACGATGAGTGCGCCGTCGGCCGAAAAAGCGCCCGACAGCAGCGGCGCCGCGTTCTCGCCCACCGTCAGCGTTCGCAGCAAGTCGAGCTTGTCGCCCGCGGTGTTCCAGAGTCGGGCTTCCCCGTCGTCGGAAACGGTGAGCAACTTGTCTCCCGCGGGAGCGTAGACGGCGCGATTGACTGCTTTCGTATGAGCCGGCCGCTCGACAATCGGCTTGCGTGAAGCGCGATCCCAGATCACCACCTTGCCGGCGGCGTCGCAGGTAACGATCCGCGCGCCGCCGGGCGAGAACTCCGCGTACGTCAGGCGTGCGTCGTGCGGTCCCAACAGCTTGCCGCCTTCGGCCAAGGCCGACTTCGTGTTCCACAGCTTGGCCGAGCGGTCGATGCTTGCCGTGACGACTTGGCTGCGATCGGCCTTGGAGAACTGAGCCGAGGTCACGGCCGAATGAGGCCGGTAGCTCATCACCATCCGCCCCGATTCGAGGTCCCACAGTCGCGCTTGCTGCCGGCCGATCGTGAGCAGCCGGCGGCCGTCGAGGCTAAACGACGCCGACCACACGTTGCCGAAGTCGGCGTCGCCGGTAGCCGAAGTGCGCGGACGTTCGCGCCCGGTTGCTACGTCCCAGATCCGCACGCGCGCCAGTTCCTTGCCCGACTCGACCGTGGCGGCCGTGCGACCGTCGGGAGAAATCGACACGGACGTCAGATTCTCGAACGTCCCGTCGAGTTTGCGGTCGAGCTTGGCCGACTCGACCGACCATACCCGCACCGAACCGTCGTCGCTGCCGGTCAGCGCCGTGCGCCCGTCGGCCGACACCGCCAGTCCCACGACTTTGCCTGGATGCCGCATCATGAGCGGCTTGAGCTCGCGGCCCGAGGGGAGTTCCCACTGTGCGACGCTGCCGTCCAGGCTGGCGGTGAGCGCGCGGCGGCCGTCGGGCAGAAACGCCGCGGCCGCGATCGGGCGTGTATGCCCGTCGAGCGTGGCCAAGGGCTTGCCGGTGCTCAAATCCCAGAGCCGGCAACGGCCAAAGAGGTCGCCTGAGAGCAGCCATTTGCTATCGGCCGAAAAGGCCACGGCGCTGACTTGCTCGGCATGGCCGCGCAAATCGAGCTTTTGGGCCAAGGTCGTCGAATCCCACACGAGCACGGAATTGCCGTCGCCGCCGGCGGCGATTAGCCGGCCGTCGGGCGAGATGGCAAGCGCCAGCGATTGGCCGACATTCTTCGAGTAGTGAAGCGGTTCGCCTAAGGGGCGCAGCTCGAATCCGGCCTCGAGGTTCCAGAGCCGCAGCGTGCTATCGCGCGCGCCGGTGAGCACGCGGCGGCCATCGGCCACGAATAGCGCGCTCTCGCCGAGGAAATCGTGTCCCTCGGTCAAAGACTGCAGGGGACGGCCGTTGCGGGCGTCCCAGGTCATCGTCACTCCGTCGTCGTGCGCCGTGACGGCCTGCGAGCCGTCGGGGGAGAAGCCGACGCTCAACACCGGCACGGCGCCGGAATCGCGCACTAGCGGCAGCGACTCGCGATAGTCGCGCAGATTCCAGCACAACGCACGGCCGTCGTATCCACAAGACGCCAGGCGATCGCCGGCAGGGAAGAACTGACAGCCGCGCACCCAGCCGCCGTGACCCCGCAGCACGCGTTCGGCCTTGCGGTCAGCGACGTTCCAGAGCCGCACGGCGTTGTCGTGGCCGCCGCTCGCCAAATGAGCGCCGTCGGCCGAGAACGCCAGGCTATGAATCTCGCCCTCATGCCCCACGAGCGCGATCGAGCTCGATTGCTGCTGATCGCCCGCCAAGCTTGCTTTCAGGTCGGTGATTTGCAGCGTGCTCGGGTTCCAGAGTTGAATTCGCCCATCGTCTCCCGCACTGGCCACGAGCCCCGGGATCGGCGAGGCCGCCACGGCATAGACGGGCCCTTCGTGCTTACGGAAGGTGGGGAAGGGCCAGGCAACCTCGGGGAGCGAGAAATCGATCACCGAGACGGTGCTGTCTTCGCCGCCACAGACCACCAGTTCCATCTGCGGCCGATCGCTCGGAAGCTTGGCCGCGCGTGGGGCAAAGCACAGGGCATGGATCTCGTACTCGTTCGCCCTCGGCCGGCCAACCAAGCGCGGATCGAGCCCTTCGCCTGCAGTCGCAAGTTCCCAGAGCATCACATGGCCGGTCGACAGGCCCGCGATGAGCCAACGTCCGTCGCTCGAGAGCGCCATCGACAGCGCGGTTCCTTTGCCACAATCGAGAGAGCGCAACACCTGGCCAGTTGCGCGGTCCCAAATCTTGATCTGCCGCGCGGCGTCGCCGCCGGCCGAGATCAACCAGCGGCCATCGGGCGAAAAAGCGAGCGCGCGCACGGGGCCGCCATGTCGCCAGGCGGATCCCTGCTCGTTTAGGGTGAGCAAGTTCCAGGATCGCAGCTCCCCGTCGGCGGCGGCAGTGACCATCGTCTGGCCGTCCGGCGCAAGGGCCACGGCCTCGAGCCGGTGCTTCGCGTCGAACGCGTCGCGCCCTTGGTGGCACAGGTAGTTCAGCCGGCCCCATTCCCAACCACGATGATTCGGCGGACACTCCCGCAGGGTGCTGAAGGCCTGCGTAAAGCTGTTGCTGTCGATCTGCGCGGCCGCGAGGCCGATCTTCGATACATAGCCGCGATACGTTTCGCTGGCCCGTGCTGCAATGGCCTGCTGAAGGTTTGCTTGGACTTCCAGATTGGCCTTCGCGAGATCCTTGTTCGAGATCTCGAGCCTGCCGGCCGCTTCCAATGCTTTTCCGCGCTGCACCTGGGCATCGTTCCAAGCGACGAACACGACCGCCAGCGCCGTCGTGATGACCACGAAGATGGTGCCGAGCAGCACGCGCGCCATCTTGCGCGTGCGTTGCAGGCGCTGCTGCCGGCTCTCGCGCTCGGTCTGCGCGTCGAGCAACTCCTCGCGCAGCACGCGGTGTTCGGGATTCTCTGGATCGAGCAGCGACAGGCCTAGGTCGTAGTCGCCCTTGTTCAGCGCGCTCGCGGCATACGCCCAGCGCGCGAGCGGCCCGCCGGCGGCCGCAGCGGCGTTGCCAGGCCAGAGCGCGAGCGCCTCGTCGTAGCCGAAGACGACGCGGGCAAAATCGTCGTACTTGTCGGTCTCTTTTGCCTTCTCGAGATCCTGCTCGGCGCGCGAGGAGAGCAGAATGCTCTCGCTATGCGACTGGTACTCGCGGATCGCCGTCTGAAATTCCTGAACGCTCGCGAACCGGTCTTCTGGCTCGGTGGCCATGGCCTTGAGGGCCACGTCCATCAGTTCGCCGTGCTGATCGACCGCGACGATCTTGTTGCACGCCGCGGCGTACAAGCAGTTCATCACGTTCGAGCCGGTGTGCGGCGGCTTGCCGGCGATCACCTCGAATAGGCAGGCGCCGAGCAAATACACGTCGCTGAGCGGGCCGACCTTCTCGATCGGCCCCGTGGCCATTTCGGGGGCCATGTAGGCCGGCGTGCCCCCCATGCTGTTCGACTGCGTAATCGAGCTCGACTTGCGGAAGTCAGGCGTAGAGAGGGCCAGGCCCCAGTCCATCACCAGCACTTCGCCGAAGCCGCCCAGCATCACGTTTTCGGGCTTCAAATCGCGGTGTACCACGCCGCGCGAGTGGGCAAACGCAATGGCGTCGGCCACCTTCATCAAGATGTCGAGGTTTTCCGCCCGCGACTTCTTGCCGAGCGCTTCCATCCAGGGCGTGCCGCGCACGCGCTTCATCGAATAGAAGAGCGCGCCCGACTCGTTGGCGCCCAGATCGTGAATCGGCACGATGTTCGGATGGTCGAGCTCGCCGGTGACGACCGCCTCGGAGAGAAACTTGAACCGCTGCATGACGTCAGCGGCGTTCTCCGAGTTGAGCATCTTGACCGCCACTTCGCGGTCGATCGACGCCTGGCGCGCGGCGTACACCACGCCCATGCCGCCCTTGCCGAGCAGCTCGAGCAACTCGTAGTCGGCGCCGCCGGTTTCGACATCTTGAGTACGGCTGAAGGCGCGTGTCTTGATGACGAGCGTCGACTTGTTGGCGTAGGCCGCGTCGCTGGCCTTGATCGTCTTCAGCGGGTTGCCGGCCGGCGTGCGCGCGAGGCCCCAGATGGCGCTCACTCGCGCGGCTTGGCCCGCGCTGAGGCCCGACTTCGAGTCGATGGTGGCCTCGATCTGCGCTGCCGACAGCTTGGGCACCGAGCCGCTTTCGAGCGTTCGCTGCGCATCGGCGTCCCAACCGGGCGGCGGAGGCGGAACCGGAGGGAGCGAGCCGCTGGCCAAAGTGCGCAGCTCGTCGACATTGGATGGTGAAATGCTGCCCGAGTCGAGCGTCTTCTGCAGCTCGTCGGGCGCTGCGGGCAGCGAGTTGCTGACGAGCGTGCGCAGTTCGTCTTGATCGGCCGGACTAGGCGCCGGATCGGCCACCGTCTTCGCGGCGTCGGAGGCAGGCGCCGGATCTTCGCCAATCAGCTCGCTCAACTCCGGCCCGCGGCGCACGACCTGAAACAGTGTGGCGCGCAGCGTTTCCACTTCGTCCGGCGTGCCTGGCCCCGGCACTCCCGGCTCGAGCAGCGAGCGGCCGCAAACGGCGCAGCGGCCTTCGGCTTCTACGGCAGAATCGACGGGGCCATGGCAATAAGGACAGGTCGTCATCCGCGGCCTTCAAGTTCGCGTCGAGCTGCCCGGAACGCGGCCGGGCCGGTTTGGTCGTAGCGATCGCGGACCGACGCGACGCCTGTACAAGTTTAGCTTGCCCGCCCGCCGGTGGGGCGGCCGCCGCTAGACGCCTTCCAGGGCAAAACGCTCCATTTGGGCGTCGACCTCGGCCGCGCGATCATAGGTTTGCGGCCACGATTCGTCGTCGTTGCCGCGCAGCTCCCAGAACCGCTCGAGCTGCGCCGCCCGGTCATCGGCGCCTGCCGGCAGGGCCGCGCCGTCGGGCGACGAAAGCTCGCTGCTCGAGCGCAGATCCTCTGGGTCGACGGGCTGCCCGCGGCGGAGGAACACATCGAGCACGAGCCGGCGTTGACCGCCGCCCCGTTCTGTGAGGTAGAGCCGATAGTGGCCGTCGGGCAGGCGACGGAACAGGGTAGGCAAATCGCGCAGGGTTTCGACCGGCACATCGATGTCTTCCCCTTCCTCGCCATCGGGCGAAACCACGCGCAGCGCCAGCGAAGGCTCGCTCGTTTGCGCAGCCTCGCCGCGCGTGCCGCCGGAATCGGCCGGGCGCGTGTTGACCACGGGGATCGCGCGATCGGTCGACGGCGCCTCAGGCATCGCCCGCGGAGGAGCGACCGGCGGGGGCGCCTGCGGCGTGGTGTCGATGCGCACGACGGAAATGCCGGTGCCGGGAACGGTGAGCGTGCCGAAGTCGGAATTGTCTCCGCCGTCATCGTCGACCACCGTGCCGGCGATGATGATCTGGCCCGAGGAGCCAACCGACGGAGGAGTGCTGAAGTACTGGTGCGGGACTTCAAACGTTCGCGGCTGGCCGCCTTGAAACACTCCCGAATCGTAAGTGGTGCCGTCTTGCCATTCGATCTGGAAGGAAAGTTGGTCGGCCCCGGGATCATAGACCGTGACCTCGACGACGACCGTGCCTTCGGAGGTGACCTGCGCGTTCCCGACCGTGATGGTGGGTTCGACGTTGGTCACATCAATGTCTCGGCTAACCTCATCGATCTCACGCCCCGACAACCCATTCTCAGTAGCAACGGCTCGGATCTTCACCGTACGCTCGGCGTTATCGCGCAAGGTCACTTGAATGGTCGCGGTCGTTGCGCCTCCGTCCGGCACGATCTGATAGCCACCAACCGTCTTGATGACATCCGCGTTGGTTGACGTGACGGTCCAACTAGAATCCCAATCGTCGAGCTCGAACACGAGCGTCTCAGACCCGTCGGGGTCATCCAGTGCGCCGTTGAGAGTGAGCTGGAACATCGAACCCTCGGGAAGGGGGAACGTGGGCAACGTCGGAGGATCAAGGTGCGGCTTGTCGATCACAGGCAGAATTGTGATCGAAACCTTCGCTGGATTGGAAACGCCGCCTGCAGTGTCGCCCACGGTGTAGTAAAACTCATCCGTCCCGCTGTAACCGTACGTCGGGGTGTAAACGAAGGTGCCGTCGCTGGCGAAAACCACCTGCCCGTGATTTGGCCCCTGCGTAACGACGATCGTCGCGGGGTCGATCGAATTGAGGCCGCCGGGCGCGAGGTTAACGCTCGGGTCCTCGTCCACGTCAATGTCGTTGCCGAGCACCGTGCCTGTGAGCGGATCGTCTTCGTCCATCGTGAACGAATCTTCGACCGCTTTCGGCGGGTCATTCACCGGATTGACGGTGACGAACACCGTGGCCTGCTTCGTCGCCCCATCGCTGTCTGTCACAGTGTAGGTAAACGAGTCCGTACCATTGAAGTTATCCCGCGGCGTGTAGGTGATCTGCCCGTTGACGAACGTCACCGAGCCGTTTTCCGCCGAAGTTCCCGAAACGCCCGTCACCTCGATCGCCTGGGCCGATTCGTTCGCCGGGCCCGGCGTGTCGTTGACGAGCAGGTCGTCGGCGTCGAAGACGAGCGGCTCGTCTTCGGTGGCCGTTACGTTGTCGTCGACCGCGACCGGCGGATCGTTCACGGCGTTCACCGTCACATAGACGGTGCCTTGGGCCGAGAGCGGATCAGGCTGGCCGTTCGTCGTTCCGTCGTCGGTGATCGTGTAGGTGAAGGTGTCGACGCCGTTGAAGTCGGGCGGCGGAGTGTAGGTGATTACGCCGTTATTGAGCGTGACGGTGCCGCCGTTGGCGCTCGTGGCGCTGACGGCCGTAACGTTGATGTTCTGAGCGGATTCCAGCGGGCCCGCATTGTCGTTGGCAAGTAGATCTCCGACGGCGATGTCGAGGGGCGTGTCTTCGTCGGTCTCGATGCTGCCATCGTCGTCGACATCGGCAAAGGGTTCGTCGTTGACCTCGGTCACGGTGACCTGCACCGTTCCGGTCGTCGTCTTGGCATCCGGCGAGCCGTTCGTCGTGCCGTTGTCGCGGATCGTGTAGACGAACGTGTCGACGCCGAAAAAGTCTTCTGGCGGCGTGTAGGTGACGATGCCGCCGACAAAGGTGATCGTGCCGCCCGCGGCGCTCGTGGCGTCGACGCCAATCAACTCCAGTACCTGGCCGTTCTCGTTCGCAGGCCCCGCTTCGTCGTTCAACAGCAGATCGACGCCGTTAAAAGTGAGGAGCGTGTCTTCGGCTGTCGTGTAATCGTCCTGCAGAGCGACCGGATCGTCGTTGACCTCGGTCACCGTTACGGTCACCGTGCCCTGGGTTTGGCCCGTCGGGGAGCCATCGTCTTCCAGGGTGTAAGTAAACGTGTCGACGCCGACGAAGTTGGTCGGCGGCGTGTAGGTGATCTGCCCGGCGACGATCGCGACCGTTCCCCCTTGCGCGCTCGCGCCGCTCACGGCGGCGACGCTCAGATTTTGCGCCGATTCCTCGGGGGCGCCCGGTCCGTCGTTCACCAGCAGATCGCTGGCGGCAAAGGTGAGCGGCGTGTCCTCGGCCGTCGTCACGTTGTCGGGACCGGCCGTCGGCGGGTCGTTCACGGCGTTGACTTGCACCGTGACCGTGGCCGTGTCGCCCAGCGGATCAGGCTGACCGTTCGTCGTGCCGTCGTCGGTGATGGTGTACGTGAAGGAGTCGGCGCCGGAGAATCCTGGCGGCGGAGTATAGACCACCTGCCCGGCGACGATTGCGACCGTGCCCCCTTCGGTGCTCGTGGCGCTCACGCTGGTGATCGAGAGCGTTTGCCCCGTTTCGCCTGGACCCGCGGAGTCATTGCTCAGCAGTTGGCTGGGATCGAGCGTGAGCGGCGTGTCCTCGTCGGTATCGAAGCCAGCGTCGTCGAGCGCATCGGGCGCGTCGTTCACCTCGGTCACGTTGAGCGTCACCGTGGCCGGCGCGAGCGATGTGCCTTGATCGTCGACGACTTCATACGTGAAGCTGTCGGTTCCGAAGAAGTCGTCGTTCGGCGTGTAGTCGAACGAGCCGTCGGCGTTGAGGGTGAGAACCCCATTGGCCGGATTGGAGACCTTGACCGCGGTCATCGTGCCCGTGCCGGTGTCGTTGGCCAGCACACCGGTGGCAGGAATCGAGAGTGAGCCGTCTTCGGCCACATCGAACGAGTCGGGATTGGCCACCGGCTCGCCGTTCAAGACGCGGCGATCCTCGAGCCGACGCACGTAGAGCGTGGGGTATGCCGGCACAGGCTCCGGCGACTTCGCCCGCTGCGAGCGAATCCAGGCCGTGAACGAGCGCATGCGGAAATCCCTACAGTGGGGGCGCGGCCGAAGAATCTGCCCAATGAGCGTCGCCAGGAGCCCGAGTCGGCCGCCTCGGATCACCTCGAACTCCCTGGCTCACCTTAAACTTATGGCGAGAACCGGGCCCGCGCACTGGGGAAATGACCAGCCACGATTATCTCCAGCGAGGGGGAGGGGGTCAATTTCTTGGTCGAGGGACGCTCCCCCCGGCGAATAGCTTTCGGGGGCTGGGCAGCAGCTCGGGTGACATTGGCCCAACATCAGGCTGGTTCGCCTGGTCGACTTTGCGGGTCAGGCGATTGAAACCTGCTCCTCGCGGTGCGTCTGTATCGACCACGCCGATCGTGCCGAAGCAGAGCTAGGCGAGCACTCTCGAGTGCGGTGTCGCCCGCTCGCGCACGGCACGATCACTCGCCCGGCCCAGGATCAGCTCCGAGTACGACATGCGCGGCACGTTCGGATTCTGCCTGATCACGATGACCGTTGCGGCTTGTGCCGCCGCAACCCCACCGCAGGCGGGCAAACGGTCGGCGATCTTGTTACGGGCCGACCTGGCGCCCACGATCCGCGTTTCCCAATCCGCGACGACGCCGACCGCCGCTCTCGAGCCGGCGAAGAAGTTGGCGTTGCAGGCGCCGCCCGCAGCTCCCTTGCATTTGAACGCAACGGGCGAAGCAGCGCCGATCACGCCGCCGCCACTGCTTACGCTCACGCTCCCGGCCCCGCCGCGGCCGCTTGAGCTTGAGTTACCAGGACCGCCGGCTGCGACCGCCGAGTTGCCCGCGCAACCTACTAAGCTCGTGCTTCAAGCCGATCCGCAGATCGTGGCCGCGGCGGAGTTTTCTTCGTCTGGCGAAGAGCTTGCTGCGGACAGCGCTTCGAAAGCAGAGCGACCGACGGAGGCCGTCGAGCAGAACCGGCGGCTTCAGTTCGCGTTTTTCATGGCTCAGTCCGATCTGACGCCGCAGAAAGAGCTGCCGCCCACCGCCGATGACCTGGCCGATCCGCTCACGCGTCTTCTCGGGCAGCAGCCCGACGAATACATCCGACCCATCGGCGACCTGCAGGCAGACATCGCCTTCAAGCCGGGACCGCTGCCGGACAAGTACGACCGCATGGCGGCCGAGAAGTTCGCGCGGGCGGGCGAAGTCGTGGCCGCGTACGGCTCGGATCGTCCCTGGCCGGCGTTTACTTACGCGTACGTCGCCCCGGCGCTTTGTCATCGGCCGCTCTATTTCGAAGAGCCGAACGTCGAGCGCTACGGCTATCAGCTCGGCTGCCTACAGCCGGTCGTCTCGGGGGCACACTTCTTCGCCACGGTGCCCTTCGTGCCGTACAAGATGGTCATCTGCCGACCGCACGACTGCATGTACACGCTCGGCCAATACCGCCCCGGCGACTACACGCCCTTCCAACACAACCGCTTCGTCTGGGACACCAAGGCCGCGGTGGCGCAAGTCGGCGTGGTCGTCGGCCTCGTGTTCCTGATCCCGTAGCGGCTGCTGCGGATTCGCCCGGCAACGCGAAACTCAAGACGTGACGAAGCACCAGGCACTCTGCTCTCGGAGAGAGCAGGCTACTACGGGTGATGAAACACCTTGTGGCAATCGGAGCAGCTCTTTTCGAGCTTCTTTACCAGAGCGGCCGCCTGCGCCTGGTCGTCGTTGCGGCAGGCGGCGTTGAGTTCGCCTGCTAGATCGCGGAATTCGGCCGACAATTCGTACCACTTCGGCAGGTCGGCTTCGTTCTTCACCTCGTGCGTGTCGAAGAGAATCGCCTGGCCGATTGCGGCCAGCACCGCGGCGTCGCCGGCGGATTCTTTCTGGGTGCGTTTGAACCGCGTAGGCGTGACCGAACGCTTGAGCCGGGTATGAAGCGTATTGACCTGCTTCATGAGTTGCCCCTGCGAAGCGACCTGCTTCCAGGCGACCTCGCCCGTCGCCGGCCCCGCCTTGAGCGCGCTCATCAGGGCATTGCGAGCCGCGACGGCCTCTTCGGTGTTTTCCGACGCCTTGGCCAAGGCCTGCGACGTTTCGATCAGGGCCGGGGCCGCCGACTTGAGCGGATGATCCTCGTCGTGCATTCCCAGGCTCAGGGCGAGCACGGTGATCGTGTGGGCCTGCTTCTTGACCTTGGTTTTCTTGACCTCGTCGTAGTCGGCCGGGGTGACAAGCGCGGTGTCGATTTCCTTGGCGTAGAGATCGATCTGGTTTGCCAAATCATCGATCGGAGCGAACTTGGAAACGGGCGGCGAGGCCGGCGGCTCTGCCCAGGCGGCAACCGTGCCCAACACGAGGGCCAGCATGGCCACTCCCAACCGCAGGTTTCCGCCAGAACGCTTCATCGCAGCCAACCTTTCCACACGCCAAGATGATGTTTGCCGGGACTTAGTGTACTACGGCGCGCCATGCCCCGCGAGCGGCCCCAGCCCGCGCAACGCACGACTCGGAGTCGCCGGCGGCAGGTCTGAACGGGCTTCAAGCCGTGGGGTAGTCGCGGCCGCCGCGGATGGCGAACTGAGCCAGTACGAAGCCAATGCCCATGAGCGCCGCGGCGACCAGATAGGGCCACGACGGATGATCGGCGATCAGGCGAATGCCGATCACGGGGCCGAGAATTCGCGAGAGTGACGCTGCGCTCTGCCCCAGCCCCAAGATCGCACCTTGCTGCGTGGGATCGCTGCGGCGGGAGATCAGCGATTGGAGCGGCGGCGTGACCAGCGAAAAGCCGATCACCTCGATCGTCAATCCGAAGAGCAGCAGACCGAAGTTGTGAATCACCGCGGCCCAAGCCAACAGCATCAAGCCAATCGTCGCCACGATCAGGCCCGCAGTCGCCAACACTCCCTCCGGCAGCTTCTTCGCTAGTCGCCGGACGAGAAAGCCTTGGCTCAGCGTGAGGGTGAGGCCCAAGTACGTGAAGACCACGAGCACGATCATGAAGACGTCGCGGCCGGAGCCGCTCGTCGGCTGAGCGCGAAACTTCGCCAGCAGCCAGCCCAAGAGCGGCGAGCTCACGTTGCCGGCGTCGAACTGTTCCACGAGCCGCGCCACGCTGAGCGACAACGTCGATTCGAAGCTGGCGAAAGCGATCACGGTCAAGAAAGAAGTCAGGATCAGCAGCCCCACCGAAGGCGTAGCCAACGCCACTTGCAGCGCGCGAAAGTCAAATAGGTTGCGATGAGCGACTCCGGCGGCACGTTCCGGCTCCGGCAAGCGCGTCCACGCCAGCACGAACGCGCCGGCCGACAAAATTGCGGCGACGAACCCGGGCCAGGGGCTGAACTCGCCACCGTCGATGAGCACCGAGAGCCCGCCGATCATTGGCCCGAGCGTAAAGCCCAAGCCAAAGGCCGCGCCGATCAGCGCCATTCCGGCCGCTCGGCGGTCGCGCGGCGTGACATCGGCGATGTAGGCCTGCGCCGTAGCGATCGTGGCGCCGGCGATGCCTGCCCCGATGCGGGCCACGAACAGCCCGGCCAGGCTGCGCCAGATCGTCGCGAAACCAAACAAGGCGTAGAACACCACCGAGCCCGCCAACCCCAAGAGCACGATCGGCCGCCGCCCGACGCGATCGGAAAGCCGACCCCAGATGGGCAGAAACAGAAACTGCATGGCCGAGAAGCTGGCCATGAGCAACCCCACAATCCAGCCAGCCTGCTCGGGCGTGTAGCTAGCGGTGAAGTGCCGCGCATAGATCGGCAGCAGCGGCAACACCATGCCGAAGCCCAGCAGATCGATGAACACGGTGAGAAAGATCACCGCCAGAGCGGTGCGGCGGGCAGAATCGTCCATCGGCAGGGGCGCGCGGGGTGAGGAAAGCAACCGGCCGCAGACGTTGGGAGCAAGCCTCGCGCCAGTGGCCCCGATTGTCGCCGGGGGATCGTTTACCGGCAAGGCAACCTCGGCATCTGTCAGAAGTGGAGTTGCGCCCTTTCCTGGCCGTGGCTCCGCAAGCTGAAGGCTCGCCAGAATGTAGCCGGGGTCGGCCGCCACGGCGGTCGCCCCCCGGATCACGATCTCACGCGTATTGCATCCTGAAGGGATGCCAGAAGAGTTCTGCCACCCCGTCGGGGTGGACAACACGTTCCTCGAACTTTCCGGGGGTAGCGGCTGACCGCCGCGACCCCCGGCTACATTCTGGCAACCCGCTGGGTTGCGTTCTCGACTCACCGCGCCCGGCAAAGGCGTCACGACGAGATGCAAAAGCGCAACTTCAAAACGCTCACTGCGGGTTAGTGTGACAAGCCCGAAATTTTTAGCGATGACGCAGCGCTACCGGTTCGGCACGGCAACAGGAAAGAACAGCGGACGGTGGTCCTGGGCGCCTTGCCCGAACTGGGCAATGAAGTCTTGCATAGCAGAGGTCCGCAGAAATCGGGTGAGTTCGGCCGCTCCCATTGCTCGTTGATCGCTCGGGCCTGTGGGGGTGCGCGTGACGATCAGATAGGGGCGCCGCAGCCGGCGGTCGCCTTGCACCAGGATTTCGAGCCCGCTCTCAGGCGTGTGGGCTTTCAGAAATGGGATACGAGCCACAAGCGCGTACGCTTTCTCCTTTGCCGCGTGCTCCAGCATTTGCTGGTGTCGCTCGGCCGGCAACGACAGTACTTGGTCCGGATCGAGCTCGAGGTCGCCGGCGACGAGTAGATCATTGAGAACCTCATTGGCGCCTTGGCCTCCGTGCAGCAAAAGCTTGCTAGGCGAATCGAGGATCTTGGTCAAAGCCCGCACCGCGTTGCGGCCTCCCTTGACGCCTGCTGGGTCTTCGGTCGGACCTACCAGCACGAAGTCGTTGCGCACCCAGGGCTGCGGATCGACGCCGAAGCCGTCGGCAACCAAGTTGATGATCGCGTCGCTCGAATGCATTGTGATCAGATCGGCTTCGCCTTCGCGAAACGATTCGGCGATGACATGCTTAGGGCCAACGGCGACCATTTGCAACTTGCAGCCGGGCCTGTGCTGCTCGAAGCGTTGACTGACCGCCTGCCACAAGCCTGTGTCGTACATGCCGCCGATCACCGCGCAGCGAACGACAACCGGCGTTGCGGCGTCGTCGGCCGCCTGGGCCTCGTTCCAGTTCACGAGAACCAAGGCCAACGCCCAGATCCAGCAGCGCCGTCGCAAGCAGTACGAGTGCATCGAAACGCTACTCCGAAGGACGCAGAAGCGCGAAGTACGGGTTGGATTGCCGCGGCAGGCAGGTGAGGCCCGAGCGAATTGACACGCCGGCGCCATGTTACGAGACTGGCGGCTTACCCACAACAAAGCTGCTCCGGTACGACAATCTCATGCGCCTCGTTCCTTTGCTCTGCGTGGCTCTCCTTTTGCTTCTTGGCTCACGAAACGCCGTCGGCGCGCAGATTTCGCTTGCTGCCGATCTCGACAACACGATCTTTGCTGAGTCGGAGAACAGCGGCGGATCGGCAACCACCTTGTTCGCTGGGCAGAACAATCAGGGCAACGCCCGGCGGACGCTGGTTCACTTCGACATCGCCGGAAACTTGCCGCAAAACGCGAACGTCACCAACGTCGTGCTCAAGCTCACCCTCGACGCCGGATCTCAATCCGACACCGAAGAACGGTCGTTGGGGGTGCATCGCGTGATGGCCGCGTGGGGAGAGGGAACTTCGGGAGGCGGAGGTCCCACCTCGGGCCAGGGCCAGCCAGCGACTGCGGGCGACGCAACTTGGACCGACCACGTTTATCCGGGGCAAGCGTGGACAACGCCTGGCGGCGACTTTGTCGGCGCCGCGAGTTCGACGGCTATGGTCGGAACCACGCCCGGCGACTATTTCTGGGATTCAAGCGTTTCGCTTGTCGACGACGTGCGCGGTTGGCTGGCGATGCCCGCCATGAACCATGGCTGGATCGTGCTGGGCTTTGAAGGTACAAACGGCACGATCCGCCGCTTCCATTCGCGCGAAGCCGCCTCAGAACTGCGTCCCACGCTCACGATCGACTATGTATTGATCCCGGAACCGTCGACCGTTCTGCTGCTTGCGATTGGCCTGTGTGCTTGGTGCGGGGTGAAGCGAGTTAGGTCGACTCGTTGAACGACGCAGGGCTATCCGACTAATACGCTACGGTCGGACTGCTGTTGTCACCGCAATCGATGCTACGTTGCCGGCAAACATGGCTGATCTCCAGAACCCAAAGCTGATCTGGCTCAAGGGGCTGCTTTTCCTCCTCCTAGGGCTGTTTGCTTCGGGCCTGCTCTTGATGTTCGCCCCGATCCTGCAAGTGGCGGTGCTCTTGTGCCTTGCCGTCTGGTCGTTTTGCCGGTTCTACTACTTCGCGTTCTACGTGATCCAGCACTACGTTGACCCGAGCTATCGCTTTGCCGGCTTGCTGGCGTTCGCGCGCTATGCCTGGACCGTGGCGCGGAGAAAGAGCGACTAGGCCGCGCCGCGTCGGCAGTTGACCATCAAGCGGGCTGCCCGGTACACCTAGTCGAATCTCACCTTCCTCTAGGCACCGCATGAAGATCGCCTACTTCGACTGCGCCAGCGGCATCAGCGGCGATATGACGCTCGGCGCGTTGATCGATGCTGGCGCCGATCTCGAGGCCATCAACGCGGCCGTCGGCTCGCTCGGGCTGCCGGGCGTGAGGATCGTGGCCGTCGAAACCAAGAAGCATGGCTTTCGCGCCAAGCAGATCACAGTTGAGCACGAGCTGGAGCAGCCGCAGCGCAAGCTGCACCATATCGACGCCCTGATCGACCAGGGTGCGCTCAGCCCTCGGCAGCGTGAGCTGGCCAAGCGGATCTTTCTCAAGCTCGGTCAGGCCGAAGCCAAGGTCCACGGCGTGACGCTCCAGAAAGTCCACTTTCATGAGGTCGGCGCGGTCGATTCGATCGCCGACATCGTGGGCACGGCCGTGGCCATCGATCTGCTGGGCATCGAGCGGGTGGCTTGCTCGCCAATTCCCACCGGCACAGGCTTTGTCGAGATTGCCCACGGCCGCGTCTCGATTCCTGCCCCGGCGACCGGCGAACTGCTGACCGGTGTTCCGCTGGCCGCTTCGAACGTGCAGGCCGAGCTGACGACCCCCACCGGCGCGGCGATCATTGCCACGTTGGCCGAGCAGTTTGGTCCGCCGCCGGCGATGACGATCGCAGCCATCGGCTACGGCGCAGGCCAGCGCGATTTGGCCGAGCAGCCCAATCTGCTGCGCGTGTTGATCGGCACGGCCAGCGACGCGGCGGTCGGCGAAACGCTGTGGATGGTCGAAACGAATCTCGACGATGCGAGCGGCGAGATGATCGGCTATTGCCTGGAACGACTGTGGGAGCAGGGTGCGCTCGATGTTTACACCACGCCCATCCAGATGAAGAAAAATCGCCCCGCGGTGGTCGTGAGCGTGCTATGCAGGGGCGAGGAATTGGCGGCCCTTGAACAAACGCTGTTTCGCGAGACGACCACGCTGGGCGTGCGCCGCTGGCCCGTCTCGCGCACGCGGCTCGAGCGCCGTCCCTATCGCGTGGAGACGCCCTGGGGACCGGTCGACGGAGTGCTCGCCCTGATTCCGGGACAGCCGCCGCGTTTTTCGCCGGAGTTCGAAGCGTGCCGCGTCTTAGCACGTTCGCAGGATGCTCCGCTGCGAACGATCTACGAGGCCGCGCTCAAGGCCTTCGATCCTCAGGCAGTCGTCAATTGAACGGAAGCCGGCCATGTGGCTCTTAGCGGTCTCCTTCAACGACCTTCTGCTGCCCGCGGCGCTCGGGCTCTTGACTTTCTTTTTGCTGCGTCAGAGCGTGCGACGATTCAGCGACCTACGCAAGCGGCGACAGCAGCGTCAGCAGCAACGCCCTCCGCTTCGGATCGCTCCAGAGCCGACCCTGCCGACCGCGGCCGGCGTAGCGGGCGAGGTCGAACTGCACGATCGCGCTCGCGAACTAATGGCCCGCATCGATTCGAAGGCCGCCGCGCTCGAACACTTGCTGCGTCGCGCCGCAATGGAAACCGAGCGGTTGGAGCAGGCGCTCCGCCGCGCGGAAGCGCATGCCGACGAGCGCTCGCCGCGCAACCCCGACAATCGCTGAATTGGTCGACACAGCCGACGCCACGGAGGGTCCGCTATGCGGACCAGTCTGCGCTTCACTTTTCCACCGCTGGCGGCGGTCTCGCCGCAAGGAAGAGCGGTTTGCCGATGGGTTCGCCGCCTGGTGGGGAAAGCGGCTCCGGTAGCAACAGGCCGTTCTGCGCGGCACAATACGCTGACATGCTAACGACGGTCGCCAGAATGGCGGCAGCCGACGCATTTCTTTTCCATTATTCGAGGTGAAACGATGCGCATTCGCTTGATCGCCCTCGTCTTGTTCGCGCTGGTCTGCCGTTCCTCTTGGGCCGAGGAGCCCGCCGCGCCGGATCTGGTCGAGTGGAAGGTCCGCGTCGTCGACGAGCAAGGGCAGCCGGTGGCGGATGCCGAGGTGGGGCTGAGTTATTCGTTCACAAGGGAAGAGGGTTGGCATTTTACTCAAGACACGGCGACTCGGACGAACGCTCAAGGCGAGTGCGTAGTGAAGTCGACACCCCGCGCCTTCGAAGTGTTGTCTCTCTCGGCGCGCAAGACCGCCGAACAACGAGCCGCGTTTGCGAATCTTCCGGCCGAGACCGACAAACGCGAGGTAACGCTTACGCTCGTTCCCGCCCGCCGCGTGCTGGGAAAGACACTATCGGCTGAGTTGACCGCATTGGGGGAAACGCCGGGACGCGCTTGCATCTCGATTTACCTCGACGGTCGGTTCGCAACCGAACACTGGGGCGACACGGCGAACTTCGAAGCGTTGCTCGTACCGGGGATCTATGAGTTCGAAGCAGTTGGCTCCGGCGGCGCCGAAACGGTGCGCCGCCGCATCGAAGTGCCGGCCGGCGAGGGGGACCTTGTACTCGAGCCTTTCGATCTGCCTGCCTCGCGCCTTCGCAACCTGCAGGGGCAGCCCGCCCCCGAATTGCCGGATACGCTCGCCTGGAAGAACAGCAAGCCGCTGAAGCTGGCCGACCTGCGCGGCAAGCCGGTGTTGCTCGACTTTTGGGGCTGGTGGTGCGGGGCTTGCGTCCACAACATGCCCAAGCTGTTCGAGCTTCACGACCGGCTGCACGAGCGTGGCCTAGTAATCATCGGCGTGCATGTCGACTACGACGACGTCGCCCCCACGGTTACCGCCCTCGATGCGAAACTGCAAGAAACGCGCAGAGAGCTTTGGAAGGATCGCGACGTGCCCTACCCCGTGGCGCTCTATCCCGATAAGCCAGCACCGCACATGGGAAAAGACGACGCGATTGCCCGCTCACACGTTTCGGCGCTCTACGGCGTTCGCTACTACCCGACCTACATCCTGATCGATCCCGAAGGCCGCGTGGCGGGGCAGTTCGGTGGCAGCGACGAGGATTTGCAACGGCTCGAGGCAATGCTGCCGCAGAAATAGCGTCGCGGATTCTGACACCAACGACCGGCCGCTTCCACGCACCACGGCGACTCGCCGAGGGCTAACTGCGCTCTTCCCCGGCTCATTAGCCCCCCGTCAATGACGGGGGGGAGTTCTACTGCAACTCCACCGCCCGCGGTTCAATCGATTGAGTCAGACGCTTACTTGAGCGAAGCCACGTCGATGACGAAACGGTATTTTACGTCGCCGCGCAGCATCCGTTCATAGGCCGCGTTGATTTCTTGGATCGGAATAACCTCGACATCCGAAACGATGCCCCGCTCGGCGCAGAAGTCGAGCATTTCTTGTGTCTCCGCGATGCCGCCGATCGCCGAGCCGGCAAACGTCCGCCGCCGCGGGATCAGGCTAAAGGCGCTGACCGGCAGCGGCAGCTCGGGCGCACCCACGAGCACGAGCGCCCCATCGAGCGCCAGCAGATCGAGATAGGCGTTGATGTCGTGGCTGGCCGACACGGCGTCGAGGATGAAGTTGAAGCTCCCCTTGTGCTTAGCCATCTCGTCGGCCCGCTTCGACACCACGACCTCATGAGCCCCCAGCCGCAAGGCGTCTTCCGTTTTGCCAGGCGACGTGGTGAATAGCACCACGTGCGCACCCATCGCCCGCGCGAGCTTCACGCCCATGTGCCCCAGGCCGCCGAGCCCCACGATGCCCACTTTGTGGCCGGGGCCGACCCTCCAATGCTTTAGCGGAGAGTAGGTGGTGATGCCGGCGCAGAGGAGCGGCGCAGCGCCGGCCGGATCGAGCTGATCGGAGAGCCGCAGCGTGAACGCTTCGTCGACCACGATCCGCTGCGAGTAGCCGCCGTAGGTTACTCCGCCCGAATGCCGATCGGGGCCATTGTAGGTGAAGATCGTCTGCTGTTCGCAGTACTGCTCGAGTCCGCGCTGGCAGCTAGGGCACGTGCGGCACGATTCGACCATGCAGCCCACGGCGGCCAGTTGGCCTACCTTGAACTTCTGCACCGCCGAGCCGACTTGGGTTACGCGGCCAACGATTTCATGCCCCGGCACCACGGGGTAGACCGTGTTGTGCCATTCGTTGCGCACCTGGTGGATGTCGGAATGGCAGACGCCGCAGTAGAGGATCTCGAGGGCCACATCGGTCGGCAGCGGATCGCGGCGAGTGAGAGCAAAGGGCGCGACCGGCGAAGTCGCCGAATTCGCGGCGTAGGCCTGGGTGGACATGCATCTGATTCCGGGAGACTCGTGATTCATAAGTTCGCCCGCCGCTGGAGCGGGCGAGGCGACTTATCTTACGCGCCCCCGGCCGCCGAGCCAGCGGCGCAGGATTGTTGGCCGGTTTTGCGCAAACTCATTTGGCGCTCGAGACCAGATTCCTTGCGTCCGCGACCGTGTTAGAATCAGTCTCGCTCTGGGCGGTGAATCGTGCGCCAGAGCAGCTATCGTCCGTCACGTCACCCCTATTTCGAGCCGTTATGCAGCTCACCGTAACGCCCCGCGCCGATGCTTGGCTGGTCGAAACCCAAGGCGCTATCGACGATTCGGCCCGCGAACTATTTCGCGAGGAATTGCACCCGCGCCTGCTCAACACGGGGGCGAAGATGGTGCTCGATCTGTCGGGCTCGAACTACATCAACTCGCAGGGTCTGGGGCTGCTCGTGACCTTGGCCTCGCACGCAAACACGCGCGGCGCGAACTTGGTGTTCTGCGGACTGCAACCGCATGTGTCCGGCGTGGTCTCGGTCACCAAGCTCGACCGCTTCTTCACGATCCTGCCTGACGCGAACCAGGCGCTGGCGAGCTTGAGCGTAGAGTAGCTCGCCTGGGCACGTCGCGGCGCTCCTTTGCGGAGCCGGCGTGTTATACTGAGCCCACTCCCGCCGGCTTCGGCCGAACCCCACCCACCTCCACCACCTCCACGCGTGCAACTCCATGGCTTCCTCGCGCACTCCTCGCCGCGGTTCGAATCGTCGTCAGTTCTTGCAGACCGCGGGCGCGGTGGCCGCCAGTGCGATCGGAGCCCCCCTCATTATTCCGCGCAGCGCGCTCTCGGCTCCAGGCAAGCCGGGTGCGAACGAGCGAATCACGGTCGGCGCGATCGGCGTCGGCGGGCGTGGCACACTGCTGCTGCAGCAATTGCCTGAGGACGCGCAGCTCGTCGCCCTGAGCGACTGCAATCTGCCGCGGGCCGAGGCCTTCAAAGCGAAGCAGCAGGGCAATTGGCCGGTGCATCAGGACTATCGCGAAATCCTCGACCGCAAGGACATCGACGCCGTGGTGGTGGCCACCGGCGAGTTCCAGCGGGTGCTGCCCTGCATTCAAGCGGCCCAGGCAGGTAAAGACATCTACGCCGAGAAGCCGCTCACGGTCTACATCAACGAGGGGCGGGCACTGGTCGACGCCGTGCGCCGCCACAACCGCGTGCTGCAGGTCGGCTCGCAGCAGCGGTCGATGGCCATGAACCGCGTGGCCTGCGAACTCATTCGCAGCGGCGGCCTGGGCAAGGTGCTCGAAGTGCGGGCAATCAACTACGGCGGCGCTGAAGCCACGCCCGATGCCCTACCGGCGGGCCAGCCCGTGCCGGCGGGGCTCGATTGGAACATGTGGCTCAATCAAGCGGCCGAACGCCCGTTCAATCACGACTGGATGGGCTGGATGCGCTGGCGCGACTTCGCCGGCGGTGAGATGACGAACTGGGGCGCCCACGGCGTCGATCAGATCCAGTGGGCGCTCGGCATGGACGACACCGGCCCACAAGACCTCGTGCCGCTTACCGAGGGGCCCAATGGGCAAGTGTCGATGCGGTATCCAAACGGCGTGGAAGTGAAGTTCATCATCGAGCCGGGCCGCGGCCCGATGGGTGGCGCGGTGTTCGTGTGCGAGCGCGGCAAGCTCGAAATCAACCGCAACAAGTTCTCCTCGAACCCGCCCGAGATCGCCGCGCAACTGCTCAAGCAGGTTAACGAAGCGGAAGAAGAGCGGAAGTGGAGCGACGAGCTCGCCCTCTGGCAAGCCAAATGGCACATGCAGGACTGGCTCGACTGCATCCGCAGCCGCAACCGCCCCGTGGCCGATGTCGAAATCGGCCACCGCTCGGTCACGGTGTGCCACTTGGCCAACATCGCCCGCGCGATCGGCCGGCCGCTGCGTTGGAACGCGGCGAGCGAAACGTTCGTGGGCGACGACGAAGCCAACGCCCTACTCGACCGCCCGCGGCGCAAGGGCTTTGAGTTGCCGTCGGCGTAGCCGTTCGTCCTCAGAAAGCTCACGCAACCGGATTCCAACGTGCTCGCGCGCCGCAACGATCCGTGTCCCCCTGGCGACTCGCCGAAGGCTAATCTCGGCGTTCCCCGGCTCATCCCGACGGGATGCCGAAAGCTTACCGCTCGGCTCCGCCGCCCCGTCGGCTACACTTCCGCTGCCGAACGCACCTCACCTCACCTCGGTTACGCGAGCCCGGCGACACTCCTACTTCACCAAATCCAACGTCCCCCATAGGCTGGGGTCTTCTCGGTACGGAAACTCACCCCCAACGGTGAAGGTCTGCTCGCCGAGTTCGCGATCGGCCAGCAGGTACGTGAAGCCCAGCTTGGGGTAGTCGGCCGGATCGAAGCCGGTGAGCGCGCCGGCGGCGATCAATGCCCGCAGCACGTAGCCGTCGACGCGTTTCTCGCTTTGCGCCTTGAGCTGCGACGACTTGGCCGGCTTGGCGTTCTCTCGGGCACGGTTGATCAACATTTGCTCGGCCACGGCGTCTTCGAGCTTGCGGCCGGCGCCCGAAGGCAGAAACACGAACCGATGGCAGAAGCGGCTCGCACGGTGGATGTTGTGGGTATCGCGCGTGTCGATCCAGATTTGCAGTCCGTCGCTATCGTCGATCCGCGAGTCTCGGCACCAGGGGGCGGATCGCTTGCCGTACACACGCGCGCTAATGACCAGTCCCTCCTCGTTCCACGCCGCCCGTACGTCGGCAAATGGCTTGCGGCCATCGAGCTCGCCGAAGAACGGCAACTGAAAGCGCTCGGGCAACTCCAGGTCCTTGCCCAACGTGCCGGCGCCCGCTTCGAGGCAAGGGACGGAAAAGCGAAAGGCGGCGCGAGCCGGGATCAACGAGTCAGGCATCGTGGGCTCGAAGGAGGAGCAAAACGCGGGCGGCGAACGAGCGGAAGGCCGGCCCTAGTTATTTGGTCGGCGGCGGAGGCGTTTGGCCGTTGTCGTCGGCCTCATGAACGTGGCCGTGGCGGAAAGCGTCGGCCATGGCCAGGGGCACCTCGGCCTCGGCGAGCACCAGCCGCGAGCGATTCTGCGAAACCTGGGCCTTCATCTCTTGCTCGCGAGCGATGGCGAAAGCCCGCCGTTCTTCGGCGCGGGCACGCGCGACGCGGGTATCGGCCTCGGCCTGATCCGCCTGCAAGCGAGCGCCAATGTTTTCGCCCACGTCGATGTCGGCGATATCGATCGACACGATCTCGAACGCCGTGTGAGCATCGAGCCCGCGGTGAAGCACCGCCTTCGAAATGCGATCGGGGTTTTCCATCACCACCAAATGGCTTTCCGACGAGCCGATGGCCGTGATGATGCCTTCGCCCACGCGAGCGATGATCGTGTCTTCGGTTGCGCCCCCGATGAGCTGCGCCAGGTTGGTGCGCACCGTCACGCGGGCTCGCACCCGCAGTTCGACACCATTCTTGGCGATGGCGCTCAAGAACGTCTTCTTGGCGGTCTTGGGATCGGGGCAATCGATCACTTTGGGATAGACGCTCGTGCGCACGGCGTCCAGCACATCGCGGCCGGCCAGGTCGATGGCCGCCGCGCGGTCGAAATCGAGATCGATGTCGGCCCGATGGGCGGCCACGATCGCATTGATCACCCCTGGCACGTTGCCGCCGGCCAGGTAGTGGGCCTCGAGTCGTTTCGTGGTGATGCCGGTGCGAGGGTCGGTGCCGATGCCGGCCTGCATGGCCTGAATTTTGGTGGTGACGATCGTCCGCGCGTCGACCTGCCGGAGACTCATGCCGATCAGGCTCCACATGCTGACGCGCGCGTCGGACATGTAGGCCTGAAACCAGAGCTTGCCCCAGATCATCACGATCACGAGCAGCGCGAACAAGAGCAGCAGCACCAGGCCGCCGATGACGAAATACTCGATCCCCTGGGCTTGGGCGAGCAGCAAGGGCGCGGAGACAGCAGACATATTCGAGCGTATTCCGGCAGGGATCGCAGGACGGAAAGGGACGAAAGCACGCTCTCGGCGTGCATCCTATCTCGCGCCAGAATACCGCGCCCAGCTTCGAGGAACTAGCCGCGGCCCGCGGAAGTCCTTCGAGACAAGTTGGTTGCGTACAGGTAATAGGATACGAAACGTGCCTGCCCACCGACTCCCGCCGAGCGTTTTTAAGCGGTGACATCGGTCGTCACTCGTCGAAAATCGCCAGCCGGAAGGCGAGGACACTGGGCTTGACCATCCCTTTCCGCAGCCGCTACAAACTACCCGCCTTGTCCAGCCTTTTGGCGCGGACATGCAGCGGAGAATGACTCAGCCCGATCGACGGGCAGCGTTACCAAGGAGGGTCCACGCATGGCGGAGAAACCGCTGGTTTCCCTCATTCTGTGCGTGAAAAACGGCATGCCGTTTCTGCCGCAGGCGCTGGCGACGGTCGCCCGGCAAACGTATGAGCGGTTCGAACTCGTGGTGCAGGACGGCCAGTCGAACGACGGCAGCCTCGAACTGCTCCGCGAGTTTCGCGGAGCGGCCAAGGTGTCGCTCGAATCGGCCAACGACGGCGGCATCGGCCCGGCCTACAACCGAGCCGTCGAGCGTTCGCGCGGCGAGATCATTGCGTCGATCGACGCCGACAACCTGCTCGCGGACGACGCGCTCCAGCTCGGAGTGGACGCCTGCGAGCGTTGGCCCGAGGCGGCCGCGGTGTATGGCTCGGCGCACCTCATCGCGCCGACCGGCGAACAGGTGAGCACGTTCGAGCCTGGCGAGTTCGAACTCGTGCGGCTGCTGTCGTGCGAGTTGGTGCCCCCGTTTGCGACCTCGTTTTTCCGGCGTTCGGCCTGTCAGGGGCAGATGCGCTTCGATCCCCGGCTCAAGACTTGCGCCGATTTCGACCTCTGGCTCCGGCTCAGCGACAAGCCGGTGCGGCGGATCGACAAAGTGCTCGGCAGCACGCGGCTCAGTTCGAGCAGCATGACCTGTCGGCCGGAAACCTATGATCAATTCTGCGCCGACAAACTGGCCGCGCTCGACCGCTACTTCGCACCGTTCGAGGCCACGCCTCCGGTGGCCGCCCTCGACCGACGCGCGAGAGCCGGAGTCTACTTGTGGGCGGCCGAGTCGCTGTTGGGCATGGAAGGTCCCAGCCAGCGCTTCGAGACCTATTGCGAACGGGCAGCGAGCTTCGATCCTGGTTCGCCGCGACTGACGAACGCGCGCGCCGCCGCCGAACAAGTGCGGCAAGCGGCCGCGACCCCACCGGTCAAACGCCCGCGCTTTTCCTTGGCCCGCGCGAAGAGCGCGCTGCGCGGTTTGGCAAAAAGCGTACTGTAGTTCGCCTCGATCCCCGAGCTAACAAGGGCAGCCATGGATGCGCCGCTCGCCGAATTGAATCGCCGCTTTCCACGAGCGCGCCTGCAGCCGGCGCGGTTCGAAGGCCGGTTCGTGCGCGACAGCCTAGGCGGCCGCACGCGGATCGCCTACCTGCGGGAGACGGCGCAATCCGTTGACCTCGCCGAGCGCAACGCGTGCCTGAATCTTTTCCAGCCTGGCCTGACCGGCGACTATCTCGACTGGCAAACGACCCTCGAGGCCGCCAGCGCGGCCGAGCGCGAGTTTCACATGATCGAGCTCGGCGCAGGCTGGGGACGCTGGAGCGTATTGGCGGGGCTCGCTGCGCAGGCATTGGGGAAGAAATTGGGACGCTTGGCCGCCTATGAGGCCGAACCCACGCACTATGCCTGGACACGGCGGCATTTTGCCGACAACGGGCTGCCGCCTCGGCGGCATCAGGTCGTGCGTGCGGCCGTGGGCGGGAGCGACGGTGTCGGCGCCTTCTACGTCGGCCGGCCGGGCGCTGCAGCCCGCTGGGCAGGCCACTCCCTGGCTCACGCGCTGGTATCGGCGGCTCAGGGGCCGCGATGCGCTGGCCAGCGTGCCTGTACTCGGCTTGAGCACGATCTTGGCGGAGTACGAGCGGGTCGACCTGGTCCATATGGACATTCAGGGCGCCGAGCGCGACGTAGTACAGGGGGCGATCGACACGCTCGACGCCAAAGTGCGGCTCGTTCACATCGCAACGCATTCGCCGGACACCGCCGCCACGGGCGGCCACGACGTGGAAGCGCCGTTGCGACGATTGTTCTCAGAACGCGGATGGAACAGCCGAGTCGACGTTCCTTGCCAAGGCACGACCGAGGTCTGCGGCCACTCCGTTCGGCTGAACGATGGCGTGCAGGTGTGGGCCAATCCTCGCTTGGCCGCCTAGGCGCGGCGCCAGTGTGCATAAACCGCAGATTCGCGCGGCGAGGGCGGCGCTTAGCGATTGGACCGGCCGACTTCGCTCAGATTCGGGTGTACTCGCCAATCCCCGGAGTTGACTGGGCAATTCCCCGGCGTATCTCTCTCTAGAGGGGGCAGAAACCCCGGCTGACCGGTGTCGCCCCGCGATACCCCTGGGCAGTTTAGAAAGGCCGGTTGCCGATGCAACCGGCCTTTCTCTTGCGCTTTAGGCAAATTGACTTGCATACGCTAGTGCGCAACCTAGCTTTCCTATGGCCGGGTTATCTGCCCCCTGGCCAGAAAGTCCTGAACCGGCCGGCGCACGCATGCCACTGGTACGCCGGCCGGTTCCGGCGACTTTTCTCGAATCGCCCGCTCTACGGCGGTGCGGCGCGACAATGGGCCCGCCAAATCTCAGGCCGCTCCAAGAGGAAGCAGGCCTCGTGTGGTTCAGTCGACAGCGACTTGGCCAAACATTCGATCGAGCGGCCATCGCGGTTCAGCGCGTTCTACGACTGGCGCCGACTGCTCAACGAGCGGCAGCCGGACCGCAAACTCGCTCCCCTGTCCGGGTCCCTCGCTGCTGGCGTGGATCGTACCCCCGTGCAGGTGGATGAGATGGCGGGCCAGCGTGAGCCCCACGCCGAGGCCGCCGGCAGACCGATCAAGCGAACGGTCGGCCTGGACGAAGAGATCGAACACATGCGCCAGAATGTCGGGCGGAATGCCCACACCCGTATCGCGTACGGCGATCTTCGCCAGACAATCCTCAACGGAAAGTGACACCAAGATCCGTCCGCCGTCTTCGGTGTACTTGGCCGCGTTGTTCACCAAATTCGAGACGACTTGGGTGAGCCGCACGAGGTCGGCCCGCAGCATGACCGGACTTTCCGGCAGTTCGACGGTCAACCGATGCCCTCGCGCCTCGATGAGCGGCCGGCTAATCTCGAGCGCGTTGCGCACCACTTCGGCCGCGTCGATCTCGGCAATCTGCAGATGGATTTTGCCCTGCGTAATGCGCGAGACATCGAGCAAGTCGTCGACGAGGCGAACCAGGTGACTGACCTGACGTTCCATGATGTCGCAGGTCGAGTCGAGCAGTTCCGGCTGATCGCTGCCGAGCCGCAGAATTTCGAGCCCCGTGCGAATCGGCGCGAGCGGATTGCGCAGCTCATGGGCGAGCATCGAGAGGAATTCGTTCTTCTGCCGGTCGGCGTATTGCAGCGCGCGATAGAGCAGGGCGTTGTCGAGCGCTACCGCGGCTCGGCTGGCGAGGGCGCTGAGCAGCGTGGCCTCGGATGATTCGAACGGGCGCTCCGCCGTTCGCTCGAGTGCGATCGCTCCCAGCAACTCGTCGCGGAGTTGGAGCGGTTCCAATAGCACGCCAAAGTCGCCCTGCGCAGCGACGCCCGCTTCTTCGGCCTGGCCGATGAGTTTCAACAGTGGGAGCGGTGCTTCGGCCGCTGATACGGACGTGGTCGTCACGCCCGCGGCTCCGTCGCGCCGCGCCAGCAAAAACTGCCACTCGTCGCCCTGCGGACGATAAGCAAGGCAAGCGGCGTCGGCCAGCGCCAAGACCGCGAGGCGCAATACATCGTGCAGCGTGGTCTCGTAATCGAGGGAGGCGCCGATCACTTTGCCAGCGTTAGCGAGAACTTCTAGCCGCCGATTGGCCTCCTCGGCGGCGGTGCGCCGCGAGCGTTCTTCGGCCAAGGCCAGGCGTTCATCGGCCTGACGCTTGGCCTGGCGGGCCATCCGCTCCATGTTGACGAAGGCCATCACTTTGGCGCGGAGGATCGCCGGCGCGACAGGCGCGATCATGCAGTCGACCGCGCCCAGGGCATAGCCTTCGGCAGTCCGCACATCGTCTGTATAGGACGTGATGAAGATGATCGGCGTGTGGGCCGAGCGGCGGCGCTGGCGGATCAGCGACGCCGTTTCGAAGCCGTCCATGCCAGGCATGTTCACGTCGAGCAGGATCACGGCGAACTCATGCTGCAACAGCAGCTTGAGCGCCTCGGCCCCAGAACGGGCCAGCAGCAAATCCTGTCCGAGCTCCTCGAGAATGGTCTGGTAGACCAAGAGTTTCTCGGGGAGGTCGTCGACGATCAGGACCTTCACGCGTTCAGCGTCGGACATGCAGATTCTGCGCGGGGCCTGGGTTACCGATGGAGCCACGCACGCAGGGTCGACAGCAATTGCTGCGTCTCGACCGGCTTCGACAAATAGTCCCAGGCGCCGGCTTCGATGCAGCGCTCGCGGTCTCCCTTCATAGCTTTCGCCGTGACGGCAATGATCGGCACGTGATCGAGCTGCGCCAGCTTGCGGATTTCCCGCATCGTCTCAATGCCGTCCATTTCGGGCATCATGATGTCCATCAGCACGACATCGATGTCGCGCTGCTCCTGCAGAATCCTCACGGCGTCCCGCCCGTTGTCGGCGGAAACGATCTCCATCTCGTGTTCTTCAAGCACCGCGGTGAGCGCGAAGATGTTGCGCACGTCGTCGTCGACGATCAGCGTCTTCCGCCCCGCCAGCGGCCGGTCCGACTCGTGCAATTCCAGCACCGCGGTGCGCTGCTCGTCGGGCAGGTCGGCCAAATTGCGGTGCAGAAAGTAGGCGGTCGAATCGACGAGCCGATCGCTCGACTGCACCATTCGCAGCGTACACCGCGAACCCAATTGCGACCAGGGGACCGACTCCGCCGTGCCCGCCCCGTCGCCAAAAACGATCAGCGGCAGGCGGCGCTGGGCGCCACTTTGCGCCGGCTCCTCTTCTGCCCACAGTCGTGGCAGTTCGCCGTCGTCCGCATGCGCGATGATGCAATCGACGGCCTGTTCGGCCAGAACTCCTTGGGCGGCCGCGGCGCTCGCCACGCCGATCGCCCGCACCTCATCTGAATTCACCTGCCGCTCGATGTTGGCGCGGCGCCCTTCATCGGCGTCGACCACGAGCACCAATCGTTCTTCGCGGGACAGGAACTCGCTCAGGGCGTCGAGCGTTTTCTCGAGCGGCGTGCAGTCTTGGAGCGGCTTAGCGAGGAAAGCCCAGGCGCCAGAACCTAGGGCGCGTTCGCGAGCTTCGTCGGTCGAGATGACGCAAACCGGAATGTGCCGTGTGCCGACATCGTTCTTCAGCCGGTCGAGAACGCGCCAGCCTTGCATGTCAGGTAAGTGCAGATCGAGCGTGATCGCATCGGGTTGATACTCGCGCACGAGCGCCAGGGCCACCGCCCCCTGCGAGGTGACGAGCCCCTTCCAGCCGCGCTTGCGCGCCGTCTCCAGTGCCACTCGGGCGAACGCGCGGTCGTTTTCCACCACCAGCAAGACGGGATCGCCCGGAGCGATGTCGTCGCGATCGTCGTCGTGTTCGTTGACCAACCGAGTGTGCGGCAGCGGCTCGACTTGAGCAACCGCAGGCGCTGCAGCCGGCGGATTCACATTGCCGCCGCTTGGGCCGACAGGGAGTGCCGCCCCGTCGCCCCCGATCGGTCGCCGCAACGTGCGGGCGGGCGCGAGGTTTACCGGCAGGTAGAGAGTAAACGTGCTGCCGCGATCGGGAACGCTCTTCAAACGGATTTCGCCACCGAGCAATCGTGCCAGTTCCCGGCTGATCGCGAGGCCCAGACCGGTGCCGCCATATTTGCGGCTCGTGCTGCCATCGGCCTGCTGAAACGCCTCGAAGACGATCTGCTGAGCTTCGCTCGGAATGCCGATGCCGGTGTCGGAGACGGAGAACGCCAGGCCTTCGAGGATGCCGGTCGCGTCGGAATCTCCGAGCTTCGTTTCGATGCGAGCCGGCTCGACGGTCAGCGACACCGTGCCTTTCTGCGTGAACTTGAAAGCGTTGGCCAGCAGATTCTTGATGATCTGTTGCATACGGCGAGCGTCGGTGTGCATCGACCGCGGCAAGCGGCTGTCGAAATGCAGTTCGAAATCAAGCGACTTCGCCTCCGCGACGTGCCGGAAGGTGCGATCGACGTAGCTCTCGAAGTCGTCGAGCCGCAGCTCGCTCACGTCGACGAGCACCGTGCCTGACTCGATCCGCGAGAGATCGAGAATGTCGTTGATCAGGTTCAATAGATCATTGCCGGCGCCATGAATGGTCTTGGCGAATTCGGTCTGCCGATCGGTTAGATTGCCGTCGGCGTTGCGACTGAGTTGATCCGAGAGAATGAGCAGGCTGTTGAGCGGCGTCCGCAGCTCGTGCGACATGTTGGCCAAAAACTCGGACTTGTACTTCGAAGTCAGCGCGAGCTGCTTGGCCTGATCTTCGAGTTCCTGACGAGCCTGTTCGACCTCTTCGTTCTTGAGCTCGACCGCGCGGTTCTGCTCGGCCAGCAGGCGGGCTTGCTCCTCGAGCTCCTTGTTCGTGGTCTGAAGTTGTTGCTGGCGAGTCTGCAACTGCTGAGCGAGCGATTGCGATTGCTGCAGCAAGCCCTCGGTCCGCATGTTCGCTTCGATCGTGTTGAGCACGATACCGAGCGACTCCGTGAGCTGATCGAGAAAGTCTTGATGCGTAGGATTGAAGCCTTCGAGCGAGGCCAACTCGAGCACGCCGCGCACTTGGCCTTCGAACACGAGCGGCAACACAAGCACGCTCTTTGGGGCCGCGGCGCCTAAGCCTGAAGAGATCCGCACGTACTCAGGCGGCACATCGGTCAGCACCATCTTGCGTTTTTCGAGGGCGCACTGGCCGACCAATCCCTCGCCAAGGCCTAAGCGTTTGCCGAGCGACTGCTGTCCCTCCGACGCGAAGCTGGCGAGCAACTCGAGTTCGGCGCCGCGCGACTCGGGCTTGAGCACATAGAACTCCGCCTGTTGGGCGGCGACCACGGGCGAAAGCTCCGAAAGGATCATGCGGCCCACGTTGGTCAGGTCGCGCTGGCCCTGCAGCATGCGGCTGAACTTGGCCAGATTCGTCTTGAGCCAGTCTTGTTCCGTGCTCTTCTGCGTGGTGTCGCGCAGATTGCGGATCATTTCGTTGATCGTGTCTTTGAGCGCGGCCACCTCGCCCAACGCTTCGACCGTAACCGAGCGCGTCAGGTCGCCCTTGGTCACGGCCGTGGCCACTTCGGCGATGGCGCGGACCTGGGTGGTCAGGTTGGCCGCGAGCTGATTGACGTTTTCGGTCAGCGCCTTCCACGTGCCGGCAGCGCCGGGCACTTTCGCCTGGCCACCCAGTTGGCCTTCGACGCCCACCTCGCGGGCAACGCTCGTCACCTGATCGGCGAAGGTGGCCAGCGTGTCGATCATGTCGTTGATCGTGCCGGCCAGTTCGGCGATTTCGCCTTTGGCGTCCACCGTAAGCTTGCGTTTGAGATCGCCATTGGCGACGGCCGTGACCACGATCGCGATGCCGCGCACCTGGGCCGTAAGGTTGCCGGCCATGCCGTTAACGCTGTCGGTCAGGTCCTTCCAGGTGCCGGCCACGCCCTGCACGTCGGCCTGGCCGCCGAGCTTGCCTTCGGTGCCCACCTCGCGGGCAACGCGAGTCACTTCGGCCGCGAAGGAGCGGAGCTGGTCAACCATCGGATTGATGGTGTTCTTGAGCTCGAGAATCTCCCCCTTCACGTCGACCGTGATCTTGCGCGAAAGGTCGCCGCCGGCGATGGCGGCCGACACCTCCGCGATGTTACGCACCTGACCGGTCAGGTTGCCGGCCATCATGTTCACGCTGTCGGTCAGGCTCTTCCAGGTGCCGGCCACGCCCTTCACGTCGGCCTGGCCGCCGAGCTTGCCTTCGGTGCCCACCTCGCGGGCGACGCGGGTCACCTCGCTGGCGAACGAGCCAAGCTGATCAACCATGGTGTTGATCACGTCTTTGATCTGCAGGATTTCGCCGCGGACATCGACGGTGATCGTTTGCGTCAAGTCGCCGGTGGCGATGGCGGTGGCCACCTTGGAGAACTCGCGCAACTGAACGGTCAGGTTGCTCGCCATCGAGTTGACGTTGTCGGTCAGGTCCTTCCAGGTGCCGGCGACCCCTGGCACGTCGGCCTGGCCGCCGAGCTTGCCCTCGGTGCCCACTTCGCGGGCCACACGGGTTACTTCAGCCGCGAAGGAGCGGAGCTGGTCGACCATCGTGTTGATGGTGTTCTTGAGCTCGAGAATCTCCCCCTTCACGTCGACCGTGATCTTTTTGGAAAGGTCGCCCGTAGCGATGGCCGTAGCCACTTCGGCGATGTTGCGCACCTGGCCGGTGAGGTTGCCGGCCATCATGTTCACACTGTCAGTGAGATCCTTCCAAGTTCCGGCGACGCCCTTCACGTCGGCCTGGCCGCCAAGTTTGCCTTCGGTGCCCACCTCGCGGGCCACGCGGGTCACTTCGGCGGCGAACGAGCCGAGCTGATCGACCATCGTGTTGACGGTGTTCTTCAGCTCGAGAATTTCCCCCTTCACATCGACCGTGATCTTCTTGGAAAGATCGCCGCTGGCGATGGCCGTGGCTACTTCGGCGATGTTGCGCACCTGGCCGGTGAGGTTGCCGGCCATCATGTTCACGCTGTCGGTCAAGTTCTTCCAGGTGCCAGCGACCCCTGGCACGTCGGCCTGGCCGCCGAGCTTGCCCTCCGTGCCCACCTCGCGGGCCACGCGGGTCACTTCCGCCGCGAAGGAGCGGAGCTGATCGACCATCGTGTTGAGCGTGTTCTTGAGCTCGAGGATCTCGCCCTTCACGTCGACGGTGATCTTGCGCGACAGATCGCCGCCGGCGATGGCCGCCGACACTTCCGCGATGTTGCGTACCTGGCCGGTGAGGTTGCCGGCCATCATGTTCACACTGTCGGTGAGATCCTTCCACGTGCCGGCGACCCCTGGCACGTCGGCCTGTCCGCCGAGCTTGCCTTCGGTGCCCACCTCACGGGCAACGCGGGTCACTTCGCTGGCAAAAGCGCCGAGCTGATCGACCATCGTGTTGATGGTGTTCTTGAGAACGAGGATCTCGCCCTTCACGTCGACCGTGATCTTCTTCGACAGGTCGCCCTTGGCCACCGCGCCGATCACGGCGTCGATGTTGCGCACTTGGGCGGTGAGGTTGCCGGCCATGAAGTTCACATTGTCGGTCAGATCCTTCCACGTGCCTGACACGCCTTCGACGCGGGCCTGACCGCCCAGGTTGCCTTCGGTGCCCACCTCGCGGGCGACGCGGGTCACTTCGCTGGCAAAGGAGCGGAGCTGGTCGACCATCGTGTTGATGGTGTTCTTGAGCTCGAGGAACTCGCCCTTCACGTCGACTGCGATCTTCTTCGACAAGTCGCCGCCGGCGATGGCCGTGGCCACCTCGGCAATGTTTCGCACTTGGCCGGTGAGGTTGCCGGCCATCATGTTCACGCTGTCGGTGAGGTCTTTCCAAGTGCCGGCGACCCCTTCAACCTGGGCCTGTCCGCCGAGTTTGCCTTCGGTGCCCACTTCGCGGGCGACGCGCGTCACTTCGCTGGCGAAGGAGCCAAGCTGATCGACCATGCGATTGATGGTGGTCGCCGTGCGCAAGAATTCGCCCTGCAGCGGCTGCCCGTCGGCCTGCAACGCCATCGTTTGCGAGAGGTCGCCCTTGGCGACGGCGCCGATCACGCGGGCCGTTTCGCTCGTCGGATGCACGAGGTCGTCGATCAGTTCGTTGACCGACTCCACGCTCTCGCGCCAGTAGCCATGCACCTCGCCCACGGCCAATCGCTGTGCCAAGCGGCCATGCTTGCCGACGTTGACGCTCAGCCGGCCAAGATCGTCGGCCAAGCGTTCGTTGAACGCCGCCATCTCGTTGAACGCATCGGCGACCTTGCCGGCCACGCCCGTCCATTCGACGGGGAGCCGACCCCCCCGAGCGCCCTGCCGCAAGTTGAGCAATGCCGACAGCAATGCGGCCATCGAATCGCTGTTGACGGGGTCATCGCAAAGCGTGGCCATAGACTCTTCAATCCCTCGACGAGGCCTGCAATTCGGCGAAGTCCTGCGCAGCCCAAACCGCGCAAAGACTCTGGGCTATAGGCCAACATACCACTGGCAAGGCGGGGGGCAATGCCGCGGACAGGGAAAGGGCGGAGGGTTAAGCCTAACTACCGCCGCTGCTAGCTACCGGCAGCAGGCAACCATCCCCCAGAGAGAGTGGGTTCGGTCGTGCTAGCGGCACGTTCTTTGCGATCGGTGCGAGGCGGGCAGGGGCAACAACGATCTAGAAACGCGAGGGTGCGGCGATGAGACGACTAACTCATTTTTCGACCTGGAGGTGGCTGCTGGCGATTGGCCTGATTGGTGCGCCGGCGCATTTGTTCGCTCAGGCCCCCGTTCTCGACAGTGGGGCTCGGCGTGATTATCGATTCAACGAGGAGGAAATGTTGCCGCCTGAAGGACCGCTGAGTTTGCTGTCCCCACCGGCAAGAGATGCGTTCGCAACGCAGCGCCCGCTAACCCCGTCGGCAGCCGGCCCTGCGGCGCGAGCGGTTTCGCGCCCCGTGCAAAGTAGCACTCGCGATCCTATCTTTCGCCGCTCGGCCGCCGAGATTCGCATGGACCGGCTATTGAGCCGGCCGAAGGGCGAGCAGGCTGAAGAAGACGCGCTGCGCGATGGGTGGCGCGACTTCGACTACAGCGGAGCGCGGACTACCGACTACGATTCGCCAGATAGGTGATGTAGTCGGCGAGCGTTCGTTCGGGATCAGGAATCAGGCGACGAATCTGCGAGGAGAGCGGCTCAGCCGAGGCTTGAGCGCGCAGAGCGTGTAGGTATCCCCGAAGCAGATCGCGCCGGGCTGGTTCCGTTTCAAGCAAGAAGTGGACCCACGCCCACGACTCGGCATAGTCGCGCTGGGTCATCTCTTGTCCGTCCGAGAGTTGCTCTAAGCGGAAGAGGGCTGGCCGCCAGTTGCCGCTCTGCAGCGCAGCATACAGTTCGTCGATATGCGGCGGATTAAGCCCGCCGTGACCTCGCGGCGCCTCGAAGAACTCCGCCAGTCCCTCGTCGAGCCACAGCGGCAAGTTGGGGACCACGGCGTGTAGATAGCCGTGGGCCGTTTCGTGGCGCAGGTCCTCCGCCACGCGATCCCCCCAGTGGGCGTACACCTCCAGCCGCGTATCACTCTCGAAGAAGAAGGCGCGGCGCGACGGCAACTCCGGATGATGGAGCGCCATGAACGTTTGGTATCGCGTCGGCGAATCGAACAGATAGACGTGGATGGGCTCGTCGGAAACTGGCAGGGCGAACTTCGTGCTCATGTCGCCGCGGAGAGCGGCCAGTTCGTCGACCAGCCGATGGTGCCGCGGCAGCGCAAAGTCGCTGTAGACCACCAATTGCTCGCGCACCAGCACATTGCCGCTCGGCAGTTGGGCCGTGTTCGGCCAGGTGCGGCAGCCAAAGGCCGCCAGCCCTGCCGAAACGAGCACCAAACTGAGTTTTCTCGGCGGCATCCGTGCGCCTGACCTTGTTATACCGCCGCGCCGCGACGGACCCGATGTCAAAGAGCGAAATGATAGCGAGCGCGCTGTAAGCGCCCCAAGCCCAATGGCCAGAGGCGGGCCTTCAGAACACTGCTAGCAGCAAGCTCCCTTTCGCCAGCACTACGCTTCTTCCCACGGAAACGGATAAAAACTTACTGATATTTATTGAAATCTCTTGTCTCTGGCTGTATGTTCGGCATCGCCCCATGGTTCGCTCCCTACCCTTCTACATGGAAAGCGGCCGATGAACTCTCTCCTCCGCGTTCGCTCTCGCTGGCTGACAGGCCCCCTCTTTCTCCTCTTGGCAACGGCTTGGCCGCTCGCGGCCCCCTGGGCACTCTGGGCCCAAGAACTCATCTATCGCGAAGACTTCAACACCGACGGCGAAAAGGAAGGACGCTACTCCACCTACGGTCGCGGAAACAGCAAGACCAACGACGGCCCCGCGTATTGGGACCACAGTTCGCTCCTCGGCAATGTCGGCACCAACAACAAAGCCCTGGCCCGGCGAGCCGGAATTCTCTGGAGCCACGACATCGATCCGCTCGTGTGGACCGAGGATGCGCTGGCCATCTTCGACGCCACGGTGGACTGGACGATGTCTGGCAAGAAGAGCGCCAACATCTATATGACGCCCAGCGTGGGTTCGCTCAGCGACGACTTCATCGTGCAGCGGCTGACGGAGATGGGGCATACCGTCACCGAGTTGCTCGGCTCCGATCCGCTGCCGGGCAAGGACGTGGCCGACCTGATCATTCACTCGAGCGCCGGAGCAATCGATCCGCCGACCAAGTTCAATTCGTCGGAAGTGCCGCTGCTCACCTACAACAACGACAACCACGACGACGTGGCGCTGACCACCATCGGCGCCGTGCAAACGCTGCAGCCAACGGTCGACATCATCGACGCAACCCACCCGGCCGCTGGCGGTAAGACAGGCGCCATTCAATGGACCCACTCACCGCAAAGTCTGCACACGCTCGGCCCCGTGGTAGCACCCAAGGGCAAGGTGGTCGCAAGCTACACCGTAACGACGCCGGCAACGCTGACCTCGCTCGCCCAGGTCGACGACATGATCTCCGGCAAGCTGCAAAGCAAACAAGCAACCCACTTGATCAGCTCCGCGGATCTGGCCGATGGCAGTTCCGGACGTTGGCCCTTCGATATTCAAGTACCCACTCAAGGCGACAACCTCCTCAACGACTACGCGATCGTGGGCACCGGCAAGTTCAACGCCGGCCAGGGGGGCGAGTTCTCTTTCGCCTTGAGCGGCGACGACGGCGGCCGACTGCGCATCGACCTCAACAAGGACGGACTCTTCACCAACGCTGACAACATCATTGTCGACGACGCGGTGCATGGCACGACCGATGTCTACGCCGACCTCACGCTGCCCGCCGGCGAGTTCGACTTTCAGTGGGTCGGGTTCCAGCGGGACGGCGGCGCGGGCTGGGAACTCTCGTACTCTGAGGGCCTAGGCAATCGAGAGGTGGTCGGCTACGACGGCGGTTGGGAGGCACTGGGCGATCTTGACGGGCCCTGGGGATCGCTCAAGCTAAACGCCCCCATCTCTGTTACGAGCTACGACCTCGACGCCCCCGCGACCACGGAAACGCGCGCCGCGGTGTTCGTGGTCGAGGCCGGCGAGGAACTGCTCGGCGGCAGCATCACCGGCTTCGAAGGCAGCGGCTTCTGGGCCGGCGCCGACATGAACGAAGGCACCATCGCCGACGGCTGCTGCACAACGGTGGACGAGGCGCGATCGCTGACGCTGCGGCCGGTCGACGTGACCGGCAAGGACAATGTGAAGCTCACCGTTGCCCTGGCCGCCACGGTGCTCGACTTCGAAAACAGCGACTTCCTCAAGATCTCGATCGACCCCGACGGCGACGGTCCGCTCGACTTTCAAACGCTCACGAACTTCATCGGCACGCCGCTCAAGTCGCTGTCCGATGGCATCACCGAACTGGGCACCGAGTTCAAGGATGTTACGTTCGACGTTCCGGCCGGCGCGACCGATCTGGTCGTGAAGTTCGACACGCAGAGCACCTTCTACAACGAGATCGTCGCCTTCGACAACATTCGCATCACCTCGGGCTTGGTCACGCTCCTGACCGGCGATTTCAACGGTGACAAGAAGGTCGATCTCAGCGACTTTGGCATTCTCAAGGAGAACTTTGGCACCGGCACGACCTTGGCGCAAGGAGACGCCAATGGAGACGCGAAGATCGATCTCACCGACTTCGGCATTCTCAAGGAGAACTTCGGCAAGACGGCGCCTGCCGCCGTGCCGGAACCGTCGACGCTCGTGCTGGCGGGGCTCGCGGCGCTGCTGGGAACCTGCTTGGTTCGACGCCGACGATCTTAGGCTCCGGTCGACGAACTGTGTGCGGATTCGCAGTTGCGGGCCAGAAACTTGCGGGTTTCTGGCCCGCTTTCGTTGCCCGTTGCGTCAGTCTCTCGCAATTGCACCTGACTGGTCCCTCGCCTATCATATTGGGCTCCTAACCGCCCACGTTTCTCGGAGATTCCAGGCTCCTCATGTCCTCCAAAGGCTCCGCCTTCGCCGGTGTTTCGGTCGCCATCGTCACTCCCTTCCGCGACGGGCAGGTCGACTACGACACGCTGCGGCGGCAGGTCGAGTTCCAAATCGAGGCGGGCGTGCAATGCCTGTGTCCGGTCGGTACGACCGGCGAATCGCCCACGCTGTCGCATGAAGAGCACGAGCGAGTGATCGCCTCGGTGGTGGAGTTCGCCGCGAAGCGCGTCAAGGTAATGCCGGGCACGGGCTCGAACAGTACGAGCGAGGCGCTACGGCTGACGCGGTGGGCCGAGAAGGCCGGGGCCGACGCCGCCCTGGTGGTCGCCCCCTACTACAACAAGCCGACGCAGGAAGGCTTCTATCAGCACTTCAAGGCGCTGGCCGAAGCGGTCGCCATTCCGATCTGCGTCTACAACATCCCCGGACGAACCGGCAAGAACATCGAGCCGGAAACGATCATCCGCCTGGCCGACCTGCCAGGCATCACGATGGTCAAGGAAGCCACGGGCTCGCTCGACCAAGCCTCGCAAATCACGACCAGCACGAACCTCACCGTGCTCAGCGGTGACGACAGCCTAACGCTGCCGATCATGTCGGTCGGCGGACACGGCGTGATCAGCGTGGTGGCCAACATCGTGCCGGCCGACATGCTCGCGCTTGTGAACGCGGCCAAGGCCGGCGACGCGAAGACCGCCCAGAAGTGGCACGCGCGGCTCTTCCCGCTCTGCCGCGACATGCTGGGCCTCGCCAGCAATCCGATCCCGCTCAAGGCCGCGATGCAACTCCTGGGGCGCGACACGGGCGAGCTGCGTCTGCCCATGACCTCGCTCGAGCCGTCCGGCGTTGCCAAGCTCAAGCAATCGCTCTCGGCGTACGGGCTGTTGTAAACAGCGCGGGGTTCGCACAACACGGCTGATCGATTCTGGATCGGCCTTCAAGATTTGATCGCCGCTTCGTGGCCCGTGCTGCTTCACGGCTAAAGCTTCGGGTTTGCCCACAACAACCCGCAGCGTGCTCTTTGAAGTTGCGATTTTTGCCTGATGTTGCCTCCGCAAGCTGAAGGCTTGCCAGAATGTAGCCGGGGGTCGGCCGCGTGAGCGGCCTGCCCCCGGATCACAATATCTAGCGTCCTGCATCCTGTAGGGATGCCAGAAAGACCACCAAACGCTTCTGCCAGCCCGTCGGGGTGGAGGGCGCGATCCCTCGTGGATTCCGGGGGTAGCGGCTGAGCGCCGCAGTGGCTCTTGGCAACGATGCCATGGCGAGTCGCCAAAGCGCAACTTCAAAACCGCGAGCAACGGACATCCATCTTCGGTTGCCGCGCAGGTGAAAATGCCGCCCAGCCCGTGCAGGGGTCGGGGTAGGGTTGCGCAAGACGCGTCTCCTCCTTGCTGGCTCCGCGAGCGTTAGTCACCCCGCCACCGCCGGGCGAGTCCTGCGTGACTTGAACGCGCATCTCCTCTCCTCTCCACCTGACGAATCGTCAGCTTTGTTGAGGAGTCTCCGCCGCGCGACGCCCTTTTCTAGCGATCCCGCTTCCTGCCAAGGCGCGAACAAACGTCGAAAGCAGATTCTCGTCAAAAAATAATTTGACACCGTCGAACTCGCCCGGCAACAATTCTCGCTGGATCGCGATCTCGGGTGCGGTGAGCGCGATCGTCACATCAAGGCCCCAACTGCGTATTGACCTCCTACGAAAGGATCCGACTCGTGGCCAAGAAATGTGTGATCAACGTTGATCTAGCAGCCGTATACGACCGGCCGAGCGGCACTAAACGCAAGCTTCTCACCACTCTGGCCTGGGGAGATTTCATCGAAGTCGTCGATGCCACCGCAGACTATTTGCTCGTCAAGACCGTCAAGTTTGAGACCAAGGATGATGGAAGCATATTGCCGGTGAAGGTCGACGCCTACATCGCTCCTCCGAAATCCGCCCGTAAGCCGGATGGCACGAAGTTGACGCCTGAGGATGTGGTGATCCCGCAGAAGCAGAACGCGGTTCTCAAGGTGAACTTCGTCGACGTTCAACAGGGCGACGGCACGGTGATCGAATCGCCGGACGGCAAGATCATTCTCGTCGATGGCGGAGACAATCAGCTCTTTGCCCGTTACCTTGCCGCCCGGTTCCGCGGCACGAGCGAGCAGGCCCCCAAGGAAATCGATTGCATTCTGGTGACGCACGGCGATGCGGACCATTTCGACGGTTTGACCGAGATCTTCGAGTCGGAGACCAATCCAGAGCCGAGGAAGCGCCTGTTCATCGCTCCCCAGCGCGTCTATCACAACGGCCTGGTGAAGCGGCCCTCGACCCGAGACGGCAACAAGGTCCCTGACGACGAATTGCTCGGTCCCACCGTGCAGTCCGACGGCGACACGATCATCACAGGCCTGGTCGACTCGTTGCTCACCGTGCCCGACAAGGAGATGAACCAGCCGTTCAAGAAGTGGAAGAAGGCGCTCTCCGCTTGGAACAAAAGAAGCCCGATCAAGTTCCGCAAGCTTTCGTTTGGCGACGACGACGCGTTCGACTTTTTCAAGGCCGATGATCTCGAGATCTCGGTGCTGGGGCCATTCCTTACCGAGCACGGCGACGGAACCGGCCTGCGATTTCTGGGCAAACCGCCCAAGGGGCCGCGCATTGGCCACGAGTCGCTGAGCTTGGGAGCAGATGGGTTCAAGGGCCTGTCTGCATCTCACACCATCAACGGACACTCGGTCGTCTTTCGGCTCCGCTACGGCGGCTTTAGCTTCCTCTTCTCGGGCGATCTCAACGACGAGGCCAGTCGCATCCTGGCGCGCAAGCATCAGCAGGGGGAGATCAACGTGCGGTCGGAGGTGTTCAAGGTGCCGCACCATGGCTCCGCGGATTTCTCCGGCGCGTTCTTCCA
>JAESFN010000393.1_pt1 | contig 43999 bp, 40 predicted proteins | sample 9269411 | NCBI WGS metagenome assembly JAESFN01 (sample SAMN14505399, study PRJNA617100) | algae metagenome | isolation source: Iphinoe sp. HA4291-MV1 and co-occurring heterotrophs from trail next to... | place: USA: Maunawili Falls, Hawaii | collected 2009-07-25
TCGACGGGGCGTTGTCCTCGTCGAACGGGACGTCCACGCCGTGGGCCAGCCGGACCAGCAGCCACAGCAGGGCCACGGCGGCGACCAGCACCACCAGGTCGGCCGCACCGCTCTTGGGGCGGGCCAGGGCGCCCCGGGACGGATACGTGCGCATGGTCATCGCCGGTCACCGGCCTTCCTCGGCCTCGACGGCCGGTTCCTCGGCCTGCCAGCGCACGCTGCTCACCGACGGCTCCAGGGACAGCCGGCTGATCGCCGTCTCCAACTGCCGGTCGTCGCGCTCGACGGCGGCCAGCACGGCCCGGACCTCGACCCGGCCGTCCCCGTCGAGGTTCGTGCTGGACACCGACCGCAGGGTGAACTCGGTGCGGGCCAGCGCGCTGACCAGCAGGGCACGCACGTGCGGTTCGGCCTCGTCGGTGGTCACCGCCAGGAACTCGTACGAGGTGGGCGTCTCGGCGCCGGTGTCCGGTCGGCGGTCGACCGCCCGCCCGAGCGGCCGCAGCACGGTGTTCACCGCCACCACGGCGGCCGCGCCGGCCCCGGCCATCGCGTACAGCCCGGCCCCGGCCAGCGACCCCACCGCGGCCGAGCACCACAGGGTGGCCGCCGTGTTGAGCCCGCGAACCGTCAGGCCGTCACGCAGGATCACCCCGGCCCCGAGGAACCCGATTCCGGAGACGATCTGCGCGGCCACCCGCGTCGGATCGGCCGGGCCGACGGTGAACCCGTGCGCCGAGAGCAGCACGAACAGGGTGGCCCCGCCGGCGACCAGCGCATTCGTGCGCAGGCCGGCCATCCGGGCCCGGTACTGGCGTTCGAAGCCGATCACGGTGCCCAGTCCGACCCCGGCGATCAGGCGCAGCAGCATCTCAGGAGTGCTCATCGGGAGCTCGCTTTCGGTGTGTGGCGCGGAAGGGGTGTACTCACCACCAGGCGGTTCGGCGCCTCAGGTAGAGCTGCTTGGTCAGCTGCGCGGCGGATCCGTAGGCGACCAGGACCGCGAGCACCCAGATCAGGTAGGCGCCGGGCAGCGGGTGCAGCCCGAGCGGAGCGGCCAGCGGCGAGAGCGGCAGCAGCAGCCCGATCACCGCGACGCCGCCGGCCGCGACGAGCACCGGACGGCCCGGCCTCGCCGCCCGCCACGGCGGGTGGCCGCTGCGCAGCACGAGCACGATCAACAGCTGGGAGAGCAGACCCGGCACGAACCAGCCGGTGTGGAACAGCTCCGGCCGCGCTCCAGTGTCGAACACCCACCAGAGCACCGCGAAGGTGCACAGGTCGAACAGCGAGCTGAGTGGGCCGAAGACCACCATGAACCGGGTCAGCTCGCGGGCGTCCCAGCGGCGGGGCCGGCGCAGGTAGTCGGGGTCGACCCGATCCCAGGGCAGGGCCAGCTGCGCGGCGTCGTAGAGCAGGTTCTGCACGACCAGCTGGATGGGCAGCATCGGCAGGAACGGCAGGAACACGCTGGCGGCCAGCACGGTCAGCACGTTGCCGAAGTTGGAGCTGGCGGTGATGTGCACGTACTTGAGGGTGTTGCCCAGCGTGCGGCGGCCCTCGACCACGCCCCGGGCGATCACCGCGAGGTCCTTGTCGAGCAGGATCAGGTCGGCGGCATCCTTGGCCACGTCGGTGGCGGAGTCGGCGGCGATCCCGACGTCGGCGGTGCGCAACGCCGGCCCGTCGTTCACCCCGTCGCCGACCAGCCCGACCGCGTGGCCGCGCTCGCGCAGCGCCCGTACCACCCGGGCCTTGTGGGCCGGGGTGAGCTTGACGAACACGCTGGTGCGCTCGACCAGCTCACCCAATGCCGCGTCCTTCGTGGCGTCCAGCCGCTGGCCGGTCACGACGTCACCGGGACGCAGCCCCACCTGCGCGCAGACCTGCGTGGCGACCGGCTCGCCGTCCCCGGTGAGGATCTTCACCGCCACCCCGTACGCGGTCAGGGCGGCGACCGCGTCGGCCGCGCTCGGCCGCACCGGGTCGACGAACCCGACGAAACCGACCAGCACCAGCCCGGTCTCGTCATCGTCGGTGTAGCGCCCGGGCCGGGCCGGCGCGCTCTTGACCGCCACGGCCAGGATGCGCATCCCGTGCTGGGCATGGGCGCGGACCAGGTCGGCTGCCTGGTCCCGGGCCGCGCCGGTCAGCTCGGTCGAGGCGCCCAGGGCCCGGGTCCGCGTGCAGCGCGGCAGGATCACGTCCGGGTCGCCCTTGGTGATCAGCAGGTGCTCGCCGGGCTGGCGGCGGACCACCACGGTGCCTCGACGGCGGTACGGGTCGAACCCGATCTCGTCCACCCGGGCGTAGACCGCCTCGGTGAGCAGATCCTCGTCGGTGTCGGTGAGCTGGTCCGCGATCGCCTCGTCGAACCGGTCGCGCGGGTCGGCCTGGAAGTGCAGGGCCAGGTAGGCGTACTCGGCGGCCTCGCCGTCCGGGCGGCCGACGGCGTCGATGCTGTGCGTGAAGACGACCCGGTCCTCGGTCAGGGTCCCGGTCTTGTCCACGCACAGCACGTCCATCGCGCCCAGATCCTGGATCGCGTTGAGCCGCTTGACGATCACCATCAGCCGGGACAGCCGGACCGCGCCCCGGGCCAGGTTGGTGGTCACGATCACCGGCAGCAGCTCCGGGGTCAGGCCCACCGCGACCGCGACCGCGAACATCAACCCCTGGGTCCAGTTCCCGGAGACCGTCCCGTTGATGACCAGCACGATCGGCGCCATGACCAGCATGAACCGGATCAGTGTCCAGCCGACCGAGCGGACTCCCCGATCGAAGGTGGACTCCGGGCGGGCCTCGGTGCTCTCCCGGGCGATCGACCCGGCGTAGGTCCCGGCGCCGGTGGCGATCACCACCCCGGTGCCGCGGCCGGCGACCACCGATGTGCCGGCGAGGCACAGCGTGGGCGAGCCGGCCAGGTCGGCCCGATCGCCGTGGCGGCTCCGGGCCGCCGTCCCGAGCCGTTTGGGCACCGGCAGCGCCTCCCCGGACAGCGTCGACTGGTCCAGCGCCAGGTCGGTCGCCGAGATCAGCCGCAGGTCGGCCGGCACCAGGTCGCCCGGCCCGAGCAGCACCACATCACCGGGGACGACGTCCTGGGCGGGTACCTCCCGGTCGCTGGGCGGTAGCCCGGCCCCGGCCCGGCGGCGCACCGTGACCGTCGTGCTCACCCGCGCCCGCAACGCGACCACCGCCCGCTCGGAGCGGGTGTCCTGCCAGAGCCGCACCGCCACGCTCAGCGTCACCATCACCGCGACGGTGAGCGCCCCGCGCCGATCACCCAGGCAGCCGAGCAGCCCGCCCAGCACGGTCAGCAGCGCCACGAACGGGCTGCGGACAGCGGAGATCACCCGGGACGCCGTGCCTCCGCCGGCACCCGGGTCGGCCAGGTTCTCCCCGTACCGGGCGAGCCGATCGGCGGCCTCGGCCTCGGTCAGGCCGGACGGTGACGTGGCCAGGCGTCGGTAGACCGCCGGCCGGGGCGCGTCGGCCATCTCCCGTAGCCACGCCGTGGCCGCGCCGGTGCCTCGATCATCCGGCCGGGCGATGTGGAGCACGCTGGAGGTTCGATTCATCTGACGGTCCTGTCAGTGAGGGCCTGCTGGGTGCGTACGCCGACCACCAGGCGGACCGCCCGGGAGTCACCCCGGACCGCTCCGGCTCCGCCGGATGCCCGCGCGGTGGCGGCTACTACTTCCGTCGCCGGTCACCCGGCTCACCTCCCTCCAGCTCCCGTGGTCCACCGTGCCGGTGCGACCACCGCGACCAGTGAACCCCAGGTCGGACGCTACAGTCAAACACTTGTGCAACTGACTACTGTCGTTCACGCTGTAGACGGCCCACCCGAGAGGACCCCACGTGCCCCGCCCCCACGACTCCGACTCCGATCCACGGCCGCCGCCGGCCTTGACGCCCGAGGCTCTGCAGGACGTCGCCGCCACGTTCGGGCTGCTCTCCGCCACTGTTCGGCTGCACATCCTGTGGTTGCTCGCTTCCGGCGAACGCGACGTCGGCACGCTGGCCGCAGCGGTCGACCAGACGGTGCCGACGGTCAGCCACCACCTGGCGAAGCTCAAGCTCGCCGGCCTGGTTCGGGCCCGCCGCGAGGGGAAGCGGCAGGTGTACGTGGTCGACGACGCGTACGTCGTCGACCTCGTAAGGCTGGCCTTCGAGCACGACCGGCACCACCGCGACCGGCCGCGCCGCCGTGTCCGCGGCGCGTAGATCCGTGCGCGGACCGGCACCCGTCCGGCTGGTCGCGGCCGTGCTGGCCGCCGCGACCCTCGTCGGTTGCGGCCCCGACGATGTGATCGCCGGGCCGACCAGGAGCTTCGAATCCGACGGCTTCGGGATCACCTTCGAGTACCCGGACCCGCTGGAGGAGAGGACCCCGCGGGGCGGCGACGGTGGGCCCGGCCGGCCCGACGACATCGTGCGCGAGGTCATCCTCACCGACGACGATTTCATCGCGGTACGCCGGGACCCGGTGGCAGCGGAACTGGGTGCGGCCGGCGGCGACGCCCTCAAGCCCGTGGTGGACCAGCTGGCCGAGGTACTGAACCCGAAGATCGGTCCGGGGCGACCGATCACCGTCGGCGGGATGCCCGGCTTCGAGTACCTGGGCATCAGCCCCGGCGTCGAGCACCGTTACCTGTTCTTCCTCGGCCGTGACGTGCTGTACCTCGTGCACTGTCGCTCCACCGAGGAACACCGCGTGCAGATCATCGCGGCCTGCGACACCGTGCAACGCACGTTGCGTCCCGCTTGAGGTCAGCGCGGCGAAGGCCCCGGTCGATCACGGCGTCTTGTGTTCCGCGCGGTCATGAACCGGCACATCAACCGCCAGCGGTCGGCGATCTCGTCGATGCCACGGGCCGAGATGACCATGCCGTCGATGGTCGTGGTCCGGCGGCGGTGGGTGCGAACACCTGGTGCACGGCGTGGACGTCGCGCTGGTTGGTCATTCGCTCCGCTTCGGCGACGAACTCCAGCGGGCGGGTCTGCGGGAGGGTCATGCCGGGCCTTTCGTCGGAGTCGGTCGACCGGGCGGAGGTAGCTCCACATGACCGGTGCGTCGATCGGCCGCGCGGCCAGCCAGCCGTAGGTGTTGCGCCACCGCCAGGTCCGGGGGATCCGCAGCACCTGGTAGAGCGCCCGGTAGGTCAGCGGGTGGATCGCGGTCGCCTTGAGCACGCCGAACCCGCCCGGAGCGGGCGGCCACGCGCAGTCGGGGGTCTCGCAGCTGTTGAGCACCAGGCTCGCCAGCCGTTCGGGGTGGTGGGCGGCGACGATCTGGCTGTACGCGCCGCCCGAGTCGTTGCCCACCAGCGTGACGTCGCGCAGGTCCAGCGCGGCCAGGAAGTCGGCGATGAGCCGGGCGACCCCCGGCGGAGCCAGGTCCGCCCGGCAGGGCTCATCGCCGGGCCGTCCGGGGGCGTCGGCGACCGGCCAGTGGCGCGATCCCCGAGCGCCACCATCTCGACCAGGCCCGGGGCCGACGAAGCACGGTCAGGGCCAGGGGAGCGGAGTCGAAGAAGGACTCCCGGCGCAACAGCGCACCCGTGGCGTCGATGCGCAGGATGTCCACCGCCCGCCAGGTCAGCGGCCGGCCGCCCAGCGTCGCGGTGAACCGCACGTCGATGAACACCGTGTCCTCGACCGCCGACCAGGCCAGGACCTCGCCGCGCAGGTCCGGCAGCAACTCCATCAGCCGCCCGGCCTCCTCCCACCACGACTGTGGCCCGCGCCCGTCGCGCAGCATGGGCTGGACCAGCTCGACGTCGTCGCTCAGGAAGCCGTCCCAGGCGTGCGGCCCGGGTTGACGCCAGCCGGAGGCGAAGGCGTCCAGGACCTTCTCGTGGACCTGCGGCCAGTCGGTCATGGGTTCCGCTCCGATCCCCGATGGACAGTTGTTGCAACGATTGCAAGAACATCGTCATGGGTAAGCTAACGCCCGGACGGACTTCTTGCAATGGTTACAAGACTGGACCGGTATGGATCCTCGACGACAGCGCACCGTCGACGCGCTGCTGCACGCCGCCCAGGAGCTGTTCACCGAGCACCCCGTCGACGGGGTCACGGTGGAGCGGATCGCGGCGCGGGCCGGGGTGGCCGTCGGCTCCATCTACAACCACTTCGGGTCGAAGGCCGGCCTGCACGCGGCCGTCGTGGAGGCCGCGCTGGAGAGCGACCGGCGGTTCATGGACCAGGCCTACACGCCGGATCGTGGGCCGATGGAGCAGCTGTACGCGGCGGCCGAGGAGTACCTGGAGTTCTACCTGCAGGCTCCGGAGTACTTCCGGATGCTCGCGTTCCCCGGTGATCCGGGTGGCTACCAGGCCGGTCGGGACCTGGCGGAACGGCTCACGGACTCGGTCAACGAGCAGAACGGGCGCATGGTCGCCGCCCTCCGCCGGGGCATGGAGTCGGGGCTGGTCCGCCCGGTCGATCCCGACGAGGTCGCCACGGTGTTGTGGTCGGCCTGGAACGGGATCATCAGCCTCGCCTGGCGCCCGGACGGCCTGCGGCGGAGCGAGGACGAGCTGCGGGCGCTGCTCCGGACGGCGATCGACGTGATCACCAACGGCCTGCTCCCGCGCCCCGACTAGTGACCCGGCTCGGTGCGGAACTGGGTCCGGGCCTCGACGGCGGTGTCCGAGTTGTCGCTGAACAGGCCGTCCACGCCGAGCCGGAGGAACCGGAGGTCCTCGGTGATCGCGTCGCCGTAGGCGTGCGGGTCGGCCGAGGAGCGCAGGTCGGCGGGCAGGAACTGGTTCTCGTTGCGGAAGGTGAACGGGTGCACCAGCAGCCCGGCCCGGTGCGCGTCGGTGACCAGGGTGGTCGCCGGGCCGGGGGCGCCGGCGGCGTCGGTCGGCACGATCCAGGTCTTGGCCGGCCCGATGCCCCGGGCGTACCTGGCGATCTCGGCGAGCCCGGCCGGGGTGACCAGGTCGGCGTAGGTGCGCCGGTCGCCGGCGGCGACCAGGTCGGCCGGGGCGCCCTCGGAGTCGATCAGCTGGATCAACGGCACCTTGAGCTGCTCGCGCAGCGCCCGCAGGTTCCCGGTCTCGAAGGACTGCACGTAGACGTGCGCGTCCGGCCGGTTCAGGTCGTTGCGGTTCAGCGCGTCGACCAGGCGGGGCTCGATCGGCAGTCCGAGGTTGCGGAAGTAGGTCGGGTGCTTGGTCTCCGGGTAGATGCCGATCGGCCGGCGGAGCTCGGCGGACAGCCGTTTCGCCAGGTCGATGACCTCTTGGAAGGTCGGGATCGGGTAGCGGCCGTTGTAGATCGTGTTCCGCTGGCGGACGTCCGGGATGCGCTCGGTCGCGCGCAGGGTCCGCAGCTCGTCGAGCGTGAAGTCTGAAGTGAACCACCCGGTCAGGGCCTGCCCGTCGACGGTCTTGGTGGTCCGGCGGGCGGCGAACTCGGGATGCCGGGCCACGTCGGTGGTGCCGCCGATCTCCGGCTCGTGCCGGGTGACCAGCACCCCGTCCTTGGTCGGGACCAGGTCGGGCTCGATGAAGTCCGCGCCCATCCGGGCAGCCAGCTCGTAGCTGGCCAGGGTGTGCTCGGGGCGGTAGCCCGACGCGCCCCGGTGGCCGATCACGATCGGCCCGGCGGCGGCCCCGGTGCCCGGCGGGGCTTCGGCCGGCGGGGCGTCGGCCGGCGAGGTGCACGCGGCCCCGGTCAAGGTGACGATCAGCGCGACCACGACCCACCGCATACCGCCTGCCATGCCGGCCAGCTTGATCGTCGTGCGCGACCGCTTCATGACGTGCGGACCCTACCCGGGTGAACAGCGGGAGATGGCGGGATGGCCGGGCGCTGAGGGTACCGCCGCCCGACTGGTCCGATCGGCCGCCCGCGACTGGGCCGAACGGACCTGTCCGGCCGGCGTCGTGGCTGGTTAGCATTTCCTTACACGGCGTAGGAAGTGGGAGGCCGTCACTGCATGGTTGCCGTCATCAGTGTCATTCTGGGTATCGCCCTGTGGATCGCGTTCGCCACCGCCGCGGGCACGTTCATCGGGCACTCGAGCTTCCGAAGTCTCGATGACGACGGTGATCAGGTCGACGTTCGGTAGGGCACGTTCGGTAGGGAATCGGGGTTACCGCCGAGTAAGCTCGCCGGCATGAAGCTGAGCATGCCGATCACCTACGCGGGCGACCCCGTGCAGACCGCCGCGCAGGTCGTCGCGGCCGAGAAGGCCGGGCTGGACACCGCGTGGGTGGCCGAGGTGTACACCTTCGACGCCCCCACGCTGATGGGCTACCTGGCGGCGAAGACCGAGACGGTGCAGATCGGCTCCGGCATCCTGCCGATCTACAGCCGCACCCCGACGCTGATCGGGATGACCGCCGCCGGGCTGGACGCGGTCTCCGGTGGTCGGGCGCTGCTCGGGCTCGGGGTGTCCGGGCCGCAGGTGATCGAGGGCTGGCACGGCGTGCCCTACGACAAGCCGCTGGCCCGCACCCGCGAGGTGATCGACATCTGCCGCGCGGTGTGGCGGCGCGAGGTCGTCGAGCACCAGGGGGTGTACACCATCCCGCTGCCCAAGGACCAGGGCACCGGGCTGGGCAAGCCGCTGAAGCTGATCAACCGGCCGGTGCGGGACCGGATCCCGATCTGGGTGGCCGCGCTGGGTGAGAAGAACGTCGAGCTGACCGCCGAGAAGGCCGAGGGCTGGCTGCCGTTCATGGTGCTGCCGGAGAAGCTGCGCGACGTCTGGGGGGCCGCGCTGGACGCCGGGGCGGCCAAGCGGGAGCCGGGGCTGGACGCACTGCAGATCAGCGGCGGTGGCTTCCTGGCCCTGGAGGAGGAGTACTTCGGGCACGCCGAGGCCGCCGCCCGGGGCACTGCCGCGCTGTACGTGGGCGGGATGGGCGCGCGCGGGAAGAACTTCTACAACACCGTGGTGCAGCGCTACGGCTACCCGGACGAGGCCGCCCTGGTGCAGGACCTCTACCTGGACCGCAAGCAGGCCGAGGCGGCCGCCGCGCTGCCCGCCGACCTGATCGCGAAGAGCAACCTGATCGGCCCGCCCGGGTTCGTCAAGGAGCGGATCGCCGCGCTGCGCGAGGCCGGGGTCAGCCACCTGCACGTCATCCCGGTCGGCTCCGACCCGGTGAAGCTGCTGGAGCAGGTCAAGGACTGGACCAGCTAGCCGGGACCGGCCGGGCGGCCCGGCCCCGGCGCTCAGGCCGGGCGGCGGGCGGCGCTCAGGCCGGGCGGCGGGCGGCCAGCCCGTCCAGCCGGACCCGGGGATCCTCGGCCACCGAGGTCAGCGGGGTCAGCGTGGGGTGACCGGCAGCCAGCAGCGCGGTGTCGCTGCCCCGCTCCAGCGATCCGGCGCGCCGCACCCCGCGCACCCGCAGCCCGCCGTCCTCCTCGCGCACCTCGGGGATCCACCGGGTGCGCTCGGCCAGCGGCGCGGCGACCAGTTCGCCGAGCGCGTCCAGGGCCAGGTTCGGTACGTTCAGGCTGAGCACGGTGCCCGGCTCGGTGCCGGCCAGCACGTCCAGCACGGCCGGCAGCAGCCCGCCGACGGTGTCCCAGTGGATGGTGGCCCCGGGCGGCAGGTGCTCGCAGTCCAGCGACACGGCCAGCGACCGCACCCCGAGCCGGCCGGCGGTCAGCGCCGCCCCCACGGTGCCCGAGTGCATCACCGAGGTGCCCATGTTCGGGCCGAAGTTGGCCCCGGACAGCACCAGGGACGGCGGGGTGTCGAACCAGCCGCTGACCGCGGCGAACGCGATGAACGACGGCTGCCCGGCCACCGCGTACGCCGGCACCCCGTCCAGACCGGGCAGGGTGCGCCGCTCCAGCGGGACCACTCCGTCCCGGCGCACCGCGATGATCGACGTCCCGGCCCCGCTGGCCTCGCCGTCCGGGGCGGCCACCACCACGTCCAGGCCCGCCGCCACCGCGCCCCGGGCCAGCGCGACCAGGCCCGGCGCCGCGATGCCGTCGTCGTTGGTGATCAGGGCCCATCCGGGTGGGGCAGCGGTCATGCCCCCAACCTACTTGCGCTCGGCCTCCCCGGCCGGTGGAGCCGCTTCCGCCGAGGGCGTCGGCTCGGCTGTGGGGGTCGGCTCGGCTGTGGGCGTCGGCCCGGCGGGGGAGGCCGGGGACGCCGGGGAGGCCGGGGACGCCGGGGACGCCGGTCGGGTCGCGGCCCGGCCGAGGCGCTCGCGCAGCGCGTGCAGGACCTCGCCGTACACCCGGCGCAGCCTCCCGGCCCGGGAGCGCTCGCGCAGGCCGGCGAACCCGTCGGCGCCCGGCCAGCTCAGCGTCACCTGCACCACGCTGCGCTCGTCCGGCCCGGGCAGCACGGTCCAGGTGATCTCCACGTCCGAGCGGGTGTCCCGCTCGACCAGGCCGTCGCCGGACTCCTCGGCCAGGATCTCCCATTCCCGGGTGTCCCGCCGGCCCCAGCGGGTCGGCTTCAACGTCCAGCGCACCCGGCTGCCCGCGCCGTCGCCGCCGTCGAGCACCTGGTAGTCGCTGAACTGCCGGGGCAGGATCTTCGGGCGCACCTCGCGGTAGTCGGCGATCGCCGCGCGCACCTCGTCCGGCGGGGCGTGCACCATGGCCAGCGTCGTGAGGTTGATCTCTGCCATGGGAGGCATCCTGCCGCCCCTACCCGGCGGTGTCGCGCCGGGCCACCACGGCGTACCCGTGTGAGCGGTTCGGATCGCCGACCGGGCCCCGGTCGGGCCGCCACTCGTGCAGCGGGACCACCCCGGGCGGCACCGGGACGAAGTCGCCGAGCAGGCCGATCAGCTCCTCCGGCTCGCGGTGCACGGCGGGGCTGCGGGTCCGGGCGGCGGCCTCCAGCGCCGTCCGGATCTGCGCCGGGGTGCCGAAGTTGCGGCCGAAGTGGCTGATCACCAGGTGGCTGCCGGTCACGGTGGGCGCGGTGAGCCGGGCGACGAGGTCGGCCGGGTGGTCGCCGTCCGGGACCATCTCCAGCACCGACACCATCAGCACCGCCACCGGCCGGGTGAAGTCGATCAGCTCGCGGGTCTCCGGGGCGTCCAGGATGCGCTCCGGCTCGTGCACGTCCGCGTGCACCATCGCGCACCCGGACTCCTCGGCCAGCAGCGCGTGCCCGTGCAGCACCGCGATCGGGTCGATGTCGACGTAGACCACCCGGGCGTCCGGACGCTCCTCCCGGGCCACCTCGTGCACGCTGCCCTCGGTGGGGATCCCGGAGCCGATGTCCAGGTACTGGTCCACGCCGGCGCCCGCGCAGTAGCGCACCGCGCGCTGCAGGAAGGCCCGGTTGGCCCAGGCCGCGCGGGTGCTGCCGGGCAGCTCCCGCTCCAGCCGGCGGCCCATCTCCCGGTCCACGGCGAAGTTGTGCACGCCGCCGAGCAGGAAGTCGTACACCCGGGCCGCGCTCGGCGTGGACAGGTCGATGTCGGCGGTCACCCAGCTGGGCCGGGACCGGCTGGTCATCGCTCCGGCCCCGGCGCCGCCCCGGCCGGCTCCGCTCCGGGGTGCAGCTGGGGCGCCCCGATCCCGCAGTGCGGGCACTTCTCCAGACGGAGCTCTTCGGGCGCCCGGACCGGACGGGCGGCCGGGCGGACCAGCAGGGCGGAGAGGACGGCGGCGCCGACCATCAACCCGGCGGAGATCAGCATGGCCCGGTGGAAGCCGCCGGCGAACGCCGCCGGGTCGGTGTAGTCGTCGCCGGCCAGCCCGGCCAGCCCGGGGATCACCGCGACGGCCAGCAGCCCGGCGGTCCGGGCCACCGCGTTGTTCACCCCGGACGCGGCCCCGGCCTGGTGGTCGTCGGCGGCGGCCAGCACGGTCGCGGTCAGCGGGGCCACCGTGATGGACAGGCCCAGACCCAGCGCCATGGTGGCCGGCAACACGTCGGTCAGGTAGCTCGCGCCCGGCCCGATCCGCAGGGTCAGCAGGAACCCGACGGCGGCCAGCAGCGGCCCGACGGTGAGCATCACCCAGGCGCCCACCCGGTCGGACAGGGCCCCGGCCCGCGCGGAGAGCAGCAGCATCAGCGCGGTCAGCGGGAGTAGCGCGCTGCCGGCGGCGGTGGGGGAGAACCCGGCCACCGTCTGCAGGTGCAGCACCAGCAGGAAGAAGAACACCCCGAGCCCGCCGTAGATGAGCAGGGTGACCAGGTTCGCGGCCCGGAAGACCCGGTCGTCGAACAGCGACAGCGGCACCAGCGGATGCGCCGACCGCCGCTCCACCAGCACGAACCCGACCAGGGCGGCCACCGCCAGCCCGCCGCCGACGATCACCGCCGGCCCCGGCCCGGACTCCCCGGCCGCGGTCAGGGACCAGGACAGTGCCCCCAGCCCGACCACGCCGAGCACCGCGCCGGGCAGGTCGAGGCCCGGGACCGCGTCCGGGTCGCCGCTCTCCGGCACGTGTCGCAGGGTGATCACCACGACCAGCAGGGCGACCGGGATGTTGACCAGGAACACCGCCCGCCAGCTCCAGTCGACCAGCGCGCCGCCGAGGAAGGGGCCGAACGCGCCGGCCACCCCGCCGAGCCCGGACCAGGCGCCGACCGCGCGGGACCGGTCGGCCGGGTCGAAGGAGGCGGCGATCAGCGCCAGGCTGCCCGGGGTGAGCAGCGCGCCCCCGACACCCTGCAGGGCCCGGGCGGCGATCAGGGTGGGCGCGTTCGGCGCCAGCCCGCACAGCGCCGAGGCCAGCGCGAACCACACCACGCCGATCAGGAACACCCGCCGCCGGCCGAACCGGTCGCCCAGCGCACCGCCCAGCAGGATCAGCGCGGCCAGCGACAGGGCGTAGCCGTTCACGATCCACTGCAGCGAACCGAACCCGGCCCCGAGGTCACGCCCGATCCGCTCCAGCGCCACGTTGACCACGGTCATGTCGAGCATGGCCAGGCTGGAACCCCCGACCGTGGCCGCGAGCACCCAGCGACCGCCGGCCGTGTCCATCCGCAGCGCACCGGACACCGGACACCGCTCCTATTCGGTTTCCAAGCGTTGGCGCAGCTTACCCAGGGTCTGGGCGAGCAGCCGGGACACGTGCATCTGGGAGATCCCGACCTGCTCGGCGATCTGGGTCTGGGTCATGTTCCGGAAGAACCGCAACATCACGATCGTGCGCTCGCGTTCGGGCAGCTCGGCCAGCAGCGGCTCCAGCGACTGCTGGTACTCGACCCGCTCCAGCTCCGCGTCCGCCTCGCCCAGCAGATCGCCGAGGGTGGCCCCGCCGGAGGCGGAGCTGAGCATCTCGTCCAGCGAGGAGCTGCGGTAGGCCTGGGCGGCCTCCAGGCCCTCCAACACGTCGGACACCGGGACGTCCAGCCGGGCGGCGATCTCGCTGGGTCGCGGCGCCCGGCCGAGGCCCTGGGACAGCTCGGCGACCACCGCGTTGATCGACACGTGCAGGTCCTTGAGCCGGCGGGGCACCCGCATCGACCAGCCCTGGTCCCGGAAGTGCCGGCGGACCTCGCCGCTGATCGTGGGCACCGCGAAGGAGAAGAAGTCGCTGCCCCGATCCGGTTGGAACCGGTCCACCGCGTTGATCAGGCCGACCGTGGCCACCTGGATCAGGTCGTCCATCGGCTCGCCCCGGCCGGAGAACCGCCGGGCGATGTGTCGGGCGACCGGCAGGTAGCCCTCGACCAGCTTGTCCCGCAGCTCATCGCGGCGAGGGTCGTCCTCGCTCAGGTCGGCGTACTCGGCGAGCAGCGGGACCAGGTGGTCGTACTCGCCGTCACGCTTGGCCGGTTCGGTCACCGAACCTCGCCGGAGCGCTTCAGCAGCGCGATCCCGACGGAGCCGTGCTCGTCGGCCGCCCCGTCGGTCGGGCCGTCCAGCACCCGGACGTCGTCGGCCAGGGTCTGCAGCACCCGCCAGCCGAAGCTCTCGGTGCTCACCGTCGCCCCGGCCCACGCCGCGCGGGTGCGCACGGAGAACTCGATCCCGTCCTTGCCGAGGGTGAACACGCAGATCAGCGAGTCGTCCTCGGTGGTCAGCCGGACCAGGGTGGTGCAGGCCTCGTCGACGGCCATTCGCAGGTCGTCGATGGCGTCGAGATCGAGGTCGGCGCGGGCGGCCAGGTCGGCGGCCACCGTGCGTACCGTGGGGATGAGCGTGGCGCGGGCGGACAGACGCAGTTCGACCACAGCCGGGCCGGGATGGGCTACAGACACCGGCGCATCTTCCCGCCACGCGCGGCGGAATGCGAGTCCTGGGGGGAATTTCCGCTCAGCGTGACGGAACCGCCGTTCGGCCCAACCGAGTCGACTGAATGGGTGACTCACATCACGTTGTACCGCTTGCTGATTGTTGCCGACCGTTGGACGTTTCGTCGGAGTTTCCCGCGCGCTGAGAGCGTTCTACCGGTTAGGAATGCTTAAGAACGCACGTGGGGGAACGGCGATGACGGTGACGCAGGTCACCGACCTTTCGGGTCGGGTAGGTACACCTGCTCCCGCGCGCCCAGGGGTGCTTCCCCTGGCGTTCAGCCGGTGCACCCGGGTGGTGGCCGTCACCGTACGGCTCCCGGAGTTCCTGCTGGCCGCGGCGGGCACCGTGCAGCGGCTGGGGGCGGCGGGGGTGCCGATCGACCTGCTCGAGCTGTCCTGGCAGCACTCGGCGGCCGAGCGGTCTGCGGTCGCCGCGCTGGCCCGTCTCGAGGCCGCCGGGGTGACCCGCCACCGGCTCGCGTTGCCCACCCCGTTCGGGGTCGAGCGCACCGATGACGTGCTGGCGGCGATGAGCGAGCTGATCGGTTTCGACCCCGAACCCGGAGTGGTGTGCCTGGTCCCCGGTTCGGGTGAGGCCAGCAGGTCGGCCTTCCCGGCGATCCAGGCGGCGGTCGAGGCGATCACCACCGCCTACCGGTTGCCGGTGGTCCGCTACGCACCCGAGGCCGAGGCGCGCACCGCCGAGATCGACCTGGACGACGACGAGTGGCGCCGCAAGTCGGAGGGGCTGTCCGCCTGTGCGCCGGACGTGGCGCCGCTCAGCGGTCGCCGGGAGTACTTCGGCGGCTGAGCCGGACTGACCGGCCGCCGGGCCGGGAGCGCTCAACGGCGGTCTCCCGGCCGCTCAGCGGCGGACTCGCGGCGGCTCGCCCCCGGCCGCCGGGCCGGGAGCGGTCAGTGGCCGGCTCCCGGCTTCGGCGTGCTCAGCTGGCTTCGGCGTGCTCGGCGGGCGCGGTGTGCTCGAGGATGATCCGCCGCTCGGACTCGGCCAGGCCACCCCACACACCGAACGGTTCCCGAGTGCGCAGGGCGAACTCGCGGCACGGCTCGATCACCGGGCACCGCGCGCAGACCTCCTTGGCCCGGGCGGTCCGGCGGGCCCGCGACGGGTTCCGCTCGCCGTCGGGGTGGAAGAAGGTTCCGCTGTCCATGCCCCGGCACGCGCCGATCAGCTGCCATTGCCAGGCGTGCTCCATCGGGCCGGGAAGCCTGGACACGTCGCTCACGGTGATCACCTCGGTTCTCGGAGCCGACGACCTGCCGTCGGCCGAAGACCGATTGCCCACGACCAATCGTTCTCAAACCTGGCGATTCACCACAAATTTCCGGGTGCCGATCAGGCGGAGCCGGTGTCCTGCGCTCCGAGTACCTCGGCGGTGGCGGCGGCGATCTGGAACAGCGAGGTCAGCCCGGCGATCTCCAGAGGGCGCAGCACCTGACGGTTGGTGCAGATCAGCCAGAGGTCGACCTGCTGCTCCTCGGCCGCCGAGCGGGCCTCGACCAGCGCGGCCAGCCCGCTGGTGCCCAGGAAGTCGACGCCGTCCAGGTCGACCAGCAGCCGCGCCCGCTCGGCGCCCAGCTGCTCGGCGATCCCCTGGCGCAGGATCGGCGAGGTGAGCATGTCGATCTCGCCGGAGACCTTCAGCAAGGCGGTACCGCCGGCCGGCTCCTCGAGCTGGATCCTGATCGGTTCCTCGGTCGCCGCCTGCGCCACGGTCTGTCTCCCTGCTCTCGCCCCGCCGTCCGCTCCGTGCTCGGGGGCACGGGCGATCCCGGAAGCACGGTAGGACCCCGGGGCCATCTGGACAAATCGTGGGCTCAGTCCGGCCAGTCGGACGCGGGCCACGGCGCGCCGGCGTAGCGCTCCAGCACCGGGCCCGGCGGGGCCGGTACCGGGCCGAACAACCCCGGGCCGACCTCCAGCACCCGGGGCGGTCCGAGCCGGGCGAACGGGTCGTCGCGCAGGGCGAGCAGCTCCTCGGGGCGGTCCGCCCGGGCCACGCTCAGGCCGCCGGCCAGGTGCACCGGGTCGTGCGTCGGATCCGGGAGCAGCATGCTGACCGCCAGCCGGCCGTCGCGCAGCACGTCCCGCCGGACGGCCACCGCCGCCGGGTCGTCGGCGATGGGCCGCCGGTCGCGGGGCAGCAGCACCAGTGACACCCGGCAGGCCGGACCGTCCGGGTCGAGCAGCCGCCGGTCGACCCGCACCGCGCCCGGCACCGGCGGTCGGCTCTCGGGCCGGGCCCCGAGCCAGGCGCACAGATGACCGGCGTCCCAGTCACCCTCGCGGACCGGGGCGCGCAGGTCACCGCCGGGCTGCAGCCGCAGCGCCAGCCACGCCGGACCGCCGGTCACGACCGCTCCTCGCCGGCGCTCGTCGCCGCCGCGACCGGCGGTGCTGTGTCCGATGGTGACCTCGCAAGCTCGGTCACGACGGGTCCGGGGTCCAGTCCGGGCGGATCGCCCGGGTCACGGCCCGGAAGTCGGCGCGCAGCTCGTCCATGCTCGGCCGGCCCCAGTACCAGTAGCCCTGGTAGTCGCGGTGCACCGTCCGGTCCGGGGTCAGGACCAGGCAGGTCGGGGTGTACGGGTGGTGCACCGTGTCGGTGGTCTCGCGCAGCCCGAGCCGGTCGAGGTAGCTCCGTGCGGTGTCGGAGAGGAAGGTCCAGCGGGCGTCCAGTCCGGCCCGGAAGGCCGCCTGCTCGGCCGGTGGGTCCACCGAGACGCTGACGAACCGGGTGTAGGCGACCTCGGCGTCGTCCTGCAGGTCCACCAGCCGGCGCAGGAACCGCCGGTCCTTGGGGCACCACCAGCCGCGGTAGAAGTGAAGCAGCGTGGGGTCGCCGCCGATCAGCTCGCTGAGCCGCCGGGTCCGGCCCAGATGGTCCGGGAGCTCGAGGTCCGGCACCCGGCCCCCGGGTCGCAGCTCATCGATCACCCACCCATGGTGCCCGTCGCCGGCCGCCGGCGTCAGCCCTTCCGAGGCCGGAGTGGCCGCCGCCCACCCCGGCCGGTCGCGGTGCGTTCAACCGGTGTCCATCTACGTCGGCCACGATCGGGTTATGACGCGAGCCCACCACGCCGCACTGTCCCGGTCCGCCCTCTCCCGACGCAGCCTCGGCAAGGGGGTGCTGGCCGGGGCCGGGTTGCTGCTGGTCGGCGCCTGCTCCGACGTCATGCGCACCACTCCCGGGCCGGCCGCCGCGCCCGGTTACGGACCCCTGGTGCCCGATCCGGCGAAGCGGCTGGCGCTGCCCCAGGGGTTCGCCTACCGGGTGGTCACCGAGGCCGGGGTCACCCGCCTGGACTCCGGCGAGCCGACCCCGGCCAAGCACGATGGCACCGGCGCCTTCACCGGGCCGGACGGGGGCACCCTGCTGGTCAACAACCATGAGATCGACGACCCGTTCGCCGGCTACCAGCTCCCGGTGCCGCACCTCGACGGCCTGGTCTACGACCCGGGCGCGGCCGGCGGGTGCACCGTGGTCCGGACCGACCGGGACGGCGGCCGGCTCGGTGAGACCGTCGGGGTGGCCGGCACGGTGATGAACTGCGCCGGCGGTGTCACCCCGTGGCAGACCTGGCTGACCTGCGAGGAGACCGAGAAGCTGGCGGGTGAGGCCGGCTGCACCAAAGATCACGGCTACGTCTTCGAGGTCGACCCCCGCGACCCGGCCAACAACCGCGACCCGCAGCCGATCCGGGCGCTGGGCCGCTTCGCCCACGAGGCGGTGGTGGTCGACCCGGGTTCCGGCGAGCTGTACCTCACCGAGGACGCGGCCGAACCGAACGGCCTGCTCTACCGCTGGCAGCCGCCCACCGGCACCCGCCCCGACCGGCCCGGAGCGCTGCGGGCGCTGGCCCCGGACGCCGGCACCCTGGCCGCGATGACCTGCACCGACGGCGCCGGCGCGCACGTCGACGACCTTTCTCGGGCGGTGGACGTCGGCACCCGCTACACGGTGAGCTGGACGCCGGTGCCCGATCGGGACGCCCGCACCCAGTCGGTGCGAAAGCAGCTGAACGGCCCCGACATCACCCGCGCCCGCAAGCTCGAGGGCATGTGGTGGGGCAGCTCGGCCAACGGGACGCCCGGGGCGTACGTGGTGAGCAGCTTCGCCCGCACCGAGAGCCCGGTGCAGCACGACGGCCAGGTGTGGTTCTACGACCCGGCGCAGCGCAGCCTGACCCTGAAGCTGCGGTTCGGGGTGAACCCGGACGCCAAGGCCGACGGCGCCCTGGACGGCCCGGACAACATCACCGTGTCGCCCTACGGCGGGGTGCTCGTGGCCGAGGACGGCGAGGGGGTGCAGCACCTGTTCGGGGCCACCGAGGCCGGGGCCACCTTCCCGATCGCCCGCAACGAGATCGACGACAACGAGTTCACCGGCCCGGTGTACTCGCCGGACCGGCGGATCCTCTACGCCAACCTGCAGACCCCGGGGATCATGTTCGCGATCACCGGCCCCTGGCGGTCCGCCTAGGGCGGCTCAGGTGGCCGGGGCCTCGCCGGTGTCCACGGTGAACTCGACCGTGCGCACCGCCCCGGCGTGCTGGAACTGGAGGTAGAGCCGGTAGACCCCGCCCGGGGGCAGGGTGGCCCCGAAGGTGATCTCCGGGCCGGGCGGGGTCAGTCCCGGACCCCCCTCGGGGTGCACGTGCAGGTAGCCCAGGTCGCCCTTGCGCAGCGCCACCAGATGCCCGTACGCGCCCAGGTAGGGCTGCAGGTCGGTGACCGGGACGCCGCCCCGGGTGATGGTGAAGCGGGCGGTCTCGGTGTCCCGGAGCATCGAGACGGCGTACCCCTGTGCGGCGGCGCTCCCGGCCGGGGCGGGCAGCGGCACCGGCCGGAAGTCGCCGGCCACCGCCAGGTCGGTGCCGAGCACCAGGGTGTCCAGCCGGTTGTCCGGCACGAACTCGGTGAACAGCCGGTAGTCGCCGGCCGCGCCGAGCAGCAGCGGGGTGCGCCAGGTGCCGTCCGGGCCCAACGTCGGGTGCAGGTGCTGGAAGCCGGACAGGTCGCGGCGGGCGATGATCAGGTGCAGCGGCTTCTCGTGGGTGTTCACGAACGAGGTGACCGGGCGGCCGGTCGGGCCGATGATCTGGAAGGCCAGCTCGGCGGGTCGCCCGGCCACCGGGTCGGCGGACGTGCGCAGCAGCCGGTAACCCTGCTCGCTGACCGTCAGCCCGGACACGTCGTGATCCATCGCCGGCATGCCCGCCATGCCGCCCGCGGCCCCGCCGTGCGAGTGCCCGGCCGGCTCGGCGCCGCTGTGCGTGTGCCCGGCCGCGGCGGCGGGCGCCGGTGCCGGACCGAAGACCCCGCCGGCCGCGTAGGCCACCCCGAACAGCGCGGCCAGCCCCACCGCGAACGCGGCCACCTTCGCACCCGTACCCATGCCACCATCCTGCCCTGTGGATGAAGGACCAGTGGTCAAGTACGCGATCGGGCTGCCGAACGTCGGGCCCTTCGGAGATCCCCGGCTGCTGCTCGAGCTCGGGACGCTCGCCGAGCGGAGTGGCTGGGACGGGGTGTTCGTCTGGGATCACCTGCTCTACCACGACCAGAGCTGGCCGCTCGCCGATCCCACCGTCGTCCTCGCCGCGCTCGCCACCGCCACCACCCGGGTGCGGCTCGGGGTGCTGATGTCGGCGCTGGCCCGGCGCCGCCCGCAGAAGTTCGCCCGCGAGCAGGCCGGTCTCGACCACCTCTCCGGCGGGCGGCTGGTGTGCGGGGTCGGCCTCGGCTCGATGCCGGCGGAGTACGCGGCGTTCGGCGAGGACCCCGATCCCCGGGCCCGGGCGGCCCGCCTGGACGAGGCGTTGGAGGTGGTGACGGGGCTGTGGACGGGGCAGCCGACCCACCATGCCGGACCGGCGTACACCGTCGACGGGGTCACCATGCGGCCCACGCCCGTGCAGCGGCCGCGGATCCCCATCTGGTGCGCGGGCCGGTGGCCGGCGCGGGCCCCGCTGCGCCGTGCGGCCCGCTGGGACGGGGTCGTACCGACCGCCGAGGGCTACGGGCGGGGCCGGCTGATGCCGGTGGAGGTCCTCGGTGAGATCGTCCAGACGGTCCGCGAGCACCGCGGTCACCTCGACGGCTTCGAGGTCGTGATGGAGGGGCACACCGACGGGGCCGAGGCGGACCGGGGCGCGGCCACGGTCGACCGCTACCGGGCCGTCGGCCTGACCTGGTGGATCGAGGCGCTCGGCTGGTGGCGCGGCGGGGTGGACGCCGCCGTCGACCGGATCCGGCAGGGACCGCCGGCCAGCACCGGCTGATCACGCCGGTGGGGGCGACGGGCGAGGGGCACCGGGGCGTGGCAGGGTGACCGGGTGGCGGAGAACGGTGCGGTCCGGGCGGGCATCCTGGTCACCGGCAGCGAGCTGCTGACCGGGCAGGTACACGATCGCAACGGCCCCTGGGTGGCCGAGCGGCTGGGCGCGCTCGGGGTCGAGGTGGCCGACGTGCTGCTGGTCGGCGACCGCCGGGACGACCTGCGCGCCGGCCTCACCTTCCTGGCCGGCCAGGGCGTCGACCTGATCGTCACCAGCGGCGGCCTCGGGCCCACCGCCGACGACGTCACCGCCGAGGTGGTCGCCGGCTTCGCCGGGGCGCCGCTGCACCTGGACGCCGGGCTGGAGGCGCGGATCGCGGCGATCCTGGCCAAGTGGGCGGCCCGCACCGGGTTCGCCGGGGACGCGCTCACCGCCGCCAACCGCAAGCAGGCGACCGTCCCGGTGGGCGCGGAGATCCTGGAGCCGGTGGGCACCGCGCCCGGGCTGGCCCTGCGGGTGCCGGACGGGCCGGTGGTGCTGGTGCTGCCCGGCCCGCCCCGGGAGCTCACCGGCATGTGGGACGCCGCGCTGGCCACCGCCGCCGCCCGCGAGGTGCTGGACCGCACCGAGCCGTTCGAGGAGACCCACCTGCGGTTCTTCTGGCTGCCCGAGTCGGAGATCGCGCAGACCCTCCGGGACGTCGGCTCGGGCCTGGAGCAGGCCGGCGTGGAGGTCACCACCTGCCTGCGCCGCACCGAGCTCGAGGTGGACCTGCGGCACCGCAAGGGCGCGCCCGGTGCGGCCGAGGCCACCGGGCGGCTGCTGGCCGAGATCGAGCGCCGGCACGGCCGGAACCTGATCAGCCGGGACGGGGAGTCCACCGACGCCCAGGTGGCCCGGCTGCTGGCCGGGCACACCATCGCCACGGCCGAGTCGTGCACCGGCGGGCTGCTGGCCGGGCGGCTGACCGACCGGCCCGGGTCCAGCGCCTACGTGGCCGGTGGGGTGGTCGCCTACTCGAACGCGGCCAAGACCGCGCTGCTCGGGGTGCCCGCCGAGCTGATCGAGCGGCACGGCGCGGTGTCCCGTGAGGTGGCCCGGGCGATGGCCGACGGGGCCCGGGAGCGGTTCGGCGCGGACGTCGGCGTGGGCATCACCGGGGTGGCCGGGCCCGGGGGCGGCACCGAGGAGAAGCCGGTCGGGTTCGTCTGCCTGTGCGTCACCACCGGGGGCGGGCAGGTCAAGGAGCTGAGCCCGGTGCTGCCCGGCGAGCGCACCGACGTCCGGGACCGGTCGACCGACGTCGCCATGCACCTCATCCGCTCCGTGCTCGTTGACCAGGTATGACGTCGTCGTCGCGCTCGCTGACCCCGGCCGCCGTGTTCCTGGCCGCCTCCGCGCTCACCGTCGCGGTGTTCACCGGCTGCACGGCCAAGAACGACCCCGGGGACCTCAGCAAGATCGCCGTCGGCCCGCCGCCCGGGGGCTACCCCAAGTCCAGCGCCCCGGCGGTGCCGGGCGCCCCCGGTGCCACGGCCGGGGCCGGTGACCTGTGCAAGGCCTTCCCACCGGACGAGGTGCTGGCCATGCTGGACATCCCCGGTACGGCGGTCTCCGACCCGGCCCTGCAGCGGATGGCCCTGGGCCAGCAGAAGGACAACCCGAACGCCGACGCCTGCGTCTACATCGCCCCGGGCAACCTGGTGCGGTTCTCCACGCTCAAGGGGATGACCCGGGCCGAGTTCGACCGGACGCAGGCGCAGGCGAAGGCCGACGCGGCGAAGAAGGGCATCACCTACGACGCCGCCCCGCTGACCGGGGTCGGGGACACCGCGCTGTCCGCCCGGGCCAAGGACGGCGAGGTCATGGTGTTCGCCTTCGCCGGCGACACCAAGATCCAGGCCGGGGCGAAGAACGTGACCCCGGCCAAGCTCGGCGAGCTGGTCAAGGCGATCGCCGCCCGGCAGGACTGAGCTCCCGGACCTCCACCGGCGGGGGCGCGGTCCGGGACCGCTGGGTGAGCGCGACGCAGACCAGGACGGCCCCGGCGGCGCCGACGGCGGCCGGGGTGACCCGCTCGCCGAGCAGGAGCGCCGACCAGGCCAGGGTGAGCAGCGGCTGCCCCAGCTGGATCTGCCCCACCCGGGCCACCCCTCCGCGAGCCAGCCCGGCGTACCAGGCGAAGAAGCCGAGGAACATCGACACCACCGTGACGTAGCCGAAGCCCAGCCAGGCCGAGCGGCCGGCGTGCACCGGGCCGCCGGTGGCCAGGGCGATCGCGGTGATCGGGACGGTGACCGGCATCGAGACCACCAGCGCCCAGCAGATGGTCTCCGCGCCGCCGAGCTCGCGGGCCAGCGCGCCGCCCTCGGCGTAACCCAGCCCGCACAGCACCACGGCCCCCAGCAGGAAGGCGTCGGCCGGGGAGGGCCCGGCCAGGCCGCCGGCCACCCCGCCGCTCAGGAAGGTGAACGCCAGGATCGCCAGCACCCCACCGGCGGCGGCCAGCCAGAACACCCGGTTCGGCCGCTCGTGGGCGCGCAGCACGGCGAACACCGCGGTCACCGCCGGCAGCAGGGCGATCACCACGGCGCCGTGCGCGGCGCCCTCGGTGACCAGCGCCAGCGAGGTGAGCAGCGGGAACCCGACCACGACGCCGAGCGCGACCACGATCGACCGGCGCAGCTGGACGGCGGTGGGACGGGGCGCCCGGCGCAGCCGCAGGTACCCGGCGGCCAGCAGGCCGGCCCCGACCGCGCGGCCGAACGCGACCAGCCACGGCGACAGGTCGGCCACCGCGGCCCGGGTGGCCGGCAGCGACAGGCTGAACGCGGCGACGCCCAGCGCCCCGAGCGCGGTACCCGTTACCGCCGCGCGCCCGGAAGCGTTATCATCAGCTCTCATGGATAACGGTAACGCAGAGGATCGTGTTATCCAAGATCTGCGCCGGGTGATCGCCGCCGGGCCCGGCACCCGGCTGCCGCCGGTCCGCGAGCTGACCGCCCGGCACCGGGCCTCGCCGGCCACGATCGCCCGGGCCACCCGGCGGCTGGTGGCCGAGGGTGTGGTCGAGGCGGTACCCGGACGGGGGGTGTTCGTCCTCGAGGCGCCCGGAGAGCGGCCGGTGGAGCCGCCGGACCTGTCCTGGCAGGCCGTCACGCTGGGGCCCCGGCTGGACGGTGAGGACGACGTGGTGGCCCTGCACACCGCCGCGCCGCCGGGCACGATCATGCTCTCCGGCGGTTACCTCGACCCGGCGCTGCAACCGGCGGCCGCGCTGGCCGCCGCGCTGGCCCGGGCCGGCCGCCGGCCCGAGGCCTGGAACCGGATACCGCTGGCCGGCGACCCGCAGCTGCGGGCCTGGTTCGCCCGGGAGTGCGGCGGCCCGTGGCTGCCCGAGGACATGATCATCTGCGCGGGCGGGCAGGCCGGGCTGTCCACCGCCGTCCGTGCGCTGTCCGCGCCGGGGGAGACGGTGCTGGTCGAGTCGCCCACCTATGTCGGCGCCCTGGCCGTGGCCCGGGCCGCCGGCCGCCGGGTGGCCGCCGTCCCCACCGACGCCGACGGGGTGCGCCCGGACCTGCTGGCCGCCGCCCTGCGCCGCACCGGTGCCCGGCTGTTCTACTGCCAGCCGCTGCACGCCAACCCGCACGGCGCCGTCCTCGCGCCCGGGCGGCGGGCGGCGGTGCTCGACGCGGTCCGGGACGCCGGGGCCTTCCTGCTCGAGGACGACTTCGGCCGCGACCTGGGCATCGAGACCGGCGCCGAACCGCCGCCGCTGGCCGCCGACGACACCCATGGCCACGTCGTCTACCTGCGCTCGCTGACCAAACCGGCGGCGCCCGGGCTGCGGGTCGCCGCGCTCGGGGCCCGGGGGCTGGCCGGGATGCGGCTGCGGGCGGCGCGGGCCCTGGACGACTTCTTCGTCCCCGGGCCGCTGCAGTACGCCGCCCTGGACTTCGTCACCTCCCCGGCCTGGCCCAGGCACCGGCGGCAGATCCGGTCCGCGCTGCGCCGGCGGCGGGGCCTGCTGCTCGAGGCGTTGCGCCGGCACCTGCCCGAGCTCGAGCCCGCCCGGGTGCCGCGCGGCGGGCTGCACCTGTGGGTCCGGCTGCCCGACGGGGTCCGGGAGTCCGATGTGGTCGTGGCGGCCGCCGCCGAGCACGTCCTGGTCTACCCGGGGCGCCCCTGGCACGCCGCCGAACCGCCGGCCGGTTTCCTGCGGCTGACCTACGGCGCGGCCCCCGAGGCGCATCTCGACGAGGGGGTCCGCCGGTTGGCCCGGGCGGTGCGGCAGGCGCGCCACTAGGTTGGCGGTAGTGGAGATCGATGTCGAGCGGGCCCGGCGGGACACCCCGGGATGCGCCCGGGTGGCGCACCTGAACAACGCGGGCGCGGCGCTGCCGCCGGCCCCGGTGACCGAGGCGGTCATCGCCCACCTGCGGGCCGAGGCGGCCGGCGGCGGGTACGAGGCGGCGGCCGCCGCGGCCGAGCGCATGGAGGACGTGTACCGCTCGGTGGCCCGGCTGATCGGCGCCGAGCCGGACGAGATCGCGCTGGTGGAGAACGCCTCCCGGGCCTGGGACATGGCGTTCTACGCGTTCCGCTTCGGCCCGGGCGACCGGATCCTCACCGCCCGCGCCGAGTACGCCAGCAACGTCATCCCGTTCCTGCAGGTCGCGGCCCGGACCGGGGCGGTGGTCGAGGTGGTCGACGATGACGAGCACGGGCAGCTGGACGTGGCCGACCTGCGCCGCCGGCTGGCCTCCGGCCGGGTCGCCCTGGTCGCGGTGACCCACGTGCCCACCCAGGGCGGGCTGGTCAACCCGGCCGAGGAGATCGGCGCGGCGGCCCGGGAGGCCGGGGTGCCGTTCCTGCTGGACGCCTGCCAGTCGGTCGGGCAGCTCGACGTCGACGTCCGCCGGATCGGCTGCGACCTGCTGTCGGCGACCGGCCGGAAGTACCTGCGCGGCCCCCGCGGCACCGGGTTCCTCTACGCCCGGCGGGGCCTGCTGGAGACCCTGGAACCGCCGCTGCTGGACCTGCACTCCGCCGCCTGGACCGCGCCGGACCGCTACGAGATCCGCCCGGACGCCCGCCGCTTCGAGACCTGGGAGGGCAACGTCGCCGGCAAGCTCGGGCTGGGCGTCGCGGTGGACTACGCGCTGGCCTGGGGCCTGCCGGCGATCGAGGCCCGGGTGACCGCGCTGGCCGACGGGCTGCGCGAGCCGCTGGGCGCGGTGCCCGGGGTGCGGCTGCACGACCAGGGCGCCCGCCGCTGCGGCATCGTCACCTTCACCGTCGACGGGCACGACGCCACCGCCGTGCGCGACCGGCTCGCCGCCCAGGGCATCAACACCAGCGTCAGCACCGCCGGCTCGGCCCAGTTCGACCTGCCCGCCCGGGGTCTGACCGAGATCGTCCGCGCCTCGGTGCACTACTACAACACCGACGACGAGCTGGACCGGCTGATCACGGCGATACCCCGTAGGTAATGGCGCGGGGGAGCGGCGGGCGATAGAACGGGCCGATGAATCCGACCGCGTTCGCGCAGGCGCTGCGCGAGACCCGGGTGCGGCTGAAGCTCAGCCAGCTCGAACTGGCCTCCCGGGCGGGGACCAGCCAGCGGTACGTGAGCTTCATCGAGCGCGGCCGGTCCGCTCCCGGCCGGGACGTCGTGCTGCGGCTGGGCGCGGCGCTCGGGGTGTCGTTGCGGGAACGCAACCAGCTGCTGCTGCACGCGGGGTTCGCGCCCGCCTACTCGCACGCCGAGCTCGAGGCCGCCGGCCTGCGTACCGTGCGCGCCGCGCTGATCCACCTGGTGGAGGCCCACGCGCCGTTCCCGGCGCTGTTGATCGACCGCCGCGGGGACATCATCGCGGCCAACGCCCCGTGTGACGTGCTCGCGGCCGGGGTCGCGCCGAAGCTGCTGCGGGCGCCGATGAACCTCTACCGGATCGCGCTGCACCCGGAGGGCCTGGCGCCCGATCTCGCCGACCTCGCGCTGTGGAGCGGCCGGATCCGCGAGCGCCTCCGGGCCGAGGCCGCGCAGAGCCCCGACCCCCGGCTGACCGGATTGCTGGCCGAGCTCGACGCCTACGCCGCGACCGGGTACCCGTCGCTCTCGCCGGTCGGGCCCGAACACCGGGACCCGGGGTACGCGGTGCCGCTGACGCTCCGGTCCGCGCACGGCGAGCTTCGGCTGATCACCACGATCACCACCTTCAGTACGGCCACCGACGTCACCCTGGCCGAGCTCCGGCTGGAGACGTTCCTGCCGGCGGACGAGGAGACCGCCCGCATCCTGTCCGACCTGGCGGCCCGGCCGTGTGGGCGGTCGGGCCGCCCATTACCTCCGGGGAATCGACGCGGCGCGCCCGACACCCTATGAATGGCCCATGCAAACCCTGATCATCGCCGCTGTCTCGGTGTTCTTCCTCGGCCTGGGCGTCGTCACGATGGCGGTACCGGCCCGGGCGCTGGCCCCGTTCGGCGTGGCGCTCACCGGCCCGGACGCGCGGAACGAGGTCCGGGCCGTCTACGGGGGTTTCGGCCTCGCCATGGGGGTGCTGCTGGCCCTGGCGGCCTGGGACGTCGGACCGTTGCGGCCCGGCGCCGTCTGGGCGGTCGCGGTGGCGCTGGCCGGAATGGCGTTCGGTCGCCTGGTCGGGCGGCTGATCGAACGGCCGACCGCCTTCTACCCGGTCTGGTTCTACTTCTGGGTCGAGGCCGTCGCGGCGGCCGCCCTGCTGTTCGCCGCCGGCTAGGGCCGCGCGGCGAAGACGAACTCGAGGATCTGTTCGGTGGTGGAGCCGGGGCCGAAGATGCCTCGGACGCCGAGTTCGCGCAGCTCGGGTTCGTCCTCGGGGTGGATGAGGCCGCCGACCATCACCGGCACGTCCGCCACCCCGGCGGCCTCCATCGCCGCCATGAACTGCCGGATGTAGACCATGTAGCTGGCGGTGGAGAAGCTCAGCCCGACCAGGTCGGCGTCCTCGGCGGCCACCGTGGCCGCGAACCCCTCGCAGGTGTTGTGCTCGCCCAGGTAGATCACCTCGACCCCGGCGTCGCGAAAGATCCGGGACAGGGTGCGGATGCCCTTGCTGTGCACGTCGGTGCCGAGCATGCCCAGCACGCAGCGCACCTTGCTCACGACGCCACCTCGAACGGGCAGCTCAGCACGCCGAACGGGTCGTAGGGGTGCCCGGTGGCCATCCGCATCACGCCCCACACCTCGCCGATCGACCCGTCGGCGATCAACGCGTTCATCATCTCGCGGGTCGGGTTGTCCCCGCGCCGCGCGGTCACGTACAGCTCGCGCAGCCGGGTGGTCAGCGCGTCGGTGTCCCGGTTGGTCTTGAGCTCGGTGAATCGCTGCAGGTGCCGGTCGATGCCGGCCCGGTCGAAGGTGAACCGGGGCGGCCGGGCGTGCGTCTCGGAGGTGGAGGTGAACCGGTTGACCCCGACCACGATCCGCTCCCCGGTGGCCATCTCCCGCTCCCGCTCGGAGTTGTGGTCGTCCATCAGCGACTCGATGCTGCCGTCCTGCACCGACTTGACCAGACCGCGCTCCTCGATGCTGGCCAGCAGCTTGAGCGCCTGCGCCTCCACCTCGTTGGTCAGCGCCTCGACGTAGAAGCTGCCGCCCAGCGGGTCGGCGGTGCGGGCGGCGCCGACCTCGTGGGCCAGGATCTGCTGGGTGCGGGTGGCCAGCTCGCGGGCCTCCGGGGTGGGGATGCCGACCGGCTCGTCCCAGGTGCACGCCTCCACCGACTGCACCCCGCCGAGCAGCGCGGCCATGGTCTGCACCGCTGCTCTGGTCAGGTTGTTCAGCGGCTGCTGGTGGACCAGGGAGCGCCCGGAGGTGTGGCAGGCGATCCGCAGCCGGGTGCTGCGCCCGCTGCGCGCGCCGAACCGCTCGGTCAGCGTGCGGGCCCAGATCCGGCGCAGCGCGCGGAACTTGGCCACCTCCTCGAACAGATCCACATCGGTGGTGGACACCCAGGCCATGCTCGGGGCCACCTCGTCGACGTGCATGCCCCGGGCGGCCAGGTCGGTCAGCGTGGCGTTCACGATGGCCATCCCGACGGCGATCTCGTGCACCGGGGTGAGGCCGCGTTCGCGCAGGTCGTAGGCCTGGGGCATGCCCAGCGCCCAGCGCGGGCTGTGCTTGGCGGAGTACTCCAGGCAGTCCACGGTGGCCCGGTGCGCCAGGTCGGCCGGCATGATCTTGTCGCCCCAGCCGGCCAGGGTGAGCTGCAGGTGGTCGGGCATGTGCGAGCCCTGGATCAGCTCCAGCGGCACGTCGTGCTTCACCGCGTACGCGGCCACCATCGGGTAGATCATCATGGTGGTGTGCCAGGCGATGTCGGTCCGGGTGATGTCGATGTCGCCGTGCAGCCGCTCCAGGTCGCGCAGGCTGGGCAGCGAGCAACCCTCCAGGCCGACGTCCGCGCTGACCACCGGGTGGTCGGGGTCGATGGCCTCGGCGGTCAGCGTGTCCACCGCCACGTCGATCCCGGCGGTGCCCACGGCCAGCGCCGAGGCGATGCCGTCCCGGGTGTCCTCCGGGGCGCCGTAGCCGACGATGTTGCGCAACGTCCACATCCGGCTGCGGTACATCTGCGGGTAGCTGCCCCGGGTGAACGGGAAGCTCCCCGGGTCGGCCAGGTCGCGGTCGTACTCGACGTCGGTGACGTCGCCCGGGCCGTAGCTGACCTGGGTCTCCAACCCACCCCAGGTCCGGGTACGGGACAGCCGCACCGAGTCCTCGTCCGGCACCTGCAGGCGTTCGTCGGACACCGGGCCACCACCTGAACTCATCGTCGGACGCACCGTCCGGCTTCAGCAGGACTCTGTGACACTATCCGCTGACTGTCAAGTTGGCTGAGGATGCGGAATTCACGTTCTCGATCGACGGTCTCCGGGCATAGCCTCGGGTGGGACGGTGTGTCGAGGCGGGCTCCCAGTCTACTTCGACACGCCGCCCCACCCGTGCTCACATGGTGGCTGCTGTGCTTCAGCCCCACGGACGAACCGGTCGGAACGATTCCCGCAACGACGGTGCCTTACCCGAAGTCACGGTCTCCGACGTAACGTTTTCGAACGTTGGTGCTGGTGAGGCGCCTGTTCCAGAATGTAACGCCACGTTTGTCGGATGTTCCGTTGGACATCGCGTGGAAGCCCCTGATTAGATCTTGAACCGGGGGAAGGGGGATGGGGCATCCGCATGGGCCGGGCGCCTCGCGCAGAGCATGGGACCTGATCAGCAACCAGCCGATTCCCCGACCCAGCCGGTGTATCAGTCGATCGGCGACCGGGCCCGGTGGGCCCGCTGGCTCCTGGTGGCGGCCGTCGTAGTCGACGTGGTCGCCGTGGTGTCCGGCCTGCTCGAGCGCTCACTGCTCTCCCGACTGGTCGCGGGTGAGGAGCTGGCCGCCGATGAGGCATCGTCCAGCGACACCCGCCAGGGCGTCATCGGAGCGCTACAGCTCGGGCTCCTCATCGTCAACGCCGTCACCTTCCTGCGCTGGTTGAGCCTGGCCTACCGCAACCTGCCGGCGTTGGGTGTCCGTCGCCTGCGGTACAAGACCTGGTGGGTGATCGGCGGATGGGTCATCCCGATCCTCTGGTGGTTCCGGCCGAAGCAGATCGTCAACGACGTCTGGCGTGGGAGCGATCCCTTGGCATCGCCCGTGCACGGCGTTGACTGGACAGAACGCGCCGTGCCGGGGCTGCTCGGTGGGTGGTGGATCATGTGGCTGGTTACCGGCGCGCTGGGCAACATCGCCTACCGCATGTCGCTCGGAACCGGCGAGAGCGCGGCCGCACTGCAGGGGGTGAACACCGTCCTGCTGCTCAGCGACGCGACATCGGCTGTCGCGGGAGTGCTGGCCGTCCTCGTCGTGGACCGGCTGACCGCGCGGCAGGAGAAGCGGGCCCGGCAGCTCGCGACTTCGCCGGCAGCAGCCTCGGGTCCTGGCGAGGGTTAGGTCGAGATCCGGGTGGCCAGCCGATCGCGCCAGGTGGTGATGGCCGCCGCGAAGTCGTAGGCCTCCCGGCGCAGCACCGAGCGGAAGCACAGGCCGATCGCGTAGGACACGAACGCCTCCGCCTCGACGGCCGGGTCGAGGTCGGCCCGGATCGAACCGTCGCGGCGACCGTCGGCGAAGTGGCCGGTCAGCTCGGCCTGGTAGCCGGCGATCAGGTCGTCGAACCACGGGGCGAAGTCGCGCAGCGCGGCCGGCGTCTCGAAGGTCAGCACGATCATCGCCCGGATGATCTCCGGCTCGGACTCGACGGCGTTCAGCAGGTCGTCGAGCTGGCCGAGCACCCGCTCGCACCCGGTGCCCAGCCGCTCGCGGCGCATGGCCGGCAGCAACCGCTGGCCGAAGGTGTCGAACAGCGAGCGGAGCAGCGCCTCCTTGCTGCCGTACCGGTCGCGGACCATGTTGCGGCTGAACCCGGCGCGCAGGCCGATCTCGGCGGCGGTGGTGCGCTCGTAACCCTGCTCCGCGAACAGCTCGATGGCCGCGTCCAGCAGGCTGAGCGTGGAGTCGTGCACCCGCTGCTCGTTGGTCCTCGGCTGCCCGGTGATCGGCATGGCTGCGAGCGTACACCTGTCTGTTCGCTGACAGATGGATCGAGCTAGTCCGTGCAGGGAGCCTCGGCCGGGACTCCGGGCGGTAGCACGGCGAGCTCGGCGGGGGTGAACGGCCGGTCGGAGACCGCGCAGAGCCGGTCGAACCAGTCTTGGGCGTTCACGGGGAGGTGGAACGGGGATCCCCCTCGGATCCCGTCGACGACGGCGCCGCGCCCCTCGGACATGCGTACCTGGATGTCGTGCGGGGGAGTGCGTACCCGCAGCTCGCCGCCGGCTCGACCGGAGCGGAGGTCCCAGAAGACGATGCCCGTCTCCTGTTCGTTCTCGTGGTACCAGGAGGTGGCGATGTAGCCGTCGGCGGTGAATCCCACCGCCAGCTGGGACTCCCCGAGCGGGATCAGCGGCCGGACGAGCTGGGCGGTCTTCAGGTCCATGACGGCGAGCATCTGGGTGTGGGTCGTCGTGGCGAGCGTCGCGCCGTCCGGGCTGAACACGGGCAGGGAGCCGGTGTGGCCGCCCGGCAGGGGGAGGGCGGACACCCGGATGCCCTCGCGGATGTTCCAGATCTCGATGGAGCCGTCGGGTCTGTTCATCGCCAGCTCGTCGGGATGGCCCGGTCGGAGTTGGAGGTGAGGAGATCCCGCCTTGCGGGCGAACCACGACCGGCTCTGTTCGTCGGTGACCAGGTTCAGCGGCGGTCGGAGGAGCTCACCGGTGGCGCGGTCCCAGGCGTAGAGCACCCCGGCGTCGACGGCCACCACCCGGCTCTCCGATGCGACGACGCGTTCCTTGTCGTCGGTCAGTCGCCGGGCCGCGGCGGTTCCACCGGGCATCGCGAACGTGGCCGTCCGGGTGATCCCCGGCAGGGTGTGGTCGGCGAGGAAGAACCGGGCGTCGTCGGTCAGCACCCCTGCGAGCATTCCCCGGTCGGTATCGAGGACCTGCGGCCGGAGGAAGGTCGTGCGCGGCATCCGGTGGACGATCTCGCCCGTCTCCGGTACCACGACCGAGACGTCGCCCCGGCCGTCCTGGGCGAGGATCTCCCGGCCGCCGGACACGAACAGCCGGCTGCCCGCCGGCGGGACGGGCGCGGGTTCGGCCCGAAGCCGCTGGATCGAGCTCACCTGCGGCATGATCACCGTGCGCCCCTCGCCCGGGCCGGTGGCGACGTGGAAGCGCCGGAAGAACAACACCGGGTCGGGTGTCCGGCCCATGTCGGTCAGGGCGTTCGGCGGCGCGGTGAGCTCGAAGGACCGGCCGTCGGCGAGCGCGGTGATCCGGGCCAGGTCGTAGCCGCCGTCCCCGGCGGCTCCACGGCGTTCGATGACGTGCTGGTCATCTGTCGTGAGCCCGTATGAGCACTCGCGCCCGAGCAGCGGGAAGCGGAGCGACTCCACCCCCTGCTCGGGTCGCGTGACGACGAGGGTGGCGGTCTCCGGGCCCCCCGGGGCCGGCGCGGTACAGGAGACGACGTAGGCGCCGAGACCGGCGATCTGCCCACCGGGCGGGAACTCCCGCACCGTCGTCCCGTCCGCCAACGACCGCAGAGCCATCCGCTTGTCGGGTGACGCCGAGGCGTCCGTCCGGAACCCGACCAGGACGAGGTTCGGATCCGCGGTGAGCTCCGCCCACCGCGGGGCGGGTTCGCTCAACGTTCCCAGGTTGTGGGCGACCGCGGTCCGGTCGCCGGGCCGCCAGATCTCGAGGCGTCGTCCGCCGAGCCCGTCGATCGGGGTCAGCCAGGAGACCCGTTCGCTGTCGGCGGAGAAGATGACGGTGCTCGGATCCGCCGGGTGACCTTCGGGGGCAAGCCGGTCCGGGCCGCGGCGCTCCCGCACATCCCAGACCCACACGGCGCCGGCCGAGTCGATGACCAACAGCCAGCGACCGTCGAAGCTGAGCCGAGTCCCCTGGTAGGCGGGGACGCCCGGTGGGTCCCACTTCTGGACATCGCCCGACCGGACGCCCGAGGTGATCGAGAAGGCGCGGTTGTTCCCGGTGAGGATCACATCGCCGTCGGCGGACGCGGAGAAGCCGCCGGCGTAGTCGTCGTTCACCGGGATCACCGCCTCGACCGAGCGCATGGCCAGGTACTGGCGAGCCAGCGCGGTCCGGGCGTTCGGGTTCGAGGGGTCCAGCCGCCACGCGGTGAGGGCGAGCTGGGTGGCGGCCGCCGGGTCGGTCGGCGCCCGGGCCAGCGCGGCGTCCGCGACCAGCGACGCGTTGGCCGCGCGGAGCTGATCCCGCACGGTGTGGCCGGAGCTGATCGCCGTGAGCGCGAGCCCGCCGGCCAGCAGCACCAGCACGGCGAGCACGGCGGTGACGGTGCGCCACCGGCGGACCTCGCGCCGCTGGCGGTCGTGGCCGCGCCGGACGAAGTCGGCCTGGGCGGGGCTGACCTCACCCGGTCGCTCGGTGGTCCGCTGCACGGCGGTGTCCAGGGCGGCTCCGCGCAGCAGCGCCCCCTCGTCGCGGCCCTGGTTCTCCCAGCGGTGTACAGCCGCGTCGAGGTCGGTGCGCCAGCCCAGGAACTCCCGGTCGGCCTCCAGCCACTCGCGCAGCCGGGGCCAGTGCTCGACCAGGGCCTGGTGGGCCAGCTCCGCGGTGCCCGAACCGTCCTGCGCCTCGGTCACCACCACCAGCCGGGCCGCGGCCAGGGCGGGGACCAGGGCGGCCGCGCCGGTGGGCAGCTGGTCGAGCGGCGTCGGGTGCCGGACGAACCGGCCCTGGCGGGTGATCACCAGCCGGGTCAGCAGCTCGCGCAGCCGGTCGGGGTCGCCGCCGTCGTCCAGGATGGTCTGGACCACCCGTTCGGCGTGCGCGGTCAGGGCCCCGGCGACCCCACCGGCCTGCTCGTACCCGGCGACGGTCAGCGTTCCCCCCGACCTCCGGGTCCACAACTGGGTCAGCAGCGACTCGACCAGCGTCAGCTGCCCGGGCTCCGCGCCGGCGTCGTCGAGGATGCGGTCCACCAGGCCGTCCTCGAACGCCAGCCCGGGGGCCTGCTCGGCCGGTCGCACGATGACGTCCCGCAGCCGGGCGCGGTCGAGCGGCCCGACGAACACGCTGCCGGCGGCCAGCAGCTCGGCGTTGCGCGTGCCCACCACCTCGCTGAGCGCGATCCCTCGGACGGTCAGCATCACCCGCGGCGGATCCGGCTCGGCGGTGAGTTCGGCCAGCACGTCGAGCAGCTGCCGCGCGGCCTCCGGTTCGGTGTCGGCGAGCTCCTCGAACTGGTCGACGACCAGCACCGTGGGGCCGGAGCCGCTGGTGGTGAGCAGCTCGATCGCCTGGGCGCGGCGGTCCGGGTCGATCAGCGCGCTGAACGTACAACTGCTGGCCGGGGAGGGGCCGAGCAGTGCGGAGACCAGGGCCGGCAGCGGTGGCGTGCCGGGCCGGGGTCGGAACTCGACCACCCGCCGGTCCTGGTCCCGCAGCCGGGGCAGCAGGCCGGCCTTGATCAGCGACGACTTCCCCGCCCCGGACGGCCCGGCCACCGCCACCAGCGGGCGCCGGCGCAGTACCTCGGCCAGCCGCCCGACCTCGGGGTCGCGGCCGAAGAAGTACCCGGCATGCTCCTCCTCGAACGGCTCCAGTCCCCGGTACGGGCACGGCAGCAGCTCCGGATCCAGCCCCAGCACCGCCTGCACGGGGAGCAGGTAGGCGGTGGTCACGTCGGGGTCGCGGTCGGCGGCCACGGTCATACCGATCACCGCCGCGGTCCGGTCGTCCCACACCGGCGCCCCGCTGAAGCCGCCCTCGATGGGCTGGTCACCGGGGTCGCCCTGCAGCTGGTACCAGCCGGTGCCCTGCTCGCCGCGCACCCTGCCGGTCGCCCACACCCCGTCCGCGCGGCCCTCGGGGAACCCGAACACCCGGAACCGGCTGTCCCACAGCCGCTCGACCCGGCGCAGCGGCGGCATCACCGCGCCGGCCGGCGACTCCGCGTCGAGGCGGATCAGCGCCACGTCGCCGGAGCCGTCCGCCCCGATCGGCACCCACCGGTGCACCCGTCCGGTGCGGGTGACCGGCGGGCCGGGCAGCGTCGGGAAGTCGAGCTCGATCGTCGCGTCCGGCGCCTCGAGTGCGTACGGATCGGTACCGATCGCCGCCGCTACGACGTGTGCGCAGGTCGCCACCAGGTCCGGCCCGACCAGGAACCCGGAGCCGACGACCTCACCGGTCCCGTCCCGGCCACCGGCCAGCACCCGGACGCACGCGGTCGCGGACAGGCCCGCGACGTCCACCCCGGCCGTCATGATCCAGCGATCCCCCACGCGTCGCCGATCATGGACGCTAACACGGGGCCGGGCGGCGGACCGCGATGATTTCCGCGGCCCCGTGGTCAGCCACCGGTGAGGGTCTCCCGGACGCCGTCCATGCAGCCGATGATCACCTTGAGTGCTCCGGTGTCCGGCTTGCTCTGATCACCGGGGCCGGGTGGCTCCGACTTCGCGACGTGCTCGGCGGCGGCCTGCACGCATTTCATCGCCTTCTCCAGCCCGCGCTCGTCCCACTCCCGCCGCTCGGCGACCGCTTCCTCGAACCGTCGCTGGATCTCCCGTTGCGCCTCGGCGTGCGCGGCCCGCCGCTCCGCCAGCTCGGCCTGTTCCCGCTCCGCCACCTGCTGCCGGCAGGCCTGCACGGCGCGGGCGGCCTGTGCCCGGGCGCTCTGTAGCCGGGCGGCCTGGGCGCGCAGGGCGGCCTGCCGGGCGTTCAGCGTCCTGGCCTCGGCGTTGTACGCGTTCAGCGCCGCGTTCTGCTGCGGCAACCGGAAGATCCGCCAGCGGGCGTTGTGCCCGGCGATCTGCGCCTGCAGCGCCGAGACCTGCGCGGAGAGACCGGAGAACTGCCCGTCGACCTGCCGCACGCCGATCATCTGGGCCCGGCAGGGATCGTCGGCGGCGCTCGCTGTCCCGACGTTCAGTGTGAACGTTGAGGCAGCGAGGAGCCCGACGATCCCGGCTCGGGCAACGGTGCATTTCGTCATGACGACCTCCGCTCGGGCATGGACGCCGGGGACGACCCACGACCGCGCCGCACGGTTGGGGTTCGCCGGACCTCGATGTACAGCAGGATCAGGCTGCCCCCGACCACCGCGACGACGAACAACGTCGCCCCGACACAGTCAGCCACGCCGACCTCCTCCGGTTGCCGTTGCCCGGTGGTGACCGTGTGGGGTGACCGTCGGTTGGGCCCCGGTGGCGCTGTTGGGCCACTAGGGTGAAGCGGGAAGCGTGCGCCCAACCGGTTGCCGGGCGGGCGGGTCGTGTCCGGCATGGGTGCTTCTGAACGGTGGGGGGTCTGCGCGGTGCTCGACCGGACCGACGCCGCCGAACCGGCCGATTTCGGCGAGCTGGGTCGGCTGCTGCGCGACCGCGCGAGCCGGGGGCACGGGTTCCTGCTCGGCCTGGGGTCGCCGGGGCGGTCGGGCATCGTCCGGGTCTCCAGGGCGGCGGCCGAGGAGTTCGAGCGGCGGCTGGCGGCGGCCTTCCAGGAACGCGTCCCGGCCCTGCTGCGCTACGCCGAACGGAAGCTGAGCGACCGCTCCCGGGCCGAGGACGTGGTGCAGCGCGCGTTCGAGAAGCTGCTGCGGACCCACCGCCGGGAGCCCAGGGAGATCGTCAACCTGCACGCCTACCTGCAGACGGCGGTGTCCAACGAGGTCAACCGGGAGCTGCGCGCGCTCATCCCGGCCCGGGAGCGGAGCGCGTCGACCGCCGAGGACGTGGACCTGGTCAGCCCGGCCACCGAGGTCTCCACCCGGGTGGCCGACGGCCTGGACGTGCAGGCCGCGTTGCGGGCGTTGACCCCCCGGGAACGGGAGGCGGTGGTGCTGCGGGCCCAGTGGGAGCTCACCGTGGCCGAGGCCGCCGAGATCATGGGCATCAGCGAGGGCGCGGTCAAGCGCTACACCTCCGACGGGCTGCACCGGCTGCGCGAGCGACTGGGCCTGGCCGGATGACCGCCCTGCCGCCGGAGCTGCGGGCGGCCCTGCGGGAGCTGGCCGAGCGGCTCAGCGGGCAGCCCGCGGTGCAGACCACCCCGGCACGGGACGACCGGTGGGCGGCGGTCTACCACGCCCACCGCACCGAGCTGCTGCACGGCGCCGCCCTGCTCACCGGGGCCGGGGACACCGCCCAGGACGCCGTGCACATCGCCGCCGGCCGCCTCTACTGGACCCGGCACGCCGCGCCCGTCACCCTGACCGCCCTGCGCGCGGCGGTGCTCGAACAGGCCCGGGCGACCACCCGACCGTTCTGACGTCGACGGTCCGGGACCGCACCGGCCGGATGTTCGAGCAGATCACCGATCTCCTCGGCCGCTGAACCACCGCTGCGATTCCGGTAGGCAGAGCAGCCCGGCCGCCGCGGCCGACCACACCAGGGGTAGCTGCGCGACCGCGGTGCGGCTCGGGCCGAAAGCCGGCCGATCTCCGAGTGGTCGGTTCCGCTGGCGGCCGTACGGCGGTTCATCCAGGGATAGTTCTCCGTGAACGGTCAGGATCAGGGTTGCCTGGTCAGCTGGAAGAACGTGCACCCGGACCCGGATACCGTGCCGGACAACGTCGTCGACGGACGGTCCGCGCCGAGCCTGCCGATGAGGTCCACCATCTGGTAGCCCGGAGGCCGGTCGATCCAGGCCGCGCCGGTCAGCCACACCTTGGTGCCGTCGGTGTTCCCCCGCATCCGGAAGCTGCCCGATCGCATCGCCGGCATGGCGGAGTCGACCCCGAACCGGAACACCGCCTCCAGGTCGCCGCGGCCGGTGTCGGTGATCTCCAGCTCCAGGTCGGTCTCGCCCTGGTAGCAGTGGTAAGTACCGACCCATCGCCCCGCCGGGCCGTAGCCCGACGCGGCCGGCGCTCCGGCGGCGCCCGACCCGAGCCGTGCCGGCAGATCGGCCCCCAGCAGGACGGTCAGGGTGGCCGCGAGCACGACCATGACCGCCAGGAACCCGGCCACCAGCCGGCGCGTGCGGACGTCCGCCGGTGACCCGGCCGGTGGCCGGGGCTCCTGCGCGGTGGAGACCTGCGCGATCACGACCGCGATCAGGCCCGCCGCGACCACGGTGAGCAGGCCGTCGAGGACCGACAGCACGGACGCGGCGGGGCCGGACGAGACCACGAGCGCGCTGATCGAGCAGACGTAGGCGGTCACGAACACCGCCCACCACGCCACGACCAGGGTCGCGCCACGGGCGGGGCAGCTGGCCCGCCAGAGGTCCGAGACCGCCCGGAACGGCAGCACCAGGTTGGCCACAGGCACGAACCAGCCGCCGACCGCCCACCCCGCGCTCAGCCGCTGTGACCCGGGCACGGCCCGCTCCGCGTTGGCCCGGGCCCGGGTCAGCCAGATCAGGAACATCACGATCGCACCCACGTACCCGATCAGTGAGATCACCTGCGCGACCGTCGTGGCCACTCCCGGACCCGCCGTCGTGTTGAGGATGGCCGTCGCCAGCCACGTCACCGCCGCGAGCACGATCAACATCGTGGCGGTCGTGCCGGCCATGCGGACGGGCCGCCGAGCTCCCCCTCCGACCGCGGGTGGGGCGGCGGCGGGTGGGAGCGTCGACACGGACACGGTGTCCGCCGTCGTGCGCTCCCCGAGCATCTCGTCGGCCAGCGTCCGGGCGGTGGTGCCGGGGTGCTCCCGCCCGCGTAGCTCGGCGTAGGTCGCGGTCGTCGCGGCGAACCAGTACACCCCGAGCGGTAGGCCGATCACCAGTTCGAGGGTGACCCCGACCGCCGTTCCCGACCCGACGCCGGCGGCCTGCAGCACGACCATCGTGAGCAGGAGGTAGACCAGCCCGGGCAGTCCCACACACAACGCCCGGCCCAGCGCCACCGGGAAATGGCGGCTGACCAGGGAGAACGCCCGGCCGAGGTGTCCGCGCCCGACGAACAGCACCCCAGGCAGCACGCACATCGCGATGAGCACGTAGAGCCCCGGCAGCACCAGCAGGACCACGCCGGCGAAGTAGGCCACGAACGCCACCGCCGTCCAGCCGGTCGCCGGCCACACGCGACCCGCCGCGAACCGGAGCGCATCACCCAGGCCCGCTGACCGACCGGCGGCCTGGCGGATCACCACGAAGCACGCGGCCCCGACGATGAGCACCTCCGCCGGCAGCGCGAGGAACAGCAGGACCAGCCGCAGAACGACCGAGGCACCCAGGTTCCCGGACTCCCAGTAGAGCCCGGTCGAGGAGTCGTAGCCCGTGCCCGCCCCGCTGTCGTCGAACAGTGAGCCCACTCCGACCAGCAGGAACAGCGCCACCGCCAGCCCGACCAGGTAGAGCAGGGCCAGCTTGCCGAAACTCCGGCGGACGACACCCGCCACCACCGCGAGCCACCCGACGAAGCCAGCGGCCACCAGCGGATCGGACCGCCGGTCAGCGGGTGGGAGGGCTGCTCCGGCGCCGGGATCCGTCCGATCCGGCGCCCCGAGCTGATCCTCCTGCCAGCGGGAGATCCGCAGGATGATCGCGGCCAGCAGCCCAGCCGAGGCCAGGATCAGTACCGATTCGACGGTGTTGAGCACGGCGGCGGTCAGGTATGGGTCGAGGCTGCGCGCCGCCTTTCCCTGGTCCCGGTACTGGCCGGCGATCAGGGCTACTGACCAGGAAGCCAGGAACGCCAGCCACCACCCCGCGACCAGGCCGGTCGAGCGGTCGTGTCGGCTCGGTGAACTGGCCCGCGACACGGCCATCACGATCATCGGCGCCAGCACGAGGTTGGCGACCGGGACGAACCATCCACCGACCGTCCAACCCCGGGCCGGCTGCGGCGTGGCCGGGGAGATCGCCTCGGAGTTGACCCGGGCCCGGTACAGCCAGGTCAGGAACACCGCCGCGGCGACCAGCAGCAACACCCCGGCCAGGGCGAGCGTCCCCAAGCTCGCCACCAGGTTGGTCATCATCCGGTCCCGGTCGGCCCCGCGCGCCGAGCCGGCGGCGATGGATGCCATGCCGTCGTAGGCCATCCAGCCGTAGTAGTTCGTCGCGACGGCCCGGGTGATCGCGGCCACCACGATCGCCACCGAGGCCACGACGCCGATCGTGCGCACCGACCTGGTGAGCGCCCCCGCCGGATCCGTCATCGTCCGTCCTCCAGCCGTATCGAGACAGGTCGTCATGGACGGCCGCCCGCGGACCAGCGACTCGCCCCTATCACCCCCGTCGACCGCCGCGAGCCACAATCGGTTGGGGTCGATCGCCTTGCGCGCGGCGGTGCTCGGGTAGACCCGAGTCGCCACCCGAGCCCTCCTAGTTCCGACCCCAACGGTCCGGGATCACGCCGGGTCGTACCGAGTGAGCGGTCGAAGTCCTGCCGCGGAGCGATACCCACTTCGAGGGGTGACGATGTCGTACGAGTCGAGGGTGTACGAGAGCCTGACGAACCCCGGTCTCCGCCGGCTCGGGTACGTGGTGTCCGGGCTGATCGGGCTCGCGGCGGTGTTCTGGGCCGCGGACATCAGCTACGGCGGGTGGACGGCCTACGCCGCGATCGTCGCGATCACCGGTCGGCGCGGTACCGCGGCCGGCCGGGCCGAGCGGATGAGCCAGGACATCGAGACCGGCGCGGCCATGTCGGCTGTCGCCGGCGGATTCACCGTGCTGGCCGGTTTCGCGTTCCTGTTGTGGCTGTTCGAGGCCCGCAGTGTCGTCGGGTCCACTGCGGTTGTCGGGTCCACCACACCGGCTCGGATGAGGTTCGGTCCGGGCTGGGCGATCGGGGCGTGGTTCGTCCCGGTCGCCAACGTGGTGCTGCCGCTGCTGGTGGTACTCGAGATCTGGCGGGTGGGCGCCCGCCGGGGCGCCGGACCGGTCGTGGCCTGGTGGCTGTGCGGAGGCACGGCGGGGGCGACGCTGTTCGCCGCCGGCGGGTTGGCGTTGCACGGCCGGGCGACGACGACCGCCGGTCCCTATCTCGCCGCCGCGGTGCTGGCCACGGTGGCTGCGGGGCTGATCGTGGCGGCGGGTGCGCTGGCGGTGGCGATCGTGACGCGGTTGAGCGCTGCGCTGCCGGCCCGGGTGCCGGTGGTGCCCGGGCCGCTACTCGAACCGTTGCGGCCGCTGCGCCGGCTGGGTGACGTGGCCTCGGCGGGTGTGGGGGCGACGACTTTGGCCTGGCTGGTCCATGTGGTGTCGAGCTGGTCGGGCTCGGCGGTGGCGTACCTCACGGCGACGGTGACGATGTTCGTGCTGTTCGCCGCGACCATGACGGTGTTCCTGGTCTGGTTCGCCCGGGCCCGGGCGAACGCCGAGGCGCTCGCGCCGGGTTCGCAGCGGTTGGGCACGGGCTGGGCGCTGGCCGGCTGGCTGGTGCCCGTCGCGAACCTGCTGCTGCCGCTGATCACGCTCCGGGACCTCTGGCGGGTGGGACCGTCCGGTTCGACCCGCGGACCCGGTCCGGTGGTCGGCTGGTGGACGGCCCTCCTGCTCGCCGACGTGCTGACCATCATCGGCCGGTCGGTCACCGCCGGCCCGTGGTCGCCGGCGGTGATCATGCTGGACGTCCTCACGATCCTGCTGATCCTGGTCGTGATCTCACTGCTCGGGTTCATGATCCGGCAGGTCTCCGACCAGCACGACACCGCCGCCGGAGCTGGGCCTGTTCAGGCTGCGTCGCCCGTTCAGATTCCGTCGCCCGTTCAGATTCCGTCGCCCGTTCAGGCTCCATCGCCCGGCCCGAAACTTCTACCGCCGGCGGGTACCGGCCGATCCTCGGCGGGCGCGGCCCGGGTGCGGCCGCGTGCGGTGGCCGGCGTGCTGCTGGTCGCGGTCCTGATCGTCGGCCTGGTGTGGGCACTGCTCCGGGCGAGCGGGCCGGCCGAAGCACAGGTCACCGAGGTGGCGCTCGGTGGGCCCGCGTACTCCATGATCACCTCTGAAGACGGGATCCGGGTCTACGCCACCACAAACTCGGGGCTCGTGGTGCTGGACACCGCGACCGGAGCGATGGTGCGCAGGCTCGGCACGGAGCTTCACCGGGGAGACCTGGGTGGTTGGGGGGATCTGGCGCTCACCCGGGACGGTCGGCTGCTGTACTCGATGCGGGCGGGTGTGCTGCACGCATTCGACACCACCGACGGCCGGGTCGTCGGCTCGATCCCGTTGGACCGGCCGGGGCCGCTGCGGTCCCAGGGCGGGCTGGCGATCAGCCCGGACGACCGTTATGTCTACCTCGGCGCGTCCGGTGAGCACAGCAATGAGGCGGACGACCGGCTGCTGGTCGTCGAGCCGGCCACCGGCGCGCTGATCGCACAGCTGCCCGTGCCCGCCTATTCCGCGATCGTGGGTCTGGCTCCCGATGGCGGCCGGCTCTACGTCCGCGGCCCCGAGGGCGGTGGAACCCGGATCCTGGACACCCGAGCCAACACCTGGGCCGAGCCTGTTCCGGCGTCGGCCATTGCGGTCGTCCGGTCGGAGAACCTTGGCTTCCTGGTCTGGTTGAACGGGTTGCAGCCACTGAACCGGGTCGGCGATCCGCTCGGCGCGGCCCAGACCTATGACCGTCAGGCCAGGGGGGCCGTGCTGAGCCGGGACGGGAGCCGGCTGTACGTGTCCTACGCCGCGCCCTCGGGCACCGACACGGGCGAGTTGTGCGAGATCGACACCGCGACGCGGGAGGTACTGCGCAGGATCACATTACCCGGCGAGGCTCTCGACATGGCCATGGCCGGGAACCGGCTCTACGTCGCCACCTGGGTGGGGCTGGGCGAGTTCAGGCAGAAGCCTGGCCCGCTGCTGGTCGTGGACCTCGACGACTGACCGGGCCTGTTCTCGGACAGATATCTGTTCATGGACAGATTTACGACGTATCGTGCGTGAGCATGGCCACTCCAGCGCTGGAACAGCCCGCCGCGCTGCGTCCTCCGGACCAGCAGCCCGTCATCGCCAAGCTGTGGATCGCGCACGGCGCCGCGTGGTTCGCCCTCATCGTCTACTGCTGGACGATGTGGGTGGTCAGCGGCGACTTCACGCCGAACACCCTGGGGCGGGGCCAGGAGCCGGGCTGGTACGTGGTCGCGGTCCGCTTCGTCGAGGTGTTCTTCGGGATCATCGTCTCGGGCTGGATCATCTGGAAGTTCATCATCGGCCCGAAGATCCGCGACGGGAAGATGTCCCTGGAGGGGCTGTTCTTCCTCGGCGCCTGGCTGATGTTCTTCCAGGAGCCGTGGATCAACTGGACGACCTACCAGTTCCAGTACGCCACCACGTTCGTCAACACCGGTAGCTGGCTGCGGCACATCCCCGGCTGGAGCTCGCCGAACGCCCAGCTCATCCCGGTGCCCTGGGTGTACGGCATGGCCTACCTGTGGATGTGCGGGCTGCTGTCCTACGCCAGCTGCCGGTACATGGTCCACCAGCGCAAGAAGGACCCGACCCGGGGCGCGGTGCGGCTGTTCTTCCAGACCTACGCGCTGATGATCGGCGTGGACATCGTGATGGAGCTGATCATGACCCGGCTCGGGCTGATCAGCTACTCGGCCACCATCCCTTCACTCACGCTCTGGGCGGGTACCGACCACCAGTTCCCGCTCTACGAGCCGTTCAGCTGGGCCGGGACGTTCGTGGTCTACGGCAGCCTGCTGTTCTTCCGCGACGACAAGGGCCGCACCCTGGTCGAGCGCGGGGTGGACAAGCTGCACTTCCGGCGGGAGGGATACAAGACCTTCGCCCGGTTCCTGGCCCTGGTCGGCGGCGCGCAGCTGGCCATCCTGATCACCTTCAACATCCCGTACTGGTTCTACGCGCTGCACGCCGGACCGATGCCGCAGGCGCACATCGAGCGGGAGTGGCGCAACGGTGGGGTCTGCGGTCCGAAGACCGCCTACGACTGCCCCGACCCCTCCCTGCCGATCGCCCGGATGAGCTCG
>JAESFN010000394.1_pt1 | contig 43880 bp, 29 predicted proteins | sample 9269411 | NCBI WGS metagenome assembly JAESFN01 (sample SAMN14505399, study PRJNA617100) | algae metagenome | isolation source: Iphinoe sp. HA4291-MV1 and co-occurring heterotrophs from trail next to... | place: USA: Maunawili Falls, Hawaii | collected 2009-07-25
GAAAATTGGTATGAACTCCAAAGAAATTTATCTCTTCAAGTGGCTCGTGATTTTATTTTAGAACACCTAACACAGAAGTTGAACTTAACTGCATAGTATCAATGTTCTGTCAATGCGTAAGTTCTAAGAGGGATGAATATCAGTCAAAAGAAGACCAAAGTAACCGCAACGACAGATGGATTCGACTTTCTAGGTTGGCATTTTAAAGTGCAAAGCAACGGAAAATTTGTATGCGTTCCTTCAATGAACAACTACAAAGCATTCCGTAAGAAAGTAAAAACCATTGTCAACTGTTCTAGTTATGGTTCTAAGGAAAAAGCTAAAAAGCTGACTCCTATAGTTAGAGGATGGAGAAATTACCATCGTTACTGCAAAATAGTGGGGAACCATTCGTTATACCACATTCAATACAGAACGTTTAAGGTATTCAACAGAGAAGAAAAGAATGATAGATACTCTAGTAAGAAATTACTAGATAAAGCATTCCCAGCAGTTCCTCACTCCGAAAATAATTTTATCAACGTCAAAGGGGGAAAATCACCTTTCGATGGAGATATCAGTTACTGGAGTGAACGAAACAGCAAGCTCTACGATGGACCCACCTCTAAAGCCCTAAAACGGCAAAACCATTCATGCGGAATATGTGGAATGAAGATGATTCCGGGTGAGACAGTCCATCTACATCACGTAGACGGAAATCACCAGAATTGGAAAGCCAAGAACTGCATAGCAGTCCATCAGTCATGCCATCAAAATCACCACATGAGCAAGGAGAAATCCTAGAACATCGGGAGCCGTATGCGGTGAAAGCCGCACGTACGGATCTAACAGAGAGGTGCGCTGGATAATACCAGCCATCGACTCTACCTAACATTGGGTCTATTGGGCTGGCTGATAGCGCCAATATTCGAGATTGCCTCAACTTGATAGTGTTGGGAAGGGTAGTACAAGACAAAAATGGCAAGAAACAGGGGAACTTTGGGGCGATCGCCAATGCGCTCCGAAATCCCAGTATCGTAAACGCGGACGACCGAGAAGACTTGCAACTGAAACTTGCCGAATATAAGGAAGTATCAATGGATACCGGGCAACCGATTGTGTTTTCGACAATGGGTTATCCATATCTGATGGGTATCCTGCCGAATTACTCCGAGTACGAATTCTATCGACTGCCCAAGCAGATCATCGTTGATTTTGCTGCCAAATTAGATTATAGGCAAGCATCAGACAAGGATTGGTATGAAGAGATTAGGGTATGGGCTTTGCAGCTAGGCAAGAAACCAAGCGACCTCGAATTAAGACAAAAGTGGCACGAACTAACAAGTTACCAACTAAACGACCACGGCGTTCAAATGTTGCGAGAATTCCTAGACAGAAAGGCGAGCTAGATTGGTCGGCGAGATACGGCGATATTGACGAGTACAAGAAACATGTCGCGATCGCACATCGAAAAGTTCACGGAAAATGTGTGGTGTGCATGAAGCGAAAGTCTCAAGAAGTACACCACGCATTCTATCGGAAGGAACCAGATGTGGCGGGATGGAATACATTCCCGTGCTGCCTCCGTTGTCATGAGGATGTTTGTCATTCCTCGACAAACTGGCGTAAATCCCGAAGTAATCCAGTATGGGGGAATCGAAATACCGACGAATTCACGAAACGATTACGATTTGGCTACAAACTACTATACGGAGGAATAAATCATGATTGATTTTCTGGAATCAGCAGCAGAACGTGAGTTGCATGAGTATTTCAAATATTGGGACGGCTATTACGAGGGGACGTGGATACCCAAGAACCTATATGCTAAACGTTGCTATGATCGATACGAACGGTTTAGCGCGGTTGCTCGCTGTTTGAAGCACATTTCTCGGAGGGTTGACGACGATGTTTGACTACGAGAAAGAAGAACTACTCCGACTTATGTCCGAAGAAATGCTCGAAGCCGTCCGTGACCTCTACTTCCAACAAGGGATGGCACAGATGCAGATTCGGCAGGAGATGATTTACCAGCAGCAACTCAACCAGCTTTGGGAAACTAACCCAGCGCTAGCAGCTTATGTGGAGCAAACCCGTGCTAGGGCAGAACAACGTAGGGCGCAGGGGTTTCAAGATGCGATGGGCGGGTACGACAAGCAAACGGGGAAACAAAATGATTGGGTCTAACACGTACCAGAGACAGCCAGCCTTTCTGGGTTGGCTAGTACTCACCACGATTAATCGAAGTGTTTCTAAGGCTGGCTGTCTCTGGAGGGGACAATGAAATAACGAAGAACAGGACTTTTTCCATTAATCGCACCTGCGTTGCAAAGCCGCCGATCTGTGATGTACAGATCGGCGGCTTTTTTTTGTTTCGACTATTCTCAAAAGCCCATCAGCAGCAGTATCTTAAGGATGGTACATTTGCATTACTCGCCATGTCCTACGCCCAACGCAATCCCTACCCGCTCCAGTGTTTTCAAGGTGAAGACCGCAGCTTCATCGTGCAATTGAAGAAGAAGGACGGCACGGCATACGATTTGTCGGGGGCTGAGGTGAAATCGGAGATTCGCAAGGCGTGGGGTGCAGTTCTAGCGGACTTGAACGCGACGGTAATTGATGCGATCGCGGGTAAGGTGCGACTAACGATAACTGCGGGTGACAGCGTGGAATACGGGCGGCATTATTACGACATCCGAATCTACACTACATCGGGAGTGGATTATTTAGATCCCAGTAGTTTTACAATAATGGCAACAATAACAAAACCCTGAGATATGTCGGATATTATTGCCACAATCAATAGCACCGATGATCCATTAAATGCTGGAGTGGGGGGAGACTCTTCACTCACTGGCACTATCACAGATCCAAGTGAGAGTGGTGGGGGCGGCGCAGATTTGGAGTGGACGACAGTTACGAGTAGCGCCACACTAACCCCAAATCGAGCATATGCGGTAAATGCTGCATCATTAATATTGTTGAGTCTGCCGAATGAAGCGCTTTCGGGTCAAAGGCTGGCGGTGTATAACTTAGGCACTGGTGGGTGGCGGTTGCAGCAGAATTCGGGGCAGCGAATAAAAATCGGTGATAAGATGACGACGACGGGACAGACGGGGCGTGTGGATGCGATCGCGACGGGGGATTACCTTGAGCTGGTGTTTTTACCCCCGTTATGGGTCTGTACCGACATAATAGGGAATCTAGAGGTGGTTTGAAATGGTTCTCCAAAACTCGTGGAATAATCAGTTGGTAGCGGGGTTGAAAGTTAACCTTGGTTCCGACGCCACCGGGGATATTTATTATCGGGACTCATCGGGATTTTTGACGAGGTTAGCTTTGGGGTCACCGGGGCAGGCGTTGGTTGCGACGGGTTCAGCCATTGCTTGGCAAACGGGTATTTCGCCGACAGGCAACGCTGGACAGGATTTGAGCGGGACATACCCTAACCCAACAATCGCACTCAACGCTGTCACCTTTGCCAAGATGACGAATATTGGCACGGGACTGATATTAGGTCGAAACACGGCAGGAACAGGAAATATTGAGACTTTAGATGCTCCTACTACGCGATCGCTTTTGGGGTTGGGCACAGCTGCTCTTGCATCCACGGGCTTAGTTGTCGGCAATGTACCCGTAATCCAAGCAGGCGGGACGCTTGACCCCTCGATCATGCCTGCAAGCACACTCACCACAATTCAGGTCGTTGCCGACCAAGCAGCGCGGCTTGCTTTATCGAATGTACAAATCGGTGATGCCGCCAAACAAAGTGATAACGGGATTACCTACTTGTTATCGGCGCTTCCCGCATCGACGAATGGTAACTGGATACCCATTGGTGATACTTCAATTGATGGATCTGAGATTGTTTCAGGAGTAATTTCACCTGCACGGTTAGGCTCAGGGACACCATCCTCATCAAATTATCTTCGCGGTGACGGGACGTGGACTACTGTGCCCAGCACGGGAATGAGTTGGACGGAAGTTATAGGGACTTCGGCGACGATGACCGCGAACAACGGGTATATCGCCAACAACGCGGCGCGGGTAACTTTGACTCTCCCAACGACAGCAGCACAAGGTACGTCCATTCGAGTTGTCGGTGTTGGAACGGGAGGATGGCGCATTGCTCAAAATGCCTCGCAGCAGATTCAATATTTAGGTCTTGCAACTACTTCAGGTATTAGCGGAAGGATAGACGCCGAACTGACTCAGACAAATTCCTATCGGGCGTGTATAGAACTTATTTGTACGGTTGCAAATACCACTTGGATTGTGGCGAGCAGTGTTGGGACAGTAGACGTGGTATAAAAATGACTTTACTAACTCCCGATGGTACGGATGGCAACACTTTTAAAGGCGTTTCGCAATCTTTCAACAACCGCATCGTGGCATGGGGAACGTCACCCCCAGCATCTGGGCAGCGTACCGATAAGATGTTATGGTTCCAACCATCGGCACTTCCACAGCCTTGGGAATGGGACAGCGGTGGTAGTTTGTGGCGAAGCGCTCCACAGATGTTCAATTTGGCGGCATCCAACACGTTTATCGGAAGCAACACAGCGTTTCGTGTTGACATGCCTGTTAACGATAAAGGTAGCGGATATGTTTGGATTGATGAAGTTTGGTTAACTTGTTCGCCTCGTAGTGCAGCTTTTTCTAGTTCTAACTATTGGCAGATATTGTTTCGGTGGTACAACACTTCGGGAACTGCGACCACACTTATTACGTGGAATACGACGAATTGCACGACAAACAACGCACTATATTCAAATAACAACACCGTTTATAACTATTTAAATAACCCCGCTACATTCAGCTTAGAAGGAACTAAAGTTGGGTCTCCTACCGGGGTTCCCCTCGTTGGGTGTACTTTCATCATGAAATTCGTTAGTTTCGCCTGATGCCTTGAATGCAAACGAGCAAGGGGTGATAAGACTGTATATTCATTCTTTGCCAGAGCGTAAGAAAGAAAATGGTAAACTCAAAGGTTCTAACTAAATTACCACAAGCGATAATTGGTCAGGGTCAGTATGCAATGCTAGCCCGACTCGACGGGGTCGCAGTTTTTGAATTCATCACAATGCCGATAGAGTTACCGTGGGAACGCGCTTTAAATTACACGGCATCTGGCGCGGCTGGTGTCATCGTTCCCCGCCAGCAATTCGGCAGTGTGGAGGGGTGGACTTTACAAATCTCGGTTCCCATGTCGGGACGCCACGAGAAAAAATCGTTGCTCTCGTACGTCGATTCATTGGCAAAGTTGCAAATTCCCGACGAGGATGCCGTTGCACCCCCGATACTCGCTTTTCGCTGGGGCACTCGCTCATTCTCTCCGTGCATCATGACGCGGTTCTCCAAGACCGAGAAGGGGTGGTATCCCAATGGGGATTTGGCAGAATGTACTGTTGGTTTTAGTTTGTTGGAGGTTCCTGTGAGTCAGGTTGTGGGGTAGCTGCAAAAACACGTTGCTGGGAATATGTCCCCACCTCAGGAGGTGGTGGACAGGTGGGGACGGAGGTGGGGACAGCTAGAATTCTTGCCCTAAGCGGACTAGATACTACTGTCCCCACCTGGAACCACCTTTTAGATAAAACTTTCAGCGAAGAAGAAGAAGAAAACCATGCGAAAGAATTTTCGCCTACTTGTTCAAATCCTGAAATCTTTAATGGAAGTGGTGGGGACAGGTGGGGACAGCTATCCAATGAAACAACCGGAAACGTGGATGATCCAAGGGTTTGCGAGGTGTCCCCACCACCACTTATTTTTGACCCAGAAAAAATTCAAGCCAATGCTGACTGGGCAAAGCTCAGTATCGCTCGTCGGTCAATTCGTCATTCCCCACCTTATATCCCGACACCAAGCTGAGTACAGCTATGGTGCGGGGCGAGGGCGCGAAGAAGCTAACTTGGCAGTCTCCACGCTGTACAAACTGACCCTTCCCGAACCCTCACGCTTGTTCCATTAGTCACGTAAGCTTTAATTGTCGCCGTATCCCCTGCGTTTAATTGCACAGGTGCGGCGTTCGAGCTATTTAGGGAGATATCCCCAAATGCTGACATTGCTTGCATAAGCGGAGTGTCAATCTCAACGTTGCCGACAAAAAGCGAAAGCTTCACTGCAAGTTCTGGGTTGGAAGCCGTTGCTGTCGTATCTACACGAACCTGCGCATGAAAGACATATTTTCCGGTAGTGGGAGCGGTATAGATTCCCCCAGTATTCCAGTTTGTCCCGTCGGATATGGATTGCCAAAAGAGGGTGTAGTACGTGTCGCGACTTGGTAAACCTTGAAGCGTGGTTTTTCTCGCTGTTCCTGTAAGTAGCCATGCGCGAGAATTCGCGTAGTCGATGGTCGAATATCCATCCAAACTTGGGAATGCTGGGCGAACCTCGAATATCGGGTAATTTTGAATTTCGGTAATAGTGGTGGCGGACGATGTGATTCGCGCAATCTCAAGTCCGATAGTGGGGCGAGTCGTCGTCAGTTGCACCGCGCCAGTGTCTGATATCCACAAATAAGTGGTAGCCGACGCTCCAACGGTGACAGTTCCTGACGAAATTGCCACGACAATCCCCGAAGGGAGTTTTACGCTTCCCGATGCGTATTGCGCGGTCAATCCTGTAAGTTGGGTGACGCGAAAAGCTTGGGAGATTTGTGATTTGAGGGAATTGATTTGTTCGGATGCGATCGCAAGCTGTTGCTCTAAATTCGATAGTTTGTTACGAACAGCGTTAACCCACTCCGCTGCTAGTCTGTCGGAGTCAGAAGCCGTTTGCGTCAAGTCTACGATATCTGTCAATCTGCAACCCTCCAGATGAACAAATAGTTTTGCGCCACACTCCCCATTATTGCGCTAGGAGTATCACCGTCTGGATTATACGCCGACGCTCCATTGGTGTATGAGATAGCGGCTCTTACAGATATTTGATTGCCCTGGCTCAATCCGTTTTGGTACGACAACCCAAATGCTTGATAGTCGAGGTGGACAGAATAAGTTGATCGCAAATCAGCACGCAACAAACCTTCAAGTTCTCCTGCGCTTTGACTATACAAGAAAGCCCGAACTGCCATCTTCGTCGGCTCATAGGCATTGTTTGCCCTTGTTCGGACCCACAAGCATACACCGAAAATGTAATTCCCCGCCGCCGGAACCGTAAAGACTCCATTGCTCATATACGACGCACCGAGTAAGGTCGAATCCCACACAACCGTTACTGTTCCCGATGACGACCCCGTATTACAGACTGTCTGATTTGCACTCCGACGAGTGCAAACGAGTGGTTTTGCAAATCGCCCAGCAGCTGCTGACGCCGCGATCGCATCCTCCACATATTTCGCCGTCGGCACTTCCGTCGGCAAGTCGGCAGTCGGCACCGGGTAAGAGAGCTGCCCACGTTTAACGTTTCCCGTAAAAACCGGGTTGTTTCTCGGAGCACCATCGGCAATCTTCAGGTACTGCGATAAGTCAATGTTTCCGACGGATGCGATCGCATCTTTCACATCCCCTCGTGCCGCAGCCTCACTGCTCGAAGCCCAGCTTGTAGGATTCCAACCGACTATCTGAGCACCAGTTCCACCAGCTGCGCCTTTGGCTGCCATCATGAACCAGTTAGCGTCATCGCCCGTCAGTGGTGGCGTCTGCCCTTGTAGAGATGATGCGTTTTTCCAGAGATAAGAGTTGCCATTGAAAGAAGCAATTTCTCCGAAAACATAGAATTTGCTAGCGTTGTACGCACCCGTCGGAACGAGCTTAGTCGAAATTCTGTCTTTGTACGTCTGCACCGTCGTGAGGAGTTCGGCGAGGCGATAGAGGGAGATATCTAAATAAGGTTGGGCGGCGTTAATGGCTACCAGGTTCGCAAAGTCTACGGGTGTCGCCGAATCTGGAACGATGGCATGAATCGTATCGCCAATCTGCACATTTTGAGTACTCGCTACTCTGTCAAGTCTGCGTGACAATGTGTCATTTACGCTACCAGTATACCATTGGTTATCAAAGCCGCTACCCGATGTCCATTGATGATACGGTCCAGTGTACTGTGTTCCGTCCAAAAGAAAGAACGTCACCACCGAGTTTGACTGAAACAAAAACCAACTGTAAGTAATTCCTTCTGTCGTTATTCCTGGTGTCCCCGATAAATTTTGTGATTGAGGTAGAGTGATTGAAAACTGCCCTGCAGTAATTGACGCTTCGTATGGCAAACTGACCAACGTTTTTGGCGTGGTTGATGAATCATAGAAAATATGGTCGGGGACAGCCCGAACCAATCCGGTGATTGATGAATTCAGTTTGCCTGTTACAGTCGTTGCCACAGCGGAAACTTCGTAAACCAGTACAAAAATATTATCTCAAAATGCTTAACCACGTTACGCCAAATATCCCCAACGCCACCCATAGAACGCTGACGACAATCAGTAGCACCATCGGTCGCCATCGATATTCCCGCAATTCACGCTGGTAAGTGCTGTAGTGCTTGGAGATTGCATGAATTGCTTTTCGCTTAGCTTGCTCTACCGAGTCGCACTGTATTTTCAAATCTTTCGACGAGCCAGTACCGATGACGACTTGGATGTCGGGATATTTCGCGGTGAGTTCCACCAACAATCCATTTCATAAATTGCACTAACCGTGCTCATACATGTCGGGCTTGACACTCCCACGGCTAAAAGCCAATGGGCTTTCTGCTTTCAGCACTGTAAATGTAAAGCAGCTTGTTGCTAGATATCGCTCATAGACGAACTTTTTAATCAGGTCGATACAGATAAAATCAAGCAACAAGGTTTGATGGAGAATTAATATATAATGACTGCGCTACTCCACACAAAGCGATGTCCAGCGCCTACCTCTCAAGCCAGCAACAAGAAAATGCCACTCCCAGACACGAACAAATTACGGGAGTGGTGGAACGTCTTACGTATCACTCAGAGGAGTCGGGTTACACAGTGGCACGGCTGCAACGCCCTGGCGCATCAGAATTAACTACAATTGTTGGTAGCTTTGCAGGTGTTCAACCTGGACAGACATTGCAATTAACAGGCTTTTGGCGCGAACATCCGCAATATGGACTGCAATTTCAAGCAGTCAATTATAAAGAAACCAAACCTGCCACAATCACGGGAATTGAGAAGTATTTAGGTAGCGGTCTGATTAAAGGAGTGGGTCCGGTCACGGCGAAACGGATTGTTGCCCATTTTGGGGTGGAAACCCTCAATATTATTGAAAACCAAATTAACCGCTTGCAGGAAGTTAACGGCATCGCCAAAAAGCGCATTGCCATGATACAAAAAGCTTGGAATGAGCAAAAAGCCATCAAGGAAGTGATGGTGTTTCTGCAGAGTCACGGTGTTTCTACTACTTATGCAGTCAAAATCTACAAGCAATACGGGGATTTAGCGATAAACAAAGTTAATGAAAATCCCTACCAGTTAGCAACTGATATCTATGGTATTGGCTTTATGACCGCAGATAAGATTGCGCGTAACTTGGGAATTCCCGCAGATTCCGAGTTTCGCTACCGTGCGGGAATGACTCATGTGTTAAGTGAAGCCGCCGAGGATGGACATTGCTATTTGCCGCAACCAGAGTTAATAGAATGTGTTGCAAGTCTCCTCAAAACTGAATCGCACCAGCCACAACTGAATTTCATTGCCCAAATCATCCAAAAAATGACACTCGCCGATGAGCTTGTGCGCGAATGTGGTGCAGATAAAATCTTATGCTGTTACAAACCTACCTTCTTTTACACGGAACAAAACTTAGCTCAATTGGTATGCGATCGCCTGACTTTCCCGATTAATCCTGATATCCCCCGTGTCCGTACTTGGTTAGAGCGCTTTAGCGTCAGCCGCAAAGTCTCACTATCAACCGAACAACAACAAGCGGTTGAAACAGCAGCTTACTCCAAAGTCATGGTGATTACAGGTGGTCCTGGGGTTGGGAAAACCTTTTGCACCCGTACTATTGTTGAATTGTGGAAGGCAATGGGTAAATCTATTGCCCTAGCTGCACCAACTGGACGCGCTGCCCAAAGATTAGGCGAAATGACTGGCTTGGAAGCTAAAACTATCCACCGACTTTTGGAATTTGACCCGAAGACGAGGAGTTTTAAACGCGACAAAAACAACCCCCTGCCTTCTACAGCAATCATTGTGGACGAAGCCAGTATGCTCGATTTATTTCTCGCGTACTCGTTAGTTCAAGCTGTGGGAGAAAATGCCCAACTATTGTTAGTTGGCGATATCGACCAATTACCATCAGTGGGTGCGGGTAACGTGCTTGCCGATTTGATTAATTCGGGTAAAGTGCCTGTGGTGCGACTCACCCAAGTATTTCGCCAAGCTGCGACGAGTTCGATTATCACTGCTGCTCACCAAATTAATCGCGGACAATATCCGAATATCGAATCAATTTCAGATACTCCTCAATCTGATTGCCTCTGGCATGGTGGAGGATTTCAACCCGAACATGGGGTACAGGCAATTAGCGAATTGATTGCTGATTTGATTCCTAAACTTGGTTTTCATCCAGCCACCGATGTACAAGTGCTTTGCCCAATGGCGAGGGGATTGGTTGGTACGCGCAATCTCAATAATGTACTGCAACAACTCATTAATCCTCCCAGCCCCCAAAAAATTGAAATTACCAGAGGTGGAACAATCTTTAGAGTGGGTGACAGAGTCATTCAACTAACCAACGATTATCAACGGGAAGTTTTCAACGGTGATGTAGGTTTTATTACCACAATCGATACTGAAGAACAAGAGATCGTTGTACAGTACCAAGAGCGCGATATTACTTACGATTATGCAGATCTCAATGAAGTTGCTTTAGCTTGGAGTGTTAGTATACATAAGTCGCAAGGGTCAGAATACCCAGTAGTGATTTTGCCTTTGTATACTCAGCACTATATGATGCTGACTCGAAATTTACTTTATACTGGGTTGACTCGTGCTAAGAAGCTAGCGATTATCATTGGTTCCAAAAAAGCAATACAGATGTGTGTGCGTTCCACTAAGTCGCAGGAACGCTACACCCACTTGCAGCAAAGGTTGGTTCAAGCAGCGTGAATTCTATTTAAACCTTCTCAAGGTGATGGAGTCGGATTTTAACCAAATCGCGGAAGTCCCCACCCGGACTTCGTCCCGCTTCGCTAACAACGTCAGTAGGGTGGGGCATTCGTGATAGGTTAAGATAACATTGCTTTTGTCAATTAGAAATTATCCTGAAAAGGAAGTCACAAATAAGGTATCCAACTAAGCTTTGTACTGATGTTTCAGCACAAAGATGAATAATGAGTACAAAGATTAGGCGATCGCTAACCCAAAAACGATGTTTTCTATCACGGTTTTTTACATAATTTTCCTTCTATATGTATATTGACAAATCCATCATGACCTTAACCTGTCACCAATGAGGGTGGGGATGGACAGCGGGAGATGACGATTGCATCTTCTTCCTTAGCAGCCTACGGCTACTAAGGAAGAAGATGTATGAGGAATCTCCAGTTCATTCGTTAGGCATTTCTTGAGATTGAATATATTGTTTGATTCTTTCAATTGGTGCACCGCCAGTTGAGGCAACATAATAAGAACCAGACCATAAGACAATACGGTTCAGTTAAGGCTCAAAGTCAGGTAAAGTAAGGATTATTCCGAAATATGGAAATTCAGTAGACCGAAAACTTTTGTCAGTCAACGCAAGAATGAGGGTTTGGGGCGATGTTTTGGGCACAGGGTCGAGCGATCGCTTACCTTAGCAGGAGAACTCATCTACAACCCTATTGCTCAAAACGCAGATGATACGGGCATTCTGGCGGATTGTATACAATCCGCCAGAATGCCCCAATGGTAAGCCTTCTAGAAATCTTTTCGGTCTACTGAAATTAACTATAGTGCATCTCAAGAATTTTTCACTGTTGTCTCCAAGTATACACAGTAGCGATTTACTGAAGGTGATTGAGACAGCGATACCTGCGACGGCAATTGAGGAGGCGATCGCCACTACACAGGTTGATGAGGAACGAAAGCGGTCGTTACCAGCGCAATTGGTTGTAAGTCTTGTAATAGCTATGAGTTTATGGTCGAGAGATTCGATGCGCGATGTGCTGAAAAATCTCATAGATGGTCTATCGGAGACATGGGTTAAGGTTGGTAAATATTGGCGAGTGCCGTGTAAATCAGCCATCACACAAGCCAGGCAGCGATTGGGAGCAAGAGTGATGAGCCAATTGTTTCATCAGTTGGTACGACCAATGGCAACTGATGAAACATTGGGGGCATTTCTAAATGGACTACGAATTGTAGTCATTGATGGTACCTGTTTTGATGTTCCAGACAGCGATGAAAATGCAAGAGTTTTTGGTCGTCCTAGTAGTCGTCCTAAGACACAAGCAGCATTTCCAAAAGTACGATAGGTAATTTTGGTTGAGGCTGGGACACACTTAATCTTCGATGCATTGATGTGTCCATATCGTATCGGAGAACGAGTACGGGCACTAAGATTATTACGCTCGGTAACATCAGGGATGCTGTTGATGTGGGACAGAGGCTTACATTCCTATGCAATGGTCAACGCCACTGTTACTAAAGCGTGCGATTATTTGGGAAGGATACCCGCTAACGTTAAATTCCTTACAGAAAAACCGTTGGCAGACGGCTCATATTTATCGTGGATCTACCCATCGCTTAAGCTACGAAAAAAGCGATTTTTTATCAGTCTACCCGGTCACGGTTCTGGACGATTTTATTTCTTAGATGTCCCGAAAGTGAATGATTTGCTGACTAGAGTCGAATCACTAACCCCAAATGGCATTGGCATCATGTCCTTTGGTCTTGTCTTAAAAAATATGCCTGGTATTCCAGGAAGTCCATCTGATTGATCCACAGTTCTAATCTTTAAAGGTTGCGATGGCTTTACTTCCAAAGTAAGCTCTATACCTTCTTTGGGAAAGGCAAAATAATTTAATACCCACAGCTTTCCTGGTTCAATGTGGGCGGGTATATCGTTTTTGTCAATTCGCTTCCCATTGACCACAGCCGCTAGAACTTCTGTATTTGAGTCTACGTATATACTCATAATACGCGCTTGCCGAGGTGATGTAATTTGGACGCGCACGATTCTAACACCATGACGCACTTGGTCACTGAGTGGCTCTATATTTGGTGCAGCCAGTGTTGCCACGGGAGCCTGACTGTTGAGAAATTTCTTCGGCACCAGAGGTAAATATTCAGCTAAGATACCTTTTTCTGTATTCGCAGACAGGAACTGTGATGTCCACTCGTCAGGCTTTTCATCGATACTGGCCCAGATTGCCTTGCCAGTGTCGGCATTTAAACCATAAAAAATACTGTTCGGCTTGGGATGGTTTGCGTCAAAACCTGATGTCAAGCTAGCGAGCACAATAAAACTTAAACTTACCAGTATCGAAGCAGTGGGCAACAACCATTTGTTTTTGTTTGGAATCGACATCAGGCAAAGGTGGGGAATTAGCAATCCAAGTAGTAGCACCACCAGAACCATTACCACTCCAGACAACTTTAGGGAAAGTGCGACGAATACCAAGTAAATTGTGGGAGCAAGCAGGATGATGCCTGGAATAGCGCAAGCAGTTAGCACTACCAAGTGTTTCACCCGGCCAGAATCCCGATCTCTGGAAGCGAATATAAACCCCAATCCTACAAGACTAAACAGTAGCGGCCATGTAAATAGATAACTGGCACCCGGCAAATACACGCTAGTCAGCACCATTAATATGAACCACCAAAGCAATGCGCCAACTGTTAAGTTTTGTACACTTATCTTTTTGCGGAACCAAACATAAAGACCTGAGGTAATGGCAATGGTGAGGGCTACAAAGCTTATCATGTAAAATTGGCTGTTATAAGTATCGCCCTGAGGAAACGCTCTATACCCGGTGTGCAAGGTGCATATCATCCACCACGTAAGTGTCACAATTAGCGAAGCACTGACAATACTTAATAAGAAAGCAAGGAAGCCTAAAACAATACCAGAGAACGTCAACTGTTTTCTTCTAAAACCGAGTACCACCACCCCAACAAATAATAAAACTACAAAAACTGTCAAAGGTGCGATCCATACATTGGGGTAGTGAAAAAGAGCTAAGCCTAAGATGTCAAAGTAGACTGCATCACTTTCTTTCGTATCTTTTAAATCTAAGTTGCCAAAATGACGTGTCAAAGCCAAGGCATAGTCGCCGTGGTGCTGGAGGCTGCGCTCATCAATATTTTCCAGATTATCAGAAAAAGTGTGATAATGAATGAGACCATTCAAATAAGCAAAATTAAATCCGGAAAGTCCCGCCTGTTTGAACATCGTTAAATCGGTATCATTGGGCAAAAGCTTATAAATGCTATAAGTGAGTGAATTGGCAACTGGATGGGTGGCGGCTTTAGCAAACTCCTTTATCAGCCATCCATTATCACTGCTGGTTTCAAACATTACTGAAGCCCCGCTATTTCCACGGGCTTCAAAATTCAGCACAAGTCCAACATCTTTAGCCCAAGGATGTTCATCCACAAAAGCTTTTGCTCCTAAAAGCCCTGGTTCTTCACCATCAGTGATGAGAAAAATAACATCATTTCTTAACGGTGAATCGGCTCTTAAAGCTCTAATAGTTTCTAGCATTCCCACGACTGCCGCACCATCATCACTGGCACCAGGACCGTTTGGCACTGAGTCGTAGTGAGCAGCAACTAAAATAGCCTTAGTGTTATTTGTTCCTTGTAGTCTGGCAACAATATTATGTACGGTTCCGGCTACAAATGGAGTACCCCATCTAGGGTTAACAACCGTTGTTTTCTGAACTTCTGGGCTAAGTCCCTGAGCGGTCAGTTCTTTTAAGATGTAATCCCGCACTTTTGCGTGTTCAGGTGAACCTATTGGGTGAGGTTTTTGGGCGATCGCCTCAAGATGATTCATCGCACGACCAGAAGAAAACTCCATAAGAGGTGCGCTTATGGGTGCTGCGGCGGGAGGGTTTAGCTGGTAAATCCCGATGAATGCAAAAAATAGGATGAACAAAAAGGTAACTATTTTTATCTTTTTCATGCTCAGCTACCCTGGTTTTGATATAATATTTTAGCCAAAAGTAGGGTGGTTTGATTTTGTTAGTTTTGATTAACACAATAGCAGGACGTTGCTCCCTCTGCGTTGCTAGCCTTAAGCAGCGCAGAGTGGAACGATGCTAGGTGTTTTACGCTGACTCCTCCATCTTCTTCCTGAGGCTGAGCGGTTTCATGTCAGTCCACACTTCCTTTATGTAGGCTAGGCATTCTGTCTTGGACCCTGTTTTACCTGCATCGCTCCAGCCGAGCGCGTTTTCTCGGTCAGTGGGCCAAATGGAATACTGCTCTTCGTGATTCACTACAACTTTGTAAATTGTGGTGTCTTCTTTGTCATATGTATTCATTTTTGTCTCCTTTTAATTGATTTGACTGTTTGTGTTAAGTAATTAATCAACTCAGCACCTTGCAATTTCAGACTTCATCTGTGGTTGGAACTGAGTCGGCTAATGCATCCGGCAGTTCATCTTCCACCAGCCGCAGAGGCGGATACATATAGCCCGCAACTGTTGCCAACACGGTGAGCACTCCCATAACGACAAATAACAAAGCAATACCGTGTCCTGGCCCCACACCGAGCAATCGTCCAATACTTCCAGCTAGTGGTCCGTCGATAGCAAGCAGAGGCTCGAAGAAATGGTCAGCTAATGGTCCTGCAACTAAGTAGGCAAGTGGCAGGGAACTCCAGACTATCATTCGTCGCACAGCAAAAACCCGTCCTTGTACATCGGGTGCGACTTTGGTTTGCCAAATGACTTGACTAGAACCGTTGATAATCGGTACGGTGAAGAAGTAGAGGAAGCCAGTAAAAAAGAAGACCGGGACAGAGGGCCGTAGACCAGCAAGTAAAATACACAGCCCACCTAACAGTGAGAAGCTCAACACGGCGTAAATAGGGCGTTTTACACCGCCCCAGATGCTCATGACCAGACTGCCAACCAGCATACCGCTACCAGCAAAAGACAGTAAGGTACCAAGCATGGCAACAGAAGTGAAAGCCAGCACCAATGGTGTAACCAACACGCTGACAACTCCCGTCAGGAAATTGCTGCCAGCGAAGAAAATCAACAATCCAAACAGCCCTGGTTGTGCGGTTATGTAGATCCAGCCGTAGATTGCCTCGCGCCACAGCGAGCCTGTCCCCTCTTTACCCTCAAGGGTGATCTTGGCTTCAGGAAACCGTACAAACAACAAGGTAACGAGGGAGAAAACAAAAGTGGCAACGTCAATAAAGATTACGCCCTGAAGCTGAATCGTAACGACCAGTCCCCCCGCCAGCACTGGTGAGAGAAGCTCCGCTGCCGCCTCTGCTGCTTGTACCATGCCACTGGCGCGACCGAGGTGTTTTTTGGGAACAAGCTGCGTGGTAGCGGCAGCATAAGCTGGCCACTGGAAGGCTTTGAAGGCAGAGCTGGTTGCGATCACCAGGTAGATGTGCCAGACTTCCAGCCTGCCAGCCAAGAGTAGGAGTGCTATCACCAATGTGCTGATGCCTGCTCCGGAGTCGCTAAGGAGCATCGCCCAACGTCGGTTCCAACGGTCAACAAGCGCGCCAGCCAGTGGTGATATCAGAATATGGGGCAGCGTAGTGAACAGTGAAATCAGCGTAAACTGCGTTACCGATCCAGTGCGCTGGTACACCCATATACCCAGCGCGAAGCTGGTGAGTCCGGAGCCGATGAGCGAGATTAGTTGCCCAAACCAGATAAGAATAAAAACCTGTACTTTACTAGTCATGGTGTTTTTGTTATCTTATAGCTCGCTAACTGGATGCTCCGTATCCAAGAAACCAATACGAGTGAAATAGGAGAAGTAGGTGTCAAGCAATTGATCATTGATTGGTGGACAAACGATGGAAGTACCTGCAAGTCCATCTAACGTGTTCTGGCAGTCAAACTGTACACTGCTAAATTCATCAGATATCAGCTCCTTGAATGTCTTTTCAGAAAACAGAGGAAGAAGTGAATAAGCTGCATTTTCCGAGGAGTGATCGGCGATGCTAATCAATTCTGCTCGCCACTTATCAGGCAAAATCTGCTTGAGCGGGTAGCTACGGGCGCGTATCCAATCAACAAGCTTGCTCATATGGATGGGGTGGGGATTGAATAAGTGAAAAGCCTTACCTATCGATTCTGGCTGCAGCGATAGATGAACAATTGCTTTGCTTACATAATCTACAGGGGTCATGCCCCACCTAACATCTAAGTCTGGGGCACTTCCCACCTGAATACAAGCTTTAATCATTCTCCACAAAAAGTCATCTGTTTGACAAGCACCTGTTTGGCTATCTCCTGATATTCTTTCTGGTCTATAGATGCAGACAGGAAGACCACGGGAACGTGCAGTCATCACTAGTTTTTCAGCAACCCACTTGCTTGCCGTATACCCAAATCTGGAACCTTTGTAACTGTATTCGAGATTGTCCTGCTCTTGGATTATAGTGCCTGCGGGATGGCTAACAAACTGGAAAACAGAGATAGTGGAAATGTGATGTACAGGCTTCACCTTGGTTTGACATGCCAATTTAAGAACCTCTTGGGTTCCTAAAACATTGGCCGCTTTGAGTACAGAGTACGGATAGATATGATTTGTAGACGCACCATTGTGATAAATTACATCAATTTCGCTTGCCATCATTTGAAATTGCTTTGCTGAAAGACCTAAGAGTGGCTGAGATAAATCTCCTACAACTGGGATGATTCTGGAACTCAAATCTTCTTGCCAGAGTGAATATAATTCTAGATTTCTTTGAATCTTCTTCTTAGCTTCCTCAGCATTGAGTGAACGTACCAAACAATAAATGTGCGCCTGAGTTTGCTCAAGGAGTTCATGGAGTAAAAAAGCTCCCAGAAAGCCTGTGGCTCCAGTCAAGAAGATAGAAGATGCGGTTATATGCTCAACAGCTACAGCTTCTGGATAAATTGTGGGTTCCAAGATAGTTTCAGCATTGATGTCAGCGATTTCAATAATGTCAGTTACAGCGCCAGTGTCCGTGCGACCAAGAACTTCGATAGCTTGGGCAATACCAGCTACAGTAGGTGTCTCAAAAAAACATTGTAGAGGTAAATCTACTTGAAAGACCTCGCGCAGTTGGAAAACAATCTGGGTAACCAACAAGGAGTGTCCACCTAAATCAAAGAAGTTGTCATGCACCCCCACTTTGTCAATGCGGAACGCTTCAGCCCAGATTCGCGCCACCGTTTCTTCAGTGTGGTTGCGAGGAGCCACAAAAGTTTTCTCTAGCTCAGGTCTAGCCTGAGTAGGAGCTGGAAGTGCGCGGCGGTCTATCTTGCCGCTGGCCGTCAGCGGCAGGGCATCTAACGTCACAAAGGCAGAGGGAACCATGTACTCAGGTAATTTCTCCTTGAGGAAACTACGCAGTTCTTCGACTGTGAGCGGCTGCTCCTGATTTGGCACAACATATGCCACTAGGCGTTTGTCACCAAGGTCATCCTCCCGTGCTACAACTACAGTTTCTCGCACTCTGGGATCTTGTGCCAGCACTGTCTCGATTTCACCTAGTTCGATACGGAAACCACGGATTTTCACTTGCTGGTCAATGCGACCTAAAAACTCAAGCTTTCCATTGGGTAAGTAGCGAGCTAAATCTCCAGTCTTGTAAAGGCGTGAACCTGGCTCATTGCTGAAGGGGTTTGGAATGAACTTCAAAGCGGTTAGATTGGGTTGGTTGAGGTAGCCTAGGGCTAGCCCGACTCCGCCAATGTGCAGCTCGCCCGGTACGCCAATAGGTACTGGTTGCAGATGCGGATCTAGTAGATAGATTTGCGTGTTGGCGATCGGGTGACCGATATAAATCAAGTCGTCCTCAAACGTAACTTCATAAACAGCCGACCAAATAGTAGTTTCGGTAGGACCGTACATATTCCACAGTGAAGCTCCTCTTTCTAATAACTGACGAGCTAGCTTCTGAGGTAGAGCTTCTCCACCGCAGAGGATTTTCAGCCTTTGACTGCCATGCCACTCAGCATTCAAAAGTAACTGCCAAGTCGCAGGAGTTCCTTGCATAACAGTAGCACCAGATTTAACTAAATAATCTGATAGTTGTAAACCGTCCGACGCAATTTCACGACTTACTAGTACTAAACAACCTCCTAGACTAATGGGTAAGAATATTTCTAGAACTGCAATATCAAAAGACACACTGGTAGTACCAAGAAAAATATCTTGATTAGTTAATCCTAGATGTTCACACATAGACATGAGGAAGTTAACTACTGACCGATTGAGAACTTGTACCCCTTTAGGTTGACCTGTAGATCCTGAAGTATAAATGACGTAAGCCAAGTTCTCTGCCGTAGTACTGTCACTGGGAAAATTCGACTCAGAGCAAGTGGCGATTTTACTCCAATCAGTATCTAAATAGACTACCTGAGTATTATGTTTCGGGATTTGCAAGTATTGTTGAGTCAACATCACCGAAACTTGGGCATCGCCGAGTATATAAGCAAGTCGCTCTGGAGGATAATTCGGATCGAGAGGGATATAAGCTCCACCAGCTTTCAGAATTCCTAACAGCCCAACGACCATTTCCAATGAACGTTCCACACAAATACCTACCAGTGTCTCTGCTCCCACCCCCAGTGTCTTTAGGTAGTGTGCTAGTTGATTGGCACGAGCATTCAATTCTCTATAGGTAAGTTGTTGGTTCTCAAACACCACCGCCACTGCTTCTGGTGTGCGCTCTACCTGCTCCTCAAATAGCTGATAGATACATTTATCTTGAGGATACTGGGTTTGGGTATCATTCCACTCCACCAAAAGTTGATGCTTTTCCTCAGCAGAAAGCAGATTCTGCAATTCATAGCATTCATCTGGATCGTTGGCCATTTGTGTGAAAATTCTGAGGTAATATCCCGCAATGGCTTCTAGCTGCTCATCACAGAAATCGCTAGTTTGAACGTCTAGGTAAAGCGTCAGTTCTGACGTGAAAGAATCTAAAACAAAGTAAGCACTCAATGGGAAAAATGTCTGGTCTGATTTGTTACGAAAATCTAAAAGCTCTATTTCACTAAACCCTTCAAGGCTTTGATAAATGTGGAAATTGATAAAGTTAAATATCGTCTCGAACCAAAGCTGACGACCATTGTGTCGGTGCAATTCGGCAAGAGGATATCGTCGGTGGGGCAATAAATCACATTCTGCCTCGAAAGTGGCTTTTACCAAATCTAGCCAGGTGCCACCTCCAAACTTTAGGCGTAAGGGCAAAAAGTTCAGGAAAAGACCGAGAACTCGATCGCCATCTTCTGCTTCTGGGCGACCATTCACTAACAAACCTGTAACTACATCTGATTGACCGCTAAGTAAACCAATAACTCTAAGATGTCCAGCTAGCAGGACGCTCTTGAGGGGAACACTAGTACGGCTGGCTAAGTTTTTTAATCCCTCTAATACCTCTGTGGCAATGGGAACAGGAACCCGAAAAGGAAGAGTCTTGGGCTTTTGAGTATTTTGAGTACTCCTAGCAGGCCAGTGTGCTAACACCGTAGGATTACAGTCCATCAGCTTTTGAGTCCAGAACTGCTTGCTTTGATCAGATTTGAGAGCCATACGCTCCAGCGCGACAAAATCTCTATAAGAAGTTTTAGGTGATGCTTCAACAATAGGAGTTTGCCCACGCAAAAAAGCAATGTAGTGGTGGGCTAGTTCAGTTAGCATTGAGGCTGAACTCCAGCCATCAAGAAAAAGATAGCTAAAGGTGAGCTGAAAAGTTTCTTCGCTAAGGCAGTGAACGTAGAAGCGTACAAAAGGATGACTTCCCCAGTCGAACTTTCGTCTTTTTTCTGTTTCTAACCAAGCATTCAGTAAATTTTCTTGTTCAGTGAAATCAAGATGTCGCAGATCGTCTACTTGTAAGGGAATGATAGATGTCCGATGCACTAACTGTAACGGTTCGCTGAAATTAGCTAGATCGAATGAAGTACGGAGTATGGCATGGCGATTCACAAGTAGTTGCAAAGCCTGCCGGAAACTTTCAGGCTCAAAGCGACCTCGCAAGCGAACGCTCTGAATATAAACTTCTTCGTAGTTTGAACCAGAACCGGACTGCAAACGAATGTTCTGATTATGAACTTCGTAGTTTGAACCAGATTCAAGGTGAAAAATCACTCCCGCTTGGAGCATGGAAAGAGGGTAGGCATCTTCCACATCATCGGGCAGTTTCTTTCGATCCTCATTAAAGATCAGGCCAAATAGTTCTGTCTTCAATCTAGATAAAAGTTCAGGCTTCACTACTATGAGGTTTTGAGCTAACTCATGAATTGTTTGATATTGAAACAGTTGTTGGAGGGAGAATTCTAAACCCATTTTCTGAGCTTGAGCTTGAACCTGAATACCGCGAATGGAGTCTCCCCCGATATCAAAGAAGTTGTCATAAATACCTACTTGCCTGATACTTAGCACATTAACCCAAATATTGGCTAGCATTTCTTCTATAGGTGTTCGGGGAGCTACAAAACTAGCTGTCAATTGTTGCGCTACTTCAGGTGCTTTTAAGGCGCGGCGATCTAGTTTTCCATTGGGGGTCAAAGGGAGCGCATCTAAGTACACGAAAGCAGCTGGCACCATATATTCTGGTAACTTCTGTTTCAAGAATTGTCGCAAGTCGCTAATACTGGGGTTGTGCTCGGCATCGCTGACGAGATAGGCTACTAAGCGTTTATCATCTGGTGTATCTTCTCTCTTGATTACCGTCACCTGCTGCACGTGAGGGTATTGGCTCAATACTGCTTCAATCTCACCCAACTCAATCCGAAAACCGCGAATTTTGACTTGGTTGTCAATCCGACCGATATACTCAATATTGCCATCGCTTAAGTAGCGAGCTAAGTCCCCTGTTTTGTATAGTCGTGATTGTGGGTCATCACTAAAGGGATTAGGGATGAATTTCTCTGCTGTAAGTTGGGGACGGTTGAGATAGCCTCTGGCTAAACCAGCGCCGCCAATGTGTAACTCTCCAGGCACACCAATTGGTGTTGGTTGTTTTTTGGAGTCAAGGATATAGATTTGAGTGTTGCTTAGGGGGTGACCGATGGGAACAGTTGAAGATTGTCGAGTATCAGGCACTCCTTCGACTTGGTAAGTAAGAACTCCTACCGTAGTTTCAGTCGGTCCGTAGTGATTGATAATCTGAGATTCTGGAGCTAGTTGTTGAATTTGTTTGATTAACTCCCAACTAGTTGATTCTCCACCAAGAACTAAACGCTGAGGTGTCAAAATTTGCGAGCCAGCCTCTGATGTTAACAACGCTCTTAGATGGGAGGGAACAATCTTAAGACAATCGATTGAATTGGAGTGGAAGTAATCGGCCAGACCTTTGGCATTAGTGATTCGCTCCGAAGAGATTATATGCAGACATCCGCCACTACACAAGGAAGGGAAGATAACAGTATGACCCAAGTCTGCTGCTATGGTAGAAACTATCGCATAATTGGCATCAGCAGGAAGATTAAGTACGGTTTGAATGCTGTTGAGATAGTTAAACAATTGCCGATGTTCGATCGCTACACCTTTAGGCAACCCAGTAGAACCAGAAGTGTAAATGACATAAGCTAGATTTTCTGGTTTTACCTGAGTGTTGGGATTGTCGTTGGCTTCGTGAGCTATTTTCTCCCAATCAGTGTCGAGGTGGATAACATTAACTTGACAATTAGTCAGATTTTTTTGTAGCTTCTGTTGAGTCAATAATACTGAAACTTGGGCATCTTGCAGCATATAGACTAAACGCTCTGATAAATCATTGGGATCTAGGGGTAGATAAGCTCCACCAGCTTTGAGTACTGCCAATAGACCTATCACCATATCCAGAGAGCGTTCTACATAGATACCTACCAGTGTCTCTGCTCCTACTCCTAAGGTTTTGAGATAGTGCGCCAATTGATTAGCACGATTGTTCAATTCCCTGTAAATCAGTTGCTGGTTCTCAAACACTACTGCCACTGCTTCTGGAGTACGTTCTACTTGCTCTTCAAACAACTGGTGAATGCACTTTTCTTGGGGATAGTCGATTTTCGGATCATTGAATTCAATCAGCAATCGTTGTCGTTCGCGATCGCTACACATTTCTAAATCGGCGATCGCTTCATCTGGATGATTGATCGCGCTTTCGAGTAAAGTCAGGTATTGTTCTGAAAGGATTTGGATGTTTTTGAGGGGAAATAAGTTGGAATCATAATGAAACTCAAGCAACAAGCGATCGTCTCTACAAACCCCAGAAAGTTTTACTCTAAAGCGATCAATACAAGTGTATTGGTTGTAGACAGAAAATATGATGTCATCAACAACACAATTTGTAGACTGTTCTTGAAAATCAAAACAAAAAGGAAAAAAGGGTGGCTCTGTCCCATTTCCATTCTTAGCGGCAACTTCCTCCCAGCTAAAATATTCTTGCCATTTGTTACCGTAGCTTAAAGTTTCCTCAACTTTTTTGAGTAGTTCTCGAAAGCGAAGATTTTCTTCAAGATAGGAATGGATGGGTAGATACTTAGTCAATAATCCTAAGACATCTTCTAATTCTGGATATTTACGTCCATCGCTGGCAGTGCCGACAACAATATCTGACTGTTCGGTGAAACGCCAGAGTTGAATTTGCCAGCAAGCTAGTAAGAAAACAGAAATCGAAGTGTCATACTTGCTCGCAAGCATTTCTAACTTTGTTACTGTATCGGAATTAATTTCTAGTGTTAGAGATTGAGGTTCAAATCGTACTTTGGCAGATGAGTGATTTTCTAAAGGGATTTTCCAACTTAAAGCAGAAAAAACATCTCGCTGCCAATACTTTCTTCCTATTTCTGTGTCCTCTGATTCCAATAATTCATTTAGCCATGCAGATATATCCGCGTACTGCATCGATTCATCAGAAAGTTCTCTACCATGCAAGTATGCTCCATAAGAATGACAGATTTCTTTGACCAAATTATGAAGTGTTAATAGATCGGCGCAAACGGCAGGTAAGCTGATAAATAAGATCTGCTCACATGATGACAGCTTGCTTAAGACTGTATATAAAAGAGGTTCTTTTCCAAAATCGAAAGTTTGCCATCTTCTATCTTGAAAAAGTGCGTCGATCTCAATCTTTTGTTCTTGGGAAGTCAAACTGCTTAGATCGCGTTCTTCAAACATTAGCATACTGTTTTCAGTTACGAACTGAAGCGGAATTGACATTTCAGGCAAGCAATTGAAAACGGTACGAAGAATTTCTTGTCTCTTAATGATGTTTTCTAAGACAGCTTTTAAAATTTCTGGAGCAAAATTTTCCTGAATACGTATAGCAATTTGAGAATAATAAGCCTGAGAGCGATCGCTTTGCTGTAAAACCCAGAGATGCTTCTGCTGAGGTGAAATACGAAACCCATTGCCAATTGTACTTTGCATATATCTACGTCCTTTTTCTCCTAAAAATGTTTCCAATTTAACAAACTTCGGCGGGTTCAAGTCCCCGGCTACAAGAGAAGCCGCAAGTATGTGTTTGCTCTTGTCTTTATAAGAGTTACAAAACTGTACTTTCTCTCTTCGTAGCGGTAGCGAGTCCGCGAGCGTCCTTCCGACTTCCGACTTCCGACTTCTTTAACAAGTTTCAGACATACCTACCAAAACCTTTCTGCTGCCGATAAAAGGCATACGTCCATGAGCAGCTAACATATTGTCCAGCAACAAAATATCTCCTTTCTGCCAGGGAAAAATCACACTTTCCTGTTGATAGACCTGATTAATTTTTTCGATTACTGAGGGTTCAATAGGAGAACCATCGCCGTAATAAGAATTGCGTGGAATAGCATTTTCTGTCAGCGAAGAGAGTAATGATTCCTGTATCTCCGTTTCCAAACTGGAAATGTGAAACAAATGAGCTTGGTTGAACCAAACCATTTCACCTGTATAAGAATGTTTGGCAACAGTCTGGCAAACTTGACGGGTTGTTAGGCGATCCTTTATCCATTCAAATTCAATGCCCAATTTACGGCAAAAACTTTCTAATTCTGATTTATTTGTGGTTTGAAAAACATCTTGCCAGGACAAATCTAAATCGCCGTAGTTGCGAACATACATCACCTTCTTTTGCATAAACTTTTCTTTGATGGCAGAATCGAGTCTGGCAAAAACTCTTCGACTGTCAGCAATCGGTGTTTCTCCACCTTCTTCGGCAGGCTGGACGCAGAAAAAACAAATTTTCATCGGCCAAACGGAAGAATAAGAGTTTTCATTATGGAGAGGGATTGATTGGTTGGAAGGATATTCAGTTGAGGTATAGATTTTACCGTTTATCTGAGTGCGTGGAGTTGAACGATAATTATACTCTACTAATTCTCCTCTAGAAATTGCCTGAATGAATTCCTGGAATTCTTGCACTCCATTGATATTAAAATTCCGAAAAAGTATACCTCCATAATTTAGTAAATGAGCTTCAATCAAATCCCGATTTTTTTCAGACCATGCGACTAAACTTACTCCATCTATAATGGGTGAAATAACTAAAGGAAGAAAGTTGTCAGAGTAAAGAAACTTTTCTTCGATTAATTTTTCTCGATCTCGATCAATTGGCTTTCGCTGAGCCTTACGTAACTTATTGATCCTGTTTTCTTCGGTTTCTGGGATTTTCATAATTTGTTCTGAAGTTCAGTTGAATTTTTCAAGCTACGTCTGTGGAATTTGTTTAGTTTCTGAATGGCAACGTCTTGGAGTTCTTTTTCTTTTACCAATTGTCTTTGTCTGTCTGCCTCATGAAGTATTTCTTTGATGGTGTTCAATCTGATTTTAGGAGCTACTACGATTTGATTCAAAAGTGTCTGGAAATGTCCTAAAAATCGTGCGATAGTAGCAGATTCAAACAGGTCTGTATTGTATTGCAACGAGCCAAATAATCCCGTTTTTGCCTCCTCCATATGTAAGAGAAGATCGAATTTTGCCGTTTCGCTATCGACCTCTATCAGATTTATATTTAGCTCCGAAAGCTCTATATCTGATATCGGGGTATTTTGGAGAACGAATTTTATCTGAAACAGAGGGGTTCGACTCGGATCTCGCTCTGATTTCATCGCTCCCACCAGCATTTCAAATGGCAGATCTTGGTGAGTATAAGCCTCTAGTGCCACCTCACGAATTCGTCCTAATAATTCTTGAAAGGTAGGATTGCCAGTGAGATCGGCTCGCAAGACTAGCTGGTTAGCAAAGAAACCGATTAATTTCTCAATCTCAGCCCGATTGCGGTTAGCTACATCAGTACCTACAACTATATCTTCCTGCCCAGTGTAGTAATACAGTAAACTTGTAAATGTTGCAAATAGCGTCACGAACAAAGTGACTCCCTCTTGACGACTTAGCGTTTTAAGTTCCTCAGTCAAAGTCTTTGATAGTTGCAGAGATTGACTCGATCCTCGAAACGTCTGCACTGCTGAACGAGGGCGGTCGCTGGGTAACTCTAACACAGCTGGTGCGCCAGCCAGTTGTTTTTGCCAGTAGCTAAGTTGATTTTGTAGTTCTTCTCCCTGCAACCACTGACGTTGCCACACTGCAAAGTCTACATACTGAATCGGTAATTCCGGCAGAGGCGAGGGCTTGTCTTGCACAAATGCACAGTAGAGAGCGGCTATCTCTTGGATGAACACTCCCTTCGACCAACCATCAGAGATAATATGATGCATCGTCAGTAACAAGACATGTTCGCTATCTGATAATGCCAGTAGTGTACCTCTGAGTAAGTGGTCTGTTGCCAGATCAAAAGGCTTGGCTGCTTCTGCGGCGGCTAAGCGTTGAATTTCGCTTTCTCGCTCACTTGCTGGCAGAGTTTGTAAGTCAATTGTGGTCATTTGCCAATCACAAGCTGGATGAATGATTTGTATTGCTTCCCCATCTTGTTTGATAAAGTTAGTGCGTAAGGCTTCATGGCGACGAATAATTTCACTTATGCTTTGTTCGAGAGTTGTCGGCTGTAACTTTCCTTCTATTCTGATGGCGGCGGGGATGTTGTAGGCAGTACTATCTGGCTCTAATTGGTCGAGAAACCACAATCGTTGTTGAGCAAAGGAAAGAGGAAAAGTGTTAGTCTCTCGTGTGACGGGGGTAATTTGGATTGGCGAAACTTTCTGTTGTTTGTGCAGTCGCCGCATTAAAAGTTCGCGTTTTTCTAGTGAAAGATTGGCGATGCGTTGTGAAAGGTCAGTCATGAGAATTTTCCTGTCTTCAGTAACTACTTTTCTGTGGAGAGAATTTTTTGCACTTCGTCGTTGGATAGTTGCTCTAGTTCTGCCAACATATCAAGAAGCTTCTGGTTATCTACTTGCTCAACTTGTTTGTCTACAATTTGTACAGCCAAGTCTGCGATCATGGGTGCTTCAAACAAACTGCGTAGGGATAGTTCTACTTGGAAGGTTTTCTGTACCCGAGAAATTAACTGCGTAGCGAGCAGAGAATGTCCCCCCAACTCGAAAAAGTTGTCATCAATACTTACTTGCTTGACCTCTAGAATTTCAGCCCAAATCTGTGCCAGCATCTCCTCTACAGAGTTGCGGGGTGCAACAAAAGTTCTTGCCCACTCTGGTCTAGTGTTGTCGGGTATAGGAAGTTGGTGACGATTAATTTTGCCATTGGGTGTCAGTGGCAATGTTTCCAGGAATACAAAGGCAGAGGGCACCATATAATCTGGTAGCCGTTCTTTGAGGAAACTACGCAATTCGCTGACCGTGGGTGCCTGCTCCTGGTTCGGGACGACATAGGTCACCAGGCGCTTGTCGCCGGGTACGTCCTCCCGAGCCATAACCACAGTCGCTCGCACAGCCGGGTGTTGAGCCAGCACTGCCTCGATCTCTCCCAGCTCAATGCGGAAACCCCGAATTTTCACTTGATGGTCGATGCGTCCTATGTATTCAATATTGCCATCTGCTAAGTAGCGTACTGAATCTCCAGTTTTGTAGAGGCGCGAATACAGCTCAGTGCTAAAGGGATTGGGGATGAATTTTTCTTGTGTCAACTCTGGACGGTTGAGGTAGCCTCTTGCTAACCCAACACCAGCAATATGTAACTCTCCTGGTACACCCACAGGTACTGGTTGTAAGTACGAGTCTAGGATGTAGATTTGCGTGTTGGCTATTGGTCGCCCAATCAAAATCCCTTGTGCTAGTGAAGTCTCATTTTTCACTTCGTAGAAGGAGCAGCCAACAACTGTTTCGGTTGGACCGTATTCATTGATTAGTCGGGTGTTTGGGGCGTTTTGTCTCCAGAAGTGGAGGGTTTTGCCAAAAAGGGGTTCACCACCAATGACTAATGCTTTGGTTTGTGCTGCGGCTTCTTGAGAGGGGAGTAGTTGGTTGAGTAATTCCAGATGGGCTGGTGTGAGCTTGACTAAGCTAAACCGGCGCAATTGCAAAACGACACAGAGGGCTTCAATTTCTTGCTGTTCTGGGAGGAGAATGACTTGTTTTCCGACTATTAATGGCGAGAAGAGGCTGGTAATGGTGGCATCAAAGGCAAAGGAAGACTGCACGGGTGCGCCATCGCCATCGGCGACAGCATAAGCCTGGGTACACCAACTGAGATAATTGACGACCCCTTGGTGCAGAATCATTGTCCCTTTAGGTCTACCTGTAGAACCGGAGGTATAAATCACATAAGCCAAGTTAGTTGCTTGCACATCAGTGATTGGATTATTTTGAGGAGACTGAGAAATAAGCAGCCAGTCAGTATCCAAGCAGACAAGCTGCGCTTGATGCTGTGGAAGCCTGTCAACCAATCGCTGTTGAGTCAGCAGCACCGAAACTTGAGCATCTTCGAGCATAAAGCTCAACCGACCGGTGGGATACTCCGGGTCAAGCGGCACATAAGCCCCACCCGCCTTGAGAATTCCCAGCAGTCCCACCACCATATCCAATGAGCGTTCCACACAAATGCCCACCAGCACATCTGCTCCCACACCCAAAGACTTGAGGTAGTGCGCCAACTGGTTAGCACGACTATTCAACTGGTGGTAAGTAAGTTGTTGATTTTCAAACACGACTGCTACAGCATTTGGAGTGCGCTGAACTTGCTCCTCAAACAACTGATGGATACATTTATCTAGTGGATAATCCACCTGCGTATCATTCCACTCAACGAGTAACTGCCGTTGCTCAACCTCTGTCAGCAAAGGCAATTGGGAAATTTGTTGCTGTGGATTGGCAACAATACCTTCTAGCAAGGTCTGAAAATGCCCCGCCATCCGCCGGATGGTGCTGGCATCAAACAAGTCTGTGTTGTACTCCAACCAACCTTTAATTCCGTTCGCTGTCTCCTCCAGGTCGAGTGTCAAATCAAACTTCGCCGTCCCATTGTCAACCTCTAGCGGACTCAATTTCAGACCAGAAAATTCCAGGGAGGGCATGGGAGCGTTTTGAAGGGCAAACATTACCTGAAACAGGGGCGTGTGGCTCAGATCCCGCTCTACTTGCAGGGTTTCTACCAGCTTCTCGAAGGGTAGATCCTGGTGGTTATAAGCTTCCAGAACCACCTTGCGCACCCGACCAAGCAGTTCTCTAAAGGTGGGGTTGCCTCCCAAGTTAGTACGCAGTACAAGCGAATTGATGAAAAACCCGATCAAATCCTCTGTTTCTACTTGATTGCGATTGGCAACAGGAGATCCTACAAGAATGTCTTGTTGCCCTGTATAGCGGTAAAGCAGTATTTTGAAAGCTGTCAGCACAGTCATGAACAAAGTTGTTCCTTCTTGCTGACTCAGGTCTGCGATCGCTTCCAATAAGGACTTTGACAACTGCAATGCTTGCCTTGCCCCATGAAAGGTCTGAACCGCCGGTCGTGGTCGGTCAGTGGGCAATTGTAGTATGGGGAGACTACCACCAAGTTGCTGCTTCCAGTAGCTCAGTTGTGTTTCTATGACTTCCCCTTGCAGCCACTGCCGTTGCCAAACAGCATAGTCTGCGTACTGAATGGGGAGTTGAGGCAGAAGTGTCGGTCTACTGTTGGCGAAGGCATCGTAAAGTGTTGCCAACTCCCGCACCAACACGCCAAGGGACCAACCATCGGAGACAATATGATGCATTGTCAGCAAGAGTGTATGCTCTTGTTCCGCTAGGCGTAGGAGTTTGGCACGCAACAGTGGACCTCGTTTCAAATCGAAAGGCTGTTGGGCTTCCTGTGCAGCTAGCTGTAAGGTTTGGGCTTCCCGGTTGCTTTTAGGCAACTGTTGCAAATCTACTATCGGCAGCACGAAAGAAGGGGCAGAGTGAATCACCTGAACTGGTTGCTCATCCACAGTCATAAATGTGGTTCGCAAGACTTCATGACGCTGCACGATTTTGTTGAGACTCTGTTCTAATGTTGCTGCGTTCAGGCGTCCTTCTATGTGTATTGCAACCGGGATGTTGTAAGCTGAGCTTCTAGGTTGTAGCTGGTCGAGAAACCACAACTGCTGCTGGGCAAAGGAAAGAGGTACTTCGTCTAAGTTTTTTATCTTAGAAATTTTTGATGTCTCGTCTAGTTCAACACCTTCCTCTGCAAGTAGGTACGCCAGAAGTTCACGCTGTTGTGCGGAAAGCCCAGTTTTGTTTGTTGAGTCTTTAATATCTTTCATATTTCAACTCTTTCCCCTTTCTTCTGCTGAAGCGTTATTTTTACGTCTTGGGTGGACATAGCTGTAATTTTCAAAAAAATCACAGCTATCTTTTCCATTTGTCCTGGTTTTGTTTCGCGAGCAATCAAAATTTGTGATAACTTTGCTACGGTTGCAGCCTCAAAAAGACTGTGTAAAGGCAGTTCTACCCGGAAAAGGTCTCGTATTCTGGAAATAACTTGAATCGCAAGCAGCGAGTGTCCCCCTAACTCAAAGAAATTATCGTGAATGCCAACGCGCTCAAGTTGCAAAATTTCACTCCATATCATGGCTAGGGCTTCTTCTAACCCGGTAGTTGGAGGAACATAAGTTCCGGTTTGTTCAAAGCTTGCAATGTCCGGTGCTGGGAGGGCACGATAGTCTAATTTGCCATTTGGTGTCCGTGGCATTTGCGGTAGGGTGACAAAAGTACCAGGAATCATGTAGTCGGGCAAATAGCTAGATAAGTAAGTGCGTAAACTTTTAACGGAGAATTGCTGATGATAGGGGTATTCGCCAACGGATGGCCAAAATTCAATCTGTTGGTGGCGTTGTTTGGGTACTAGGTAAGCGAGTAAGCGCTTGCAAGAAGCATCATTACTCGTGTCATCCTGTACGACGACAGCTACGTCCTCAACACTTGGGTGACGGCGCAAGATTACTTCGATTTCACCCAATTCTAGACGAAAGCCCCGCACCTTAACCTGGTCGTCAAGACGACCGAGAAATTCGATGTTACCATCTGGTAAATACAGAGCTAAGTCACCAGTTTTGTAAAGGTATGCCCCTCGTTCATCACTAAAGGGATGGGGAATAAATTTCTCTGCAGTCAGATCAGGACGGTTCAAGTAGCCACGCGCCAAACCGGCACCGCCAACGTACAATTCACCCGGTACACCGACAGGAACAGGTTGTAAATGCTCGTCTAGGATGTAAACTTGCTGGTTGGCAATTGGGCGACCAATGGAGATAATTGACGAGTGGCGATCGCACACCCAGTACGTGGCATCAATGGATACTTCTGATGGGCCATAACAGTTGTGGAGTTCTACACTACTCAGGAGGGCAAAAAAGCGATCGCGAACTTCTAGGGGTAAGGCTTCACCACCGCAGGTGACATAGCGAAGTGAGATACAACCTTCTAAGCCTGGTTGCTCCAGAACTAGTTGGAGCATGGCAGGAACAAAATCCACAAGCGTTATTTGCTGTTGAGCCATCACCTTGACAAGATAGCTGGGGTCTTGATGACCACCGGGTCGTGCCATAACCAAGCGAGATCCAGACAACAACGCCCCAAACATTTCCCAGACCGACACATCGAAACTAAACGAAGTTTTCTGTAGCACGCGGTCGTTAGAAGTTAATTGATAACGAATGGTACCAGAAACAAGACGATTAACAATCCCTTTGTGGGGAATCATCACGCCTTTCGGTTGCCCAGTGGAGCCGGAGGTGTAGATTATGTAGGCAAGGTTAACGGGGATAACAGCCCCAGTTGGGTTGTCTGCACTTTCTTGGGCAATGATTTCCCAGTCTGCATCCAGGCAAATAACCTTGGCTCTGTGTTTCGGCAAACTGGCGACAAGGTTTTGTTGGGTCAACAGGATTGTCGCCTGAGTGTCCTCTAACATGAAGGCAAGGCGTTCTTTTGGATACGTTGGGTCGAGGGGCACGTATGCGCCGCCAGCTTTGAGAATACCCAGTACCCCTACCACCATCTCCAAGGAGCGCTCCATGCAAATCCCCACCAGCACGTCTGGTTCCACACCAAGTGACTGTAGGTGATGCGCTAGTTGATTAGCTCGAATGTTCAGATCGCGGTAGGTTAGTTGTTCGTTTTCAAAGACCACCGCAATGGCATCAGGGGTTTGCTCCACCTGAGTTGTAAATAGCTCGTGGATGCATTGCTCAATTTTGGATTTTGGATTTTGGATTTTGGATTGATTCTGGTTGAACTCCGCAAGCAGTTGATACAGTTCTGCTGGCGGTAACATGGACAATTCTGAGAGTTCCTGGTTTGGATTGGCAACAATACTCTCTAGCAAAGTTTGGAAATGACTTGCCATCCGGGTGATAGTGGCAGCATCAAATAAGTCAGTGTTGTACTCTAAGGATGCCGCAAGTTCTCCGTCCACTTCCGCCATCATCAGTGTCAAATCGAACTGAGCTACCCGCTGTTCCAGTGCTACGGACTCCATCTCCAGTTCACCGAGATGCATTCGTGCTCCAGCCACGCCTAAAGCAAAGGATGCTAAGCTTTCAAGCTTTTGCAGATGCGCTTTCTCCAATACAAACATGGTTTGGAACAGTGGCGATCGACTCGGATCTCGTACTGGTTGCAGTCGCTCTACCAACAATGCAAAGGGGTAGTCTTGATGTTCAAAAGCATTTAGCACGGTCTGTTTCACTTGACCAAGAAATGCCTCAAAATTTGGGTTCCCTGAAAGATCCGCTCGTAAAACGACCGGATTGACGAAATACCCTACCAGATCTGCCAAATCAGCACGACTCCGCCCCGCAGTTGGCGAGCCTACTAAAATATCTTTTTGACCTGTATAGCGGGACAGAAGCACCTGATAGACTGCCAACAAGGTCATATAGAGGGTGGCTCCTTGAGCGCGGCTCAGTGCCTTAAGTTTCTGTGTTAGCTCCGCATTCAGCTTAAAGGGCACAGTTGCCCCTCGATAGGTTTGAACTGCTGGTCGAGGTCGCTCAGTGTGTAAATTTAATACTGGTAACTCACCTGTTAGTTGCCGCTGCCAGTATGCCCAAAGCCTATCTCCTTCTGGACTTGCTAGCATTTGTGCTTGCCACCGAGAATGATCGGCGTACTGTAGCGCCAGTGTGGGGAAAAATACGGGGATGCCATTCTTTTGCGCTTGGTACAGCATTCCCAGTTCCTGTACAAACACTGCTAAAGACCAAAAGTCGCTAACGATGTGGTGTACAGCTAGCAGTAGAACTTGTTCCTGTGGCGATCGCTTGAACAAATTCACCCGCATCAGTTGACCTTGCTCTAAATTAAAAGGACGGTACGCTTTTTCTAGCAGACGTTCGTTCAAGAACGCCTCGCTCCAAGTTGAAGCATCTTCTGTGTAGAAACAAAGCTGCGCCTGCTTGTTAACCCATTGAATGGGTTTGTTATCAATAGCAGTGAAAGTAGTCCGTAAAGCAGAATGTCGTTCTACCAGTTTCTCAAAAGCACGCTGCAATGCTGGAATATCTACATCTCCCTTTAGACGGACTGCATTGACAATATTGTAAGCTGGGCTTTCTGGTGCTAACTGGTACAAAAACCATAGAGAACGCTGAGCATAAGAGAGAGGTTGTTCAATATCAGCTTCCGTAACAGGGATGAGATCTGTCTGTGGGTTGGGTTTAAGTTCGGTCAACTGAGCTAACACCTGAGTGACAAGCTGGGCAATACTATCACCTTCCAAGAAACTTGTCATAGGCAAAATTACTCCCAGATCAGTTTCGATACTGTGCTGTAGTTCTATTGCCATCAAGGAGTCTAGACCCAAAGAGCTCAAAGGCTGTTGACAGTTCAACTGGGAAGGAGTTATCTTTAACACCCGCGCCACACACTCCTGAAGATAAGACTCCAAGAGCAGCTTTTGGTCTTTTGGTTCTATTACCAGGAGAGCTTCGCGAGTCAGTTTATCTTTGCTCTCCATGACATAAGTATCTTCTAAAATGCTGCTAGCTACTACATCCAGGCTTCCATTGAGAAAGCCGACGCCGCAGGCATGGCGTTGAATCTTGCCACTGGAAGTTTTGGGAATGTTTCCTGGCTTGAGCAGTAAGACACCATAAACTTGCAACTCGTGTTGTTCTGCGACTGCTTGACGAATAGCTTTCACGACCTCCTCGACATCTAAATTCCGGAGGTGGCTGCGCTTGACTTCCACAACAACCGCTAGCCGTTCTTCACGGGTGACATTAATGGCAAATGCCGCACTACAAGTGGGTTGCAGTGCCGGATGGCTTTGTTCCACTGTCAGTTCAATATCTTGGGGGTAATGGTTGCGACCTCGGATAATAATCAAATCCTTGAGGCGACCAGTGACAAATAGTTCCCCTGACTGCAAAAATCCTAAATCTCCCGTGCGGAGAAACGGTCCTGACGCTCCTGGCGTCGCTAACGCTTCGCTAACGCCAGTGTCCTTGAGGTAGCCTCGGAAAGTGCGTTGTGTTTCCTCGCTCCGGTTCCAATAGCCTTGAGTTACACTTGGACCCGATATCCAAATTTCACCTACTTCATCGGGGTTGCAGCGGGTCATTGTCTCTGGATGGGCAATCACAACTTGTAGATCCTGCAAGGGTTGACCGCAACCAACCACTGTTTGGCTGGCGGAATCCTCCTTGCTAGCTGTAACTACTCGATTTTGCTCTAGCGCTTCTTTTTGAACGGTTTGTAGGATTGGCGGGGCGCTTGCATGACCACCAGAAACAATCAGAGTCGTTTCTGCCATGCCGTAACACGGGTAGAATGCCTCGCGGCGGAAGCCACAAAGTGCAAAAGCTGCTACAAAACGCTCCATAGTTTCGGCACGGATCGGTTCGGCTCCGTTAAAAGCCACCTGCCAGCTACTGAGGTCGAGAGTCGCTCGCTGATCGTCCGTAATTTTGTTCACGCATAACTCGTAAGCAAAATTAGGTCCGCCGCTGGTGGTGCCTTTGTAGAGAGAAATTGCCGTTAGCCAGCGCAAAGGCTTTTTTAGGAAATTTTCCGGCGACATAAGTATGACCGGAAATCCACCATAAAGGGGCTGTAGTACATTCCCAATCAGTCCCATGTCATGAAATAAGGGCAACCAGCCTACAACTATACTTTCTTCTGTATGCTGGAATGCCGTCTTAATGATTTTCTCGTTGTGCAGCAAATTACCATGACTTACCATCACCCCTTTCGGTGTCCCTGTAGAACCCGAGGTGTACTGTAGAAATGCTAAAGTGTCGCTATTTATTTTTAAAGGCTGCCAAGAGAGTGCAAAGTTGTTAGTAAGATTTTCGGTAGCTATATAATGCAAAGCTGCTAGTTCTGGTTCTTGTTTTAAGCTGTGTTCAATATTGGTAAGAACAGATGTTGTTGTGAGGGCGAAACTAGCTTGGGCATCTTTCACAATCGCTTGCAGTCTTGTCATGCGCTGATTGCGGCGCGGTGGATACGCAGGAACAGCAGTAACACCTGCGTACAGACACCCGAAAAAAGCAGCAATGAATTCCAGTCCAGGCGGGTATAAAAGCAGCGCTCTTTCTCCAGTAGCTTTCATGCTCTGCAGCAGAGCAGCAAGCGATCGCGCTTTTTGGTCTAATTCTTTATAACTTAAGCTAACTTCTTGGGTTTCTCCATCTACCAAAAAGGTATATGCTACCTGGCTTTGTTGCTGTAGCGCTCTTTTGCGTAACAGGTCAACCAAAGTCGCTTCACCAAGAGTCGAGACTGAAAACAAATTGTTGTCCATTAGCCCCTCTGGCTTGTTATAAGTAAGCATTAGTAAAGTGAGAATATTTGTACAACAACAAGCCAATGTCAAATGGAGTTAAATTTACGTAGTAAAAACATATGTTTGTTTGATTGCATAATATTTATCTCTTGAGTTTCCACTTGATTAACTATCAAAGTCACCTCTGCTTACTTCTCGCTTAAGAGCGCAAAGTTTTATGCAAACACCGCTAATTCTTTACAAAACTTCATTAAAGGAAAATCTAAGTACGGCATCCATCTGGCTTGTTCCAAGAACTGCGAGGCGTGGTGGCTGCATCGGCTGTAAAGACTACTTGCCCTTTTTCATTTATTACCCACCCAGTTGCTTCTACTATAGGTTCTGGTGTGGTGATAGTTGGATTTGTGGAAATATTTGCTCTAGAGTTTTTCTCTATTTCGGGGTTGAGAGTGACCCAATCTACTTGAATGGCGTCGGGTGTGAGAATGTCTTTGGGGTTGGGAGGTAAGCCGCCGCGTCCGGTAATGATGAAACTGCTCTGAGCATAGTTTGGGGAGTTGCAACCTTGGGCTAATTTGGTGTCAATTGGTACTGATGGCAAGTTGACTAAGCCGCTGTTGAGGTCAATATCGGGTGTGTTGATTTGCACGGTACCACTTAATTCTGGACTTGCCCCTTTGGCGGTAATATCACTTTCTGCGGTGGGTGCAAGCTGGAACTGGATGCCAAAAAGACCTTTGGCATTAATTCTGACATTACCCCCTCTGAAATCCTTCGAATCAGCACGGATATCGCTATTTTCCTTTGGGACGGCAACTAGGTTGTCAGTATCAATGGTGATGTTACCGCCAGTGATATTGCTTCCTCTGGCTTTTGTTGTGATGCTACTTCCACGGCGCAAGATTAAATTCCTAGAGCGCAGGTTAATATTACCCTGCCCCGCTGTGGTGTCAGCACTGAAGCTTGCGCCGTTGGAAAGATGGATAGAAGCAGCTTTTGCTTCAATGCTACCAGCATTCCCTGAGCCTTGACTATTCACAGTGACTTTGGCATTATCCTGAATAGTCAACTGCCCAGTTGTTATCTTGATGCCTCCCCCTTGACCTGTGGAGTTAGTCTGTGTATTTGCAAATAAGCCACTAGTAGCACCCGTTTCTGTGATGGCGTTGGCAACAAATGGATCGATGGGATTAGGAAATTTGGCAATGCGGTTGATATAATCTGAGTCGCTGCCAGAGATAGTCACTCGGTTTGTTGCATTGACTATGATATTGCCAGCTTGTCCCTGACCAAAGGTTGTGGTTACAAGTTGCCCGCCGTTTACCGCTTCAAATAAGCGGGTAGCATTCACCGTGATATTCCCGCCCTGTCCATCCCCTTTGCTACGGGCGCTTAAAACTGCCCCCTCTGCAATTCGGAATGTTCCAGTATGAACTATAATGTTGCCAGCCTGAAAATTGGTATCAGTACTGGTAAATAATCCACTAGGCAAACCACTACTGGGAACACTGCCTGAAATATCGACAACATCGGCATTAATCTGGATACTTCCTGCGTTACCCTGTCCTTGGGTACTGTCTTTGATGATAGCGCCGTCTTTTAGCACTAAAGAACCAGCCTTAATGTTAAGGTTTCCACCTGAACCTATCCCCCCTGGCAGCACACCTAGGGTGATTCTGGTCGATTCTCCAGCTTGAGCCGTTTCTCCTCCAATGAGCAAGATTGTACCTTTGACATCCAAATTGATATTTGCTCCCCGTCCTTGTCCGGCTATATCTAAATCCCCTTGAAGTAAAGCATTTGAACTCAAAGATAACTGTTCAGCTTTGATGTTGATGCTGCCCCCATCCCCTTGTCCTGACATACGGGCAATCAGCCCAGCGCTATTGCTCGCAGAAAAGAACCTAGTCGTGATGTTTATATCACCGCCCTTGCCCACACCTCCAAATTCCACACTGCTGAATGCACTACTCTGGTATCCATCGCTATTAAATCCATCAAAGGAAACCGTATCGCGGGCAATGATATTTACGTTCCCAGCATTGCCACGTCCACCAGGTTGTATATCGGAAGCTTCACTAACGATGGTTTGCAGTTGAGCGCCATTGGTAAGAAAAAGCGATCCAGTTGTGATGTTGATGCCTCCACTGTTGCCTACTGCTCCACGTTCCACAATATTAAAGATAGATGCTCTATTCAAGGAGACGGTATCGCGAGCATTGATATTCACGCTACCTGCATTCCCCTGTCCATTAGTGCTGGCATCCAGAAAAGCGTCGTTAGTTAGGAACAGTGATCCAGTGTTAATGATAATGCCTCCACTGTTGCCTACTGCCCCTGCGGTGATCGAACTGTATGCTGCTGATGCGCCTCCGTTAAAAGAGACGGAATCTTGAGCAGTAATCTTGACAGTGCCTGCATTTCCCTGTCCAAGGGAGTTATCAGCAATAAAGCTATCCTCTCTAACGTTCACTACCCCAGTTGCATCAAGCTGAATATCCCCTGCTTGACTTTGGGGCGATCCCAATTCTGACGCAATCCCTGCTCGCAGTTTACTTTGTCCGGAAATATCGATATTCCGAGCATTGATAGTAATATCCCCTCTACCCCCGGCGCGTACATTCACTTCAGCGCCATTCACCAGAGATACATCGGTTCGTGAGAACTCATCAGGAAAACTCAAACGCAGGTTGCTTCCATCAATATTCAGCCCAACTGTACCTGTTCCCGCAACTCCTGCCAACTCGATTCGACCACCTGGCGCTAGGAGTTGTCCACTGTTCATGCTCACATTGCCACCTGCAAGTGCTAAGGTTCCACCATCCTTCACTTGTAGATGAGATCCTTGTATCTGAATACTCCCAGCATTAATCCCGTATTGCAAGCCAATAGGCACATTGATAGTCAGCAGGGGTGTAGACTGAGGATTAGTCGCACTAAACTCAAAGCCATCTGCAAACTTCAAACTACTAGCCGTACTGCCAACAAAAGAACCACCAATATCCAATCGCGCATTAGGACCAAATATAATCCCGTTCGGATTAATCAGAAACAAGTTTGCAGCGCCATTTGCTCTGATTAACCCATCAATATTAGAGATAGACTTACCCGTCACACGGCTAATAATGTTCTGAATATCAAGAGCATTATTGAAAAAAGCAGTGCCGTTAGTAGGAACAGAAAACTCCCTAAAGCTGTGGAACAAATTGCTTCCGGCTTTGGTTCCTCCAGTAATAGTGCTGGTGTTACCCTGTTGTGTGACAGTGGAATTATTAGGCAAAGTGCCATCGGGGGTAATTTGGGCGTGAGCACTGTTTGCACTAGAAACACTTATTGCAACTCCTAAAAACCACCCCAAACGAGTACTTATCCCAGACATTCCACTCCTCCACACTTTACAGCAATTACACTCGATTCTTGAGTAAACCACATAAAAGTGGTACTCAAACTACCTCTGTCTACTTCTCGGCAAGAGACACAAGAGTTTTATGCAAAGCGTGCTAATTCTTTACAAAAGTTTATAAAAGTCAATGGTTGCTGGTCAAGCACCAACTAAAGTCTTTTCGGCTTGAGAGCGCAACTTCGAGATAAGCGAACGCGATCGCCCACGAGAGAAGGCAGTCATCATGACCCGTAATTGCCTCACGATGAAGTGCCGAGAATTGCCGCATCTCCCGAATCCCTTCCCAGTCGGGTGGAAACACTACCTCGCCTTGCTCTAAGCATAGTGCAATTCGGTCAGTCATGATAAGTTTCGATGTTTTGGTCGTCTTGACAAGTTCGATACGCGATCGCGGTCTGTCGGAAGCCAAGTTCTCAGCGATCACCGTGCCCCCCGAATTCGCTTCAATGGCGACAATGGTAGGTTTGTACTTGTCGATGAGTTCAATGCATTTCTTTCGGGCTTTGAGATTAGTTTGACCTGACTCGCGATATTCGGCGACCAGAGAGAATGGAAGCTTGGTGATGTCCCACATTTGAGCAACAAAGAAATCCGCACCCCCGAAATTTGGATCGATGCCCATGAGATAGTAGTGCGCGGGTTCACGGGCACCGATCCACTTGCCGACGGAGCAAGCCGCGATCGCATCAAGCGAAAACAATGAATCACTCTCGCCCGTCGGGATACACAGCAGTTCTTCATCAGCGAAACGTCCATAGTCCCTGAACAATTGCTCACGCCACTGCTCACGAGTCATCTTTAACCCTTGAGTCAGAACAATTCGCTCAAACAACCCATCAATGAGGGCATCGTCGATTGTGTAGGTATGTAACGAAAAATCTTTCTCCCCAGCGCGGATTTCCTCAATGAGCCGATTAAATGGATTGGATGCACCGAAATGAGTGGAGATGATTCGCATCTGTCCACCCCAAGCGAGAATCGCCATACCCGCTTTTATCAATTGTTCAAAGTCTTGGTGAAATGCCGCCTCATCAACAACTATCTTCCCTTTCTTTGCCCGGAGGTTACTAGGTCGAGAGGAAAGTGCCGAAACTTTAAAACCCGATGCAAAACGAACACGAAATACTAAAATGTCCTCCTCATCATCTTTCAGCACGTCTTGCTCGATTTCCGACGCCGCCAGCTGATATCCCCTTGCCCAGTACGCCACATCTTCTATATATTGCTCCGACATATCTTTGTTGTAACCCACGTAGTATGTGTCGCATCCACGAATTTTGGCTGCATCAAGCGCACTTGCAGCGGCATCAGCCCAAGATATTCCAATTCGTCGGGATTTCTCGACAACTTTGACCCGTGAGTTATCCGCCACCCATCTCGCTTGGTACGGCAGAAGCAATGGTGGACTTTTCCTCCACACCCAGGATTCTCCTTCTAATCTCGTCGGCGGCTTCTTCGGTAAGCCCACTTCGAGACTGTCCTTTATTATCTTGGCTGCCGACTTCAGCAAGATACCTGTTGAATAAGTCTGCATCTTTCACCACCAGCGTTAACCCATATTCTGATGCAGCTGCTAAGAGTTGCTCAAGTGTGTTAAGGGGTTTCGGTAGTACTCGCTCAATTGCCCAGTTTGGCGTGGGACGAGTCTCAACATTATCTTCTTCGTAAGCGCTAAAAACATCAGTGTATAAAATGCGCCCTTTTTTTGAGTCGCCTTTGTATCGAGTCATTGTTTTTTCTGAGATGTGTTTTTTCCAGCGAACCGTTTGCCCGTGTTCTAAAGTTTCGGTGAGTTTTTGTGCAGCCGCTCGACGTTGGTGAGTGGGTGCATTTGTTCGGAATTCGGCGCGCGATCGCTCAACTTTGTCTCGAAAGTCTGGAAAGTCTGAAAACCATTTGTAAAAAGTTGCTTTACTAATACCTCCCGCGATCCAACCGCTCTCGTCACCGCCCTCAGTCGCGATCGCATCACAAATTCTTTCGGCTAGTTCTTGACTGTAGCGTGACTTCGCCAAAGTTACCCCCGGTTCGCGTAACTCGCTATTTCACTTAACACCGATTCTACGTCCTCAGCCGTCACCTGAGCTATCTCCTGTAGTGTCGGGGGTTTACCAAATCGCCGCCAAGCTCTCGATATTTCTTGGTCAACTAACTGCAAAAGTTTATCTTGGTCAGATGCTGATAATCCTCTGTCGGAAGTTGGAAGCATGGGTCGGGCGGGAAGTCGAGACGTTCCATATTGATGATACACTGCAATATCTGAATCAAAGTACTCAGTGTACTGCAACCCAACAAAGCGCTGCCCATAAGATGATCTCATCTTCCCCGTGAAAGTGAGGATTGACCGACGCCCTACCTTTTTCTCCTTCCAAATGCGATAGTTTTCACTCAAGGGCGTCTGTTTTGTACCGTACGGATCGACTTCTTTGGCAAACTGTTGTGCTACGCGGCTGCGCCTGTAAGATCCGAAGGATTTGAATACGCGATTTACCAGAGGGGTTTGAAGTTCCTGAATTATATAGTTAAAATCGGGTTGTTCATTAAATTGGACACTAAACACCACCGTCACCGAAAAACTCATCTAACCATTTTACCCGCAACATTGCTACAGCCGCACAGGCTGGTATCACCGTTTTCCCGAAAAGAATACGCGATCGCAGTCTCAACGGCTGACTATAGCGTTCTACTCCAACGCTGATGTCGTCCAGTCCGTTGGAAACCCATGCAGCTGCGCCATCGCTTCGGCGCTCAATTTTTGGGAATCGGTATGTAGCCCTAATTGTTTGCAGGTCTCCTCGAATTTGGTCGTCCCAGCAGGGCGGTTTTTTCCTTGCCCAGAGGAAGTAAGGGTAGGCAATGATAAATACTCGTTCTCTACGTGTCGGTGCTCCAACGTCCGTCCCTCGTATAGTTTGCCATTCACATACATACCCGACTTGGGAAAGAAACCGAAGTATCGTTCCCATTCCTCGATAGAGCAGCCCTGTCGGGTTTTCGACAATGACAAATCGGCTTCTAGCGGCGCGGATGACTCGGAGCATCTCCCACCAGAGTGCTGATTCTGGGTGGTCCAGTCCTGCTCTGGTTCCGACGTTGCTTGTTCCGCTGCAAGGAAATCCCCCACAAATGAGGGTTCCTGGTTGGTAATTGAAATTCGGTGGTTCATATGTTCTAATATCATCGTGAACTGGTGTTTTCAAGAAATGTCGGCGCAACATTTTTTGGGCGTCGGCGTTAATTTCTACCAGTTGATGTTCGGTATTACCGAGAATTTGTTTACTGGCAAGGACGAAACCGCCGATACCAGAAAACAAATCGATAACCTTTCAAGCAACCTTCTGAGGCAGTTCGGTCTTCTCCCTTCGCCCAAGGGGCGACGCCAAGGGCGAACGCGCAGCGTCTCCGTCAGGAGAAGGGGAGAGGAGAAACTGCCGGTGTAGTTCTTCATACTTCTCGTTCGTACAAAGATTTGCCTCGCTGACGTGCAACTGAGATGTTCGCAACCCACTACGGACATTTATCCAATCGCCATCTATTGACACCACCGTCCAGGCTATATCAGCTTCGGAAGCGTAAAGGTCTGTGCAATATACCATTTCACCAACTTTAAACGGGGACTTTTTTGCAGCTTCTGATTCCTCCTCAATAACCGCTTCTGCTGCTGCAAGAGTTCTTTCGGGAATCCAGTCGATGACGGCATGAACTCCGAGAGACTTCATATACCGAGCAAGTTTAATGGGAAGTTGATTTTTTAATTCAATTTGGTTTTTGGTTACACACCCGTCGATCAGGCGTTGCAACTCGTCGGGGTTCCTTTGAGTGGCACATTCAATTTGCTGCCACTTACACAGGTCGAGGGCGACGGTGCTCTGAATGCCGTTCAGGAAGTTGATAACCTTGTCCTCGTCCTTTTCTTTCATCACTTCTACAGGCGCTTCATACACCACCGACAGCTGCCCCCTCACGATGTCAGCAAAGGGAACCCACTCCAAGTCAGACTCATCACCAGTACGTTTGATGTAATCATAAAGCAGATCGCCAAATGATTCGATAAATCTCGTTTTGGAAGTCTGTTTTCCTTTGGCGCTTCTTTTTGCCAAATCACGAGCGCGTTCTAAAATATTGAGATTTGTTCCGGCGATTTCTCGAATAGTTTCCCAAAGCGGAGCGTCTCCCGATTGAGAAGTCGCTCCTTTTCGGAAGTCGAGGAGTGCGATCGCACTCTTCTCAATCTCGGCATTCTTTCTCTTTAGTAGAACTTACGCATTGACAATCAAGACAAAAAGTGCGTAAGGAGAATTCAGAAAAAAACTAGCGATCGCTATTTACCAGAGGCGTGAAAAACAGATAATTTACTTGTTTGTGTTTAGGGTTCGG
>JAESFN010000395.1_pt1 | contig 43873 bp, 45 predicted proteins | sample 9269411 | NCBI WGS metagenome assembly JAESFN01 (sample SAMN14505399, study PRJNA617100) | algae metagenome | isolation source: Iphinoe sp. HA4291-MV1 and co-occurring heterotrophs from trail next to... | place: USA: Maunawili Falls, Hawaii | collected 2009-07-25
GCTGTCTTGTCGGTGCAGTCGAGCGCGGCCCAACTGCCGATCAGCGGACGGGCGCCGGGCGGCAGCTTGGCAGTTGCCGCGGGTGCCGCCGGCGTCTTGGGCGTGGCGGGGTTTTTGGCGGGTGTCGTTGCTGCGGCCGGAGCCTCGGTGGCGGGAGCCTTGGGCGTGTTGTTGTCGCAAGCGGCGAGCAGGGGCAGGACGAGGAGCAGGGAGAGCGGCAAAAGGCGCATCGGCGAATCCGGTGTCGTTGCTATTGTCGTGACATGGGTGCGCCGTCATTGCGGCGCGATTGTGCAACGGGGAGTTAAGTTTGGCCGTCCCGCAGATCTTTGTGGATGCCGACGCCTGTCCGGTGAAGGACGAGGTGCTGCGGGTGGCCGAGCGGCACGGCATGGTGGTGACCTTCGTCGCCAATTTCGGCCTCAGGCCGTCGCGTGATCCGATGGTGCGCAACGTCATGGTGCCGCAGGGCGCCGACGCTGCCGATGACTGGATCGTCGAGCATGCGGGCGCCAACGACCTTGTGGTGACCTCCGACATTCCGCTGGCGAGCCGGGCGCTGAAGAATGGCGCCGTTGTGCTCGGGCCAACCGGCAAGCCCTTCACGGAACAATCGATCGGCATGGCGCTGGCGATGCGCGAGCTGAACCAGCACCTGCGCGAGACCGGCGAGAGCAAGGGCTACAATGCCGGCTTCACCGCCAAGGATCGCTCGAACTTCCTGCATGCGTTCGACGCGGCGGTGCAGCGGGCCAAGCGGCTCGGATGAGTGTGAGTGGCATCGCGGCACCAATAGTAGACATTCGTCGATCCGCCTGAAGATTGAGCGGTATGCCCTTGAAATAGGCAGCAAACTGCGCTTCAAACGGGCACCGTTGTTCCTGCCTGGGTACTCTCCCTTGAGCCGTCTTCTCGATTTCATCCACCGGCACGAGCCGCGCGGCCAGACCTTGGCGCACCTGAAATCCGGTACCGGCGCCGTGGTGGCGATGACCCTCGTGGGCGGCTTGGCCGCCTGGACCGGGCTACCGATGCTGCTCGCGCCGTTCGGGGCGACGGCAGTGCTGCTGTTCGGTCAGGCCGAGAGCCCGCTGGCGCAGCCGGCCAATATCTTCGGCGGCTACCTGGTCGCGGCCGCGATCAGTGTGGCGATTTTCGCGCTGGCGCCGTCGGCCTGGTGGGTTGCCACCATCGCGGTCGGGCTGGTGATCGCTGCGATGCTGCTGCTGCGCGTAACGCATCCGCCAGCGGGCGCGGTGCCACTGGTGGCGTTCTCGACCCACATGCCGATGGATACGCTGTTCCTGGTGGTCGTGGCCGGTGCGGCCTGCCTCGTCGGCGTGGCAGTGGTGCACCACCAGCTGCCGCCGCGGGTGACTTACCCGCGCCGTCCTACCCGGCCGGGCTGAACGGCTTCACCTACCAGCAGTCCGGTGTCGATGATCATCTCGATCTCGTCGCGCACCTTGTCGAGCACGGTGTTGATCGCGGCGACCGCAAGTTCCGGATCCGCAGCGACGATGGCATCCGCGAGGTCACGGTGCGGCGGGAACGAGTCGAGGCCGAAATCGTCGCGCCCGAATGGCGACTCGTTGGATCGCTCCAGCGCCTCGTCCAGCTTGTGCAGGATCTCGCCGAACATCGGGTTGCCCGAAGCCTCGTAAATGGCGCCATGGAACGCCGCGTCGGCCTTGTGCCAGTTGCGGCGGGCCGCGACCTCCACCAGCAGCACGTCGCAGAGGCGCGAGATTTCGGCGCGTTGCGCCTTGGTGGCGTTGATCGTCGCCTTGCGCACGACCTCGTTCTCGAGGGCCCGGCGAACTTCGACCAGGCGGAGCAGGGCCTCGCCCTCGAAGCGGATCATGGTGGGCGCGAGCCCGCGCGAGGTGCGGACCTTGGCGGCGAGATAGGTCCCGTCGCCACGACGCCGCCGGATGATGCCGAGGCCCTCCCAGCGGTTCAGCGCCTCACGGATGGTGGACCGGCCGACGCCGAGGGTGGTCGCGAGCGAAACCTCCGGCGGCAGGCGATCGCCGACGCTCAGTCCGGCGCGCTCGATCATCTCGGCAAGCGCATCCAGCACGGCAACGCCACGCGTCCGCGTCTCCAGCGGTTCGAGGTAGCTCAGTACACCGTCCTCAGCCACGCCTGTTCCTCCCGGCCCAAATGGCCGTTCCGGCACCACCATCACACTTCGGCGGTTTTGTCAGCCATGCTGACGTGCCCGCTCAGGTTTGCCCTGCAGATCGAGCATTTCCGTCAGTGCGCCGATGAGGATGTCCATCTGCGCCTTCGAGTTGTAGCCCTGCACCGAGACCCGGACGATGTGGTGGTCCTGCCACTTGAACACCGGGATCTCGATCGCGTATCGGGCCATCAGCTCCTTGGAGAACTCCGGTGGATCGAACTCGGGAACCGGCATCGCCACCATCTGCGGCGCGCAGAATTCCGGGCTGCTGAGCGGTTCCAGGCCCGTCAGCGCCTGCAGGCGCCGTGCAGTTTCCTGTGCCAGCTCGCGGCAATCGGCAGCGACGCGGGTCCAGTCATGATCCTCGCGGAACTTGATGGCCGCCGGCACGCTGAGCCAGGCCGCCGGGTCGCGGGTGCCCTGCATCTCGAGCTCGTCGATGAACGGGCTGCTGCCGAAGGCGCCCTTGGCGTCGGGCTGCTTGGAGTCCGCGGTCCAGCCGTGGCTGATCACCAGCGGGTTGATCATGCCCTGCAGTTCCGGACGGACGTAGAGGAACGCCGAACCCTTGGGCGTCATCAGCCACTTGTGGCAGTTGCCCGAGTAGAAATCGACACCCATGGCATCGAGGTTCAGCGGGATGTGGCCGGGCGTGTGGGCGCCGTCGATGACGGTCCAGATGCCGCGCTTTCGTGCCTCGGCGATCGGCCGCTCGATCGGGAACACCAGCGCCGTCGGCGAGGTGATGTGACTGAGGAACAGCACCTTGGTGCGCTCGTTCATCGCCTCGAGCAGCGTATTGGTGAAGGCAGCTTCCGAGACGAGCGGCATCGGCACCTTGACGGTGACGATCTTGGCGCCGGTGCGACGGGCCACATAGGCCCAGGTCTTTTCCAGCGCCGAGTACTCGTGGTCGGTCGTCAGGATCTCGTCGCCTTCCTTGAGGTCGAGCGACTGGGCGACAATGTTGAGCCCTTCGGTGGCGTTGACGAGGCCAACGATGTTCTCGGAGGTCGTGCCTAGGAAGGCCGAGAGCGCCACGCGCGGCACCTTGGTCCGCTCGCTCAGGTCGCGGCCGAGGAAGGCCACGGGCTGGCGTTCGAGCTCGAGCTGCCAGGCCTGGTAAGTCTCGAACACCGGACGCGGGCAGGCGCCGAAAGAGCCATGGTTCAGGAAAACGACATCGTCCCGGAGGAGGAAGTGTCGGGCGAGGTTGGAGGACAAGTCAGCGGCCTTTCAAGGTAGGATCGAGCGCATCGCGCAGGCCGTCGCCGAACAGCGTCGTGGCGAGCACGGTGATTGCGAGAGCTGCCGTGGGGAACACGGCCATGTGCCAGTAGAAGAACATGAAGTTGATGCCGACGTTGATCATCTGGCCCCAGCTGGGGGTGGGGGGAGCAACGCCGATGCCGAGGAAGCTGAGGCTGGCCTCGAGCATCATGGCGCCCGGCACCGACAGGACGAAGCCTACGATGATCGGCGACAGCGAGTTGGGGATGACGTGGCGGCGGAGGATGTACCAGGGCGAAGCCCCGAGTGCCTGCGCAGCGCGCACGAACTCCTTCTCGCGGAACGACTTCACCTGCGCGCGGACCAGCAGGCAAACGCCGAACCAGCCGAACAGCGAGGCCACCACGATGATGGTGACGAAGCCACCGCCGGCGAGCGCACCCAGCAGCATGGCCGCGAGCAGCGGCGGCACCACCGAGAAGATCTCGATGATGCGCATGATGAACCAGTCGACCCTGCCGCCGAAATAGCCGGCGATGGCGCCGATCGGGATACCAATCAGGAGGCTGCAGGTGGCGGCAGCAAAGCCGATCAGCAACGACACCCGGGCGCCATAGACGATGCGGGTGAAGAAGTCGCGCCCGAGGTCGTCGACACCGAACCAGAACTCGGCAGACGGGAACGCGAGGGACTGGGTCAGGTAGAGCTGTGCGTCCGGCGCGCTCTTGGTGAACAACGGCGCAAAGATCGCCGCGAGCATGATGATCAACAGCACGACACCACCTGTCACCGCCGCCTTGTTGGCGGCGAAGCGCCGCCAGGCGAAGTAGGCCGGGCTATGCTGGGTGTGCGCGGGTGGTACGGCGAGCGTGCCGGTTTCGATCTCGGTGGTCATTTCGCGTCATCTCCCAGACGGATGCGCGGGTTGAGCCACGCGTAGGCAATATCGGAGATCAGATAGGCGAAACAGATTCCGATGGTGAACATGAGCACCAGCGCCATCTCGAGCGGATAGTCGCGGTTCTCGATCGAGGAGACGAAGTAGCTGCCGAGCCCGGGGATGCGGAACATCGCCTCGACGAAGATCGAGCCGGTGGCCGTGCCCATGAACATCGGCAGGAAGACCGTGACCATCGGGATAGCCGAGTTGCGCAGGACGTGCTGGAAGATGACACGCCGCTCGCTCAGTCCCTTGGCGCGCAAGGCCGTGACGAACGGCCGGTTGAGCGTGTCGAGCACGGCGGAGCGCGTGTAGCGGGCATAGGTGGCCAGCGGGATCGCGGCATAGGCGGCAATGGGCAGGATCCACCGTTCGGGCTTGCCCCAGCCGCTGGCCGGCAGCCAGTTGAGCCAGACCGCAAAGATCAGGATCAGCAGCATCGAGATGACGAACACCGGGATGGTGAGTCCGAGCACCGACAGCGTCGAGGCGAGGTAATCGATCCAGCTGTTGCGCTTCAGCGCCGCGGCCATGCCGATGAGGATGCCGAGCGCCGCGCCGATGATGACGCCGGAGCCGCCAAGGATCAGGCTCGGCAGCCAAGCCTGCTGCAACAGGCTGATCACCGTCTCGCCGGGGGACTGATAGGGCACGCCCCAGTTCCCCTGCAGCACGCCGGCCATGTAGTTCGTGTACTGGACCCAGAGCGGCTTATCGAGGCCGAGCCTGGCGTTGAGCGCGGCCTTCACCGCCTCGGACAGCGGCATGTCCTTTTCGGTGAACGGACCGCCCGGTACCGCGTGCATCATCAGGAAGATGACCAGCGAAACGATGAAGAAGGTCACGGCGACCGACAGAAGGCGTTTGATGAGATAGACAATCATGCCCGGACCTCCATCAGTTGGTGACGATTGCTTCGACGAGGTGGCCCGGGGCCACGCTTACGAGCTGTGGAATGTCGCCGGCTGATGCCTCAGCCGCGAGGCTGGAGCGCGCGAGACGCGGCGTGCCGGCGGCGATGTCGTCGGCGGTGATGAACGAGCGCTCGCGCCGATCCCTGGGATTGGTGACCGGGATCGCATCGAGCAGCGAGCGCGTGTAGGGGTGCCGGGGGTTGGCGAAGATGTTGGCCGTCGGGGCCTGTTCAACCACGCGGCCCTTGTACATCACCACCACGCTGTCGGTCAGCGAGCGCACGACGCTGAGGTCGTGGCTGATGAACAGCATCGAGAGCCCCATCTCCTTCTGAAGGTTCTTCAAGAGCCCGATGATCTGCGACTTGACCGTTACGTCGAGCGCCGAGGTCGGTTCATCGGCGACGAGCACCGAGGGCCCGAGGATCAGCGCCCGGGCAATGGCGACGCGCTGCCGCTGGCCGCCCGACAGCTCGTGCGGGTAGCGGTTGCCGAAGCTGCGGTCCATGCCGACGCGTTCGAGCCAGTTCAGCGCTTCCTCGGTCTGCTCGCGCGAACTCTTCACGCCGTGGATGTGCAGCGGCTCGGCGATGATCTGGCTCAGCGTCATCATCGGATCGAGTGCCGAGTAGCTGTCCTGGAACACCACCTGCATGCGGCGGCGAAAGGCTTTGAGGGCATGGACGTCGAGCTTGGAGATGTCGGTGCCGTCGACGAGGATCTGCCCGGCGGTCGGCTCGAGGAGCCGCAGCGCCATCATGCCGGTCGTCGACTTGCCCGACCCGGACTCGCCGACGAGGCCGACGATCTTGTTGCGAGGCAGCACCAGGTTGACCCCGCGCACGGCCGGGAAGTCGATGTAGCTCGAAAAGATCCGGCCGCGGCGACGCAGCGCGTAGACCTTGGAGAGATTGCGCAGCTCGAGGGCAGGGGCGATCGGCTCGCCGGTGCCCGGCTCCGCCCGGCGGGACTCTCCGGCCCTGAGGCTCGCCAGCAGCGACTGGGTGTAGCTGTGCTTGGGGGTATCGAAGATCTGGTCGACCGTGCCTTCTTCCATCACCCGGCCGCCATACATGACGACGACCCGATCGACGGTTTCGGCGACGACGCCGAGGTCGTGGGTGATCATGATCAACGCCATGCCCATCTCGGCCTGGAGGCCCTTGATGAGCTGGAGGATCTGCGCCTGGATGGTGACGTCGAGCGCCGTGGTCGGCTCATCCGCGATCAGGACCTTGGGCCGGCAGCTGAGCGCCATGGCGATCATCGCGCGCTGCAGCATGCCGCCGGAAAGCTGGTGCGGGTAGTAGTTCAGCACATCCTTGGCGTTCTTGATCTCGACCTTGAGCAGCAGCTGCTCGGCCTCACCCAGCGCCGTTTCCTTGGAAACGTCGCGATGCGTGCGGATGGTTTCGACCATCTGGTGGCCGATGGTGAACACCGGGTCGAACGCCGTCGCCGGGTCCTGGAAGATCAGAGCGGCAATCTTGCCGCGCAGCGCCGCCATCTGCCGCGGCTTCGCCTTCAGCACGTCGACACCGTCGAGCTCGAGCCGGTCGGCGGTGATGGTCGCCGTGCTCGGCAACAGCCGCATCAGGGCCAGGCAGGACACGGACTTGCCCGAACCGGACTCCCCAACAATGCCCAGGCTTTCGCCTTCGGCGAGCTGGATGTCGACGCCGCGTACCGCGTCGATCTGGCCGCCATGCTGGCGGAAGCTGACCTTCAGGCCTTTGATGTTCACGAGAGTCATGCGCTGTTCCGAACTGTGCACTCTCGACCGAAGCCGGGAGCGCTGGTTTCTGCGGCTAGTTCTTGGTCACGGCGGACACTCACGGCCGCCCAGTTTCGTGCATCCGGTCCGGCGAGCCGGGCGTGCACACCCATGGCTGAAGGTGCGCTGGTCGGCGCCCTCCGTGCTCCGTTGTCGAGACGTCACCGGGTTACCCCGACGCGCCTCAGGGGCAGGGTGGTTCCCCGGCCAGTTGGCCGGGGAACTGGATCGACTACTGCTTCACGGTGATGTGCGAGTAGAGGAAGTTGCCGATACGGCCGAGCGGGGTGAACCCACGCGAGTTGGGCGTGACGCCCGGCCCGGTGATGTCCTCGCTGACGGCGGCCGTGATGACAGGGTGAACCAGCGGCACGATCAGCCCCTGGTCGATCATCACCTGCTCGGCCTGTTCGTAGAGCTTCACGCGCTCTTCCCAGACCGGGTTCTTGTCGGCTTCGGCGACCAGCTTGTCGTACTCGGCCACGTGGTAGCTGTGACGGCCACCATTGTAGAACAGGCCATAGAAGTTCGACGGATCGAGGTAGTCGTACTCGTAGGGCGCAAGATAGATGTTGTTCTTGCGGGCGAGCATGCCCTCCATCCAGTCCTTGCCCGGCATCACCTTGATATTCATGGTGATCCCGAGGATCTCCTTGAACTGGGCCTGCAGGTACTGAGCCATCGGCGGGAGGATGGCGCCGTTGTAGCCGCCTTCCTCACGGAACCAGACTTCAATCGTCGGGAAGCCTTCGCCGTTCGGGTAGCCGGCCTTGGCCAGCAGTTCCTTGGCCTTCGCGGGGTCGAACACGGCCTGCGCTGCAACCTTGTCGCTGTACCCAGGGTAGCCGGGCGCCAGGATCGAGTGCGCCGGGATGGCGATGTCCTTGAGCACGGTGGCGGTCAGCTCGTCGCGGTTGACGGCGTAGTAGAGCGCCTTGCGGACGTCGGCATTGTCGAACGGCGCCTTCTCGAGGTCGAAAGCGAGGTAGGACGTGGCGAACACCGCTTCCTTGCGGATCGAGTCCGGGAAGCGCTGCTTCACCACCGGGATCTGGCCGGCATTGAGCGTAGTATAGGCGAGGTCGCCGGCGAGGAAGGCGGGCATGCCGACTTCCGGCAGGCCAACGGACGGATCGACGGTGAGTTCATCGACCTGCGCCGCCCACGGGCCGTTGTAGTCCGGGTTCTTGGTCAGGACGACCGAGTTGTTCGACTTCTCCCAGGACTTGAGCAGGAACGGACCCGACGAGAGGACGTTGGCGACACTGCTCGCCCAGTCATCGCCGAACTTGTCGAACTGGTGCTTGGGAACGGGGTACCAGAGCGAAACCACGCCCGGCAGGTAGGGCTTCGGCGCGGCGGTCGTCACTTCGATGGTCTTGTCGTCAATGGCCTTGAGGCCGAGGGTCGAGACGTCAGCCTTGCCGGCCGACACGTCGTCCCAGTTCTTGATGCCGGAGGCGAAGCTCCAGTACCAGGCGAAGTCGTACCCGGTGGTGGCGGCGCGCTGCAGGGCGAAGATGTAGTCGGTCGCGGTGACCGGCTCGCCGTCGCTCCACTTCATGCCGTCACGCAGGTGGAAGGTCCAGGTCAGACCATCGGCCGACTGGTCCCAGCTGGTCGCAGCCAGCGGGGTGAGCTGGTACTCGTTGTCGAAGCTGGTCAGCGGCTCCTGCAGGAGCTCGGCGCCGGAAGCGCGTGCGTAAACCGTCTTCATGTAGTCCATGTACGTGCCGGTGGTGGATCCACCCGGCACGGTGAGTTTTGTCTGCGCCAGCGCTGGGACGGCGGTTAGACCCGCCGCCAGCGCAACCGCGCCGACAAATTTCAGCAACGCGTTCATAGAGCTCCCTCCTTGTTGCAGAGCTACTGCTTGACGTCCCCTATGCCCCGGCCGAACCTCGGCGAACCGCTGTCCGGACGGGCCTCGCATGAGCGGTTGCCGGGCATAGACGCCCCGCCCGGAACCGGTTCATTGGCTGACTGCATTTCCCTCGCAATCGGCCTTATGACATATGTCTGACAACTCCAGATTGGCTTGGCAAGCCGTTTGTGGCTCGCAAATGACAAGGTTGGCATAGTTTTGCGGTGACGCCGCTCAGCATGCCGAACGCGCTCATCTCCGGCCTCCGAACAGGCTCCGCGCGGCGTTGGCAATGGCCGCCGCGTCGATGCCGAAATGGCGGTAGAGATCGGTCACCGTACCGGTCTGGCCGAAGTGCTCGACCCCCAGCGTGATAGCGCGATGGCCTCGGACGCTCCCCAGCCAGCCGAGGGTCGCCGGGTGCCCGTCGATGGCCGTGACGAGAGCTGCGGTGTCGGGCGCATCTGCCAACAGAGTCTCGATGTGGCAGGTGGCATCGCGATCGCCGTGGAGGCGCGCGCGCTGGGCGCCGTGCCAGCCGGCGTTGAGCCGGTCGGCGGACGTAACAGCCAGCACCGCAACGTTGCGCCGTTCGCCGCCGATCATCCCGGCAGCGGTGATCGCTTCGCTCGCCAGCACGCCCTGGTAGGCGATGATTGCCTCGCAGTTCGGCGTCGGCGGCACCAGCCAGTAGCCGCCACGGATGATCTCGCTGGCGAGTGCCGGCGTAACCTCGCGCGGCGGCTGCTCGATCGAGCGGGTGGAAAGGCGCAGGTACACCGAGCCGCCGGAAACGTCGCGCGGCCAGTCCGCGAGATCGGCCCGATCGCTGCCGTCGCGCTGCATGTAGTCAAAACCCCAGTCGATGATGACCGAGAGTTCGTCGGCAAAGGCCGGCTCGAACGAAGCTAGCCCGTCCTGCGCCATGCCGATCAGCGGCGTGCCCACCGACTGGTGCGCGCCGCCTTCACCGGCCAGCGACACGCCGGAAGGTGTGGCAACCAGCAGGAAGCGGGCGTCCTGGTAGCAGGCGTAGTTCAGCGCATCGAGGCCACGGGAGATGAACGGGTCATAGAGCGTACCGATCGGCAGCAGGCGTTCGCCGAACAGCGAGTGGCTGAGGCCGGCCGCGCCGAGCAGCAGGAACAGGTTCATCTCGGCGATGCCCAGCTCGATGTGCTGGCCATTGGGCGTGAACTGCCATTTCTGCGCGCTCGGGATGCGCTCCTTCTGGAAGATGTCGGCCATCTCACGATTGGCGAACAGGTGCCGGCGGTTCACCCAGGTGCCGAGGTTGGTCGAGACGGTGACGTCGGGCGACGTGGTGACGATACGCTGCGCCAGTTCGCTGTCGGTCTTGGCGACGGCATCGAGAATCTTGCCGAACGCCGTCTGCGTGGAAGTGGCGCCGGGACCGACAAACTGCGGTCCCAGCGCCGGGACGGCCGGGCAGGAAAGCCGTCGAGACTGTGTGGTGTTGAACGGAACGGCGTCGAGAAAGGCCTGCAGATCGCGCTCGGAAGGCTTCAGCCCCTCGAAGCGCTCCCACTCGTGCCCGTCGCGTACCCGCATCGAGGCCTTGAGGCTGTCGATCTGCGCGCCGGTCATTTGCCCGGCGTGGTTGTCCTTATGGCCGGCGAGGGGGGTGCCCCAGCCTTTCACGGTGTAGGCGATGAACACCGTCGGCTTGTCGGTGGTCTGGCCCTCGAACTGCTCTAGCAGGCTCTCGATGCAATGGCCGCCGAGATTGGCCATCAGCTCGGCCAGTTCGGCGTCGGTGCGCCGCTCCAGCAGGGCAGTGACCGGCCCCTGGTCGCCGATCTCGTCGGTGAGCCGCTCGCGCCAGGCGGCGCCGCCACGGAACATCAGTGCCGAATACATCGCGTTGGGGCAGGCGTCGATCCAGTCGCGCAGCCGCTCACCGCCGGCTTCGGCGAAGGCGCGGCGCTGCTTGGCGCCGTATTTGAGGGTGACGACGTTCCACTCGAAGGCGCGGAAGATCGCTTCGATCCGGTCGTAGAGGCCCTCGCGCACGACGCCGTCTAGGCTCTGGCGGTTGTAGTCAATGATCCACCAGGTGTTGCGGACGCTGTGCTTCCAGCCCTCGAGCAGGCACTCGTAGACGTTGCCTTCGTCGAGCTCCGCATCGCCGACCAGCGCGATCATCCGGCCCTCGGCGCGCTTCTTCGCCCATGGCTTGGCGCGCACATAATCCTGGATCATCGAGGCAAAAGCGGTGAACGCCACGCCGAGGCCGACCGAGCCGGTAGAGATGTCGACGTCGTCGGTATCCTTGGTGCGTGACGGATAGGACTGCGCGCCGCCGTAGCCACGGAAGGCTTTGAGCTTGTCGAGGCTCTGCTTGCCGAACAGGTATTGGATGGCGTGGAACACCGGAGCCGCGTGCGGCTTCACCGCCACGCGATCCTCGGGTTTGAGGACGCCGAAATAGAGCGCCGACAGGATCGCCGTCATCGAGGCGGAAGAGGCCTGGTGGCCGCCGACCTTCACCCCGTCCGGGTTGGGGCGGAGATGGTTGGCATGGTGGATCATCCAGTTGGACAACCACAAGGCTTTGCCAGCCAGCGCCTCAATCAGGGCGATACGCTCCGTCGACATGTTCCCTCCCAAATGTCTGACATTAACGGTGCACTAGCCGATGGGGTGTTTCCTGCCTATTGTGACTGCTCTGTCATCGCATTGCGCAGGATTTGCAACGAAATGCCATCGAAGCCGGCAATTTCTGCCAAAACCGAACTTACCGGAATCGATCGCCGTATCCTCCGCGCATTACAGGAGGATGGCCGCATGACCATCCAGGCGATCGCCGACCGGGTCGGGCTTTCCGCCTCGCCGTGCCTCCGCAGGATACGCCAGATGGAAGAGGCGGGGATCATCGCGGCCTACAGCGCAGTGGTCGACCAGAAGGCGGTCGGCCTGCCAGTGTCGGTGTTCATCTCGATCAAGCTGGAGCGGCAACGCGCCGAGGAACTCGACCGTTTCGGCGAGGCCATCGCGGGCTGGCCCGAGGTGATGGAGTGCTACCTGATGACCGGGCAGTTCGACTTCCTGCTGCGCGTCGTCTGTGCCGACCTTGCCGCCTACGAGGCGTTCTTGCGCGAGAAACTGACCCAGGTGGCCGGCGTCAGCTCGATCGAGTCGAGCTTCTCGCTGGGGCAGGTGAAATACTCCCGCGTGCTGCCCATCTGACGCAGTTACGCCAGCGCCGAACATCGCTAAAAGCGGACCCGACAGGTTTTCTCGGGTGAGTCATGCAGGCCGACAGCATCGTTCTTGGCGCGGGTATCGTGGGCGTCAGCGTGGCGCTGCACCTGCAGATGCGGGGCAGGGCGACCGTGCTGCTCGACCGGCGCGGCGCCGGCGAGGAAACCTCCTACGGCAATGCCGGCCTGATCCAGCGTGAAGGGGTGATGCCGCACGCCTTCCCACAAGGTTTTGGCGATCTGTTCCGCTACGGGCTGAACAACCGCACCGACATGCACTACCACTTGAGCGCGCTGCCGCGGATCGCGCCGTTCCTCGCGCAATACTGGTGGAACTCGCGGGCCGACAACTACCGCCGCATCGTCGAGACCTACGCGCCGCTGATCGCCCAGTCGATCAACGAACACGCGCCGCTGATCGAGCGGGCAGGGGCCGGCGACCTGATCGAGAAGAAGGGCTGGTACCTGCTCTATCGCGACAAGGCGAAGCAGGATGAGGGCTACCTCAAGGCCGATACGCTGGCGCGGGATTTTGGCATCGGTTCCCGGAAGCTCTCCAGCGACGAGATGCACAAGGTTGAGCCCGGTCTCGGTATCCCGCTCGAGGGGGCGCTGCATTGGACCGACCCGTGGAGCATCCGTGATCCCGGCGGACTTGTGGTGAAATACCGCGAGCTGTTCGAGTCCCTCGGCGGTGTGGTGGTGAACGGCGATGCGCTACAGCTTCAGCAAGGCTCGACGGGCTGGCGCTTGCCGGTGGCCGATGGCGTGCTCGAGGCACGCGAGGCGGTGATTGCGCTGGGGCCGTGGGCGGGCGACCTCACCAGCCGGCTCGGCTATCGCCTGCCGCTCGGCGTGAAGCGCGGCTACCACATGCATTTCGGCCAGCCCGCAGCGCAACCGCTGAGCAACTGGATCCTCGACACCAGCTACGGCTACCTGCTGACCCCGATGGCAAAGGGCATCCGCCTGACCAGCGGCGCCGAGTTCGCGCTGCGCGATGCACCCTCGACCCCGGTGCAGGTCGATCGCGATGAGCCCTATGCCCGAGAGCTGTTCCCCGGTCTGGGTAAGCGACTGGAAGCACAACCTTGGCGCGGTGCGCGGCCGGCGACGCCGGACATGATGCCGATCATCGGGCCAGCGCCCAGCCATAAGGACCTGTGGTTCGCCTTCGGCCACGCCCACCACGGCATCACGCTGGGCCCGGTCACCGGCCGGCTGATCGCCGAGATGATCACCGGCGAGGCGCCGTTCGTCGATCCCACGGCCTTCTCGGCCAAGCGGTTTCTCTAGGCGGCTTGCGCGTTGAGCTGCGGCATGGCTTCCGCATCGAGCGTGTGCGCGATCACCCGGTTCCGTCCGGTGGCCTTGGCGCGGTAGAGCGCGGCATCGGCGAGAGTGAAGGCATCCGCGGCGCACTCACCAGGCGCATAGGCGGCGACGCCAAAGCTGGCGCTGGGGCGATGGTTTGCCGCAAGGCTGGGATGCGTCGCTTCGGAGAAGCGCAGACGGATCATCTCCGCTACTTCCTGCGCCTCGGCGAGGCTCTTCTGCGGCAGCAACAGCGCAAACTCCTCGCCGCCGATGCGGGCCGCACGGGTGCCGGTGCGGCGCAGCAGGTCGGCGAAGGCGCAGATGACGTTGTCGCCGGTCTGGTGGCCATAGCGGTCGTTGATCGCCTTGAAGTGATCGAGATCGCAGAAGATCACCGAACCGCCCTGCGGCTCGGCGATGGCCGCGGCCTCGTCGATGGCACGGCGGTTGAGCAGGCCCGTGAGGCCGTCGTGCTCTGAACGGGTGCGGTAAGTGCCGATGACGCCGCTGATCAGCTTGGCAAGCAGCAGGAACACCGCCGGAGGTGTCAGCAGCGCTGACGCGGTCATCAGCACCTTTTCGGGCACCGATGCGCTCACCTCGAGATAGCTGGTGGAGGCATCGAAGATCGCCGGGAACACGGGGATGCGGACGAGAAAGATCGACGCAATGCCGAACAGGTTGAGCAGCAACAGCCCACCGAGCACACCGCGGTTGCGAGAGCCGTAGAGCCTCAAAATGCTGTCACCGAGCGCCAGCGCTCCGGCAAGTTGGAACGGCAGTGTCTGCCAGATGAAGGGCGCGCCGAGCGCGAGGAGCAGCAGCGACAGCGTCACGAGGCCGGCGATTGCGCTGAGCAGGCGCCAGTGCTGGTGCTTCTCCCCGCTGACGACGCGCACCGCCTGGCCAAAGCACAGGTAGGCCGCAGGTGCGAGAATCGATGCTGCAACCAGCTGCAACGTGGCGGATGCGTGAAGCGTCATGGTCAGTGTCTGGGCGGCACCACACAGCAGCGCCATGGCGAGCCAGGCCAGCGCCGACTGACGCCGGAGCCCGATCAGGATAGCGACGCTCAGCACACTGAGCGACGCGAACATGCAAACCGTCACCAGATTCAGACTGACCATCACGTCCATGCAATGCGCCCGCTGCGTTGGATGTGACTGCATCTCTAGGGTGTGGCCGGTTAACAGCGGACTTCGCCGGGCAAGGCATTGCCATGATCGTTAAGGCGACGTTGCCGGGCAGGCTGCCGCATTTTGCCGCTGGCACGGGGGTTGAACTCGGCAAACGGCACGCTACGTTCTGCGGGCGGTACCGGGCCCCTCTGACGGCAGCATTTCTACGCTCCGTGATGTCGGAACTGCTCCAACGTTCACATGGAGAGGTCCGGCATGGATATGCTGCTCAGCGCCCTTATGGGCGATTTCCTTGGTACTCCCGTCTATTTCTGGGTGGCGTTTCTCGCCATTGTCATCGGCCTCTTGGTCTTCGACCTGGGCATTCTCAACCGCAATGCGCACGAGATTTCCGCACGCGAGAGCCTGACGCTCTACGCCGGTTATGTCTTCGTCGCGATCTTGTTCGGCGTCTGGGTGTGGTTCAGCCGTGGCGCGCAAGCGGGGCTCGAGTTCTACACCGGCTACCTGATCGAGCAGAGCCTCGCGATGGACAATATGTTCGTCATCGCGACCATTTTCGGCTTCCTCGCCATCCCCCGCATCTACCAGCACCGCGTGCTGTTCTGGGGCATCATTGGCGTCATCGTCTTCCGGGCGCTGCTCATTGGTCTTGGCGCCGCGCTGGTGCATTCGTTCAGCTGGGTGCTGGTGCTGTTCGGCGCGTTCCTGATCTTCACCGGTGTGCGGCTGTTCTCGCACAAGGACGAGGAGCCCGATATCGAGGCTAACCCGATCCTGAAGTTTCTGCGCAAGCACTTCCGCATCTCGAACAAGCTCGACGGCAAGAACTTCCTGACCAAGCTGCCGGACACCAAGACCGGCAAGATTGTGACCTTCCTCACGCCGCTCGGCGTGGCGCTGATCATGGTCGAGACCGTCGACCTGATCTTCGCCGTCGACTCCGTGCCTGCGGTCTTTGCCGTCACGCAGGACACCTTCATCGTCTACACCTCGAACATCTTCGCCATCCTCGGCCTCCGGGCGCTCTACTTCGCGCTGGCGGCGGCGATGAACCGCTTCCGCTACCTGCAGGTGTCGCTGGCGATCGTGCTGGTGCTGATCGGCATCAAGGTGGCGCTGGTGCCGTTCGACGTGAAGATCGACACCTTCCTGTCGCTCGCCGTTACCCTCGGCGTGCTGGCTGGTGGCGTGCTCTACTCGCTGTGGAAGACCCGCAACGAGCCGGCCGTGAGCGTCGAAGCCCAGCCCGAGCAGGGCCGGCTCGAGCCGTAAGGCTCAGGGCCGGACGGTCACCACGTCCAATGTGCCGGCGGGGAGGGGCTTCAACAGCTCCTCCTCCGGCTTGGTGAGGAACAGCCAGTGCGCCCAATCCTCCGGCAGGATCACGCAGACCTGCCGGTCATGGATCGGGGCGATATCGGGCCCGGGCTCGGTAGTGAGCATGGTGAAGCTCAGCGCACCATCGGCGTCCTCGCTCCATAGCCCAGCGATCGCCATGATCGGCGAGCCCTTGAGACTGAAGCGGTGCTTGGTCTTGGGCGACTTGCTGCCGGTGAACTCGAAGAAGCCCGAGAGGATGACGAGGCAGCGCTTCGACTTGTCGAAATGCCGCCCGTCGGACTTGAAGTTGAACACCGGCGGCGCCTTGGGCCGCGGCGGCGGCCAGCCGAAGCGCATCGAGACCACCTCGACGCTGTTACCGGCTGCCCGCAGCACCGGCCCCATGTCGCCGATGCGGATGTCATCGGCCTGCGGCAACTCGGTTGGGGCGTCACTGCTGTCGAGTTCGAGCGCCTTGATGGCGTCGAGGTACTGCTGGTGCGTGACGTGCTGTTCGTAGTCGTTACACATCGCGCTCTCCGCGTTTAGCGCCAGCCGAGCGCCGGCGCGACGTGCTTCAGCACCGCTTCGATGACGTGTGCATTGTAGGCGACGCCGAGCTGGTTCGGGACCGTCAGCAGCAGCGTATCGGCCGCCTTGATCGCCTCGTCCTCGGCCAGCTCCTTGATCAGCTGCTCCGGCTCTGCCGCGTAGCTGCGGCCGAACACCGCCTGCTTGCCCGGCTCGATGTAGCCGAAGTGATCCTGGCTGCGCCCCTCGCCGCCGAAATAGGCGCGGTCCATATCTGTGACCAGCGGGAAGATGCTGCGGCTGACCGAAACGCGCGGCGTCCGGGTGTGGCCGGCCTCGGTCCACGCGGCGCGGAACGCCGCGATCTGCTCGGCCTGCTGGATGTGGAACGGCTTGTCGGACTCGGCCATGACGAGCGTCGAGCTCTGGAGGTTCATCCCCATCTTGCCGGTCCACTGCGCGGTCGGCGTGGTCGCGGCGCCCCACCAGATCCGGTCCCTCAGGCCCGGCGAATGCGGCTCGAGCCGCAGCAGTCCCGGCGGGTTGGGAAACATCGGGCGCGGGTTGGGCTGCGCAAAACCCTCGCCACCGAGCACGTCGAGGAACACCTCGGCGTGGCCACGCGCCATGTCAGCATCGGTCGAACCTTCGGCCGGCACATAGCCGAAGTGCCGGTAGCCATCGATCACCTGCTCGGGCGAGCCGCGGCTGATGCCGAGCTGCAGCCGGCCCCCGGCAATGAGGTCGGCGGCGCCGGCATCCTCGGCCATGTAGAGCGGGTTCTCATAGCGCATATCGATGACCGCGGTGCCGAGCTCGATCCGGCTGGTCTTTGCACCGGCGGCGGCGAGCAGCGGGAACGGCGAGGCGAGCTGTCGTGCGAAGTGATGGACGCGGAAATAGGCGCCGTCCGCGCCCAGTTCCTCGGCCGCCACGGCAAGGTCGATCGACTGTAGGAGCGCATCGGCGGCCGAGCGCGTCTGCGATTGCGACGAGGGCGTCCAGTGCCCGAACGAGAGGAAACCGATCTTCTTCATGGTCTTGGGTCTCGAATTTGCCGTGGCTTCCTAGATGTCATGGCAGGGGGGGAGGGATCAACGTCGGCGACGCGTGTCACGCGCTGGTCATCCGACGCGGCTAGGAGGCCCGCCATCAACCATGGGGCCACTGCCGTGACACTGAAATTCATCGTGATGAGCGACCTGCATCTGGTGCCGGAAGGCGAGCTGTCGATGACGCTCGACACCGCCGCGCGGCTCGAAACTGCCGTCGAGACCATCAACGCCCGCTACGCCGATGCCGACTTCTGCATCCTTGCCGGCGATCTCGCCGACCTGGGGCAGGCCGCCGCCTACCGCCGGCTGCAGGCGATCATTTCGAAGCTCGCCATTCCGGTCCACATCACCCTGGGCAACCACGACGACCGCCCGACCTTCCTCGCCGTGTTCGGCCAGGAGTTCGCCGGCGAGACCGGCCACGTCGACAAGGTGCTCGATGTGAAGGGCTACCGGATCATCCTGCTCGATTCGTCCGAGCCGGGCCGCGTCGATGGGGTGATCGAGGCGCACCAGATCGACTGGCTCAAGGCCCGCCTTGCCGAAGCCGCCGACAGGCCGGTGATCGTCATCCTCCACCACAATGCCAATGCGCTGCACATCGCGTCCGACACCATCCGCATCCTCGAGGATGGGCCGTTCCTCGGAGCGCTCGCGACGCACGACGACATCCGCCAGGTAATCGCCGGGCACGTCCACGTCACCTCGACCGCCACCTATCTCGGCATCCCGTTCACGACGCTCGCCGGCGGCCACTACTCGGTGAGCTTCAATGTCGATGAACCGGGCAAGCCCATCCGCCGTCTCACCGGTCCCGGCCAGATGGCCGTGGTGATCGGTACCGAAGATCGCACCACCGTGCTGTTCGAGGACTTTGTCGACGGCAACGAAGAGATCGTGCTGGCTACCGCCGCCGAGTGAGGACTGAGGGGGCGGTCATGCCGCCCCCACCTACGTCTCATGCGTTACCGGCGCCGGCGATGTTGACCATCCAGGGCGTGCCGAACTTGTCGCTGAGCATGCCGAAGCTGTCGCCCCACGGCGCTTTCTCCAGCGGCATCATGATGTTGCCGCCGACCGCCAGCTTGTCCCAGTAGCCGCGAAGCTCCGCTTCGTTGTCGCCGCTGAGTGACACCGTCATCGTGTTGCCGGGCGTGAACGGCATGCCCGGCGGGCTGTCGGAGGCCATCAGCCAGTAGCCGCCGGGCGAGATCAGCTGGCTATGCATGATCTTGTCCTTGTCGGCAGGATCGTGCGGCATGCCGCCATCGGCATAGGTGCTGATGGTCAGCTCGCCGCCGAACACTGTCTTGTAGAACTCGATGGCCTGGCGGGCGTTGCCGTTGAAGTTGAGATAGGGGTTGAGGCGCGTCGGCATGGTTTCCTCCCGTACTGCCTCGTCAAAGGCTAGTGGCCGGCCATGACGAGAACAAGACGCGCCGCTTGATCGACCCACGCCCCTCCGCTCTACTCGCAGCTCGCGAGGAGGTCTGGATGGAGCTGCAGTTCACGGCGACGGTGATCTACTGGCGCGGGCCGGCGCCGTTCTTCTACGCCCGTATCCCCGCCGACATCGGCGCTGAGATCGGCAAGGTGAAGAAGGCTGCGAGCTATGGCTGGGGTGTCATCCCGGTGGAGGCGACCATCAACGGCGTCACCTTCACTACGTCGCTGTTTCCCAAGGACGATACCTACCTGCTGCCGCTGAAGCAGGTGGTGCGCAACAAGCTCGGCGTCACCGCCGATGATCAAATCGAAGTCGAGATGACCATCGGCGGCGGCTACTTGCCGCTGCAGTTCCGCGACTGAACCTCACGCTGCAAGCGGCAGCGCGAGTGCCCGGATTTCCTGCGCAACTCGGGCCTGCAACGCCCAGAGATTGCGGTCACGGATGCCGTGTGCCTCGAGCTGCGACACGGTGTTGTAGAGGTACTGCGCGCCCGAGCCCCAGTGCCCGGCGGCCCGGGCGAGGGTACGGGCAACCACCGAGTGCGGCAGCCGGCCGGCATAGTTCGCGCCCTGCGCCGAGGCGACGAAGGCCAGCGCGTTGAGCGGACCATCCGGCGTCGCGAGCCGCATCCAGCGCGGCACGTTGGTGGGGTGGCGGCTGTCGGTCTCGCGGGCCAGCAGCCGCACCAGTTGCCCATGCGGATCGGCATCGGGCAGCCGGTAGGCGAGGCCGGCGCAAGAGCCGCCGCGGTCGAGCGCCATCATCAGGCCCGGCACCTCGCGGGTGCCGCGCCAACGGGTCAGCCGCATGCAGAAGCGGCGGTGCCATCCATGTGCCAGCGCCCGGCGAGTTTCGAGATGTTCGAGCTCGGGCTTCCAGATCAGCGAACCATAGGCGAACAGCCACAGCGGGCCATCCGGACGGGTGGCCAGCAGGGCCGTGGCGGCGGCCTCGAGGTCGGCCTGGGTGGGATCGGGCAGGCCGGGCGTGGGGCCCGGATCGGGCTCGGTGCGCTCGACCAGCGCCACCAGTTCAGCGGTCAGCTCCATTGCGGAGCGGGGTAGGGACATCGTCCAACTCCAAGCGGTCGCCCCCCGCCAGGATTGAGGCGGATATGCCCGGGACAGCGCGGGGGATCAAGTGTACCGGTGGTACGGAACTGCCCTCGGTCGGGCGACCCGGTTTCGACGCCAGCGACGAGATGGAGGTGGCAAATGCCTGAGATATCAGCGGGAATCCTGCTGCATCGGCTCGGCCCGGCTGGACGCGAGGTGTTCCTGGTGCACCCGGGAGGGCCGTTCTGGGCAAAGAAGGACGAAGCCGCATGGTCAATTCCCAAGGGACTGATCAATCCCGGCGAGGCGCGGGAGGCGGCCGCGCGACGGGAGTTTGCCGAGGAAGTCGGGGCGGTGCCGCAGGGCGACCTGGTGCTGCTCGGGGAGTTCAAGGTGACAAGCGGCAAGCTGCTGGTGGCGTTTGCACTCGAGGGGGATTTCGACCCCAAGGGGCTGATTTCCAACAGCTTTGAGATGGAGTGGCCGCCGCGCTCCGGGCGGCGGCAGAGCTTTCCGGAGGTGGACCGGGCAGGGTGGTTCGGGCTAAGCGAGGCTCGGGTGAAGCTGCATCTGGGGCAGCGGCCACTGGTGGAGGCGCTGCAGGCGCGCCTGGGGTCGTAGAGGGTTTTGATGCGCATTGCAGTGACCGGCACGCACGGGTGTGGCAAGACCACGCTCGTTGAGGATTTCGTTGCGGCGGCAGTGGGTTACGAGCTGGTGCCGGAGCCGTACTGGCTGCTGGTGCAGCAGGGCGTGGTGTTCGCCGATGGTCCATCGGTTGCCGATCTCGAAGAGCAGCTGAAGCAGAGCTGTGCGCTGATCCTCGCCACTACTGAGACGGATGTCGTGTTCGACCGCTGTCCGTTGGACTTCCTTGCCTATCTGGACGTGGTCAGCGCCGCCGAAGGTTTTGAGTGGAGTCCTGACGGTAAGATATTGAAACGCATAGAGAATGCGCTGGTGACGCTGGACCTAGTCGCCTTCGTGCCGCTGAAGCGGCCGGACGAGATTGCCGTGACGATCGAGTACCCAAAACTCCGGGCGCGGGTCGATGCGCGGCTCAGGACCATGCTGCGTGAGGACGACCTCGGGCTGCTGGCGGATGGTCCCCGCGTGGTGGAGGTGACGGGGTCGCGGGAGCAGCGCGTCGCCAGATTGAACGAAGCACTGGCGGATCGTTCAGTTTGATGCCTGGTCGGTTTGCCTCGTTTGTCGGTCCAATAGAGGCATTGTCGCACGATGGGGCCGTGCGGGGATAAGCCGGTCCAAGGTCCCGGCGGCGGGCGTTCAGGCGTACCGAGTGAGCGCTGGGGCTGGGGGTCTTTGGTGGATTGGGGCAGCAGGGCTTACTGTTCTTGCCGCTGGATTGCCTCGGACATGAACGGGTTCTGAACGTAGTTTTGCGCCCCGTCTACTCGACCACGGCGAACATCGGGCCGTAGCCGCCGTGCCAGGAGAAGTCGTTGCGGCCCAGCTCCGGCTCGTAGAGGCCGACGCCGCGGCCGCCATCGAGGAACAGCGCATTGGCGCAGCCGAGATCGTCGCGGAAGAAGCGCGCGAAGTCGTGGAAGTTGACCTGCCCCTCGCTGACGGCAAAGCGCACGCTGCCGCCCTCGCAGACCCCGACGCCGCTCCGGCGGGTGCGGTCGGTCGAGCCCTCGATCAACGCCGGGTGCAGCTTGCCATCGGCCACCAGCAGCGGGCCCGACTGGGTGGCGAACACCACCTTGCGCTCGTTGGCGAGAAAATCGTCGGTAGCGACGATGCCCGCGCTGTCCGCCGTGAGATAGAACACGCCGTTCGGCTTCTTGTAGAAGTTGGGCACCGGCCCTGAGGTGTGATCGGGCTCGCGCGTATTGGCGTGCACCAGCTCGCGGCCGTCCTCGACATAGAGGCCGAGCGGCGCGAAATCGGATGTGTACATGCCGGCGTTCATGGCAAAGCGCAGCGTCTTGCCACCCTCGCCGAGCGACTGGGCCAGCGCCGAGAACGACCGATAGGGCTCACCGCCGGCGTTGCGCCAGAACAGCCGCAACTGATCGCGTGCCGGATCGACCGTGCAGACGACATAGTGCGACCCCTCGAACTCCGCGGCAGCGCAGCTCTGGGCCCGGGCGGCTACAGGTAGAACCGGCGCGAGCATAGCCGCTGCGGCGATCATCGCGAGCATCACTGCCTTCATGGCCAAAGAGTCCTCGTTCGTGGCCGGCTTGGCCTATCGAGCGATTCTGGCAGCATTCGGCAGCCTAATCCTCGCGGCGTCCGCCGCCCTCTCTGTTGCGCGTGTAGCTGTGCTTGAGCGGGAAGGGCGGCAGCCACGCTTCGCGTCGGATGGTCCAGAGCTCGTAGCTCGGCTGCACCTGGTCCGGCGCATCGAACGCTCCGACATGCACCTCGATCTCGTCGTCACTCTGTGAGAACACGGATGAGCCACAGCGCGGGCAGAAGTGTCGGCCGGCATATTGGCGCGTCGCGCCCTCGATGCTCACGGCGGCCTCCGGAAAGATCGCAAACACTCCGAACAGCGACCCCGAATGCTTCCGGCAATCGAGGCAATGGCAGATCCCGGTGCGGTACGGGTCGCCCGTGGCGGTGAGGCGGATGTCGCCGCAGAGGCAGGAGGCGGTGGGCATGGCGGGCTCCGGTGGGTGGCAGCGCTCGGCTGCACGCTAAAGCCTAACGCCCCGCCCGGCGAGCCCGGTCGCACCCGGCAGTTCAAGCGGATCGGTACCGCCCGGGACAGGCAAAGCGGGCAGGGGACGCCGAAGCTCCTCTGCCCGCTCTCGGTTGCGCAGGCGTCAGCGGGACGCGATCGACATGGCGTCGCGGACCTTGCCCTTCGGCGCCCATTTGATCGAGACCCGCTCGCCGACCTTCAGCTTGGAAAAGTCGCACTTGGGTTCGAACTGATAGGCGTTCCGGCTGGTGAGGGTGACGAGGCACGCCTTGGCGTCGATCATCTTGATGGTGCCGCGGGCGGTCCTGAAGTGCATCGGGGCGGCCACGGCGGTCGCATGGACGGCAGGCGCTACGGGTGCGGCCATGGTGGCGCCGGCTCCGTACCCGGCAGCCATTGTCCCGGTCGAGGCGCTGAGGGCGGCAACGAGCAGAAGGGGGAGAACAATAGTGCGCATGACAACTCCAATCGGTTCCGGCCAGGCCGGCGAATCGTCGGCCTTTCTGTCGGCGGGCAGGATCGTCAGTCCGGGCGCTTACACCGGCCTGTCCGCCACCTTACATTTGCGCAAGGTTGGCGCGACTGAGCCGGCATCGGGCGGCAACGCCGCCGATCTCGGCTGCTCCACGACGTCAGAGCCTGATCCCCTTCTCGGCGAGGCCAGCCAGCATCCGGCCGTTGAAGGCCCGGGCGATCTCCGGTTGGCGTACCGGGCTGGTGCGCAGCGAGCCGCTGACCACCACTGACCCGGCATTGATTTCGTCGATGCCGAGATCATGCATGTCGCTGGTGATGGCATTGGAAAATTTGGGATCGGCGCGCAGCTCGGAGGCGGCCGTCCGCATCTCGCCGATTACCGCCAAGGGATCGGTGCCGCTGGGGACGGTGAAGCGCGGGCGGAGCACACCGTAGTTCCGCGAACTGTTCTTCAGCGCCTTGACCGTGGAGAACGGAATGGAGTGCAGCGCTCCGTCGCTGTCGCGCAACCGCATGCTGCGCAGCGACAGGCTCTCGACCACCCCGGTGCGATCGCCAGTGCTGATGGTGTCGCCGACGGCGATGGTGTCCTCGGCCAGGATGAAGAAGCCGGTGATCACATCCTGCACCAGCTGCTGCGAGCCGAAGCTGAGGGCGAGGCCGAAGACACCCGCACCGGCAATCAGCGGCGTCACGTCGACGCCGATATTGGCGAGCACCGCGATGCCCCCGAGCACCACGAGCAGGATCAGCAGGCCGTTACGCATCAGCGGCAAGAGCGTCTGCAGCCGGCTCGAGCGCGGCGCAGCGCCACGTCCGCCGGCGGCCGGCGTCAGTGTGGTGGTGATCCAGGCATCGAGCGTCACCCAGATCAGCCAGGCCACAGCCACAATGGTTGCCGCCGCCAGCACCGGACCGGTGATGGCCCGTCCGTCGGTGGTGAGCCAGCCCCAGATGTTGAAGCCCCAGATCCCGGCAATGATGATGCCCATAGCCAGCAGAGTCAGCCCGTCCGCCCCCACCCGGATCAGCTTGAGGAGCTTCGTCGCGATAATCTGGCGCAGCGTAAACCTCTCGTAGCGGTAGCGCGGCGAGTGTGGCGTGGTGAGCCGATGTAGCCCGGCGATGGTGACCATGCCGACGAGGACGACGGCGAGCGACCACAGCATCTGGCTCAGCACGTCATTGTCGCGCTGCCCGGCAAGCAGGCTGAAAATGCTGAGGATCAGGAAGCCATAGGCGATGAGGTGCCAGTGTCGCGCGAGGCGGCGAGTGGCGTTGCGGATGGGATTGTCGGAATCCGGAGCACGGGCGGCGGCGCCGAAGATCAGCCGGCCGAGCGCCATCCGGTGGCGGGTGATGAATGCCAGCATGACGAGCGCGGCGGTGCAGTTGAGAATCAGCCCGGCGAAGTCGGCGACCGACCAGCCGATGACCTGTCGCAGCGTGGGATCGACGCAAAGGGCCGCGAACGTTGCAAAGGCCGCGACCGCCAGCCACCAGGGGTAGAAGCGGCGCTGGGCATAGCGGATGAGCCGTACGCTGCGGACGCTGCCAAAGCCGGAGAGCGCCGCGGTCGCGAGGTCGGCCGTCAGCAGCGCGAGGAGGATGCCGACCGCGAGGCTGGTGAAACTGGCGCTCGCAACCTTCGGCACCGGCAGCAGGCTCGCCCCCACCGCGACGGCCAGCAGGCTGCCGGCGAGCAGCACGACCTTCAGCATCAACCCCATGGCGAGCTTGCGCTTGCGCACGGGCTTTGCAGGTTGCACCAGGCCGCGCCCGACGCGACTGAGGCCGATGCCGGCGCCGGTTACGATGGCGAGGCCGGGGAGGGCCCATGCCAGGAACTGCAGCAGCCGACCGTCGCTGACGCCGCTCTGCACCCGGCTGCCGATCTGCGTGCCTGCCTGGGCGAGCTTCCGGTCGATCGGCACGCCGAAGGTGGCGGTTGGCAGCGAGGTGACGATGTCGTCGGACCAGCGGTAGAGCGCTCCGACCAGCCCGCTGCTGCCACCGCGATCGGCATCCTCAGTGTCCGTGGGTGCGGTCGCCGCGTCGACCGGGGTCGAGCGCAGATGCACGAGCAACTGCTCGCGCATGACGGGATCCTCCAGCACCTCGATGAGCCGGTCGACCGCCTCGGACGATGCCGTGGCGGGTGTTTTGGCCGGTTGGGCAAGGGCACTGCCGATCGACAGCATGACGAGGAGGGCGGCGATCAGCTGCTTCAAGGTGTAGTCTCCGCTTTGCCCCGGCCGGATGCCAAGGTGCTGGAATCGAAAGGTTATGTACCAGCCTTTGGACGATCAAATTGGCAGCATCGTGCCGGCTGCAGCCAAAGGTGGGGATCGGCCGCCTTGACAGGCGCCACGTCTCCACTGTAACTAACCAATCAGTTAGCAAACCGATTGGTTAGTTACCCCCATGCAGCCCGACCAGCTCAGCCTGACGCTTTCGGCGATCGCCGACCCCACCCGCCGGGCCATCCTGATGCGGCTGATGGACGGCGAGGCCTCCGTGAAGGACCTCGCGGCACCGTTCGAGATGAGCATCCCGGCGATCTGCAAGCACCTGAAGGTGCTGGAGGGCGCGGGGCTGATCAGCCGTGGGCGGAATGCACAGCTCCGGCCCTGCCGGCTCGAGGCGCAGCCGTTGCGCGAGGCGGTCGGCTGGATCGAGGAGTTCTCCAAGCACTGGGATAGCAGCTTGAACCGGCTCGACGGGCTGCTGGAGCGGCTGCAGTCGGTCGATCCCTCGGGCGGGAAGCACTGAGCCATGGACACACAGGAGCAGCGCGAACTGGTGATCACCCGCCGCCTCCGGGCGCCGCGTGCGCTGGTGTGGCGCACGTTCGAGGACCCGTACCTGTTGGCGCAGTGGTGGGGCCCGGAGAACTTTACCTCCACCATCAGCAAGCTCGAGTTCCGCGCCGGGGGCGAGTGGCATGTGATCATGCACCGGCCTGACGGTGGCGAGCATCCGGTGCGTTACCAGTTCGTCGAGATCGTTGCGCCGGAGCGCATCGTCTACCGGCCGTGGCGTCCGCCCGGGATGGCCGGCGGGCCGCCGGGCTATGTCGCGACGCTGACGTTCGAAGCGCTCGGCGACGAGACGGTGTTCACCATGCGGGCCGAGTTCGAGAGCGCCGTGGCGCTTGCCGCCGCAAGGACCGGCGGCTTCGCCGAGGGCACGAGGCAGGCCTACGACAAGCTCGAGCGGCTGTTGGCGGCGGGCTGAGGAGAACCATCATGCTGAGACGCGCCTTCGTGACCCTTGCCATTGCCGCTGCGGCCCTCGTCGCGGCGCCCGCTATTGCCCAAACCGCAGGAGACACCCCGATGAGCACCCCCTCGAGCACCGGAAAAGTCCCGGTTGGCGGCGCCGAGATCTACTACGAGATCCACGGCGACGGCCCGCCGCTGGCGCTACTGCATGGCGGCGTCGACCCCTCGCAGACCTTTGGTGCACCGCTCGCCGCGATGGCGAAAACGCACAAGGTGATCGCCATTCATATGCGTGGCCACGGTTTTAGCACCGACACCGATGCGCCCTGGTCGTCTGAGCTGATGGCCGATGACGTGGCGGCGGTGCTCGGGCAGCTGGGCATCGGCAAGGCGCGCTTCATGGGCTATTCGCTGGGTGCCGGCGTGGCGCTGCAGGTGGCGTTCCGGCACCCGGAGCTGGTCGAAAAGCTGGTGTCGGCCTCGGTGGATTACCGCACCGATGACGACTACCCCGAAGTCCGCGAGGCGTTCCGGCAGTTGCCGGTGCATGCGGCGGACTATGGGCAGCAGCTCGCGAGTTCGCCGCTGGGAGAGCTCTATCCCGATGTCAACTGGGAGGCGGTGTTCCGCAAATCCGGCGAAATGAACGAGCCCATCTACGACTGGACCGAGCGGGTAAAGGCGATCACGGCGCCGGTGCTGCTGGTGTTCGCCGACGCGGACTCGATCCGGCCCGAGCACATGGTCGAGTTCTGGAAGCTGCTCGGCGGCGGCCAGCGCGACGCCGGCTTCGACGGCTCGATGCGGCCCAGGGGGCAACTGGCGATCATTCCGGGCACGACGCACTACGACCTGATTGCATCGCCGATGCTCACGGAGGTGGCGACGGCGTTCCTGATGCAGTGAGCGGCGGCGACGGACCGCGCTGAGCTGGCCACGCCCTCGGTGTCATCCCTGCGCAAGCTGGGACCCAACTCTCGGCTGGCGTGGGCGGCGCCTTGGGTCCCAGCTTTCGCTGGGATGACAGCCGGTGGAGGTGGAAACCTCCGGGCAAGCGAACGGGTCCGACAGCCCAAGGGCTTCGGAGGTCTCAAAGAGCGCATCCCCCGAGGGGATGAAGCGAAGGACCGGCGAGGCGTTTGCCCCTCGCGGGTAGTCCGCAGTGTATGTGAGGCTCACGCCTCGCCGGCCGATCGGGGTTTTGGGCTTGGTCGCAGCGGATCCGGGGGCTTCCCCGGCGCCATTCGCCCGAGCCTGGAACCTTATCCCCCCGGTCCAGATTCACGGTGTGTCGCCACGCCGGACGTTTCCGAGCAGGCAGTTCCTCTCCCCGTGGGGAGATGGTCGTTGACCGGGGGATGGTCTCCCCGGTCGCGGCGGTGTCTTTGGCGCGACCGCAGCCGGACAGGGCTACGGCACAACCGGCTGCGACTTGGGCCTGGGCCGGCACGACTGCCAACCCACCCAACCTCCGCCACACCAACCACTCGTCATGATCTCGCTTCGGTGCAGCGGACGAGGGGAGGATGGCATGGAGTGGAGGGGCGGGGATAAGTTTGTCCCCTAGAGGTTCATTTGCGTCTGAACGCCCCGACGAACCTGCGAATACTCTGGCAGCGCAAAGCCCAAAACGCTTCCTATTTCGCGACAGGTGCGCTCGATGTGGTGCGATGTATTAATTGCCCGCCAGGTGGTCGGATTCCCGATCTTGTCGCCGGCAGCAATATCAACAATCATCGAGTCGCCCCACGAGTACCCATCGCCGCTGAAGTCCGAGCGCGCAACGATGCGCCCTGCGGTAGCCATCATGGTCGAACGGCGGTCAGCCTTCTTGTCTCCGCGAGAGACATTCCAACTGCTGTCGGTCGAATACCGCAAGTGAGGGGATGGACGACCCTGACCGTCAAAATGGAAAGCAGCGTTGTCGGCACCGTAGTCGCCAAAGGTTAGGGATCGGCCCGACCTCCTCGATCGACTCGCCAGCCGGCGCCACAATGGAAATTCCGGTCGCGCAGGCGTTGCGATGTCATTCTTCTTTGCCGGATTGTTCTCTGGATAGCTGGTCGCCTGAAAAACAAGTGCCTGCCAATCAAAGCCGATGGAAATGCGATCATACGCCTCCTCCACCAGGGCAGCCATATCGTCATCATCCGACAGTTCCGCATCTTCAAAGTCAAGTAGTATGGTAGTCTCGACGGGTCGCGTGTCCAACAATTGGAGAAGGGTTCGTACTCGGTCGGGTGTGCTCGCATCCTGCATCGCTTCGGCATTCAATCGAAGGCCAAGACCGAAGCGCTGGCTCCGCAGAACATTAGCCACAGCTTGGACTAACGCGGAATCCGCACTGGTGAGATCCAGCACTGGCGCTGGCATGGCGGTAGCCTCGCGGATCGTCTTAAAAAGCGTGACAACCGACTGACTGATCTCCCCGTCGGGGAATCCTGCGAGGGCGAACCTGATGTCAACGAAGCATGGCCTGCCCGCATTGACGAGGCCGATGCGACTGCCGTTCAGTCTGACGTACTCGTGGGCATTGAGGAATCGCCCCTCTTCCAAGTCCTTTTGGGACCTGGAGGGTACGATCCACTGTGGACGCGTGTGGTCAAGGGCGCCCCGGGACAGAGAGGAGTACGCTTGCCTCTCTCCAAATTTCGCACGCAAGATCGGCACATAACTTTCAGTCGTCAGTCCAACCATCGCCGGGTTCCTTAGTGTTGTCTTGCCACCACCGCCTAACGCCCCCTTGGCCTACTCTGTCCGTGAATATTTTGTAGTTCCCGCGCTCCTTCCGGATACGGCCAAATAGAAGGGCGGGGTTGATGCTAAGGGAATCGGCCAGCCGCTCGACCGCGCCCTCGGATTTCGTTACTCGCGCCGGAGATGTCTTCCATTGCTCATCTGAAATAATGCACGCGCCGGCAAACTCGTTCGCTTCCAATTCAGCCGCGTCACGCTTTTCGTGGTCGATGTCATCGTAAAAGCCAAGTCGCAGACCGCTATATAGATGCAAGTAGATGTGACCTAGTTCGTGCAGCAAGGTAAACCAGAAGCTGTCGACTCGATCGTATCTAATCGTGAGAGCGACGACCGGGATTGCCCCCTCAATAAACGCGGCGCCGTCGAGCCTTAGCCCGGGAACGTGGGGTATCACGATGAGCGCGACACCATGTTCAGCCATTATGCGTTCGGCCTGGCGCGGTCCATCCTCTTGTCGCGACGCCTGCACCAGGGTCTTTAGCCAAGAAATGTCGGTTGGGTCGAATTCGACTTCGATCTTTGCGGCAGCAGTCTGAGCAATTTCTGATGCCCTCGCCCTCCACGCAAGTAGAGACAGGTCCTTGTGGTAATCTTCGGTATTTAGTCCGGTACGCAGCAGCGCCGGACTGCCGAATTTATCACGAGCAGAGGCCACGTATTGAATGAGCGCGGCCGAAGCGTCGTTGTCTGCCGCTGACAGGTATTTTTCAGGCAACCAGTCATTGCGTCGGACGAACCGGACAACCTTCTGCAACTCCTGCGCAGAGACCTCATGAGCCAGTTCGAATAGATCGCTGATCAAGTCATCGGTTTTCGCGGCGACCTTGGCTTGAATCTCCACATTCAAGAATGCAGCAATCTTCCTCAGATTTGCTAGGCTTATGGTGGAGTAGTAGTCGGCCTCATAGCGTTGGACCTGCTGCTCCTTCATGCCTAGACGTCCGGCTAAGTCGCGCTGCGACAGACCGCGCGCTATGCGAGCAAGTACCAAGACTACCCCTGGTTCCTTGCGCCAGTCATCCACTGCATCGAGCTCTCCACCCCGGAGGGAGTCGAAGACCTCAAGCGCCTTGGCAAAGACAGCCCGCCTCGCCTTGAGCATCGTTGTATGACGACTTATCAGGGCAGGCGGCAAGCCCTGCGCCGCCAGCCTCAGAGAATTAGCTGGAGTAAGTGACGAGTCGATGCGGCCCAGAGCATTTCGTGCCCGGGCCGCGTCACGTTCATTCAATACGAGGAAGTCATCCATCCTTGGATCATGACACAACAAAATTGTTGTGTCTACCTCAGCTGCAGCCCGTCGTCGTCCCGCAGTCCTCGCACACCATGCAGTGACCACTCACCTTCATCCGCATCGAGTTGCAGTTGGAGCACTGATCCCCCGTATAGCCCTGCATCAGGGCCTGGGCGCGGAGTTGCCCGGCGTCCTGCTGGGTCGGGGGGGACGGGATGGGGTTGAGTTCGGCTTCGTTCAGCACCGTGGGGCTCGTCTCGATCTTCAGGGCCGTGGCGGCTTTGAGGGCCGTGACGGTTGAGGTCTGCATCGAGGCGACGGGGTTGTAGGCCGCCGCGGCGGTGAGGCCGCCTGAGACCAGCATCAGGTTCTGGTCCTTCACCTTACCGCGGGTCATGCCGCGCGAGACGAGGTTCTGCGCCGGGATCGGGGCGGGGCGCTGGCCTTCGCCCGAGGTCGACAGCGCCGTCGGGCTGTCGGCGTGGACATGGGCCAGATCCTCGCGGTCGAGATAGGAGACGGCGAGCTCGCGGAAGATGTAGTCGAGGATCGAGGTGGCGTTCTTGATCCGGTCGTTGCCCATCACCATGCCGGCCGGTTCGAACCGGGTGAAGGTGAAGGCCTCGACATACTCGTCGAGCGGCACGCCGTACTGCAGGCCGAGCGAGATCGAGATGGCAAAGTTGTTCATCATGGCGCGGAAGGCAGCGCCTTCCTTGTGCATGTCGATGAAGATTTCGCCCAGGCGCCCGTCGTCGAACTCGCCGGTGCGCAGGTACACCTTGTGGCCGCCGATATTGGCCTTCTGGGTGTAGCCCTTGCGGCGGTTCGGCAGCTTTTCGCGCTCACGCGAGACGCGCTCGATGATCCGCTCGACGATCTTCTCGGTGACCTGCGGCACGCGCGCCATCTGGTTGGCGGCGTTGAGCAGCTCGACCTGATCTTCCTCTTCGTCGTCCTCGTCGGAAACGAGGGAGGCGTTCAGCGGCTGCGACAGCTTCGAGCCATCGCGATAGAGCGCGTTGGCCTTGAGCGCCAGGCGCCAGCTGAGCGTATAGGCCTCCTTGGCGTCGGCGACGGTGGCGTCGTTCGGCATGTTGATGGTTTTGGAGATGGCGCCCGAAATGAACGGCTGCGCGGCAGCCATCATCAGGATGTGGCTCTCGACCGAGAGGAACCGCTTGCCGGTCTTGCCGCAGGGGTTGGCGCAATCGAACACCGGCAGGTGCTCGTCCTTGAGGAAGGGTGCGCCCTCGAGGGTCATCGAACCGCAGACATGGGTGTTGGCGGCGTCGATGTCCTTCCTGGAGAAGCCAAGGAAGGCGAGCAGGTCGAAGCTCATGTCGGCGAGCTGGGCGTCGGTGACGCCCAAAGTCTTGAGGAAGTCGGCGCCGAGCGTCCACTGGTTGAAGATGAACTTGATGTCGAAGGCGGACTTGGTCGCGGCGTTGAGCGCAGCGATCTTCTCGTCGGTGAAGCCTTTTGCACGCAGGGTCGAGGGGTTGATGCCCGGCGCCTGGTTCAGGTTGCCGTGGCCGACGGCATAAGCCTCGATCTCGGCAATCTGGCTCTCGGAGTAGCCGAGGGTGCGCAGCGCCGGGGGCACCGCGTTGTTGATGATCTTGAAGTAGCCGCCGCCGGCCAGCTTCTTGAACTTCACCAGCGCGAAATCGGGCTCGATGCCGGTGGTGTCGCAATCCATCACGAGGCCGATGGTGCCGGTCGGGGCGATCACCGAGACCTGGGCGTTGCGGTAGCCGTGCTTCTCGCCGAGGGCGAGCGCATCGTCCCACACTGCCTTGGCGCGGTTGGAGAGGGTGGCGTCGCCGATCGAGCCGTGGTCGAGGGCGACCGGGTTGATGCTGAGGCCCTCATAGCCGTCGGTCTTGCCGTAGGCGGCGGTCCGGTGGTTGCGGATGACGCGCAGCATGTGCTTGGAATTGCGCGGATAATCCTGGAACGGGCCGAGCTCGCCAGCCATTTCGGCGGAGGTGGCGTAGGAGACGCCGGTCATCACCGCGGTGATGGCGCCGGCAATAGCGCGGCCCTGGGCCGAGTCGTAGGGGATGCCCGAGGTCATCAGCAGGCCGCCGATATTGGCGTAGCCGATGCCGAGGGTACGGTAGACGTAGCTGCGCTCGGCGATGGCCTTGGACGGGAACTGCGCCATCATCACCGAGACCTCGAGGACAACGGTCCAGAGGCGGGTGGTGTGCTCGAACGCGGCGACGTCGAAGCTCGAGTCGGCGTTGCGGTAGGGCAGCAGGTTCACCGAGGCGAGGTTGCACGCGGTGTCATCGAGGAACATGTATTCCGAGCAGGGGTTCGACGCGACGATCTCGCCGGCTTCCGGGCTCGTGTGCCACTCGTTGATGGTGGTGTGGAAATGGATGCCCGGATCGGCCGAAGCCCAGGCGGCGTAACCGATCTGCTCCCACAGGTCGCGCGCCTTGACCGTCTTGGTGACCTTGCCGGTCTTGGTCCGGCTCATCAGGTTCCAGTCGCCATCGGTCTCTACGGCCTTGAGGAAATCGTCGGTGACGCGGACGGAGTTGTTCGAGTTCTGGCCCGAGACGGTGAGATAGGCTTCGCTATCCCAGTCGGTGTCGTACACCGGGAAATCGATGTCGGTGTAGCCCTGCCGCGCGAACTGGATGACGCGCTGGATGTAGTTCTCGGGGACCAGCGCCTTCTTGGCCGCGCGGACTTCGCGCTTCAGCGCCGGGTTCTTGTTGACGTCGAAGCAGTCATCGCCGTTGCCGTCGCAGTTGACGGCGGCCTTCATGATCGACTTGAGGGCCTTTGACACCACCTTGGAGCCGGTGACGAGAGCGGCGACCTTCTGCTCCTCCTTCACCTTCCAGTTGATGTAGTCCTCGATATCGGGGTGATCGATGTCGATCACCACCATCTTGGCGGCGCGGCGGGTGGTGCCGCCCGACTTGATGGCGCCGGCAGCGCGGTCACCGATCTTCAAAAAGCTCATCAGGCCGGAGGACTTGCCGCCGCCGGAGAGGCGCTCGCCTTCGCCGCGGAGTTTCGAGAAGTTCGAGCCGGTGCCCGAGCCGTACTTGAACAGGCGCGCTTCACGCACCCACAGGTCCATGATGCCGCCGTCGTTGACGAGGTCGTCGCTGACCGACTGGATGAAGCAGGCATGCGGCTGCGGATGCTCGTAAGCGGACTTCGACGAGACGAGCTTGCCGGTGAACGGGTCGACATAGAAGTGGCCCTGGCCCGGGCCGTCGATGCCGTAGGCCCAGTGGAGGCCGGTGTTGAACCACTGCGGGGAATTGGGGGCAACCCGCTGCGTGGCCAGCATGAAGCAGAGCTCGTCGAAGAAGGTGCGCGCGTCTTCCTCGGTGGCAAAATACTTGCCCTTCCAGCCCCAGTAGGTCCAGGTGCCGGCGAGACGCTCGAACACCTGGCGGCTGTCGGTTTCCGAACCGTAGCGCTCAGCCTCGGGGAGCTTTGCCAGCGCCTTCTCGTCGGGGACCGAGCGCCAGAGCCACGAGGGGACATCGTTCTCTTCAACGCGCTTCAGGATCTTGGCGACGCCGGCCTTGCGGAAATACTTCTGCGCGATGATGTCGGCAGCGACCTGCGACCAGGTCGAGGGGACCTGCATGCCTTCGAGCTTGAACACGATCGAGCCGTCGGGGTTCTTGATCTCGCTCGTCACCGAGCGGAAATCGATCCCCGCGTAGGCGCTTTCGTTAGCTTTCGTGAACCGGCGTTCGATGCGCATTTGTCTATATATTCCCCAATAAAGCGGACAGGAAAGCCCGCGAGCCGCCAAGGACGGCTTCTGCCTCTTTGTATGACGCTGTCTAACTGGCCGCGAAAAACGGCCTAGGAGCCCCGTTTGGGACCTTCGGCGAACTGCTGCCGCCGCTTGATCCCGGTCGTCCGTCGCGCCGTCTGAACAAGCCCGGCGCAACCTCAAAAGGATGCGTCCGAAGCTTCGAGTCGGTCAATGCCGAGCCACGATCACAACATACAACTGCTAGTGGCATTGCCCGTATCCGACGGCTAAATCCAGTATCTCATATGTGGATTGCGGGGAAAAGTTCCAAGCTCGATTCGGCGTTTCGGAAGGTCAATTTTGTGTGCCGGGGGCTTATTTATCGCTGCCGGAATCGGCCCTAAACCACGGGAAATCGGCCACTCTTTCGCCATCTTTGAGCAGCGCGCGAAGGTGAGCTGGCGGGCCTAAGTGCGATGCAGATTTCGGTGCGAATCCTGTCAAGGGCAATATTTCCGTCACAAATCCACGACCATACACAGCGCCTGCTTGTGGGTCGGGACACCATAGGTAGAGGGCAGGGCGGCCTCGCCTTTATGCTAGGCGTGGGTGCCCCGGCATGTTAGAGCCACAGGCAGAAATGGCGGGCGATTTGGCGCGCGCGGCACGGTTTCCGAGACGGGTTCAGACGGTATGGCGAACGGCGGCATGAAGGACTTCCTGATCGAGATCCTGGCCTGGTGGCGGGGCAACACCTGGGGCACGCGCCTCTGGATCGCCACCCAGGGCGAGTTCGTCGGCGAAGACGAGACCGGCAACCGCTACTACCGCTCGAAGAAGGGTTCGAAGCCCGGCCCGAACGGCTACGAGCGCCGCATGGTGGTGTACGCCGGCGGCTACGCCGAGCCGACCACCATCCCACCCGGCTGGTACGGCTGGATGCACTACCGCACCAACACCCCGCCGACCGAACAGGACTACACCGCCCGCCCCTGGCAGCAGCCGCACCAGCCGAACCTCACCGGCTCGGCCGCGGCCTACCGTCCCGACGGCAGCCTCCTGAACAAGGGCGAGCGCCCGCGCGTTACCGGCGACTACGACGCCTGGTCGCCCGAATAAGCCTGACCACCGTCCAGCCCATGCAGATGGTCCGCAAGGCAGTTGCCGTCATGTTCGCCAGCCTTGCGCTGGCGACGCCTGTGCTGGCGGAGACGATCGCCAATCCGGTTGCCCAGTTCTCCGGGCTCGACAAGATCACCGGCCGCATCACCACGTTCGATGTCTATATCGACGAGACCGTGCAGTTCGGCGCGCTACAGATCACCCCGCGGGCCTGTTACACCCGGCCGCCGACCGAGACGCAGCGCACCAGTGTGTTCGTCGAAGTCGACCAGGTGAGCCTCAAGGGCTCGATCGACCGCATCTTCACCGGCTGGATGTTCGCCGACAGCCCGGCGCTCAACGCCATCGACCACGCGGTCTACGACATCTGGCTGCTCGACTGTAAGCAGAGCTCGGACGTTCCGCCGCCCTCGGCCGATACTGGCACCGGCACAGGCGGCTGACCCACCGCAACCGCGATCAAGTCTGACGCATCCGACTTGGGCTTAGCTCGTTCGATCAGGACGAGAGGAGCCCAGGAATGCTCAGCACACCCGAGATCGTTACCCGCCCCGACCAGCCGTTCGCGGCGATCCGCATTAGCGTCGACCGCGGCGACATTCCGCACAAGGCCCCGCCACTGATTGGCGAGGTGGCCGGCTGGCTGGGATCGCAGGGCGCCGCCCCGGTGGGTGCGCCGTTCTTCAGTTATCTCGAAATGCCCGAGGACGGGCCGATGCTAATGGAGGTCGGCTTCCCGACGGCCACGCTGCTCGCCGGGGACGCCAGGGTCCGGACCGGTACCATCCCGGCGGGGCGGTTCGCGCGGCTCATCCATACCGGGCCTTATGACGGGCTGTATGAGGCCAATGTCGCGCTCGGCGAGTGGCTGGGGAAGCAAGGGATAGCGCACCCGATGCCCGAGCAGGCGGCGGGCGAGTACGACGCGGCGCTGATGGAGATCTACGGCACCGACCCGGCGACCGAGCCTGATCCGCAGAAGTGGGAGACGGAAGTGGCGTTCCGGCTGGGGAAGTAAGGTCGCCACATCCGCGATGTCATCCCGGTATGCGCCGGGGTGACGCGGTGGCGTGAGTATCCCGGTGCCACTTGACTCCCGACCCGCCTCCGGTATTTAACAATTGTGTTATTTAACGCGTGTGCAAAATATGACCACCGACGCTCTCAGCCTTACCTTGTCCGCGCTCGCCGACCCAACGCGGCGGGCGATCTTGCAGCGGTTGAGCGAGGGGGAGGCATCGGTGAGCGAACTGACCGCACCGTTCGACATCTCGATGCCGGCGATCTCGAGGCACCTCAAGGTGCTGGAGCAGGCCGGCCTCGTGGCGCGGACGCGGCACGCACAGTGGCGGCCGGTACAGCTCAACGCCGCGCCGCTGGCCGAACTCGCCAGCTGGGTCGAGCGTTACCGCCGGCACTGGGACCAGAACTTTGCGCGCTTGGACGCCTATCTCGCCGAACTTCAGAAGGGGGACCCGCATGGCTCAAAGCAATAGCGTCACGGCCGAGCAGGCAGCCCTGGTGCTGGAGTTCGACCGACTGTTCGACGCGCCGCGGGCTCTGGTCTGGCTGATGTTCAAAGAGCCGGAGCACATGGTGCGCTGGCACGGGCCCGAGGGTTATGCGCTCTTGAGCTGCGACATCGACTTCCGGGTCGGCGGCAAGTGGCGGCGCTGCATGAGCAACGGTCCCGGCCACGCCCACTGGATCCGCGGCGAGTACCTCGAGATCGAAGAACCGGGACGGCTGAGCTTCACCTACATCAACGAGTATGACGGGTTCGAGTCCGTGGTGACGATGGATTTCGTCGACGAGGCTGGCAAGACCCGCATGTATTTCCGCCAGACCCCGTTCATCAGCGCCGAGGAGCGCGATGGGCATGGCTGGGGCTGGAAAAGCGGCTTCGACGTGTTCGACCGCTACGTGGCGCAGTTCATCGACGACGACTGGAGCCCAAAAGGCCGGCCGCGCAGCGATGGCGTAGCCGAGGACATCGTCGCGGCACGGCGCCGGGCACTCGAGAGCAAGCGGGAGGACGACCATGCTCACCCTACCAACGATCGTTGAGCGGGCCGCTCAACCCTATGTCGCCATCCGCAGGCGGGTGACGATCCCGTTCGACGCGGTGATCGGGGCGACCATGGATGCAATGTTCGGCGCAGTGAAAGAACAGGCGCTGCAACCGGTTGGACCAGCATTCTTCAAGTACAACATCGTAAACATGCCCGATCTCGAGATCGATTTCGGGGTTCCCGTTGCCGGTGTGACAGCGGTCTCGGGGCCGCTGATCGGCGGCACGCTGCCGGCCGGCCGTTACGCCCAGACGACCTACTGGGGGCACTACGACAACCTGATGGACGTGAACGCCATCCTGATCGGCTGGGCGCGCGAGAAAGGTCTCGTGTGGGATGCGACGACCGGCAGCGATGGCGACCACTTCGTCTCGCGCTTCGAGATGTATCCCAACAGCCCCGAGGAAGAGCCCGACCCCAACAAGTGGGAGACCACCGTCGCCATCAAGATCAGGGACTAGCCCGATGCTGCTGAGGGACCGGACGGCGATCGTCTATGGCGGTTCGGGCGCGGTCGGCGGTGCCGTGGCCAAGGCCTATGCCCGCGAAGGTGCCCGGGTGTTCCTTGCAGCGCGCAATCGCGAACGGCTCGAGGCTGTGGCGGCGGAGATAGCTGCGGCAGGTGGGCGGGCCGAGGTGTCGCTGGTTGACGCGACCGACCACGACGCAGTCGAAGCGCATCTGCAGGCGGTCGCCGCCAAGGCCGGACCCGTGAAGGTCATGTTCAACGCCGTCGCGGTCGACGACACGCAGGGCCAGAAGCTCATCGACATGCCGCGCGAGCGCTTCATCGCGCCGGTGCTGACGGGGATGAAGACCTGGTTCTCGACCGGCACCGCCAATGCCCGTCACATGGCGGAGAACGGCGGCGGAGTCATCGTCGGCATCACCGCCAATGCGGCGCGCGAGGCCTATGACATCATGGGCGGGTTCGGCGTGTCACAGGCGGCGATCGAGCACTTCATCCGGCACCTGGCGGTCGAGAATGGGCCCAAGGGCGTGCGCTGCGTCTGCGTGCGCTCGCCGGGTTCGCCGGATGCGCCGGGGGTGCGCGAGGCGTTCCTGCTGCATGCCAGGGAAGAGGGGATCACCCTCGAGGAAGCCGAACGCCGGGCCGGCGAGCGGACGCCGCTGCGGCAGCTGACGCCGCTGGCGCAGATCGCCGATGTCGCGGTGCTGCTGGCCTCCGACCTCGCCGCATCAATGACGGCAACGGTCGCCAACGCCACCGGCGGGGCACAGGTCGACTAAAAGAACTCGTCGAGCAGCGTGTACCAGCGGAGCTTGGCCCGGTCGGGCTCGGTGATGCCGTAAGTGGCGAGAAACGCCGGGATCGCGGCGGCGCCGTAGTTCCACTCGAGGCTGCGGCAGGCCAGCGCCAGGTCCTGGTAGCGATCGGCAACGCCCAGCCGGCCGCAGTCGATGAAGCCGGTGAACCGCTCGCCTTCGGCCATGAAGTTGGGGAAGCAGGCGTCGCCATGGGTGACGACGAGGTCTTCGCTGGACGGAACGGTGGCCAGCAACTCCGCATGATCCGCCGGTCCCTGCGCCGGGTCGTCGCCGTCGTATAGGCCGGCGTGGTAGTGCGCCGAGGCGTCGGCGAGCCGGATGGCGGCGCGGTGATCAAACGGGCAGGCTGCCGGGTCGAGGGCATGGAGTTGCCGCAGCGCTCCAGCCACGAGGCGTACGGCGGTCTCGGCGCTGGCCGGCGAGCCCGTGGCGAGGTCGTGCCCGGGTATCGCGGTCATCAGCAGCCAGTGGCGGCCGGCATGGTCGGCGGCATCGATGACTTTGGGGCAGGGCAGGCCGGTGCTGTGAAGCCAGCGCAGCCGCGCGACCTCGCCCGGCAGTTCGGACAGCGGCGCGATCGGCTCGGATTTGATGAAGTGGCCGTCGCCGGCGCGATACACCCACGCGCCGGATTCGCCGATGGTCTGTGGCACGAGGTCGAGGCCGCTGGCCCAGCCGGGCGGCAGGTCTAGTGGTCGCATGCGAAGAAATCGCCCCGGTGCCGCAGCGCCTCGGCGAGGCGGGCTTCATAATCCTCGCGTGGAATCTCGATGCCGCCGAAGGTGCGGAGGTGATCGGTGACGAACTGCGTGTCGAGCAGGTGGTAGCCGCCGGCCACCAGCCGCTCGAGCAGGTGGGCCATCGCGATCTTCGAGCAGTCGGTCTTGCGGTGGAACATCGATTCGCCGAAAAACGCCGCGCCGAGCGACACGCCGTAGAGCCCGCCGACCAGCGCCGCGCCGTCCCAGACTTCGACCGTGTGGACGACGCCACGGTCGAACAGCGCGCCATAGAGGCGGCGAATCTCCGGGTTGATCCAGGTCGACTCGCGATCGACCCCAGCCGTGGCGCAGCCCTCGATGGTGCCGGCGAAATCCGTATCGACCTTCACCTGGTAGGGGTGCGTCCGGAGGGTCTTCCTGAGGCTCTTCGAGATGTGGAACTTGTCGAGCGGGATGACGCCGCGCTTCTGTGGGCTGACCCAGAACAGGTCGGGCGAATCCGCGTCCTCCGCCATCGGGAAGATGCCCGCCTGATACGCCCGCACGATCAGTTCGGGCGTCAGGTCGATGGCGAACGGATCAGGCTTCTTGCTCATGGCCTGAATATGGGCCCGACGCGAAGGCGAAACAACGGCAAAGCGGGCTTGCCACCGCAGCGGCTGGACGCGATTGTGCCGCCCGGTCGGGGGCGTTCAATGAACAAGTGGGTGCGGCGCATCATCGTCGGGATCGTCATCGTAGTGCTGCTGTTCATCGCCGTGGGCGGGGTGGGCACCTCCATGCTGATGAACCACCTGCTGACGCCGGGCGGCGTTGACTGGAGCGGCGCCAGCAATCCCAACCCGCCCACCGATCCCTATGAACTCGGCTATCGCGGCGACCCGCAGGTGGCGCTCGGGCTGCCGTTCGAGACGGTGAGCTACACCACCGAGCTCGGCGAGGCCGAGGCGTGGTTCGTGCCCGTGGCGAACATGGCCGGCCCGTGGGCGGTGTACGTCCACGGCATCGGCGGCATCCGGGAGAACGGCTATCGCCAGCTGTCGATCCTCAACGAGGCCGGCATCCCGACGTTGCTGATCACCTACCGCAACGACAAAGGTGCGCCGGCGACCGAGAACGCCATCTACAGCTTTGGCGTCAACGAATGGCGCGACCTCGATGCGGCGGTAAGCTGGATGCTCGGCCGTGGTGCGCCCAGCGTCATCCTCGTCGGGGAGTCGATGGGCGGCGGCATTGTCGGGCAGTTCCTGATGCACTCGGGCCAGACCGACAAGGTGGTGGCGCTGGCGCTCGACGCACCGGCCGTGGATTTCACCGAGGTGGTGGCGGACAAGATCGGCGCGCGGATGGTCCCGCTGGCCCGGGCGATTGCGCGCGCCGGGATTTTCGTGTTCGACACCTATCGCAAGGCGCGGCTCAACGAGGCGGTGAGCTTCGATGCAGTGGCGAAGTTCCCAAGGCCGCTGTTCCTCGTCCACGGTACTGCGGACAGCCTGGTGCCGGTGACCATCAGCGAGCGGCTGGTGGCGGCGCGCACGGCGCCCACGACCTATCTGCAGACGGAAGCCGACCACCTGCTGTCGTTCAAGGAAGACCCAGAACGCTATCGCGCCGAGATGGGCGGGTTTCTCAAAAGTCTCGGACGCTGAGGCTCAGCGCAGCACCAGCCGCACCAGCAGCGGCAGGCTGATCGCAGCGAGCACGACCGGGAGCATCAGAACGAGGGCGTCGAGGTAATCGATCATGTGCGGCATGGCACGATCTCCTTAGGTTGGAGATGCATGCCACAGCACGGCTGAACCGGCGCTGGGGCGGCCGTTCATAATGCGTTAACACGTGTTAACGGGCACGAGGCGTCGGGTGGTCTTGTGTTTTGATTGTTGGCGGGGAGGCGCCAACCACGTGGACTACGTGCCGGTCACACACAAGGCACCAATGCATCAGCTGGCCAAGCACTTGGGGCGCGATTCCCGTGGAGCTGACAAAATCCAGCAACTGCGACGACGAGGTGACGTGCAATCCGCGTCCGCTGAGTTCCTCGCTCAGCGGCATCGAATAGGACTCGTTCTCGATCAGGTAGGACGCGTAACTGTCCCACACGATTTCAAAGGTCCGCGATGCGGCGGTTGGAGCGACCGGCACAGCTAGGATGCCGGCGTCGAAATCCTCAGGCTCGCCGTTCGGCATGGCCTCAACGGCCACGATCCTCAGCACGTTTTCATCGGGCTCGCCGAGCTCGAGAACCCAAAGACTTGCTCCAGGCTGCAGCGAGAGCAAAGTTAGGGCCTCAGTGCTTCATGCCCAGGTACTTTTCCAGCCAGTGGATGTCGTAGTTGCCGGAGATGATGTCCGGTTCCTTGATCAGGCGCTGGAACAGCGGGAGCGTGGTCTTGATGCCGTCCACCACGAACTCGTCGACGGCACGGCGCAGGCGCTGCAGGCACTCTTCGCGGGTGCGGCCGTAGACGATGAGCTTGCCGATCAGGCTGTCGTAGTAGGGCGGGATCGAGTAGCCGGCATAGACGGCGGAATCGACGCGCACGCCGACGCCGCCGGCCGGGTGGTAGAAGCTGATCTTGCCCGGCGACGGGGCGAAGGTCTGCGGGTCCTCGGCGTTGATGCGCACTTCGATGGCGTGGCCGGTGAAAGTGATCTTGTCCTGCTGCAGGCTGAGTGTTTCGCCCGAGGCGACGCGGATCTGCTCGTAGACGAGGTCGACGCCGGTGATGCGCTCGGTGACCGGGTGCTCCACCTGCAGGCGGGTGTTCATCTCGATGAAGTAGAACTCGCCGTTCTCGTACAGGAACTCGATGGTGCCGGCGCCCGAGTACTTCAGCTTGCGCATCGCGGCGGCGCAGATTTCGCCGATCTTGGCGCGCTGGTCGGCCGGAACGGTGGGGGCAGAGGCCTCTTCCCAGACCTTCTGGTGGCGGCGCTGCAGCGAGCAGTCGCGGGTGCCGAGGTGCACGGCGTTGCCCTTGCCGTCGCCCATCACCTGGACTTCGATGTGGCGCGGCTTGCCGAGGTACTTTTCCATGTAGACGGAGTCGTTGCCGAACGCCGCCTTGGCTTCGGCGCGGGCGGTCGACCAGGCGACCAGCAGGTCGGCCTCGGTCAGCGCCACCTTCATGCCGCGGCCACCGCCGCCGGCAGTGGCCTTGATCAGCACCGGATAGCCGATCTCCTTGGCGGTCGACTTGGCCTCGGCCTCGGTGGCGACTTCGCCCTTCGAGCCGGGAACCACTGGGATGCCGAGCTCCACCGCCGTCTGCTTGGCGGTGATCTTGTCGCCCATGATCTGGATGTGGTGCTCGGACGGGCCGATGAAGGTGATCTTGTGTTCGGAGAGGATGCGAGCGAAACGCGCATTCTCGGAGAGGAACCCGTAGCCCGGATGCACGGCGTCGGCGCCGGTGATCTCGCAGGCCGCCATGATCGAGGGGATGTTGAGGTAGCTGTCCTTGGCCGGCGGCGGCCCGATGCAGACGCTTTCGTCGGCAAGGCGCACGTGCATGGCGTTGGAGTCGGCGGTCGAGTGGACCGCCACGGTCTGGATGCCGAGCTCCTTGCAGGCCCTGAGGATGCGGAGCGCGATCTCGCCGCGATTGGCGATGAGGACCTTCTGGAACATCTGCCGGTTACTCGATCACGACCAGCGGCTGGCCGTATTCGACCGGCGAAGCGTCCTCGACGAGGATGCGGGTGACCGTGCCGGACCGGTGCGCCGGGATCTGGTTCATCGTCTTCATCGCTTCGATGATGAGGACGGTCTGGCCTTCCGACACCTTGGTGCCGACCGACGCGAAGGTCGGCTTGCCCGGCTCCGGCGACAGGTAGGCGGTGCCGACCATCGGGGAGGTGAGGGTGCCCGGGTTCGAGCTCAGGTCGTCGTTGGCCGGGGCGATGCCGGTAGCAGCGCCCGCCGGAGCGGTCGAAGCCGGAGCAGCGTATGCCGCGGGTGCCGGCGCGTAGGCCGGCACCGCCACCTGCTGCACTGCCTGGCTGGCGTAGGAGCGGGTGACGCGGACGCGCAGGTCCTCGCGCTCGATCTCGATTTCGGCAAGGTTCTGCTCGTTGAGCAGCTTGGCGATGGCCTCGATCAGATCCTGATCGGCATTCGGGGACGACGCCTTGGTCATATTCTGCCTCTTAGAGTTTTTCGGCCAGTGCGTGGAGCGCCAGCCTATATCCGGTAGCGCCCAGACCGCAAATCACCCCCATCGCCACCGGCGAAACATAGGAGTGATGGCGGAACGCCTCTCGGGTGTAGATGTTGGAGAGGTGAACTTCGATCACCGGCAAGGCCACGGCGCGGAAGGCATCGTGGATGGCGATCGAGGTGTGCGAGTAGGCGCCCGGATTGATGACGATGGCGTCGAAATTGCCCATCGCCTGCTGGATCCAGGTGACCAGTTCGCCTTCGATATTGGATTGCTTGCAGGTGACCTCGAGGCCAAGCGTCTTGCCTTCGGCAATCGCCATCTTCTCGATGTCGGCAAGCGTCTGCGTGCCGTAGGTCTGGGGCTCGCGGGTCCCGAGCATGTTGAGG
>JAESFN010000396.1_pt1 | contig 43862 bp, 40 predicted proteins | sample 9269411 | NCBI WGS metagenome assembly JAESFN01 (sample SAMN14505399, study PRJNA617100) | algae metagenome | isolation source: Iphinoe sp. HA4291-MV1 and co-occurring heterotrophs from trail next to... | place: USA: Maunawili Falls, Hawaii | collected 2009-07-25
CTAGAACCTATGAAGAATTAGATTGTGCCATTACAAATGCACTCTTAACAGTGACTCATCAAGACATTATTGGATGGTTTACCCACTGTTGCTACTATATTGCACCCAACTGAGAACCGCTATATTTCCAGCCTGGGTAGCATATCAGCTTCTACTGCACGAGGGTAATTGACCAGTATTTGCGTACCAAGGCTATGTTCCCCATACTCAGCCAGAGTTTTGATTCCTAAGCCGACTGTTAAGTTATATTCACCTGGTGCTAGTGCATCTTCCCCTTTTCTACCTTTAAAGGAAGATGTCGCCAGCACCATGTCGTAACCAGTCTTACCGTTGTCCCTAATTAACGCTTCTCCTACTTGCTCAAGTCTAAAGGGAGCTAATGTTCCCTTAGCAATCCGGGCTACAGGGTTTTCCTCTTGCTCTTTGATGCCTAATCGAAACTGGAATGGAGTGTTGCTGCTGCTTGTAAGTTCTTCTGCCAAGTCTAGACTGATTTTGCCGTAACAGTCACCTACCAGGTTTTTTGCCACATCTGGTGGTAAAAAGCCTCCGTTTTCCCCAGTTGCGTCATCTATTACCAAAATACGTAGATTCTTAAGTTCCTTGAAGTCCCGACAAGGAGTGAACAGCAGCGAACCGTAGGCTGCTCCGTCTGAAGCATTAGGGTAAATGCGCTCGCGCACTTTGTCGTCACTAGCAAAGTACATTCAGTAGACCGAAAACTTTTGTCAGTCAACGCAAGAATGAGGGTTTGGGGCGATGTTTTGGGCACAGGGTCGAGCGATCGCTTACCTTAGCAGGAGAACTCATCTACAACCCTATTGCTCAAAACGCAGATGATACGGGCATTCTGGCGGATTGTATACAATCCGCCAGAATGCCCCAATGGTAAGCCTTCTAGAAATCTTTTCGGTCTACTGACATTCGTTCTCCAGCAGCAAACTGTAGTGTCTTGCCCTCATATTCCCCCAAGTCTTGGGCTATTGTAGAACCAGGATAAACTGTGCCGATAGCAAATTCAACATCAGGATATAAGTACTCAGCTAAGGAATTTTTTATCTTCTCTTCTACCCCAGTATCTTGCTTGAGCTTTGTATCAAAGTGTTTGAGGGTTAGAGTCATAGTTTAGCTGAAGGTGTGAGCAAACTTATATCCAGATTGGATTACAGAATTTGCTATTGATATCTGCCTTCCGAGGGAAATTTCCAAAACTTGTTTCATTCTTGACATAAGTTAAAATCAGTAGATCACAAAGTTTTTTAGAAGCCCTGCCACATCAGCATTCCACCAAAACACTCGGACACAATAAAAGAACCTATTAATCAACATTTCAGCCAATACCGTTAGTTGCCCCAAAGCGATCGCTCTTAAACTAAAGCTGTTTGTCTCCTTGTCAGCGAGGGCACAAACCCTCATTCTTACGTCAGTTTCGGAAAGTTTGTGATCTACTGAAAATACAATTGCTGAGTACTGTCAACCTATGAGTAACCAAAAACTACCACTATTGACTCGTGAGCAGTCTATGCGCTGTTTGATGCCTTCTGAACTCATGAGTGAGGGGTATATGGAGGCTGATGACTTTTATGATCCAGTACAAGACGAAGATGACTCAGAAGGTCTAACAATTGCTGAATTGTATAGAAACAGTACTCCTTATGTGGTGACTGGTGAAGAAGAGGAATTTTAAGATATGTGTAATTAACGTCCACTTGACAAATCAACTATACTTAAGACTACAGTACTTAAGACTACAGTATTTTTATTCCATGAAAAATTTGATTGATAAAGAGGCAAGGGAGCAGCTTCGCCCTTGATCAAGGGAGAAGAAGAGGGGGAGCTTTCTTGCAGGGTGCATAGGAGAAAATAATTTACTTTGAAGCGCCTCTCCCCCTCTCAGATCTCCCAGGCGTAGTGTGGGAGGGTGCTTCTTTCCCCCTGCCCCCTACTTCTTAGTTGAGACATCAGTACTCATTTGGTAACATCAAAACTCTCTGAATCAGGTAAAGTTTGATGCTAAGTAGTGGAAAGTCCGTGTACTCAATTTCTTGTCGTAGGATCTCTTTATCTGTATCCCACTCACAAATCAAAGTGCCTGATTCTTCCTTGACTAACAAATGCCAAATCTGAAAATATTGCAGCTTGGTATTAGACAAAAATGTCTGAGTTTGATGCGAGGCAATTGCATCTATTAGCCAATAGGCTTCGGTAGTATCAGCGAGGTATTTAACTCCTTCTGTAAACCCGATGCCTAGCCAATGTTTGTAAATAATATCCGAACCAGTAAATTGCTTGATATCAGCAGTGATTTGAGCCGGATTTTTCATAATTTTTGGCTCCTAATTCCTTTCATTTATTTCTTAGGCGTTAGCCGTGCTCAAATAACTTTTGGTGAAGGAAGTATCACCAAAAGTTAGTGGTTCTTATTGATTGCAAATAGGAGATTTCTCGCCTAAAAGGGAACTCTTAACGGGCAACAGGCAACAGGGAAATCCCCATTAAAATTAGGGGATTTAAACAAGAACGCTTTGTTGAATCGACGCCAGACGCTACAAGCCGGGAAACCCTAGTCGAGCGCTGGCGCAGCTATGCGTCTCTCAACAAATCTTTTTCTTCCGCATAAATAAATTTAGGGTACGAGGGTCTTACACGTATCAAAAACAGCCAGCCTTCAAACTACGAGTACACAACTACGTCCTATAACTTTGCCTGTCGCCCATTCTTGAGGGTTACAATTGCTTTTGATTGCAACATGCTGTTCAAAAGTATATCTAGGTGAGAGTGCTTGATTGTGAGTGAAGGTGATTGTTATGGTGTTTATGGTTTGATTTAACGCTTCTCTTGAGACTATTTGGACTGCAAATACAGGCTATACAAATGCAGTTTTTGGCAGCGATTGTATCAGGTGTAAGTATTGCTTTTTTGGAGAATTGGACAGAAAGTAGATACGGAAAGAACCATCTGCGTAAAGCTTGAGATCTCGTAGTTCAAACTGAATATCTTGTGTCAAGAGCCATTGTTTTACAGTAAGGTGGTATTCTGCTACGAACGCGGCGGGAAAGTAGATGCGTCCTGTTTTAGCACCAGTTCGCTTATGGGTCACAACTTGGAATTGGGGTTGAGTAAGAACCTCTGCCATAGGAAATCTCAATTAATTAATAGAACTCGTGGCAATTGTCAATGAACGCACATTTTTGGGTAAAGGGGAGCATGTTAAAGGGTTTTTATCTTTTGCAGTGAACAGTTACCAAGGAAGCGCAGTACCAGTTTTTAGCGGGAGGAAGGAGACCCCATCAGTTATCAGTTACCAATTATCAGTTATCACTGTTCACTGCTTACTGTTCACTGTTCACTGTTCACTGTTCACTGTTTTAATTTTCCTTACCCCTACCCTTTTCCTCATCTGAACAAGAAGTCTATTCTCCCTGCTCCATGTACCCACACAATTCACCCACTTTCAGAAAGTATTTCTGCAAACGATGTGCATCATCACCTTGAAAAAATAGACTTGCAAGGTTGCTTGTACTTCCGTTTGAGAGCAGGTAAATTCTCACACCTTTTTCGTTATCTTTAGTTACAGAATTGGAGTTTGCTTCTAAATCAACATAGGCAATAGCATTCAAATTGATAACTACATCCCCAATTCTCAACATAATTTCACTCCTGTTTTTGTATAGAATTAATTGGTCTTTCCATCTACAGACTGCTTTGTTTTTCTGCTTATAAACTTCATCCATGCCATTGTTTGCGGACGTGATATAGCAACCTGTAATTCTTACAACAGCGCCATAGATTCCTTCAAAGCCATGACATCGGAATACTGCATCCATGCGAGGGACAATACCCTCGACATCCACCTTGTCCACGACAAACACAAATTCATCGCCGCTATTGAGTTGAGAGATGAATTCTACTCCACGCCACTGTCGAATTTCAGCTAATGCTGTAGCGATCGCTTTATTTACTGCCTCTTCTCCGACATCATTATTGCGCTTGCCCATCCCGATAACATCACAACAAACCATCACCAACTGACCCGATGCAGCACGACGGCGGTTGTGTTGTAAGAACTCGTTACCCCGCACTTCGGCACCAGCACGGTTGTAGCATCCGAAATTGGAGTTGGTGTAAGCTTTTTCCAGCTTTTCTCTGAGGAGCTTATTCTCTTGTAGTAGGGAAGTTAGGAGTTGATTAACTTGATACGACGCAGTTTTTTCTACGACACATGAAACCTGATTCATGCGAAATCAATTCTTTGGGTTAATTTTTCGTTCTTTAAAAAGCCGTGAGGCAGCAATATCAAAAAAACTAGAGTGGCAAAGTTAACTAGAGAAGGACGAGCAGGGGAGCAGGGGAAGAAAGAAAAACAAGCTTCATTACCTCGACGAATCAATAATAAGATGGAAACGCTATCTACATACCATAGAATAAATTATGATAGAAAATCCAATTTATGATACCCCCCCCAAAACAAGCTTTGTTTCTCATCTGCCAGATTTGATAACAGAAGAAGATTATCTTGGTAGTCCTGAACAAAAAAAGATCCGTGTACGAATTAATGTCAATGATGAAGGAGTTGATATCCTAGGTGATAGTATGTACGCTCACCTGGTAGAAGAATTAATGGCTCAATTAGGTGCAGATGAGATTGAGCGAATGCTATGTGGTTAGTTCAATACAATAAACATCTCCGGAAACTAATCTCAAACGCTTGTGTTGTCTAAGTTGATGTTGAATTTCTGGAGAGGTCTAATGTAATTTAGTTTATTCATATCAGCCTTTGTTAGCATTTAACCTGAGTTTGATGCTGTTATGACGGAAGAAACCAAAAGCTTGCTTAACTTGCGTAGCGACTTTGACCAGGGAGTTAGCGTTGCTATGGACCCAGTTAATAACACTGCGATTCACAGAGGTGGTCAAGGGATAACTACCCTAAATTCTTATTGGTTGCACCAGCGCTGTCGAGTTTGCTCTCATACCTTCCGATTGGGTGATGAAGTACATATTACTGAGGATGGAACTGTTCAACACAATAGCGCTTTGTTGCCTTGCAGCTACACCCATGTAACGAACTTGGAATTTTCCGAAGAGACATCAGCTTTTTTCACGGGATTGGATAAAGCTTGTCCTCCACCCAAAGATATGCCTATTGTGCGGTTGGATGCTGGTCATCAGTTACTGGCTGAACCATTTGCAGGTTTTCAACGGCATACTTGTGTGGTGTGTAGTCATACCTTACGGCAAAATGATCGGGTTGTGATCTGTCCTTGTAGTCCTCATCAACCTTTGTGCAAAATAGCTGTCCATCGAGATATAGTTCATGGTCTTAATTGCTTAGAAGCATGGAATCCAGGAGCTAATGGACAACTTTACTGTCCTGTCACATCAAGAAAACTTTATGAGTAGTCGTTATGCTCGCCATGAGTTAATACCTGGTTGGAGTCAGCAACAATTGGCAGATGCGAGGGTAATTATTTTTGGTCTGGGAGCTTTAGGTAATGAAGTAGCAAGAATTCTTGCTATGTCTGGGGTTGGTAGTTTGCTTCTGTGTGACCCAGATCGAGTAGAAGAATCTAACCTAAGTCGCACAGTGTTGTTTCGTCAGTCGCATATTGGTCGTTTGAAGGTAGAAGCTGCAGCTGGGACTTTAGTGGAATTGAATCCCGGACTTTCCGTTGAAACGCGATCGCTACCACTGATTCATGGTGTCGGGCTAGGGGAAATCCGAGACGCTCATCTGGTTCTTAGTTGTTTAGATAGTCGTTCCGCTCGTTTACAGCTTACGGGTCGTTGCCAATTGGTTAAAATTCCCTATATAGATGGAGGAACTCATCCTTGGGGAGGAGAAGTCAGACCTTACTTAGATCCGGATGGACCATGCTATGGATGCAGCCTCAGTCCAGAAGACCGTAGCATCACTGATGTTCCTTGGAGTTGTCTTGATACTAGAGCAGAGGTTTCTGTGGGAGCAGCAGTACCATCATCTGCTTTAGTAGGAACATGGATGGGAACAATTGCTGTCCGTTTTCTCATGAAGATGGCTTGTCCTTCTGGTACTTTAAGGATCGATAGTTCGCGAGGAACTACAGTAGTTATTCCACACGTACGAGATTCTGAATGCCCCCTACATACATCAATCGATTTTGTAACCAAGATTGGTGTTAGTTATCAAGATACTATGGAAAAGTTACGTAGTTTCCTTCCGAAATCAGCAGTACCTCTTGTTTGGGAACCAGTACAAAAGCTTGTTGAATGTTCTCATTGCAATTTTTATGAAACACGATGGGGTCTTCCTTCTGTAGATTCATGTCCCCAATGTCAAAAACCTTTAAGACCTAGAACAACCATTGAATTAGATGAAGCTCCAGGTTATGTGAAACTTGCAGAATTGGGCATTCCTCCTCGTGAAATACTTACGGTAAGAACAGTCAAGGGTTGGCAATGGTTTGAGTTAGAATAATGGCAGCTTAGTTTTATGTACTAACGTAAGTTGCTAGTTAGTGCCCATAAACGGTATTATTAGGATACAAAAACCTCTTTTTCAAGTATTGTAAAGTACTATATTTTGAGATTTTGTACTTAAAATCAGGGACTTTTTGATAACTAGCAACTTAGGTTACTAGTATAAAACTTTATTTACGATTATCTAAGGTTTGTTTTATCATTTAAAGAAAATTAAGCTGAAAAATGCAAGTAATTTTTTAACAAGAAATAATGGCTAACAATCAAGATAATACTATTGGTCTTGCAGAGTTAATCGAACAAGTTAAGGAGGAATTGCTCACACCACCTGCTGATTCAGAAGATGTTCCCCTTTTGAGTGTGGACTCAGTTGAATTAGAACTCCAAGTCACAGTCCAGCGCCAGAATGGAGGCAAAATAAAACTTAATGTGATGTCAATACTTAGCGGTGAAGTTGCAGATAAAGTTAGCAAAGACAATATTCATAAAGTTAAAGTAACCTTATCTCCCTTAGTTGATAAACAAAAGCTTCTGGCTCTCTATTTACAACGTCACCCAGAGAAGAAGGAAAAAATTATCGAAACTTCAACGGAACTCTTGAAAAATCTTAATGAACCTGGAGATGGGTTTTAAAATTTAACGGCGTTGAGCATGAGCCATTATGGAAGTCATAGAGTTTTTCCTGAACCCCTATAATGAGCGGGAGTTTGAAGTCATTAATACCCAATATGGTAAAACAAAAACAACGCTTCCTTTTTTTGATGGGGACGTTGACTACCGCACAACTTTGATTCGAGTCTTAGAAATCACAGCAAACGGAACAACAGAATTTAATCCTAAACGCTTCAGTTTAGCAGAGCAAGAGTGGCTGGTAAAAACTGAAGTACTAACAGAAGATGGAAGAAAATTTAATCCTACCCCACATATATTGACTCATTTTGGTCAAAGACTTTATCAATCTTTATTTCCCGTCGCACAAAAATCAGAAGAAATTATTAAAGCTGCATTACAAAGAGCAAACCAAGCAGGAGAAGAATTACATATTCAGTTTCGATTTGAAGCTGAGTCAGTAGAAACTAACCGCGCTGCAGATTATCCTTGGGAATTGTTGCATGATGGAAGACGATTTCTCGCTTGGCATAAGGTTAGCTTTTCTCGTTATATTGCTTACAATGATTCTCCGCCTAATTTACCTTTAGTTAATAAAGTTAATGTTTTACTAGTTTCCTCAGAAGCTTTTGATGCTGCTCAAGGCATGAAACAATTGGGACAGAGTGAGCGCCAAGCAATTAAAGACGGGTTGCAGTTAGCCTGTAAAGAAGGTCATATCCATCTTACAGATTTAGCTGAAGAAATTGGGGGTACTCCTACTTTCAATGCTTTGCAAAAATACCTAACTGAACATCGAGGAGAACAGCAACCACACGTATTACACTTTGATGGTCATGGTTTATATGGTAAGAAATGTTATGTGTGTGGCACAATCCACTCTGGAATCACACCCAATAAATGTCGAAATGAAGCGTGTGGAGAGAAGCTACCTCTTGCACAAGGATATCTTGTGTTTGAAGATGAAAACGGTCAACCGGATTATGTGAGTGCTCAGAAACTGGGAGCAACTTTACATAATTTAACACCAAGTTCTCAAAAGACTGAGCATGGAAGTCTAGCTGTGATCGTGCTTAGTGCTTGTCAATCTGGGATGGCGGTTGCAGGAGATTCTGTGTTTAATGGTACTGCTCAGCAATTGATTCATCATGGTATTCCAGCAGTGGTAGCTATGCAGTATTCTGTGAGTGTTGAGGCTGCTAAAAACTTTGCAGAACAATTCTATCGTGCTTTAGGGCAAAAAGATTCTCTGAGTGCGGCTGTTAGACAAGCAAGAATTGCAATGGATATTGAAGGAAATCAGTGGTATCAACCAGTTTTATATTTGCGCTGGCATGATGATAATAATGAAGGAGGACAGTTGTTTAATGTATTGCAAAAATCAGCCTCCACCGTTCAGGCTAAAGAATCTAGTGTTTCTGCTAATATAAAACTTGAACAAGATAAAATGAACTTAAAAAATCTAATAAAAAATGGAATTATCAACGAGCTAGCAATCTCATTTAAGGATGAAGATATGGCGAATATGTTATTAAATATGATTGATTTTCCTGGTCATATGCGTCCTATTTTTCCACAAACAGGCAAAGTATTGGGTTATTGGCAAGGAATTTGTCAGCAAATTCAAAATGGTGTTTTACCCAGTGGGAATAATTTACAATTTCTGGTAGATGCAGCAGCAGATATTTTTCCGGCGAATCCTGTTTTTCAGAAATATCATAGTTAGATTTAAAAAACCGCACCTTTACACAGACGCAGATAAAGCTAGATTTCATTAGATGACAACCGCTATAGCAAAAACGAATTTTATATTTTTAAAATGACTTTAACATTAAAGGATTTAATCAAAAATGGAATACTCAATGAATTAGCAAGCTTATTTCATGAGCAGGAAATGGCTGATATATTGTTGGACTTAATTGATTTTCCTGTTGCTATGCGTCCTATATTTCCTAATAACGGTAGGATTTTAGGTTATTGGCGAGAGATTTGTAACCAAATTCAATCTGGTGCTGTGCGAGAAGGAACTGACTTACAGCCACTGATTGATGCTACTATAGAGATTTACCCTGCCAATCCTGTTTTTCATCCATATTGTAGCGATCGCACTCAACCTAATAATCCCAATAATCACCCAAGCAACACGTCACGGTCTAGCAATACAGAAGCATATGACCCTAGAATGTTCCAAGACAGTACTGGAAGGGGGCGACGAGTTGTCATTGACGGGGTTAATAAAGATAGTTCAACGGAACGTCTCAATCATGACCAAATATTAGGCGATGCAAACATTCAAGAAGAGGATAACCTTGAATCTATTGTTTTCCCTACTCTCTCTAATAAGAGTTATCAATCAAAACGTCAGCTTCAAGTTTTCTTGTGTCATTCTTCTGATGATAAGCCCACAGTTAGAGAACTCTACAAGCAACTACTTAACGAAGAATTTCAACCCTGGCTTGATGAAGAGAACATTTTACCAGGACAAAACTGGGAACTAGAAATAAAAAAAGCCGTGCAAAGTGCTGATGTAATTATTATATGCTTATCGAAAAATTCTGTTAATAAAATTGGCTACATACAGAAAGAAATTAAATTCGCTCTAGATATAGCTGAACGACAGCCTGAAGGCTCAATCTTTATTGTTCCTATGAAAATTGACAATTGCAATGTACCCCAACGTTTATCTGATTACCAATGGCTTGATTGGTTTACAAATCCAGCAGTAGGGTACATCAAGTTATTAAAGGCGCTAAAACATAGAGCTAAAGAACTAGGATTTAATCAATGATTAATTAGCAATCTATAATTCATATTTTTCCAATAGTCAAAAAATTGTTATCTCTCAAATTAGAAATGACTTTAACATTAAAGGATTTAATAAAAAATGGAATACTCAATGAGTTAGCTGCCTTATTTCATGAGCAGGAAATGGCTGATATGTTGTTGGACTTAATTGATTTTCCTGTTGCTATGCGTCCTATATTTCCTAATAACGGTAGGACTTTAGGTTATTGGCGAGAGATTTGTAACCAAATTCAATCTGGTGCTGTGCGAGAAGGAACTGACCTACAACCACTGATTGATGCTACTGTAGGGATTTACCCTGCCAATCCTGTTTTTCATCAATATTGTAGCGATCGCACTCAACCCAATAATCCCAATAATCAACCAAGCAACACGTCGCAGTCTAGCAGCAGTGCATCACAAACACAACAAGCAGACCATAACTTGTTCATTATCTCAATACAAGGTCGAGATGACGCAGCCCATCTTCTTGCATCAGCTCGAGTCGTCGCCCCAGGACAAAGCATATCACCTGAACATATCAGTTTGCGATTTTCCGGAAATGGTGTTGTGTTGCTAGGACTTAACAACTGTAATTCTGAAGCAGTTGCGTCTTTTGCTGGAGGACTTCAGACAATACTCCAATCTAATCAAAATTCGGTGCGTGTTAATATATTCAGTAGACCGAAAAGATTTCTAGAAGGCTTACCATTGGGGCATTCTGGCGGATTGTATACAATCCGCCAGAATGCCCGTATCATCTGCGTTTTGAGCAATAGGGTTGTAGATGAGTTCTCCTGCTAAGGTAAGCGATCGCTCGACCCTGTGCCCAAAACATCGCCCCAAACCCTCATTCTTGCGTTGACTGACAAAAGTTTTCGGTCTACTGATATTAACTGAAGACCCTCAACCTTATCTTATCAGCCGTTTATTTGTTGAAGGACCAGATCAAGCAAGATTTGAGGTTTGTGATGTTAGTTCCGATACGACTGTAGGAGAAATTGCAAAAGGGGTTGCAGCAGAAGCATATGATCCTAGAATGTTTCAAGACAGTACTGGAAGGGGGCGACGAGTTGTCATTGACAGGGTTAATGAAGATGGTTCAACAGAACGTCTCAATCATGACCAAACATTGCACGATGCAAACATTCAGGAAGATGATACCGTGAGTTTTGCTCCGGAAGCAACGGCTGGAGCGCTTCATCCCCAACTGCGTCAAGAAGCCTTAGCTCGTGCTAGATCCCAAATTATTGCTTATGCTCAAGCCCATCCAGGTTTTCAAGTCTCTGCTAATAACCATCTAGTTCCTACTGATTACTTGTTGCAGTTTCATGCACCAGGATTTGCACCACCCTTGGAAATAGGTGGAGAACCTCAACCAATTGATGAACATGAAGTTTATCTTGCTTTACCCGGTGCATTTCCAATGCAAGCACCCCAAGCTATTTGGCAAACTCCTATCTTTCATCCCAATGTAGATCCTCAATCTGGTTTAGTTTGTCTGGGGGATTTGGGCGATCGCTATCGTCCTGGTTTAGATTTTGGTAAGTTGTGTCAGTTGTTAATTGATATTGCCAGCTACCAGAATTATGCTGTTGATGAGGGGTACAATAAAGCAGCCCAAGAATGGGCAATTTCTGAGCAAGGTCAAATTGCCATTGAACAGCGAGGTGGACAGTGTGTCCTGCGTAAATTAATCCATGAAGTGCAAACCCCTCCTCAACTCAATATTAAACGGTTGAACGAATGAAGGAACGGGATGACTATAGGATTGAATTATACCGAGGGGCAGACCGCAAATTCTTCGGTACAATGCTGTTTTTGCCTATCGTGCAAGAATCTCTAGAGCGGTTACTCGGACGTTCTTTGCTTTTAAAATCGATACAAATCTTAATTCTTCAAGTGCCTGAAGAACCTTTGCCAATGGAATCCCCCATTGTCGAAAATCTGGTTCCTAATTTCGGATATACTTATGTCAAAGTGTATGAAGGGGGTTTTTTAACCTACCAACATCCCCATCGCCTTTATGATGTTTTAACCAAAACCTTGCAAACGAAATTGAGAAATCAGTACCCAGAGGAAAGTTGGTGGGGTTTTCGGCTAGATATTCCGGGAATGCCCCAAGTTTTCGCAGTCAGCAGGTTAAACTCTAGAGCATCAGTAGTGTATTCTACACCACAGGTAAGAGAAAGTGTAGAGATTCGTTCCTATGCACCGGGAAAAAAGCCTAGTTTTACAGTTCGTCGCCTAGTTGAAGAGGAACCTCCCATAAAAACCCTGGCTGATTTTGGGATGATATCTCATCAAACAAATTCGCAAGTACAAGAATTTGGCAGTGAAACTAGTCAAAATATACATTCTGTCTTAGTAGAACTATCAAGGGAACAAGAAAACAATAAGAGAACAACACAAGAGAAAATTCTTGTCCCCAAAGTAACCCCATTTCAAAACCAAGTAGCCAAAGCACCAGTCAAAATTGTTTTAAAGCGATCGCTATACCAAGATTTATGTCATCAGCGTCCCTTTTCCCGAAAAGTTGAAGAAGGTGGCTTTTTGATTGGCAAAGTTTATCGAGATGGGGATGATGAGAATGTTTATTTGCTAGAGGTGAGCAACGCGTTAACTGCTCAACACACAGGAGCTTCTTTTCTGCATTTAACTTTCACAGGTGATTCCTTTGTTGGGGTGAAACGTACACTAAACCAAAATCACCCAGGAGAACGCCTTTTAGGTTGGTATCACACCCATTTATTTCCAGCAACACCGAGTTTTGGCTTATCCTCTGTTGATGTGGAGCTACACTTTAGCACTTTTACTATACCTTGGCAATTAGCAGGATTGATTAATGTCAGTAGACCGAAAACTTTTGTCAGTCAACGCAAGAATGAGGGTTTGGGGCGATGTTTTTGGCACAGGGTCGAGCGATCGCTTACCTTAGCAGGAGAACTCATCTACAACCCTATTGCTCAAAACGCAGATGATACGGGCATTCTGGCGGATTGTATACAATCCGCCAGAATGCCCCAATGGTAAGCCTTCTAGAAATCTTTTCGGTCTACTGAATGTAGATGGTAATAAGCGCACTTTGCGTTTTTATGTCCGTCAAGGAGACAAAATGGTTCTTTGTCCATACTGGGTGATTGATGAGCGCCACTGATACAGCATTGCAAGTCATTGAGTGGGCTATGATGAGCCAAGAAGCTAGAGGAACACCGCCCCAAGGAGATCTATCTGGTGTAGAAAAGTTAGCTCGTCCTTCTGCAACTCTTGTTCAAGCCCTAGAACAATTAACTGCTGTGACAGCAGCTCGGTTGCGATGGGAAATGCCTCCTTTAGGAGATAATCGTCCCATTGCTGTGGGAAACTTGATTATAGCAGCAGCTTTGGGTACTGCTCATCCTCAGTTAGCCCGCACATTACTCAAGGGAGTACCAACGCTATCTTGTTCAGGAGATTGGGTAGTACGCTATGGTTTAGTGACTCCAGCTCTATCATTTCTTACAGAAGAGATGGCTGACGATTACCGACAGATCTCACCCTTAACTGCTATTTTAAATCGACCAATAGCAGGACAAGAAACTTTAGGTGTTAATTTGGCATTGCAACTGTTGAAAAACTCAACAGCTAAGTTATCCCTGACTTTACACCTAGCACAACCAACTACAGATATTAAAGTTCGTTGTTGGAGAACTGAGCTACTCAATCGTCTGCGCCTTGGTGGACAAACAGAACAAAGTTTTGTCCTTGATGTGTATGAAGCAGCGATGATTTATCATCAGCAAGAGGTGATGAACCAAGTTAGAGCTGCTTATAGTACGATTAGCGATCGCCAAGCAGCAAGTGATGAAGAAAATTTGCGAGATGCTTTGTCAATAGCTAATTGGTGGAAACCTCTGTGGGCGATTGAGCGAGCAGATGTGAATCAGCTTCGTCAGCGTCGCTATCTTAGTTATGCTTATCGTGAGGGAATTAAATTATTTAATTTGTCTCAGAAAATGTTAGGTGATGTTGAACACGTATATTAAGTCTGTAGTTGCATTAAAGCACAACTACGAACGTCTGAATTTATAGATTATGGGTAAACCACGTATTAAACTTGTTCCTTTAATAGATGTGGAACAGTTCCAAAACTTCCTATATAATGATGATTCAGTAACATTGGGAGAGTTCCTGTGCCAATTTCCGGCTCTGAGTACTTCTCCCATTGATGCCAGTGCTATGGAGCAAAAACTAGGACAATTATTCATTACGGTTGCGGAAGAACCACCAGATTGTCCCTTGTATCGTCCCCCTGGTTTGGTGATTGTTGGGAGACTCGCAACAAATGAAAAGCAATCTCCAAATCCAGTATCTCCGCCAGTTGATTCTGAACCACAAAAAATAGAAACTCAACCAGAAACTCTTTCTACACCTCCAGATGATGACTTCCCAAACGACATTAGCGAAAAAGATGCTGTTAGACTAGCTTATGCACAGGAGGTTGACACAACCGCATCGTTTCTCAGAACTGGGCTTTCAGTGCTGGTGGTGTGTGAAAAATTGGTAGTTGAACACCTCTGGCAAGAAATGGCTCGGCGAGCTAATCTTAATCCTATCGAGTTGACTGTTCCTGATGAGGAAGAAGGAAGCCTAGTACCTCGAAGTCTGCGCCAACGTCAACTAGCAACTCTCAAAAATTTAATTAATACTCTTAAGCAAGGGGATATTTTGGTTATTCCCCATCTCGATTTACTTGCAGGGGGGAGTGATGCTAATTTACCTACAGAATCTAGAGAACTCATTGAATTAGTTTACAAACAAAGCGATCGCTTGATGTTGGCTTTTGCAGATCGCTCTCAAGATATTCCAGAGGTATTAGCCGCAAGATTTGCAGTGCGGTTGCGAATTAGTGGAGTATCCCGCACAGTTATTTATCCTAACGGAGAAGAAAAAAACATCGGTAGAGCCTTGGTAACTGCAGATGAAGTCGCCCATTTTCAAGATTTTGACCCCGAAGGACTGTATAAAAATATTGCAGGTATGAACCCAATACGCTTGCGTCATGCCATTAAATATGCTGTACAGGAAGTGGCTGGAACAGAAAAAGTACCTGTCACCCGCCTCTATCAAGCAATCAGAGCATTTAAAGCGCAAACCTCCATCAATTTTGAAGTTCCTGATGTCACTTTTGATGATATCGGTGGGTACAAGGAACTCAAAGCAGAACTCAGCAAAGCTCTGCGGTTAATGACTGGTTCTTACAACCTACCCAACGAGCAGTTACGTCGGGAACTCATTCCTAGGGGTTTTATTTTTCATGGTCCTCCGGGTACAGGTAAAACCCTATTTGCCAAAGCCATAGCGAACCAACTCAACGCAACCATTCAAGTGGTTTCAGGACCAGAAGTCACTGATATGTACGTTGGTGAAAGCGAGCGAAAGGTACGGGAACTGTTTGCGGAAGCTCGACGCAACGCTCCAGCGGTTTTGGTTTTTGATGAATTTGATTCTATTGCCACTAAGCGCTCTGGACGAGATGATGGTGGAAGCAGGGCAGGAAACGCCTTAGTTGCTCAAATTCTCACTGAAATGGATGGGTTTCGTCCTGATGTTCCCATACTAGTGATTGGTACAACCAACCGTCTTGATATTATTGATGAAGCACTGTTGCGTCCCAGCCGTTTTAAAGCCATTGCCATTAATCGACCCGATACCCAAGCCAGACGAGCCATTGCTCAGGTTCATGCTCAGCACTTTGGCATTGAGGTGTCTACAGAACTCATTGAGGTCATTGCAGCAGAAACTGAGGGGATGAGTGGAGATGATATCCGCTCCTTGTTTCGCGATGCTTGTGTTGGTTTGTACTGTGATGAACCACCCCGTCCAGCAGATGCTCATCGCTTTGGTGAATTGGTGGGTTTACTGCGTAAGGCTGCTACAGAGCGGAATGCAAGTTTTGCCGAACGTCGAACGTCTGCGTTTGAAGGTGTTCGTCTTGGTGAGCGAGTTAGACCAACAGTAGCAATGATTTCCCTAACACCATCTCTCAGTCTAGACAACAACAAATCAGTAGAATGAGCAATGAAGAATCATATCAACTCCTACAAAAAGCCGCCCAATGCTACCTCGAAGCTGGATGGCTCATAGAAGCCTGTCGAGTCTGGGAACAAATCGGCGATTACCACCAAGCCGCCCAAACCTACGAACAACAATCAAACTGGCAAAAAGCCGCCCAATGCTACCAAAAAGCTCAAAACTGGTCAAATGCTGCTCGTTGCTACCTGATGTGTGAACAGCCACAAGCAGCCGCCGATTGTTGGCTACAAGCAGGACAAATCCTGCAAGCCGCCTGGATTTGGGCAGATAAGCAAAAGCAATTTCACCGCACCCAAGCACAATTAACCAACATTGTTCCTCAAAACCAAACCCAAGCAATAGAAATAGAACTCATCACTGCCCGTTGTCAAGCCAGCACAGGCAAGAAAAGCGAAAGTGCCCTCATACTTAGAGAACAATTAGAGCCATTACTAAAACTACCCCAAAAGCATTTGTATGAATGGGCATTAACCATCGCACAAGTACTAACTAGACCAGATTTAACAGCCCTGATATATGCTACAGCATACAGAGCAAAGATGCCTAATGCCTGTAAAGAATGGGAAAAATGGGCACTTTCAACCCTAGGAGATGCGACAGGAATACCCAAAGAAGAATCAACTGAGGAATCAGCCAGTTTTGAATTTGAAGTCGTCACCGTTAACCGTAAAGGTGAAATCATCAAACGAGTATGGCATCAAGCTAGATATTTCAGCGAACCCTTGGGAAATGGTATTGATTTAGAAATGGTTTACATACCAGGGGGGACTTTTATGATGGGTTCACCAGAGGATGAGAAAGATAGCCAAAGCTATGAAAAACCTCAACATCAAGTGACAGTGCAACCATTCTACATGGGCAAATTCCAAATCACCCAAGCACAATGGCGAGCGGTAGCGAACTTACCCAAAATTGAGCAAGACTTGAACCCAGAGCCTTCCAGATTAAAAGGAGAGAATCGCCCCGTGGAGTGTGTATCTTGGTATGATGCAGTGGAGTTCTGTGCCAGATTATCAAAAGCAACAGGCAAGGAATACAGATTACCCTCTGAAGCCGAATGGGAATATGCTTGCCGTGCTGGAACCATAACACCATTTCACTATGGGCAAACTTTAACCAGTCAATTAGTGAATTATGATGCCAGTTATACCTATGCAGAAGAAGAAGCAGGAGAATATCGAGAACAAACCACCCCAGTAGGCAGTTTTCCTCCCAACAGCTTTGGCTTATACGATATGCATGGGAATGTGTGGGAATTGTGTGCAGACCCCTGGCATAGTAACTATGAAGGAGCACCAAAGGATGGGAGGGTATGGACAGATAATGGTAATAATAATCATTCTTGTGTACTGCGGGGCGGCTCGTGGATCAACCTTTCTAGGAATTGCCGCTCTGCGTACCGCTACAACTATCTTGCGCGCGACGTCATCTACAACCTTGTTGGTTTTCGAGTGAGTTGCGGGGTTGGGAGCACTCTTCAGTGTGAGAGTTGACAGGTGGGAATCTGTCGAGAGTACCGAAGAAGAGTCCAGCCTTATTCCTGTGATACTGGTGACAGTATCCGAAAATAAAATTGAGTTGGGGAGCTTGGTAGGTTTTTAACCGAACAGTTCCTCAGCTCTACTAAACAAATTAAAAGTTAAAAGCCGCTTAAAATTAAATGTAAGAATTCAGGAGTCAGAATCCAGGAGTCAGAATAGTTAAAGAATCAGGAGAATATTTATCAATGAATATATCTCAGGATGCTAAACTCCTGACAAATTCACAGCTTCTGACTCCTGGGTGCTGAATTCTTACAATTAAACTAATCTCAGATTCTACAGTATAGAAAAAACCGAGCAGAGTGAACCCATCCCCAGACGAAGCGACTTCCATAGAACTGCTACAAAAAGCCGCCCAATGCTACCTCGAAGCTGGATGGCTCATAGAAGCCTGTCGAGTCTGGGAACAAATCGGCGATTACCACCAAGCCGCCCAAACCTACGAACAACAAGCAAACTGGCAAAAAGCCGCCCAATGTTACCAAAAAGCTCAAAACTGGTCAAATGCTGCTCGCTGTTACCTGATGTGTGAACAACCACAAGCAGCCGCCGATTGCTGGCTACAAGCAGGACAAATCCTACAAGCCGCCTGGATTTGGGCAGATAAGCAAAAGCAATTTCACCGCACCCAAGCACAATTAGCCAACATTATCCCTCAAAACCAAACCCAAGCAATAGAAATAGAACTGATAACTGCCCGTTGTCAAGCCAGCACAGGCAAGAAAAGCGAAAGCGCTCTCATACTTAGAGAGCAATTAGAGCCATTACTAAAACTACCCCAAAAGCATTTGTATGAATGGGCATTAACCATCGCACAAGTACTAACTAGACCAGATTTAACAGCCCTGATATATGCTACAGCCTACAGGGCAAAAATGCCTAATGCCTGTAAAGAATGGGAAAAATGGGCAATTTCAACCCTAGGAGATGCGACAGGAATACCCAAAGAAGAATCAGCCGAGGAACTCGCAAGTTTTGAATTTGAAGTCGTCACCGTTAACCGCAAAGGTGAAATTATCAAACGAGTATGGCATCAAGCCAGATATTTCAGCGAACCCTTGGGAAATGGTATTGATTTAGAAATGGTTTACATACCAGGGGGGACTTTTATCATGGGTTTACCACAGGAGGAGGAAAAAGATGATTGGAGTCAAGGAAAGGAAATTCCCCAACATCAAGTGACAGTGCAACCATTCTACATGGGCAAATTCCAAATCACCCAAGCACAATGGCGAGCGGTAGCGAATTTACCCAAAGTTGAGCGAGACTTGAACCCAGAGCCTTCTAGATTCAAAGGAGAGAATCGCCCCGTGGAGTGTGTATCTTGGTACGATGTGGTGGAATTTTGTGCCCGACTGTCAAAAGCCACAGGTAAGGAATACAGATTACCCTCAGAAGCCGAATGGGAATATGCTTGCCGTGCTGGAACCATAACACCATTTCACTATGGGCAAACTTTAACCAGTCAATTAGCGAATTATGATGCCAGTTATACCTATGCAGAAGAAGCAGCAGGAGAAAATCGAAGAGAAACCACCCCAGTAGGCAGTTTTCCTCCCAACAGCTTTGGCTTATACGATATGCATGGGAATGTGTGGGAATTGTGTGCAGACCCCTGGCATAGTAACTATGAAGGAGCACCAAAGGATGGGAGGGTATGGACAGATAATGGTAATAATAATCATTCTTGTGTACTGCGGGGCGGCTCGTGGGACCACGATTCTAGGTATTGCCGCTCTGCGTACCGCGGCGCCTATGATGCGCGCGACGACATCTTCAACAATGTTGGTTTTCGAGTGAGTTGCGGGGTTGGGAGGACTTAGCCCTTTGCTCTTTTTTCCCTTTTCTCCTAAGAAACACAGGGAACTCTTAAGAAGGGAACTCTTAACAGGGAAGAAGGGAAAGAGGTGTTTCTTTCATTCGTTGCGGGCGTGTAATCGCGCCCCTTGGGCGCTCACATCTTGCACCAAGAAAAGTTTATTTAACTTTTACACACAGTACTAAGCCTCAAGTTCTTATTATTACGACAAAAGACAAGAAAAACCGTGTCACTTTCTTGCGCTGCTTTTAACTAAATCCGGGCTTATACGGTTAGGTGCAAGATCTGAGTTTTGCCCTTTTGCCCTTTTTTTATTTTTCCCTTCTTTGTTGTTACATACAGTGGTTTGCAATTCAATGAGATACATTCGGACAGGCGAGGACACCCACCCCACAAGAACTATTTATCCAAGTTTGAGTCAGAAAATAAAGATTCTAAATCTCGATAACCGCTAACCACCCGTGCAATCACAAGTCTATCTTCAAATAATCGATAAAAAATAATATAGCTATTCAAAGGTATTCCTCTAAGTGTCGGGTCAAAATTTGAGTAACTTCGTCCAATATTTGGAAACCTTGTGAGATATTCAGTAGACCGAAAAGATTTCTAGAAGGCTTACCATTGGGGCATTCTGGCGGATTGTATACAATCCGCCAGAATGCCCGTATCATCTGCGTTTTGAGCAATAGGGTTGTAGATGAGTTCTCCTGCTAAGGTAAGCGATCGCTCGACCCTGTGCCCAAAACATCGCCCCAAACCCTCATTCTTGCGTTGACTGACAAAAGTTTTCGGTCTACTGATATTGACACTTTTTATTAAACTCCTGAAGGAATCGTTCACCTGCTTCGATATCACGAGTTAGAAAATAATCTAAAATATCATCTAAATCACGACTGGCTTCTAATGAAATAGAGTATTGCATTATTCTTGACCCTCACGGGCTTGTCGTAACTTTCCTTCCAGCCGAGCCATTACCACCTCACTATCAAGCACCTCTCCCCGTTCAATTTGAGCAAGTCCAACAGCCACTTTTTGTCGAGTTTCTTCTTCCCAATTCTTGTACCCCTTTTCCCATTCTTCTAGTAGTTTTAACGCTTTAGTGACAACTTCTTCAGGATTCGTATATCTACCACTTGCTACTTGTGCTTGAATAAATTGCTCGTGTTCAGGTGCTAGTTGGATATACATAAATTTTCTTCTAAATAATTAATTTTCTTACCCCTATTCTAATCCTAAAGCAGGAGCATCCCATGAATTATCTGTAGGGATTGAAATGTCATTGCGAGCGAAACGCAGTGAAGCGTAGAGCCTTTCCTGCGGAACGCTACGCGAACGGCATAGCTGAGTCCCAAAGGGACTCAGCTATCGCAAGAATCGTATTTTATGTTTTTTTCTGTTGACCTACCTACTTACTAAACAAATTAAAAGTTAAAAGCCGCTTAAAATTAAATGTAAGAATTCAGGAGTCAGAATCCAGGAGTCAGAATAGTTAAAGAATCAGGAGAATATTTATCAATGAATATATCTCAGGATGCTAAACTCCTGACAAATTCACAGCTTCTGACTCCTGGGTGCTGAATTCTTACAATTAAACTAATCTCAGATTCTACAGTATAGAAAAAACCGAGCAGAGTGAACCCATCCCCAGACGAAGCGACTTCCATAGAACTGCTACAAAAAGCCGCCCAATGCTACCTCGAAGCTGGATGGCTCATAGAAGCCTGTCGAGTCTGGGAACAAATCGGCGATTACCACCAAGCCGCCCAAACCTACGAACAACAAGCAAACTGGCAAAAAGCCGCCCAATGTTACCAAAAAGCTCAAAACTGGTCAAATGCTGCTCGCTGTTACCTGATGTGTGAACAACCACAAGCAGCCGCCGATTGCTGGCTACAAGCAGGACAAATCCTACAAGCCGCCTGGATTTGGGCAGATAAGCAAAAGCAATTTCACCGCACCCAAGCACAATTAGCCAACATTATCCCTCAAAACCAAACCCAAGCAATAGAAATAGAACTGATAACTGCCCGTTGTCAAGCCAGCACAGGCAAGAAAAGCGAAAGCGCTCTCATACTTAGAGAGCAATTAGAGCCATTACTAAAACTACCCCAAAAGCATTTGTATGAATGGGCATTAACCATCGCACAAGTACTAACTAGACCAGATTTAACAGCCCTGATATATGCTACAGCCTACAGGGCAAAAATGCCTAATGCCTGTAAAGAATGGGAAAAATGGGCAATTTCAACCCTAGGAGATGCGACAGGAATACCCAAAGAAGAATCAGCCGAGGAACTCGCAACCTACGAATTTGAAGTCGTCAGCGTTAACCGCAAAGGTGAAATCATCAAACGAGTATGGCATCAAGCCAGATATTTCAGCGAACCCTTAGGAAATGGTATTGATTTAGAAATGGTTTACATACCAGGGGGGACTTTTATCATGGGTTCTCCAGAGGATGAGAAAGATAGCCAAAGCTATGAAAAACCTCAACATCAAGTGACAGTGCAACCATTCTACATGGGCAAATTCCAAATCACCCAAGCACAATGGCGAGCGGTAGCGAATTTACCCAAAATTGAGCAAGACTTGAACCCAGAGCCTTCAGAATTCAAAGGAGAGAATCGCCCCGTGGAGTGTGTATCTTGGTACGATGTGGTGGAATTTTGTGCCAGATTATCAAAAGCCACAGGTAAGGAATACAGATTACCCTCAGAAGCCGAATGGGAATATGCTTGCCGTGCTGGAACCATAACACCATTTCACTATGGGCAAACTTTAACCAGTCAATTAGTGAATTATTATGCCAGTTATACCTATGCAGAAGAAGCAGCAGGAGAATATCGAAGAGAAACCACCCCAGTAGGAAGTTTTCCTCCCAATGGCTTTGGCTTATACGATATGCATGGGAATGTGGAAGAATGGTGTGCAGACCCCTGGCATAGTAACTATGAAGGAGCACCAAATGATGGAAGGGTATGGACAGATAATGGTAATAATAATCATTCTTGTGTACTGCGGGGCGGCTCGTGGAACTTCTATTCTAGGTATTGCCGCTCTGCGTACCGCTTCGTCTGTGATGCGCGCGCCCTCATCAACAACGTTGTTGGTTTTCGAGTGAGTTGCGGGGTTGGGAGGACTTAGCCCTTTGCTCTTTTTCCTCTTTTGCCCTTTTTAAATTTTTTTTAATTTTTTCACTTTTTGACACATTATATGGTAGGGTTCTTTGACAAAAACAAATTAGATAATAAATCTAATTCACATCGTTGAAAACCAGTAATTGTAAAAAAAATACTTCCAAAAAAGACGGCAGATAAAAGGAGAGAAAAATATAAGGATTTGCAATTCAATCAGTGACATCTGTAAGGGTGCAAAGCCTTGCACTCCCAGATTGGGAGCAATTCACGCAGACGAAAACCGCCATAATTTACCAAACTCTTGTGGCGGACTACTAGAATAAATGTATAGAATTTCTTCGTAAATAACAGCTAGCTGGAGTAATCCTGTCGCTAAAGTAGAAAAAATGTCTCATATCTTTTAGTAGGCATGGCAGACCCCCCCAAGTTCACAATCCGGCGGATAACCCCAGAGGAAAAGCCTCCATCAGAACCAACAGTACCAATCCCCCCGCCTCCAATAAAACAAGAGCAAACCCCACCACCCCCATCAAAAACACCAATTCCCCAACCCTTATTAGACACATCAACAGGTGGGTATTTTTGCAGCGTCAACAGTGTTCTGGCTTTTCTCGGCTCCGTTTTTGGTACCAGGTTATCAGAAACAGCAGCCGTTCGTCGCACTCCACAGGGAACTTGGTGGGCAGAAGTAGCCGTTTCCCATGAACGCATCGCTCCCTTAATTTGGACAGCCGGAGGTCGTCCTTTTGCCCGTGAAAATCAGCTATGGGTAGCCTTGTCTCTATCAGGAGATTTACCTCCAGATGATTCTAACAGATCAAAATTGGATATTAGCTCCTGGACAATCGTCGATTTAGCAGAATTGCTCGCAGAAGCCAGCCTTCCCCCTAGTCGTTATCGAGGCGCTAGCGTTCTCGATGTTATCACCCCTGGTTCTCTCGGTCGCTGGATTTTGCGCCGTGCTACCGCTTTAGGTTTAGAAGTCACCCTGACACCAGCAGTGCAAAAACCCCTTAACAATCAGCAACAGAAAGATTCAGGAGTTTTGCTGATGCAACTGCGATACGCTTTGCGTCAAGCCTCCGGCTTATCGCCAGGAAACCGCACTATTCCCGCTGCCTTAGTCCATCGTTTAACGAGCTTACCTTATACAATTGTGGCAGCTTCCTCAACAGATTCTGAGAGGGGAAGAATTTTGGTAGATGTGCGTCAGCGTCTATCTCTAGCTCCTAGTTTAATAGAGCCGATGATTCCCGAATCAGAAATTTGGGTACTAGGAACCGCAGATGTAGGGAACTGGCGACTCACGACTACCGGGAATCAGGTTGACGGTTCATTATTATTAGATGCACCTCAACTTCCCCAAGCGAAAGCTCCTTCCCAGACTACTGCTCAACTACCAGCACCTATCCCCGTGCAACTTGTCCCTCGTCCCGGAACAGGTCGGCAAGTTGATGCAGTCTTACTAGATGATACAGAATTATCTTGGGTGCGTAACTTACTGATGGGAAGACCTATAGGAGAAATGGCATTTCTCTTACCAGGAGCAGGATACCACTTATTAACTGCTCCTGGAGGTTTACCAGCACAAATTCCCTTGGGCATTCCTTTAGTTTGGATTGGTCCCAGTGCGCTTTATTTAGAACTAGGTATGGATTTTTATCCCCCTTTACCCGATGCAGCTCGTCAGCAACGTTTTCACCTCAATTCCCAAACAGCGGTTGTTGTGGCTCGAAACCAAACCTATCGTTTCAACACAGCACAAATGACCCCCGTTTGGGCGCTATGGGTGGGAGAAGCACCAAAGGTTCAGGAGGGGCTTTCAGCACAAGGGAAGAAATTGCTCAATAGTATTCCGCAACCGTTACAGCAGCAGGAAAGTAAGAAGGGAATATTAAGTATTTTTAAGCCTAAGCAGGTTAAGCGTGATGAGGGGGTGGGACTTTTGGAGCAAGCGCAGAAAGCGGAATTGAAAGGGGATTTGGTGAAAGCTGCAGCTTTGTTGGAGAAGGCGGGTTATGCGGGACAGGCGGGGCGGTTGTATGAACGGATGGCGACGGGTGGGAGATGAGTAGAGAATAGTTAAGTAAAATGTTTGAACGCTTCACAGAAAAAGCTATTAAGGTAATTCTGCTAGCCCAGGAAGAAGCTCGCCGTCTTGGGCATAATTTCGTGGGTATTGAGGAGATCCTCTTGGGTCTGATTAGAGAAGATACCGGAGTGGCGGCTAAGGTACTGAAGTCTATGGGTGTCAATCTCAAAGACGCTCGGATTGAAGTAGAAAAAATCATCGGTCGAGGCTCTGGCTTGGTTGCTGTGGAAATTCCGTTTACGCCACGGGCAAGGCGGGTTCTAGAACTATCCTTGGAAGAAGCGGGCCAATTAGGGCATAACTACATTGGTACCGAGCATCTGTTGTTGGGCTTAATCCCAGAAGGGGAAGGTGTAGGAGTTAGACTGCTAGAAGAGCTAGGGGTAGATCTGTCTAAAGTAAGAACCCAAGTTATCCGGCTGTTGAATCCAGACAACAGCCAGCCTCAAAATGCTGAACAGGAGAAAGCTCTTAATTATTTCATTACTCGACAAGCACTAACAGTAGGACGACAAGTACAAGAAGATTTATCTATTGAAATTTCTCCTTTATCCAGTTACCCCTACTTTCTCTCGACTGCTTTAGCCCAAATGCACCGACTGGGCATTTATCCTCCATTATCCCTAATCCAAGACCTCCTCGACCTCACAGGTGGTCAAACCGTAAATAACCCCCTCGCTCAACTAGCAAAAGACACTGAAATTTCCGAATTAATCGCCCTACACTGGTCTGCACCAGCTCGCATCGGACTCGTTGCACTACTACTCCATAAAATTCCTTTCCCTGGTTGGGAACCGCCATCCGATATTTCTCCCAGAGAAATCAGTACTGCTCTCCAAGCTGGTTTAAAAGGGGAACCCATCGAACCACAAGCCCCACCCCCACCCATTTCCCTATTACACCAAGCAGCTAAACTTATTGATGAGCAACTCTTATCCTTACTCACAATTCTAGGTGAACAAGCGATCGCATCTGAACCAGCTTTACCCCTACGTTTACTTTCCCGTATCCCCAGTTTACCAGCTTTAAGTTCGCTACAACGCCAATTACTAGGAGTGCGGGTTTGTTTTGGCGACTATACAGGACGCTCCATTGGAAATGCTCCCGGTGCAGAACGAGGACAAGTCACTGGTGTGGAGACATCTAGCCGCACTGATTGGAATTCCTTACTTCCCAGTCAATTAGCTTTACCGCAACCAGTTCTTAACTACCGTTACCAGCGAGGAGAATTGTTATTTCGCACCCGCCAACTCGCTGAACCACCACGTCTGCGTCCTACAGTTCTGCTCTTGGATGTCACTCCCTCTGCTTTTGGTCCCATTGAAGCGATTACCCGCACAGCTGCATTTGCTGTAGCTAACTCCTTACGACAAGCAGAAATACCCGTAGTCCTGATTACCACTGGCGAGGAGCAAGAACAGATAGTCCAACTTGACAATCCACAGGATTTGGTAGAAATTTGGACGCAACGAGCGATCACACCAGCCAATGAAGTCAGAAGTTTAAAGCTAGCGAATGCAATACGAACTAACTTACTGGATGAAAGTGGACTGGAACCAATTATATTATTATTCACTCATCCTTGGTTTGGCGCTGAGAAAAAAATATCTCGTATACAAGGACTGAGGGCACTATTTATTCAATATCCTTCTGTTCAGGTACAACCCGCTATTGCTAACTTATGCGAAAGATGGGAAAGCATAGGTGCTAAACAAACAACAGATTTAGGTCAAACTCTTGGATACTTAATGGGATAAACCAACCCCAGGAATGAGTGTTCCACAAGACGGACATTGGTTACTCTGCATCAAATTTTCTACTAACTCAAAACCACGACGTTGAATTAAAACATTTTTACAATTATAACAAATAGTATCCTGGTTTCCCTGTCCTAACAAATTACCAAAATAAACATATCGCAATCCTTTTGCTAGTCCAATATCGCGAGCTTGGTATAGAATTTCCAACGGCGTAGGTGGAACATTTTTCATTTGGTAAGCAGGAAAAAATCGCGTAATGTGCCACGGCGTATCAACTCCTAATTCTTGAGCAATAAACCCTGCAATATCTTCTAATTCCTCCGGTTCATCGTTAATTCCAGGAATAATGACTGTGGTTATTTCTAGCCAAATACCAAGAGACTTCATAAATTTTAGACTATCGAGGACAGGTTGTAAACGACCTCCAAAGTGTCGATAACTTTTGTCTCGAAAGGTTTTTAAATCTACATTGGCTGCATCTAAATAACACTGACACATTTCTAGCATTTCCTGACTCATAAAACCATTGGTTTTAAACAAATTAAAAAGACCATTTCTATGAGCCAAACAAGCAATCTCATGAACATATTCAAAAAAGATAGTTGGTTCAACATAGGTATAGGCAATACTGCCACAACCCGCCTCCAGTGCATCTGTTACAATCCTCTCAGCAGAAGCTTCAACACCAAACTCTGCAAATTGCTCTGCTGACATTTGAGAAACTTGCCAATTCGTGCAGTACTGGCAATGAAAATTACAGCCAGCCGTTGCGAGAGAATAGGTAGTTGAACCAGGATAGAAGTGAAATAAAGGTTTCTTCTCAATCCCATCTACATTTTGAGTGACAGTATGACCAAAGACTAGGGAATAAAGCAACCCTTCTCGATTTTCCCTTACTTGACAAATTCCTCTTTTACCCTTATCTATCAAACAGTAATGTGGACAAAGTTGACAAAAGACACGTCCATCCTGCTGTTTCTCATAGAGCATAGCTTCTTTCAGCTTTCCTACCGCCAATGTCCTAATTTCCTTAACTCAGTTCTCAATCACTAAAGATATCGCAGTTGAAGAAGTCGTTTGAATTGGGGAGCAACGCCAAAAAGTAAAGTATGCTGACCTCATGGGAGTTTAAATCCTCGTCCAAAACCTACTCTGTTCCCTGTTAAGAGTTGCCTGTTCCCCGTTAAAGCGAGCACTAAAGTTCTACGATATTATATATAGTTTCAGAGTTTGAAATTGTCCTATTGAGTTTCTAGGTATTATTGGTGGGTTTCCGGCTTAAATCATTGTGATGTATGGAATATACGCAACAGCAGCGAATTGACCTTGTGATTGCTCAAGCAAAGCGCGATAGCTTTACAGAGCGAGAGATAGAATTCTACAATGAATTTCTTGCCTGGGCTGGCATCAAAGATGTCAGTACAATGACTGAGCAAGATGCAGATAATCTGCTGAAGAGTTTGTCGGCATCGGATTGCTCTGGTGAATTTATAACTAATGTTGTCAACTACATTGCCATACACGCGCCTCGTCATGTGTTGGGACACGTTTTGTACAGCGATCGCGATGGAGATGGCATTCCGCTTATTGATGAATTGAAGCTTGGTCGCCATCCGTTTGTATATGAGCAACCTCAACTACTGCAAACAAAGCAATCTCAACATAGGAAAACTCAAGATATAGAGTTGTAGTTTATCGTCGCTTCTCAATCGCGGAGAGGCTGCGCCAACGCTCCTGGGTGTGGGGTGTGGGGTGTGGGGAAGACTTGGACTTCGTCCCGCTCCGCTAACATGTTTTGTACATCCCACCCCAAGAGCAATTGGGTTCCGTGACCCCACCGTCTTACGGTGTCTACGGTTAGGTGGGGTCGGAATCCCCATCTAACCGAACCCTACACCCTACCCCCTACCCCCAACAAGAGCTGTTCAAATGTACATATACTTCAAGCTCGGACATTGCTAAGTGCCGCAGTCCTGGTCTCCCGCTCTCACGGTAACTGTCCGTCCCACGCCTGTTGGCGCAGGTATTGCGTGTGGAAGCTGGCACAAACCCATAATACGTGGTTTTCGGCTGCTTGGATGGAATAATTCAGGAAAATTTGCCTGGATTAAAAAAGACACTTCAAACTTTTTCCAGGTAATGTGCAGCCATTCGCCAACTTTATGATTTAGGCTTGCAAGAGCAGGATATCCGTAACCTGTATCGATTTATTGATTAGATTATGATATTGCCAAGAGGATTGGAAGCAGAGTTTTGGGAACAGTTCAAACAATTTGAACAGGAGCGCAGTATGACCTACATTACCACAGGCGAACGTATTGGCTACGAACGTGGAGAACAAGAGGGCGAACAGAGGCTCATTCTACGGTTATTACAAAAACGGGTGGGAGAGATGCCAGACAAGTGCTCACCCAGGTTCAAGCTCTTCGCCTGGAACAGTTAGAGGCACTTGGCGAAGCTTTGCTAGATTTTACAGCAATTGAGATTTTCTTCACAGCGCTCAGTTCTCAAGACGTTAAATTCTTGCCGACGAAAACTTGAACAACGCGGCGATTCTGAGTTTTGGCGTACGCAGTTTTCCTGCGTTCTAATTCACGTTTCTTACTGGCTGCTTTGAGATAGTTCCTGGATTTCTTCCATTGAGCTTTACCTTTCTTGACTTTCCCTTTCTTAACAACGGTTTTACGTCCTTTCCTTGCCTTGAAGTTCGGTTCAAAGTTATCTGGGTTGTTGACACGTTGAGAACGCTGCATCTTTTTCTGAAGTGCAGTTATCTCGTTTTGGAAGCTAGGTACTTTAAGCGCGAAAGGCAACAAGTCCGCGTGGTTATCACCAACAAAAGCAATGTTGTTAATGTTCAAGTCTAAGCCAACTAGTCCGTCAGAAACGTAGTTGTGAGGTTTCTGATAAGGCAATCCTTCATTAACTAGCTGCGCGTACCAACGGCGTTTACCATTCAAAACACGCCATAACAAACGCACATATTTGACTGGGGATTCAAGGGCATTTAACTTTACCACGGGCTATCAGGTGAAACTTTTCCAAGCGATCGCAAGCAGAACAAAAATGCCATTGGGGAAAGCGTAAAAATGGGAGAGTTAAATAAGCATTAAGCACTCCATCGCCTTTGTTGGGTTTTCTAAAGTCCGGGGGTAAGCGAAAATGCTCCACTCCCAGAGACTGCGCTAAACGCCATTCATCTACTCTAAATTCGGATTTATCATCAGCTTCACTACCATCTTCACGCTCATACCAGTGATCGAGTCCAGCTGTAATTAAAGATGTGCCATCTGTTACCATTACCATTGCACCTACGCCAAAAGGGGCAATCAACTGAGCGCGTCTTATCGGACCTTTAGGCATTTTCTTCAGCTCCTTCATTTAAATAAAGCTTAGTAATCTCTGCCTGACACAAACGACAACAGAAATTTGCTTCTACATTAGTAGTCTAGAAGCGGATGCCGCACGGCACAACCAGGTAATTCGTTGCCACGCTCTGTATCGAAAACAGCTTACATTGGGTGCTTGATGTCACCTTTAATGAAGATGCCAGTCGGATACGCTCCGGGTATGCACCAGAAAATCTCGGTCTCTTGCGCCGATTAAGTGTTAACTTGCTCAAACGCGAACCCTCAAAGTTGAGTCTGGCGATGAAGCGATAAGCCGGAGGCTTGACGCAAAGCGATCGCATTTTGGACCGATCGCTGATTAAATGAAAGATAAGAGCTGAAAATGTAAAAGTTTAGAATGTACATTCCCTTCCCCTAAATGCCCGACCCTCCACTTATCAATCCTCTGTTTCCTATTCCTCTTGCCCTTAAAACTCCTCTTGCCTTAACCGAACATCCCGTCTGTGTCTACCTTTCACGCCTCTCCCCTGGATCTCGTCGTACCATGCGTAACTCACTTGATGCTATAGCACGACTTTTAACCGATGGAGTGTGTGATGCTTTAACACTTAACTGGTCTATTCTTACCTACCAACACACTGCTTCAATCCGCTCTGTACTGCAAGAGAATTACAAGCCGACTACTGCAAACAAAATGCTCTCAGCTTTAAGAGGAGTCCTCAAAGAAGCTTTGCGACTAAACTTAATTGATGCAAAGGCATATGCAACTGCTGTTGATTTTGACAATATCCCACAAAAGCATGAACTTCGGGGACGGGCTTTAACCAATGAAGAAATTAAAGCGTTGTTGTCTGTTTGTTTAAGTGACCCCTCACCCGCTGGATTTCGGGATGCTGCTCTGATTGTGTTACTTCGTGGTACGGGCATACGACGAGCTGAGGCAGTTGAGATAAAGCTCAGTGATTTTGACCCAAATTCTGGAGCAATCCATATTAAGGGGGGCAAGGGGGAGAAAGACCGAACGGTTTATGTACCAGAAAGTGGGATTCCTACAATTCATAACTGGTTAGAAATTCGGGGGAAGGAACCAGGGCATCTTATCTGCCATATTAATAGAGGTGGTCGCATTGTACTTCGCGGTTTAAAGCCACCAGCGGTTGGGCGAATATTAGAGAAACGAGCTTCTGAAGTGGCTCTTACCCCTGCTGGTAAACTTCTTCCGTTTTCTAGTCATGACTTTCGGCGTACCTTTGTTACAGAATTACTTGATAATGGTGTAGATGTCTCAACTGTTCAAAAGTTAGCCGGACATGCTGATGTCTCTACAACTGTCCGCTATGACCGAAGAGGTGAAGAAACAAAACGCAAGGCTGCTCAGACAATTGCTATTCCTTTCCCAACTAAACAAACGGTTACGTGAAGAGGTCTGATGGTTTTTCCGCTCTTCTCCTGCAGTTGTGCTATGATTTCAACCCAACAAGTCACATTTTATAGAAATACAAATTTCTTGAGTACAAAAGAACACTTCACTTTTCTAAGACTTCCGTGTAGTACATATGTACAAATCACAATTGGGGCATTGCAGCCATTGTTCACGCTTGTCCAGTACCCAACACAGCAGAAATATGAGCAAATCAGGGTTATACAAAAGCGCCTGAAATAACTAAAGTTCGTAATTCACATTATGGCGAATTTGAGAGCGTGCGTAACTTCTATTCTCCTGGTGACAGTTTGAGCTAGCGGAACGTACTGAACTCTTTTGTTCTTTCTTATGCTTCATCGATATCAAGATTGATATCAACTGCGGTAGGACTGACTTTTCACCACTTTTTCGTTCTGCTATCAATTCTGATATCGACACTCATATCTCGACGACAATCTTCTTCATGCCCTATCGCTTTTAATAAATCGTCGATTGACGCAGCGGAGGCAATAATTTCATTAACCATATTCCTCTCCGTTTTTTGTCCTGGAGGGGATTTTATTGCTTTTGCGATATGCACAACTCGTAAGCCAGAGGTTTATCGCCTGAATCAATAACTAGCAACTTGGGTTAGTAAGTAGTTAGACCCTCAGCATAGCTGTTTGTAACTCAAATAGGATTGCTATACATCTACAGGACTACAGAACTTTGTGAGACATTGTTGTTTCATTCCATAACAATCTTCAGGGTAAGGGAAAAATTTTTGCTATGATATCTAAACTCATGAAACAATGTGAATCTTTAAGGAGCACCATGAAAAAGGTTACACTAACGGAATTGAGTAATAATATTGATCGTCTACTGGATGAGGTACTAGAAACAGGTATTCCATTAGAAATTAACAAAAATGGAAAGTTGTTAAAAATTGTTCCTATAGAAAAAAAAGATAAACTGAAAAATTTGACTTTTAAACCTGATGTCATTCAAGGAAATCCAGATGATTTAGTTAATATCAGTTGGGAGCAGGAGGTTAATATTGATTTATCTTGATACTCATGTAGTAGTCTGGCTATATTCTGGTTTGACAGATAAATTAACTGATATTGCTAAAAGTTTAATTAATGACAATGAAGTTTATATTTCGGCAATTGTTCGATTAGAGTTACAGTATTTATATGAGATAAAACGTATTAAAGATGAACCGGATGTGATTATTTCCGATCTGTCCGCTCAAATTGGTTTAAAGATATGTAATAAAAACTTTAATGATATTATCGGCATTACTTTAACGATTACTTGGACTCGCGATCCTTTTGATCGGATTATCACGGCAAATGCTCTGTTAAATAACAACATACTACTGAGCAAAGATCAAAATATTCTGAATAACTATCCGTATGCAAAATGGTATGATTAAAAGTGGCATTAATCGCTGCTAGCGGCGAGCACACCTCATGCCGCTTTTTAGCTTTAGATGGGGCTGTTGGCTCAAAACTTGGTAAGCGTAAGTAGGTGGGCGGGAAAATTTCTAAGTATGTAACGAAAACTTAACCAGAAGAATTAGAGTTAAATTTTACGCGTTGTGTCCTGTAGTTTCCTCTTTCTCCCCTAGCTTTGACCCCATTAATTACAGCATTCAGCTTGCGTCTAACTCCAGATCAAACATTCGTCCTGATATTTCATCGTTTTTCAAGTGTTGCCACTCCAACTCAATGGGGCCGTTAGGAACAATACGTTACGTGGGCTTTCTTACTTTTCAGACATCCTCTTAAAATTACCGAAAATTAATTTATTGCTTGCTGATTTAACCATGCTTCTAAATCAGCCACATTTGAAAAATCAAATAAAGCTTCTCCCAAATTTTCTAATTGATTGGCTCCTAATATTCGTATACGTTCTGTCAAAGATGAATCAACATCGCCAAAACGGCGATTTACAAGACGTAAAGTGTACGTGAAGGCTTCTTGTTGTTTTCCCTTCTGCAATATATCTTGATAAATCACTGATTCTTGCATAATCTCCTCGCTCAATAATTGACGAATTAAATCTTTCTCAAACTTCAAACCTGCTAATATCTCTGTGTAAGCTGCAATATTCTGCCTTGTCTCCCTATCCGAAATTCTAGCAATACTCTGGGCAATTTGGGATAGTAACCCTTGAGGTGAATCTGTTCTCGTCAACGGTGAAGCGCGGTAATAATGCAGAATTCTTGAGAAATATTGCTGAATCTTGCTCCCACATTCGTATAACTCGATAACGATGAGTTGTCATCTCATTGACATATGCTTCGGTAAAAGCGATTTCGTTACTTGTCTCTTGCAAGAAAATTACTACTTGCGTTATTGGAACATCATATTTTCGCACCAACCTAACAAAATAATCCAACATTCGTAAGGGAATGGGAGTTTCAGATTTTTGTGTTGTTTGAAATTCAAGATGTAAAATACGATTCTCTGTTTGTAAAAATGTTACAGAGTCGGCTCGAATTGGTTCGATGCTTAATTCAGTTTTTAAGACTTTGATTTTTCGCGGTTCATCAAGTAGCAACCAACGCGCAAAATCCGTTGGATATTTTTCTGCTAATATTTTACAAACGTTGTCAAAAGCCACAAAAAATACCCAAGTTTATACTAATATAATTTTATAATTTTATGACTACAAAATCAAATTTTAATTATATTTTCGCTAACTGATAGGGGAACAATACTTCTCGGTTAAAGGGGAAAGGGGAAAGGTTTGAATTCACCCCTAACGTTTTACCCTTAACCAATTCCTGCAACCACAACAGAAGTTTTTAGTCTGAAGTTCCTCCGTGCATTTGTACTAACAAAACTCGAAACGCTTATAGTCAAACTACGAAAGCCGGGAGGATATTTTGATGCAACAACAGTCGAGATTGCTTATATTTTCTCAGGGTGCGGAATGTGGATTACACCTCTAAATTTGATAATTTTACTTTCGGTGCAGCTGCACTCGGTGAAGCAGTGCGCTCTGGAGAGTTGATGGTGGTTGTAGGCGTAAAGCGAGAGTTGATTTCAAGAGAACGCCAAGCCACCAAGTCTTTCATGATTTCTTTGAGTTCGACAAATTCCATCGTTGTTTCGCCTTTAGCTGAGGCTGAGGCGATTTTGTTAGTCATAATCTTGAAATACATTTCGCGCTGGTTAGCGATCGCCACCTTGCCATTGTTCTGTTTGATGGCTTGTGCGATTTCCTCGTTGCCTTGATTCATGGCACCACTCCATTGTGAACCACCTTTTTTGACCATATTTTGCCATTCCTCTGCAATATAGGGATGAATGCGTACGGGAATGTCGCCAACGCTTTCTACTTCTTTAGGCTGTTGGGAGCTACTAGCAGCTGACGGTGATGGTGACGCATTGTCCCCTAAAAATTGTCCAGCCCTATTACCACGCACGCCAGATCCTACAACGGGGGAAACCCCCGCAACGGACTGGCTTGTAAACGTGGGGGCTTCCAGATCAACAGAACCTATTTCTCTGGACAATTTTTTATGTGTTAGACCCCGTGGCTGAATGCTATTGTCAAAGATGCGCTCTAAGTCTAGTTTGTAAATGTTTTGGGCAATGAACTTGACTTGGTTAATATCGTAGTCAGAGATGTTCATCTTGGCAACTTCTTTGGTGATACCAGCATCAGTTTTTTGCAGGTTAAATCTGACAAGCTCTTGCGTGCCAAGCCCTTGTGTCGTTTTGTAGAGTGAAAGACTAGCGCGGTTGTTCTCTAGGTTGCGAGTGCGGTGAATAGTGAATTCGCCTACAGTCAACTCATCAGTTTTTGCTTGCTGTAGGATGGTATTGAGTGTGCCAAGTAGCTCGGTTTGCTTGAATGTTTCCAGAGTTTTGAGCGTGCCTGCTGGTGCGAGACTGCCAAGGGTGTTGGCGACTGAGCGGATGTCTTCAGATTGCAACGATGGCAGGGAATGCTTTTCCTCCAAGCGTTCGGCAACTATCAGAAACTCTTGCCTTTCAATGGGCAGCATGGCTTCTGATTGCTTAATGTTTTTTGGAGAGCCGTTTTTATCGAGCTTGAACTCAAAGAGTGGATTTTCAAAGCCTTTAGTTTCGTCACGGCGGTGGTGAATGCTGATATCAAAGCCGTCTTTTCTAATAATGAAGGCATCGCTGCGATAAATTCTGGTACCGTCAGCTTCAATGTTGCCGTATTTTTTGAGCAATTCAGTTGCTGCAGTAGCAATTTGCTGATTCTCTGTATTGAGGCGCTGTTTTTCTAGTTGGCGATTTTTCATTTCGTAGACTGGGAGTTCTACTTGACGCGCCCACTGCTGTGCGCGGGGTTCGACATCATCACTTTGCAGTACTTCTGAGTAGGTGTAGCTAGCAGCTGGTTTTTTAGTATTTGTTGTTGGTTCTTCATTCTCTGTTGATGCATTTGTGTCATCTAAAAACTGATTTCTTCTACTTTTTGATTTCTGTTCATTTGTAGTATTTTCTGTATCTTGTTGAGGTATCGACTTATTTGTTGCGGGTTGAAGTAACGGTAAATTCTTTGAATTAGCTGCATTAACTGTGTCTGATTCAGCTAAATTAGGCTCTTCAAGTGCAGATGCAGTTTGCTCTGTATTTTCTGATGTATATGTTTGTTCATTTAAAGATGCTGATAGATTAGTAAATTCAGTATCTGGTATGACTGATTCTGCTTTTGGTTCGGAAGTCGCTGAATTTTCAGTTGAAACTAATACTGCTATTTGGACAGCGTTTGCGGCATAGATATCTTCATCTGGAGGACTATCAAACTCAGGTGGGTTGCTAATATCAATATCATCCAAAAAACCAACGAATCCTTCTGATGACAAACTTTGTATATTGTCGCTACTGTTATGGCTTGCGACATTAGTTTTTGATGGTTCCGTTGTCTCTTGCTTAGTTGAAGGAGATAATAGTTGTGACAATCCGTCATTAGTTATTGCTGATTGCTCAGTTGCATCAATGTTTTCTGCTGTTGCTATTGTCTCTGGGGGATTGACTTTTGATTCTAGTTCTGTACTATTTTGTAGTGCAGGATTAAAATTGGCATTTTCTTCAGCATTCTTAACTATTTCTGATGATGGTGGCAGAAGTTTAACAAGCGGTTCTTTTGCAACTTCAATGATTTCATCTGTAGTAAGGTTTTCGGTAACCAGGTTAGTAATACATTTGCCCTCACTGCTTTGTTCGTAAAGGACGATGCCTTCTTCTGACTCAGTATAAGCAGTTATCTTAAGAGCAGGTTCGTTCTCCACTGCATGTTCACTTTCGGCATCAAAGTCAGGGACATCTTCTACTAAGCGTGTGGTGATTATTTGAGCTTGAAATTCAGATAGCCCCGACTTCCTTTGCGAACTATTGGTTGTGTTTTCATTAGTTAAGTCAACACGGCTCCATTTCCACGCACCAGGACATTCGGGATCTTGTTCTAAGACGTAAGTGTCGGTGCCAACTTGAATTTCTACTTTGTCCAGTTCTTTTTTTTCATTGAGTTTTTCTAAAATAAGCTTGCTTAAAGCTTCAATAAGTTTGGCAATTTCTTTGCTGACTTCTAAGGTAGTATCTTTGGCTTTTTCTACTAAGTTTGTGTAAGAAGATGCTAGTTGTGGGGCGCGTTGGTCAAACATGGCAGTACTGGCAATCTATCAAGAAGTACGGTGTTATAATGCTTGACGAAGACAAGCTGCTGGTCAAAGCGAATGACAATTAATGAGGGCTTGGCACCGTCGGTGGTAATGCTTGTGCAGTAAATACTGCTGGGATTGCTGCGGTCGTAGTGGTAAACTAGAATGTTGTCAAAGTAATGAGCTTCAACATAAGGTGGAAACTGATACGACCAGCGTAAAAATTGTTTGTATTTGTTGATTTAGTTCAAAAACTTCAGCGATAGTTCCATTTAAAAAAATCCTTGATACGCATCAACAGGCAAAGGTGCATTTCCTGCTTGTACGGGTGTTTGAGGCATAGGGAAGCGCTTGTTTACCTCAGCAACGCGCTTGTCTAAATCTTCTTGAGTTGGTCTTTTCTGCGTGCTTTTACATGCTAGCTGTTTGATAAGCTTAGACCAATTCGTATCGTTTTCTTCTTTGAGGTTGATAATAGCTTTCGGGACTTTAATATTTTTAAGCAGTGGTATGGAGCCTTCTTTATTGTTGCTGTAAGCTGGATTAATGAATACACACTTTCCTGGTGATAACTTTAAAAACTGAGCAGGCTCAAACAGTTTTCGTGTTTTTTCTTGGTCTGATATGGAAGTGCTAGACTTACCGCCTCCAGTACTGCGAGACTTTTGCTTATACTTAATTTCTTCATCGCCGAGATAAGCTGAGAACAAGCGTGCTGATTCTTCCTCGCCGGGGTTGAAGACAAATTTGGTACCGCATGCACCTAAGATGGCGCGAGAAATTTCTTTGCCGTAGATTTTTTCGATTTGACCCATGTTCTGCCAACCCAGGATACCGCAGAATCCTTCTGAGCGTGATTCGTTGAGCCATTTAAACAAATCAGGTAAGAAAATTGATGGTAGCTCGTCAAGCGATACAATCAATGGGTCTTTGCGTTTTTTGGCTATGCTACGAGCAATGGTCATATGAAGGATGCTTGTCATGAGTGGACCAACAGCATCTCTACGTTCTCGGTCTAAACCGAAGATAATCATTTGCTTACGCTGCACTTCTAGGGGTAGTGTAGTTTTCCCCACGAAGCATCCGAGGGTGTTTTTCGCCATAAATCGGGTAAACATCAGCGATGCCGTACCCGCGATACCAGCTACGGTTTTCTCAGAACCAGAAGAGCTAAATAATTGACCAAATGCAATACGTATCCACGGATTTAGCTCTGCTGCCATTAGGCGTTCAACCATTTTTTGGCTGGATAAGATTGCAGCAGCTGTCATGATATCGGCGTACTCACCAAATTCTTTAGTAAGCATCAACACTGCTTGCGTCAGCTGGTCACCAGCAGGAACAAAGAAAGCATCTTCATTACTATTTCCAAGGATGCGGAAGTTTTTATTAATCACCGTAGCAAGCTGTCTTGCTGTTTCTGCATCGCCACTGTCGCGCAGAAAATCAATCGGGTTGCACACCTGCGATTCGGGAAATCCCGGTGCAAAAATATGCACATCATACCCCTTAGCCTTAGCATAACCTGCTATTTTAGCTTGTGACGGGTACTTGAAGTCATAGAGGACGATTCCGAATCCTTGGTCGATTGCAGAGTAAAGCATGGGGTCGATAGCGGAGAAAGACTTACCGCTCCCTGGTGCGCCAATAACTGCTGTGCCGCGCTGCACATCAGGGATGTACAAAGGGGTTCCGCCACTGCCTTTTGGCAGTTTCATGCCTTTATATTTGTGGATTCCAACGTATAAGGAAGCACTATCACATTTGGGACTGGTAATTTGTTTGAAAGCCTTCTTCTTAGCGTTTGCCGTTTCTTTACCGCCACCCCAGTAACTCGTCGCTAGCTTGCTTTTTTTACCACCGTTAAACATTTGCAATGCAATGACTACTAGTATACCACCAGCAAGTAGCAATCCTTGAGGCGACCACAGTACGTTTGCGTATTTGCTGAATGTATCTGCGCTTCCCGTGCTGGCAGTACTAGGTTTGACTTCTTTGACAATTGTTGTTTCAGTGTTTTCAGGCATAGTAATAGTAACTAATTATCGAATTATTGAACTTTCTTTGACGATTTGTGACTGACCCTGGCGCTAGTCTCCGAGTTATTACGGAGACTATGCTTTGTATTCCTGCGGCACGCTTTGCGCTTACAAAATAAAAAAACAGCAAAAAGAATTGACTAAAAAGCGTGAATGTAGTAAGTAAATAGCATAACCAGTTAACTAAATGGAGAGTTTAGAGGATTCTAAGTCTCCTGCTATGCTATGAATAGATTTGGTGCAAGAGAATGTCATGGCTTTTGAGGTATATTCAGCGGACTGCCTAGAATAATGGAGTCCATTTCTTTGTAGGTGAAGAAGGGCACTGGACCAATGAAGTAGGGGCTGCATCCTAAGTCGATAAAGCCGCCGCGCTTACAGATGCGGAAGAACATAGCAGTTGTGATACTCCCGGACGCTTCGTCAATGTTCCAGATGACTTGCTTGAATGCTTTGCCAAATGGGTGGCGACCAGTAGGTTCTTTGCCACCGTTGAGCTTGCCGAGAATACCAAATCCGCCTTTAACTTTTTGAAACTTGCCGCTTATCCACTGTGCCCCGGTGAGCGTGCTGCCTGCAACTTCAATGTGAGCACAGTTTTTGGTGCAAGGAACGTTAAATCCTTCCTGGTAGCTGCCTGAGATAGACTTCCAGCGGTTGGCTTCCACGGACCGTAAGGGTAGATCTACCTTGCCGACAAAGCTAAAATCAGGCTGGGGAACGCCAGGAAATTCGCCAAAAGGTACAGAAGCCAAGCCTGGTACCTTGCCAATTGTTGTGTTTTGCCAGTTGTAGAAGTTTTTGAGAGGGGCTGACTCGATGCCGGGAATTTCAGTAAGCTTGTAATCAGAGAGTTTGATGTATTTGCCTAGTTCTGCTTCTTCCAGTTCGGAAAAAGCTGCAATTGCATTGCTGATTGTACCAGAATACGAACTTCCCGTGATTTTTTGGATAGCATCGTTAATAGGTGGGACATCGTTGACAAGCATATCGCCAAGGTTTGGTATAGCATCAGTCAAGTCGGCGATAGTTTGCCAGTCGGTTAGTTCAAAGCTATCTAACTTTAAACTTTTGACATTTGTGCCAGTGATTTGTGCTATCTCTTTAAGAGTTAGCTCTTCGATTTTGAATTCAGCAGCTTCAAAGTCACCAAGCTCCATGACATCAGCTAAGCTTTGCCCAGCATCCCAAGTACGCGTTTCTTTCATGCCTGGATTTTTGATGTTAGGAAACTCAACGCTCCCTGGTTCAGCAAACTTCATATCTTTGAAGGTGATGTTATCCCAATCGGGAACAGGAATGCTACTGTCATACTTGGTATTCAGTGGCTGCTTCCCAGAAACAGTTTGAGCAACAGCCTTTTCCATGAAGATGCTGCCTATGTTGATGGCGCTTCCTCCGATGAATTGGGACAACAAGCCATGTGCTGCAAGTCCCGCTGCTAATCCTAGTGCCATCAGGTATTTGAGATTATCAAATTTTTGGCTGTAATTGAGTTTTTGAGGCTTTGGCAGTGGTGGGAATTGCTTTTCGGCAAGGACGATAGCAGTGCAGGTTTCGGGGTTGGCTATAATTTCTGTAATTTCCGTTATTTTTATATTCTCAGTGTTTCTCATATTACTTTTTGTTTTCTGCATCTACTAGAATGTTGTTTTGTCGTGCTGGAGTTGGCTTTATCTGTCGAGTCTGTGTTATGGGATTTGGGGAAATGTAACGTTTACCTCCCAAAAGCATCAGCTTTTCTACCAACTGCATTGAAACCCCTGCTTGAATGGCAGCAATTTCAACTTCTTGACCTTGCGATCGCAATTGGACTAAGTTGTTGAGCCTTTCCCACAAAGCATCGTTTGTGTTAATCAACTTTCTCTCAAGTGCAATATGCATTCCTCTAGCGATATATCTGCTATCAGAAGTAGCTGTGTAGTCAGCTTTGGGTTTTGTTTCGACTTGGGGTTTGTTGGAGATAGGCTCACGGGGTCTTACACGTAAGAAATGAGCGGAACCCTCTTGGGTTGATCTGCCGAAACTACGATTTATCGTGGGGTTATTAGGGTTCCGCGAACTTCGTTCCGCTTCGCTAACATTTCTAGGGGACAATGCGTCACGAATGATTTCAAGCTGGCTGTACTCGGGAGCGCCAGAACCGGATACGATACGAAAGTGATAGCTTTTGTGGCTAGAACCTGTTGCGGTGATGACGGTAAGGTGCGCTCCATAAGCAGCTTTTGGCAAGCTTGGAATTTTGATGCTTTCAATTTTGCGAATGTGGATGAGTCCGGCACCAGGTTGAGAGCAGTTTCTGCCTAGTCCTTCCAAGCAGCCGTCAACATCAATGACGAATTGCGATGGGTCGTCAAGCCAGATTTTTTTGATGATTTCGCCCGTGTTGTAAAATGATATCGATACGCCATGACCAGACCATACTTTTACTGTTTGCAATTGTGCGTTGCTGCCGGTGACTTGTGATGCAGCAATTGTTTTGACAGTATTGGCAATGGCGCTTTGTGTGCTTGCTGCTACAATAGCAACAGCAGTTATTGCAAGAAATCCTGCTTTCACAATTTTAATGACCTATCAACTTTTATAGTAATTTCTGTATTTTTAGGAACGTACCAAACATTCGGGCTATTCATGATTTCGTTGGTTGCCTTTTTGGTGCGTTCGCTAATGACTTCGCTCACAGAGCCAAATGCGCCTTTGATGAATGCCCCAGAGAGGGAGCGGTGACCGTTGCGACTTCTGCGAGTGCGTGTGCCACCTAGAGGCAAATCTTCAATGACTTCTTCATTGGGTTCACTGATTATTTCACCGACTTTAGCAAGACCAGCAATAACGCCGAGGGTGGTATCGTATCGTGCAATTGCAGATCCTTTATTGTGATATTTATTTGCTATCAACGGATTGCCATTTTTGCCGAGAATGGCGATCGCACCACTGCTTACGGGATATTCGGTTTGGTCTTTCATAATCGCTGTGACTTCAGCGCGAACCACAGATGAGTTTTCAACGCCTAGCACTGTTATGCTGACTAAAGTACCAGCTTTTATTGCGACATCACCTGTATGACTCATGAGCGGCTCATCAAGGCGGGCAACGAACTTAGTGGTATTTACTTGTTGGTTGTTGCTTGTATTTTGTGAGACAATAGGAGTGATAAGCGTAGCTTTTGCAAAGCTGCCTACTACGAGGTACTGCGGTCCTTTTTCTTGTAGTATTTGCGCTTCTTCTGGAAGATAGTTGTAAATGACTTGTTGTGCTTCTTGAGGAAGCGGCTTTGATGCAACAGTTTCCTCTTTATTGATGGTTTGCGGTGTTTCCCAGCGGGGACGCAGTTCTTCAATTTGATTGGGAGTATTTGTTGCTTTTGTGCTGGTGTTGTTTGTGCTCTTTGTGCGTCGGCGGCTCTTTGTTGGCGAGATGCTGTTTGTATTAATTTCAGTTGTTGCTTCAGAATTGGCTGCATACGTAACAAGATTGTTACTAGAGTTCCTAGAAACGTTAGAAGTGCTAGCATACTCAAGGCGACCAATGCTACCTAGGGTACGCAGCCTCTCGATTTCTGCTAGGGGGTCTTTGGCTGGACTGCTGCTTGCGACTATTTGCTGTTGTAGCGATCGCACGAGTGAAGGTTTCTGCTGCATTGGCATTGTAGCGATCGCTCTCCTTGAAGGAACGCTTTGTGCTATGTATCTAGTACTCGCTGGTGGTACCGTTACAACTGCGCGTTGCTGTTGCGGTGGTAGTGTTTGGCGGTAGACAATGCGTTGCGGTGGTGGAGATGCAGACTTTGACTGCACCGTCTTTGCTGTAGAGGTGTTGATTTGTGCTTGTTGCTTAATTTTTAGTTTTTCTTCTGTCGCGACGGGCAGTGATGGCTGCTCTTGTTGCTTTTGGTTAACTTTGTTGAGTGCATCAAGCTCTTCTTGCTGCTTGGCAAGTGCTAGCTTGGCGTAGAGATCACCATCTTTATCTTCAAGTGGTGTTGCTGTTGGTGTTGGTGTAGCTTCTGGCTTCAGCGCGGTGTTTCTGCTACCACCGTTCATCATACTGTTGAAGACGAAAAAGATAGTACCAAATCCCAAAGCAAAAGGAACGGCTATGAAGCCCAAGCGCATCCAAGGGGAAGTAGTCGCAGTGTGTTTTGTAGATACCTTGGCTGGGTCTTCTTCTAGTTCATCATTATTATATGTATCATCATTTTCATCACTTTCTACTTTTTTTGTACTTTCCTCTTCATCCATAGGCAACAAATTATCTATGGAATTTTCGTTGGTATTTTGGGTTGGTGTGACACTCATCATTATTTCTTACCGAGATTCAAATCAACCATTTGGGTAATTTCCAAGCCAGAGAGGCGAGCGTTATAAATATGCTTGGCGAGTTCTGTTGTATCAGGAGGCACTTGTGGAATCCACACGGCTTGAACGGTGATAGTTTTGTTAAAGGTGATGCCTCTGCCTGTGTTGTTGCTGGCGTCAAAGCTGACAAGTGTGGCAACCATATCCACTTCCCACTTGCCTTCACTGATTTTGCGCGGTGAGCTGAAGTAACGCGGTACTAGCGATACTCTTACTGAACCTGTAAATATGCCGTCGGGTACCATTTGGGCTAGTTTTTTGAGGAAGTTGGCACGAAAATCTTGGTTTTCTGAAAGAGCAAACGCTGCTTCCCAAACTTCAGTAGGTATTTTGCGCGTAGCTCCATTTAAGATTTGGATATCAACACCCTTATCTGGTTTGGTAATAATCTCGCTTCCAACAGAGGATTCAGTAGATTGAATCACCCCATCCCAGTTGAACATCTTAACCATGCTGTCAGAGACAAACTTTTTGATAGTGCTGTCGGTCCGTTCGTTAGGACTTACAGCTTTTGTAGTGATAGTTCTGCCATCTTCAAGCTGCACAAGGGTCATACCCTTGACAAAACGGTTTAAGCTAGAGTTGGCACCGAAAATAACAATGAGCATGAAAAACGACAGTGTGCCTATGCCACTCATATAGGCAATAGCAATGGCAATCTGACTTTTCCCGTTAAGTCTCTCTAGCAAGCAGCCAACCCTCACAGAGGTCATGCAATTTTAACCAGCCCCGCCACAGTACCCCAATACCAATGGGTGTATTATGACGATGTTCCAAGTAACCC
>JAESFN010000397.1_pt1 | contig 43849 bp, 37 predicted proteins | sample 9269411 | NCBI WGS metagenome assembly JAESFN01 (sample SAMN14505399, study PRJNA617100) | algae metagenome | isolation source: Iphinoe sp. HA4291-MV1 and co-occurring heterotrophs from trail next to... | place: USA: Maunawili Falls, Hawaii | collected 2009-07-25
GGAAGATTGACGTGGTGCGCACCCACTGGCCCTTCCTCCGCGACCGCCGCATCGACGCCTACGGCGACCTCAGCCGGCGGTGGATTGATCGACCGGTGAAATGAACCACGGAGACACTGAGGCACGGAGTGGGCAGGGCTTTTCTACCGCAGAGGACGCGAAGGACGCGGAGAGGAAAGTGAGATTGAACCACGAAGACACCAAGGCACAAAGCAACCGACTTCTTTGTGCCTTGGTGTCTTCGTGGTTCGCAGCAGGATCTCTCTGCGTCCTTCGCGTCCTCTGCGTTAAAAATCTGTCTCTATTGCGGTAGAATCCTCGCTCGCTTCGCGTCTTAGTGCCTTCGTGATTGGTGTTCTCGTCTCCGTGTCTCTGTGTCTCCGTGGTGAAAATGACCCCTGCTGAACTTGGTTACCGGATGCCGGCGGAGTGGGCGCCGCATGCGGCGACTTGGCTGGCTTGGCCGCACAATCGCAACTCCTGGCCAGGCAAGTTCGAGCCGGTGCCCGGCGTCTGGGCGGAACTCGTGCGCACGCTCGCCGAGTTCGAGCATGTGCATATCTTGGCCGGTGGCGAAGCAGTGATGGCCGACGCGCAGCGGCACGTCGGCGGCGTTCCCAACGTTACGCTCCACGACGTGCCCACCAATGACGCCTGGGCACGCGACCACGGGCCCACGTTCCTGGTGGGCCCGCGCGGAAGCGAGCCGTCGCTCGTCGACTGGGGCTATAACGCCTGGGGCGGCAAATATCCGCCGTTCGACCTCGACAATCAGGTGCCGAAGTACGTCGCCCAGTTCACGGGCCGGCGTCGTTTCGAGCCTGGCATCATTCTCGAAGGGGGCGCGATCGACCCCAACGGCGAAGGGACCATCCTGACGACCGAGGAATGCCTGCTCAACCCGAACCGCAACCCGGGACTGTCGCGCGACGAGATCGAGCGCTACCTGCGCGACTACCTCGGCGCTCGGCACGTGCTCTGGCTAGGGCGCGGCATCGTGGGCGACGACACCGATGGCCACATCGACGAGCTCGCCCGGTTCGTCGGCCCGCGCACCGTGGTGACGGCGGTCGAAAGCGATCCGAAGGACGAAAACTACGAAGCCCTGCAGGACAACTTGCAACGCCTGCGCTCGATGACCGATCAAGACGGGCGGCCGCTCGAAGTGATTTCGCTGCCGATGCCGAGGCCGCTGTTCCACGAAGATGCGCGCTTGCCGGCGAGCTACTGCAACTTCTACATCGCTAACGGCGTGGTCGTGGCCCCGCAATACGGCGACCCGGCCGATGAAGAGGTGATTCAGACTCTGGGCCGGCTGTTCCCCACGCGCCAAATCCGCGGCATCTCAGCGGTGGATCTCGCCTGGGGCCTTGGGGCCTTCCACTGCATCACTCAACAAGAGCCTGCGCTGGAATAGGCCGGAGATTTTCACCACGAAGACACGAAGGACACAAAGACGCCGGAAAGATCAGTTCTTGTATCTCGCCAACGCGCAAGGATCGCCAAGCTTCGCGATCTCTGCGCCTTGGCGAGAAAAATGAATTCTTCGAGTCTTTGTGCCTTCGTGGTTCGATCTGTCTCGGCGTCTCCGCGTCTCGGCGGTTCGTCTTACCTCCCGCCGGTCGCAGGCGAGTATGTCGATGGGAGCGCAGGGAGCCATTCGCGTTGGCGGCCGGTGGGTTCTATAATGCCGGCTAACCCGCCTGATTCTCCCTCCTGGAGCCCCGATTTTCGCCATGCTTGGCACCACTCACGACGCGTCGGCCTATCTCGAACGCCTGCAGCAAGAACTTTCCAGCGTCGACCAGAAAGCCCTGAACCTCTGGGCCGACCTGATCTACGACGCCTATCAGCAGGGCCGCTGGGTGTTCATCTTCGGCAACGGCGGGTCAGGCACCACGGCCAGCCACATGAGCGAAGACTTGGGCAAGAGCCTGCTGCCCGAGAGCGAGCTGCGCGACGACACCAAGAAGCGTCTCAAGGTCCTCAGCCTGACCGACAACCAGGGCTGGATCATGGCCGTGGGCAACGACGTGGGCTACGACCAGATCTTCGTCCAGCAGCTCATGAACTACGGCAGCAAGGGAGACCTGGTGCTCGCGATCAGCGGCTCCGGCAACAGCCCTAATGTGCTAGCGGCCGTGGAGTGGGCGAACAAGCACGGGCTGGTCACCTATGGCCTCACCGGCTACTCCGGCGGCAAGCTCAAGCAGATGCAGAAACATGGGCTGCACGTCGCGCTCGACGACATGGGCATGGTGGAAAGCATTCACCTGTGCCTGTTCCACTGGGTGCTGAACGACGTGTACGCGCGGATCAACAAGGCCGGCCGGCACGCGGCGCACGCGTAGTGGTGCTCGAGGTTCGCGTAGGGTGTGTCAAGCAAAGCGCAGACGCACCATTCTGCCGGCGGCGATGGTGCGTCTGCGCTTCGCTTGACGGCGCCCTACGGGCTGTCGCCGAAACCTTTGAGTGCAGCGCGTTAAGCCGTAGTATCTTGCAAGGCCGGCTCATCGCCGGCCTTGCACGGGGCTATTCTCGATCGCGTGCTGACGAAGCACCGCGCTACAGCGTCCCAACTACTTCGGCGTGACCTGCAGCACGAACACCGATTCCATTTTGCCAATGGGGGCGGCCCCGAGCACGATGAATTGGCCGAAGGGGGCGTCGATCGTGCTCGAGAGATTGAGCAGCGCTCCAAGCGTTTCGCCGCTCGGCTTGGATCGTTCTACAACTCGCTGGACCACGAGTTGGACTGTCAGCAAAGGCATTGAATTTTCAGCCGACCATTTGAGCGTGCCCTCCACGGCCAAGGTCACCGGCGTTTCGAGCGACGGCGTCGAGAGCAGATTGAAGCTTTCGCCCCGCGAGCTGAGCATTGTATTGGCCACGAGCTGAAGATCGTGGATGCCGGCCTTTGACAGCTCGCTAATCACGGGCTCGAGATCTTTGGGCAAGGCCCCCGCCGGCTCTTTGAGACCCGAGGCGAGCCACAGCAGTCGGATGTTCACGGATCGGCGCGGCGACGACGTTGACTCCGGTTGAGCTTGCTGTGTGGCCGTCGCATCGAGCTTCAAGGCCAGCGCTTCGGCGATGCGGAGCGCTTCGTCGTCGCCTGAGATAATCAGCGAGTTTGTCCGGTCGTCGACCGCAATCCGAGCATTGGGAATCAATTCGCCGAGCAAGTCCGACATGGGCGCCGCCCGCGCGTTGGAAAGGTTGAAAATCTTCAGCGTGGGCCGAGGCTGCTCGGGCGCCGGCGGAGTCGGCTGCTGCGCGGCGGCCTGACCGACGGCAAAAATCGCTACAGCGGCCACCCACGAACCGGCGAGAACTCGTAACGACTGAGAACGCATAAAGAGACCTCGTTCGAAGTAGGAAGCGTGAATTGGTTTACGATCCGCCGCGCGGTCGGACCACGGGGTACGTCCAGACGATCGTGACGCGCGGATCGCTCGATTCAATCGGTCGAGCGATCACGTTGTCGGCAAGCTGCACGGTCACTTTCGGGCGTGACGGTTGTTCAACTGCCGGCGGTGCCTTGCCGGCCACGGTCCTTGGTGGCGTTGCGATGTCGGCCCAATTCCACCAGGCAGCGGCCAACGCCACGCTGCCCGCTACCGCGCCGACTCCCGCCCAACGCCAGCGGCGGCGCGACCCTCTGCGCCCCGCTGCGTAGATCGCCAGCGGCGGCGCTAGCTCGAGCTCAGCAGCTTGCGCGAGAAGCTGATCGACCCGCCGCTGCACCGCCAATTCGGCACGGCAACGCGCACAATGCTCGAGATGTTTGGCAAAGGCTTGCCGCTCCGCCAGCGGGAGCAGGTCGAGCAGGTATTCATCGAGCTGTTCGCATTCGTCGTTCATGTTCGTTGCCCTTCGGCAATCAGATGCCCCAACTGCGCACGCATGCGCTTGCGGGCTAAACACAAGCTGGCTTTCACGGCGTCGGGTGTCGAATCGACCACGGCCGCCACCTCGGCGATCGACATCCCCTCGCAGGCATGCAAGTACAACACTTCGCGCTGCCGCGCCGGCAGTTCGTCGAGCGCGGCGAGTGCGTGGGCGACTAGTTCCCGCTCCTCGAGTTCAACGAGCGGGCGCTGCGGGCAAACCACCTCGGCCGGCGCTGCCAGTTCTTCCTCGCCACTCGACCGCCGCCGCAAGCGATCTCGCCACAGGTTTGCCGCGATCTGAAACAACCACCCGCGGGCTGCCTGCGGATTTCGCAAGCGGTCGCGGTCACGCCAGGCCCGCAGCAAGGCCTCTTGCGCCAGGTCCTCGGCCGTCGCCCGGTTGCGCGTGAGTCGCAGCGCGAACCGGTAAACGCGAGGTGCATACTGGCTGAGCAGATCATTCACCACGCGGCTCGCGGGCAGGCCAAGTCTGGGGGGGCGTGTCCTCCCTGTTAGACGCAGACGAGCCGCCGGGGTAAAGCGCGAGGCGAAAAACCTTCGCCTGGTCGACCGCGGTCGCATAGTGACCCGCTCGCTGGTTCGCCCTATAATCGCCCCTTAACACGCTGGCCGGAAGGAAGATCGTGCGCTCGAGTACGAATAGCCTGCTAGTCGGCGAAACTCGGCCCACCGTCCCGTACCCCGTGGCGTTCCCAACCCGGAACGAGCCCTTCATGCGTTGTCGTTTTTGTGGCGGCGAAGTCGGCGAGCAGGCAACATTTTGCCCCACATGCGGCGAGCGTCTGGGCGAAACGCCCGCGCAGCCCACTGGCGCTGCGCCCGCTAGCGGCGATGTGAGCCCCGCGAATCGAGTGCGGCGCCGCAGCGCAGCCGATGACCCCGAGGCCGAACTTTGGGAAGGCAGCTACTCGCCGAAAGCCATGTATGGCGAGTGGGTGGCCGGCGCCGTCGTGACCGTGGGAGCCATCATTCTCGGCGTCTTGCTGGTGCCGACCGGCGTGGGCCCTGTGGTGATCGGCGGACTCGTGCTGCTATTGTGGCTGTTTCTCGTCGGGCGCCTGCTGTATTTGAAGTACAGCGTGAACTACCGGCTCACCAGCCAGCGGTTCGTGCATCAGTCGGGCATCTTGAGCCGAGTGACCGATCGCATCGAGGTGATCGACATGGACGACATCTCGTTTGCCCAAGGCCCGGTCCAGCGGATGTTGGGGGTCGGCACGATCCGCATCACCTCGAGCGACCGCACGCACCCCGAGCTCGTGCTGCGGGGGATCGAAAACGTCGCCGAGGTGTCGAGCTTGATCGACAACGCGCGGCGGAAAGAACGCGTGCGCCGCGGTCTGCACATCGAAGCGGTCTGACGCTCACGGCCATAGATGGCGGAACTCGCTCTCTTGACTTCGCCGTCCGGCCCCGTTGCTTTATGACGCAAAGCTACTGGCTCAGTGAGCTGGAATGGCATACGAACCGGCCGGCGCAATGCCGGCCGTTTTTTGGATCATACGCTTTGCGGTGTAAAGCCAGCGATCCGACCAGTCAGGTTTCTCGATGGAACTCTGCATCCGCGATGTCAGCAAGACCTATGCAAACGGGGTCCGCGCGCTCGACTCCGTCAGTCTGACGATCCCCGCCGGCATGTATGGGCTGCTTGGCCCCAACGGCGCCGGCAAGTCGACGCTGATGCGCATTCTCGCCACGCTGCAGGACCCCGACTCCGGCAGCGTGCGGCTGGGTGAGATCGATGTGCTGAACCAGAAGGACGAGGTGCGCAAGACGCTGGGGTATCTGCCGCAGGAGTTCGGCGTCTATCCCAAGGTGAGCGCCCTCGATTTGCTCGATCATTTCGCGGTGCTCAAAGGCTTTGGAAGCCGCGGGGCACGCCAGGAGGTGGTTGAAGATCTGCTGCGGCGAACGAACTTGTGGGACGTTCGCAAGCGAAAACTGGGCGGCTATTCAGGCGGAATGAAGCAGCGATTTGGCGTGGCGGTGGCGCTGTTGGGCAATCCGCAACTGATGATTGTCGACGAGCCGACGGCCGGCCTCGACCCGGCGGAGCGTGTGCGGTTCTTGAATCTGCTCAGCGAGTTGGGCGAGAACAGCGTGGTGCTCCTGTCTACCCACATCATCGAAGACGTCAGCGAGCTCTGCACCCGCATGGCGATCATCGACCGCGGCCGGATCCTGCTCGAAGCCGAGCCTCAGGCCTCGATCGAAACGCTCCGTGGCCGAATCTGGCGGCGGATCATCGATAAAGACGCGCTGCCTGCGGTGCGCGAACAGCACGCAGTGATCTCGACGAAGCTGCTCGCGGGCCGCACCGTCGTCCGCGTCTACCGTGAGGAACCGCCGGAGGGCGGCTTCGAGGCCTCGGAGCCCGACTTGGAGGACGTTTACTTTTGCACGATGGCGGGGCATTTCGGCCAGCGGTGCGCCGAGCGGGCCGCGGAGTCGCACTCGTCATGAAATTCTGGGAGATACTCTGCTTTGAGTTGATCTATCAAGCGCGCCGCTTGCGAACGTGGCTCTACTTCGCGGTGCTGCTGCTCGTCTCGCTCTTGCTGACTCGCGACTTTATCGAGAGTGCGCGAGACAGCGAGATCTTGGTCAACTCGCCGTATACGATCGCCGCGACCACGGTGATTTGCAGCCTGCTCTGGGTGCTGATGGCGCCCGCGGTGGCCGGCAGCGCCGCGGCGCGCGACCAGCAGGTCCATATCGATCCCCTCTTTTTCACCGCGCCCGTCAGCAAGGCCGCGTATCTCGGGGGGCGGGTCAGCGCGGCGATTGTGCTCAATGCAGTGCTGCTGTTCGCCGTATCGCTGGGAATGCTGCTAGGGCTGCTCGTGCCTGGCGCCGAGCCGCGGACGATTGGCCCGTTTCCCGTGGCAACTTATCTCAGCGCCTACTTCATCCTGGCGTTGCCGGGCGCCGTCGCACTGACCTCGCTGCAGTTTGCCCTGGCCGCGCTGTCTGGCCGGATCGCCGCCGCGTATTTGGCCAGCTTCGTGTTCTTCGTGGTGGGGTTCATTGGCGCCGGCGCCGTAGCCGTGGTCTTTGCCCTGCCGACTTGCGGCAAGCTGCTGGACCCGATCGGCTACGTCACGGTCTTGGGGCTGTTGTCGCGGGCGTGGACGCCGCTCGAAAAGAACACGCTCGATGTCGGCATGCTGGGCTCGACGCTCGCAAGCCGGCTGTTGTGGAGCATGTTGGCGCTAGGCATTCTGGCGCTCACGCACCGCTTCTTCAGTTTCAAGCACCGCGCCGGAGTTCCCAAATCGCGCCGCCGCGTTCGCTCTGCTCAGCTCGACGACGAAGCGAGCGTTGCCGATGCGATGGCTGCCCGAAAGCCTCTGTCCCCTCGCCCGCACGTCCGGCAGACGTTCAACCTGCGGACCCACCTGCGGCAGGCCGGCGCGATTGCCTGGAGTTCTTTTGCCACGGTCTCGAAGGGGCGCGGCGGCCTCGTCCTCGTAGCGATCGCCTTGTTCGTTGCGCTGTTTGCGTTGCGATTGCTGCATGTCATGAAAGTCCCCTTGGTTCCGACCACGGCACGCGTCGTTTCCTTACTCACCGCGCCGGTGGCCGAGAATCCCACGCCCTGGGCGCTGATTCCGCTGCTAGTCATCTTCTTCGCCGGCGAGCTCGTGTGGCGGGAGCGGGATGCCCCCTTGTACGAAATCGCCGATGCGTCGCCGACGCCCGACTGGGTGTTCTTCTTGGGCAAGTTCTTGGGGCTCGGCCTCGTGATCTTTCTGTGGCTGGTGCTGCTGGCGGCCGGCGGCTTACTCGCCCAGATGCTCATGGGCTTCTTCGACATCGAGCTCGGGCTCTACCTGAAGGTGATCTTTGGACTGCAGCTTATCGACTATCTGTTGTTTGCGCTGTTCGCGCTCTGGATTCACGTGGTCGTGAACCAGAAGCACATCGCCAATCTCGTGGCGCTGCTGGCCTATGGTGTGTTGCTGTTTCCCACCGGCGTCGGCATCTCGAACGATCTGTTGGTCTTTGGAGCGGCGCCGGGCTGGTCATACACCGACCTGCGCGGCTTCGGGGCAACGCTTGCTCCGTGGCTGTGGTTCAAGGCCTACTGGGCCGCGTGGGCGCTGCTGCTCGCGGTGGCGGCGCGGCTGCTCTGGTCTCGCGGTACCGACTCCGAGTGGCTCACACGGATTCGCCAAGCGAGACGCCGCTTTACACCGGGCGCCGCTTGGTCGGCGGCCACGGCGGGAATGCTGGTGATCGGATTGGGCGGCTTCATCTTCTACAACACCAACGTGCTGAACGCGGCGAGCACCGCGAGCGAACGATTGCAGCGAGCCGCGCAGTACGAACAACGCTACAAGCGCTTTGAGAAGGCGCCTCGGCCGCGGCTGGCGGCCGTCGACGTCGAGGTGGAGATCTACCCCGACCGACGCGTCGCCGAGATTAAGGGGAAGTACCGGTTGGTAAACCGGAGCCAGGCCGCAATCGATTCGATTCACCTCACGACCGCGCCGGAAGTTGAAACACGCGACATCGTGTTCGATCGACCGGCCACCCCGGTCGAAGCCGAACAAGCGCTCGGCTATCGCAGCTACTTGCTGGAGCGGCCGCTGCAGCCTGGGGAGTCGCTCGCCATGAGCTTCGCAGTTCGCTCGGAGGCGCGCGGCTTCCGTAGTCACGAGGGTGACGCGCGCGTTGTCGCCCAGGGCACGTTTTTCTCCGACCGCGATTGGCTGCCGGCCATCGGATACCAGCGGAATCGCGAGCTGCGGTCGGCCGGCGAGCGGAGGAGGCTGGGGCTGGGGCCGCGCGCGGCGTTTCGCTCTCTAGAAGATACGGATGCCCATGTCCGCGAACGAGATTGGGTGAGCTTCTCAGCAGTTGTCGGCACCGCGGAGGGACAGACCGCCGTAGCGCCAGGCAGGCTGCAGCGCACGTGGACGAAAGACGGTCGCCGATACTTTCAATACGCGACCGATGGGCCGATCCCCGTGGGCTTCAGTTTCTACTCTGCCGGATATGCGCTTCATGAGGCGACCTGGGCGCCGCCGGCCGGAGCAGGGCAAGAGGTCGCGATCCGCATCTACCATGATCCCCGTCATACTCTCAATCTCGACCGCATGGTCCGTGGCATTCGCGCCGCGCTCGATTATTACACGGTGCAGTTTGGTCCTTACCCATTCGGCCACCTGACGATCGTGGAGCGTGGCAGCCATGGCGACTCGCTCAGCGCTGAGGCCACCCTGATCGACTATGGCGAAGCCTTCAGCCTGCTGAATCCGCACCCTGCGGAACACGCCGATCTGGTGTTCTTCGGCATCGCGCACGAAGTGTCGCACCAGTGGTGGGGACATCAGCTCACGCCTGCCAGCGTCGAGGGCGAGGTGCTCATGGCCGAAGGCCTGGCCAACTACTCGGCCATGCAGGTTTTGGAGCGAACCGATGGTCGCGAGCATCTGGAGCGATATCTGCGCGACGTGCTGTGGAACGCCTATCAGCTCCCGCGCACGCGCGTGGCCGCTCCCTTGCTCCGCGCCGATACGCCGTTCCTGGGCTATCGCAAGGGCGCCCACGCGCTCTATGCGGTCAGCCAGTATATCGGCGAGGAGCGAATGAACGCCGCCCTGCGGCGCTTGTTCGAACAGAACCATACGGAAACGCCCCGACAACCGACGGCGCTCGATCTCTATCGAGAGCTACAAGGCGCGACGCCGGCTGAGCTGCATCCTCTGCTGCGCGATCTGTTCGAAGCCAACACCTTTTGGGAGCTGTCGGCCGAGCGCGCGAGCGCTCGTCGAACCGAAACGGGCGGTTGGCAGGTAACAATCGACATCCGCGCACGCAAAGTAGCGGTCGACGAAGCAGGGCTCGAAAGCGAGCAGCCCCTGGACGATTGGATCGAAGTCGGGGTCTTCGGACCGGCCGCAAACGAAAACGGTTCAGGGCAGCCTCTCTACCTGGAAAAGCACCGCGTCCGGTCTGGGCAGCAGACCATTCAGGTGACTGTTCCTACCGAACCGGCTCGCGCGGAAATCGACCCGCGCCACCTGTTGAACGACTGGGAACTGCACGACAACGGCCGGGCGGTGAACCTCGAAAGGTGAGCGTCGCGAACATCCGTCGCCGGCCTGCCAGATCGTTGCGGCTTTTGTAGCGGCGGCCGATAATCGGCCTGGGCAAGGGCTTCCTGCGGACGACAAGACGAATGATCAGGCGAGCGGCGGCGATTGCAGCAGTCTGGGCCACCGTGGGCAGCAGTCTCGCGGTTGGCGCGGAAATGGCTGCCACGGAAGGGGCCACCTTCTCCGCAGACTGCTTCGCTCTGCCGGAAGGCTTTCGCACCGAATCCTGGCGGAGGAGCCTCGGCGTGCAAGTCAGGGGCGGCTGGGATGATGTGTTCGTTCTTCGCGAACCCTGGAAGCGGGATTTTATCGATCCCTTGGAGACGGGCGTCGACCCCGGACTTCCCATCGACCCAGACTACCGAATGGCGACGAACTTCCGCGAACTGATGGAGCAAGAAGCGAAAACGGGGCGGAGACGCCGGTCGACGACCGGTTCGGCAAGCCCAGCGATCGCACGCGGCTCCGTTGTCGAACCGAGCGTCGTACATCCCACCCCCGAACCTTCCACGCTCGTGCTCGCCACGTTGGCCAGCCTCGGCCTCGTGGCCCTGCGGCGGATTCAGAAACCACGCTAGCGGGGTTGTGCCCTGTCGCTGGGGCTGCCCACAGTAGATAGACCGCTTGTCGCTAGGCGGTATCACACAAAGCCCGTTGGTTCGCTTGCCCGGCCAACGGGCTTTTTTTGTGCGTCCGCGTACTGGTGCGGCTTGTCCCAAGCCGCGCCAAGGCGGCGTTCCGGCCGGCGGCCGTCCGAACCATCCTGCGACCAGGGGGCAGGGCTGGCCCTTCGTGTATTGCGCTCCGAGCACACGGTATCCACGCCGGCATATCGGCAGCCCCTCTCCAGGGCCCTCGGCAACACGATCAGGGACGGGGGCGGAGCGGTGCGAGCAACCATGTTCGCGAGGAGATTCCTCTCATTCGAAAGCAGCAGGCTGCCAAGATTCCCGCGACCATGAGCACACCAGCAGGCGGCTCAGGCACAGGTTGCGACGGTGTGTTTCGCTCTCCGAAGGTGGCCTTCAGGACATCGAAGTCGTCCATATCTACATCCAGGTCGCCATCGAAATTGCCATAGCGACGAAACGGGCGGTTTCCTCCAAATCCTTGCTTGAGAGCGCCGAAATCTGACAACGAGACCAGCCCGTCGAAATCTGCATCAGCGGCGAGCGGTGGAGGAGCGAGCGAGAGCTGCCAGGCGCCGTGTGCAGGGTTGCCGTCTCTTCCTCCCCCCACGAGCTGCGTCCCATCCGCAGACATCCCCAGGATCCACAGGATATAGTCGGCCGGAACTCCAAAGTCGTCATGCAACACCGCGGCAGCGTCGCGAGTTCCTTGCGACTCGGTCCAGAGATAGCTGTTGCTTTGTAGTTGCAAGGATTCTAGAAGCGCGATCTTCCCATCGTCGGAGATGCTGGTGATTTGAAACGATCCCGGAACGTCATCAGGCATTTTCATGGTCGGAATAGACTCGACCCTACCGTCGTCTGCCCAAACAACGCCAACGGCTCCCGATTCGTTCCGACCCACGCCCACAATGTCGCCGCTAGGCAGGATGTGCTGAGCTGAAGTGCCCTGACGACTACCGGGGAGTTCCGGCAGAACTTCGACACCGTGGTCATCAGTCCAGCGGAACGGGAAGATGTTGTCTCGTGTCCGAAACGATCCCACGAGCGTTTGACCGTCGTCCGACACATCACGCGCAATACTGCTGAGCGCGCCGAGGCTATTGTTGTCGAGAATCCGTTGCAGTCCTTCTGCTTTCGTCCACCGGAACGCATCACCGGAAGCCACTTGCGGATTGCGGCCGACAACGCCGACGATCACCGAACCATCCGCGGAAAGCGCGGTAGCCTCACCGCGAGGGCGCCCCAAATCGACCATGCCTTCGGTCTCCGTCCAGCGAAATGTCCTCCAAGTGTCTAGGGCGTCGCTCGACCTGCCAACGACCGTCTTTCCGTCGCGAGAGAGCAAATATCCTGATGCGTTAGTGTCTCCTGGAAGGCCTCCGATTGATCTGACTACTCCGTCACGAGCAACGTATGCGAGAGTGTTAGCAATGCCAATTCGAATGTCACCCGTCGTCGTTCGCCCATCGGCAGACACCGCCAACGCGTTTCGGGGCCGCTCCTCGGTGAGCGGGTCTCCCTCGAACCAACGAAACTCGACGGCGCCTGCGTGACTTCCTAGTGTCATGAAGCTCGCGAAAAAGCCGACGCTGATCAGCCGCCGGAGCCGCACGAGTTGTGCTGTCCGACGAGAACTGCCATCTGCGAACAATGCGATTGGCAGCCAGCCGAAGTAACGATTGCGCATTGCTCGTCCTCTTTTCTATTTTTTGCTTTGGCGGTGATTTGCCACAACGGTAACTGCAAAGCAGAGGAAAAGCGGCAACGCCGCCACGAGGAATTTTCCAGCGGTTGCGGACCCGCTCCGGCGCCACCCACGGAGACCCGGTCGCCCGAGAGAGCCGCTCAGCATCACTCCAACCAACATGGATGGCTTGGCGGGTGGCCTCGATCCTAGGGCCTGGAGGCGGGTCTCCTTCGGCCATGGCTTGTTCTTCCGCCGGTGGTAAGATGCCTGGCCGGAGGGCTGTGGCGAATGAAGCCGCGTCATCGAACAACTTTTTCGGACTTCCTGGCTGGCCTAGCCGGCCTTGCGTTGCTGATCGTTTCGATGCTGCTAATTCGCCAGCGGCTCGCCAGCGGCGTGATGCCCGTCTGGGCCGTGCTCGCGATGCCCACGGCAGTGCTGGCAGGAACCGTCTCGATAGCCTTTGGCTGGAAGGCTGGCCTGAAGTACGGCTTTCTCTGTTACGTGATTCTCTGGACCGTCGCCTTTGGGCTCCTGGTCTTGTTCGACGAACACCCCATGCCGTAGCTGGCCGCGGCCCCACGGGTATTAGTTCGCCGAGAACGGCGTGATTGTCTCGGGATTGAGCCGCGGCAGGGCGTCAGCCAGGTCGCCATCTGCGTCGCCTGCTGCTGCGAAATGAAATGCAGTACCTCCGGAGACGCCGCGCTCGGGTTGCTTGGAGCGCCCAGCACAACCGCTTGCTCCGAGAGCGCGGGCGTTACGGTGAGATTCTCCCCCGTCATTGACTGGGGGCTAATGAGCCGAGGAACGCTGTACTTATCCCCCGGCGAGTCGCCGGAGGGACAAGGAGCGTTGCGGCACACGAGCCCGTTTGAAACCGGTTGAGTTAGGCTTTCTGAGACACCTGTCGAGCTCCGCCGACCAGAGCTAGACCGATCCCGCCGGGCCGAGCAGCAACGAAAAAAGGCCGCTCCGGAGTGGCGATCCAGAGCGGCCCGAGGTGTCACCGAGGCGCGAGTTCGATTTGTTTGGAACAATGCCCCGGGAGGTTCTTAAAACCTATCCAATTCGCTCGTTAGGATCAAGAAAAAACAGCCTGATTGCGTCGAAACCTTTCGCAAATTCCAGTGAAAAAAGTTCGCATGCTATCTTTTTTGATGCGGCCGGCCCCTCCGCGGGCCGCGGCGCGTCGTTCCGTTAAGCTTACGTACGCCGCTTGTGCGGCTCGAGTTCGCCCCGATCGAGATCCCTCGCATGCCTGAAGTCCTGGCGCCCCCCCGCTACAGTGTTCGCCGCCTGCGCCCTGCCGATGCTAGCGGCGTGGTCGACTGCGTTCGCGCCATCTACGGCGCAAGCTACGTGCATCCCGAGCTCTACCAGGCAGACGAGATCGTACGGCTCAACGAGGAGCGGCGATTGGTCTCCGTGGTCGCTCTCGATGGCCTGGGCGACGTGGTCGGACACTACGCGCTCGAGCGTCCCGACTTGGGCCCCCTGGCGGAGACCGGCGAAGCGCTCGTGCTGCCTGAGCACCGGCACCATCAGCTCATGGAGCAAATGCGCGAACTAATCGAGGCCGAGGCGCTGCGGCTCGAACTGGCGGGGCTCTACGGCAACGTCGTCACGAATCACGTCTTCTCGCAGCGCGTGGTCGGCCGCTTCGGCGAGTTTCCCACGGCGCTCAGCCTGGGCTGGTCGCCGGCCTCGTTCCACAACCTGCCGGAAGACCTGCCGCAGCGGATGAGCGAGGTGATCTACTTCAAGTTTCTCCGATCGCCGGGGCCGCTGCCGGTGTATTTGCCTGAGCGGCACGCGGCCTGGTGCCGGCGCATTTGGAGTCAACTCGACCGCGAGATCGACCAGCGCCCGGCGGCCGCAGTTACCGGCGACAGCGACATCGCCTGCCGCGAGCGGCTCGACCTGGGGCGGGCCATCTTGCAGGTACGCCGCATCGGCGCCGAAGCCGCCGAGCGCGTGGCGGCCGAGCAGCGGCGGCTGGATTTACTCGGAGTCGAGGTGATTTACGTCGATCTCCCGCTCGCCGACCCTGGCACGCCTGACCTGTGCGAGGCCTTGGAGCGCGCGGAGTTCTTCTTTAGCGGCCTCGGACCGGCGTTCGCCGCAACAGGCGATGTCTTGCGGCTACAGTGGCTGCGATCGCCGCTCGACCCCGCGCTGGTAAAGCTCGAGAACCCGCTTGCCCGCGAACTCTTGGACTACGTGTGGTCCGAGAAGCAGCGAGTGACGCAGGGCTAGCCGCTCTTGCCCACGGGCGCGCCGGCAATCACCGGTCGTAGTTCTCCGGCCAGGAAGAACGAGCCCGTGCCGCAAATCAGGTCGTCGGGCCCGGCACGTTCTCGAACGCGATTCCAGGCGGTCTCGAGATCGTCGGCGCACTCTACCGTCGTAAAGCCGCACTCGCGAGCAAGCTGAGCGAGCTGCTCAGGTTCGAGTCCGCGGGGGTTCGAAGTAAACTTCGTGGCGATCAGCCGATCGAAGGCCGGGGCCAGGCCCCGCAGGATCGCCGGCACGTCCTTGTCTTTAGACACCGCCAGGATCAGCCAACGCGTGCCCCGCACCGGCGCCGCCGCAAGGCACTCGGCGAGCGCCGCGGCCGAGGCCTCGTTATGAGCAACATCGAGCACTACCCAAGGCCGGCGGCCCACCACTTCGATGCGGGCTGCCGACTTTGCATTCGCCAGCCCGCTGCGCAGCGCCGCATCGTCGAGTTTCAACCCTTGCGCGCGCAACTCGAGAAGCGTGGCCAGCGCGACGGCCGCGTTGCCGGCCTGGTGGCGTCCGGTCAGCGCTAGTTGAACGCGCTCGAAGCGAACTTTTGGCGCCGAGTTGGCAGCAAAGTCGATTGCACCGGGCTGAAACGGCTCGCTTGCCGGGGGCGGCAAGAACTCGTAGCTAAAGTCCCGGCCTAATTCGCTGAGCTGGCTGTTGTTCGCCCGCGCGACGGCGCGAATCACGTCGCGCGGCTCCTCGGCCGTCACGCCGCTCACGACCGGCACGCCCGGCTTGATGATGCCGGCCTTCTCCGCGGCGATCAGCGCCAGCGTGTGGCCGAGTTGCTTCATGTGATCGAAGCTGATGCTCGTGATCACGCTTACTCGCGGCTCGCAAACGTTCGTGCAATCGAGCCGGCCGCCGAGTCCGACCTCGAGGACAGTCCAAGCGGCGCCGGCTTGCTGAAAGTACACGAGCGCGATCGCCGCGGTGAGTTCGAAATAGGTGGGGCCTTGGCCATCGCCGGCTTCGCGATCCATCTGCTCGGCGACGACGGCGATCTCGCCAACCAGCTCGGCAAATCGCGCGGCGGAGATGGAGACGCCGTCGAGCGCGATCCGCTCTTCGATCCGTTCCAGGTGGGGCGAAGTAAACGTGCCGGTGCGGTAGCCGGCGGCCGTGAGCGCGGCCGAAATCATGGCCGCGGTCGAGCCCTTTCCCTTGGTGCCGGCGACGTGCACGATCTGCAGCGCTCGATCCGGGCGGCCCAGCCGCTCGATCAGCGTTCGCATGCGGTCGAGCTTGAAGCCCGCGTCGTCGTAAGGAACGGCGGTCCAGCGCTCGTAGTCGATGCGGCCGACCAGGAAGGCCAACGCCCGCTCGTAGTCCCAGGTCGATGGAAGGGGCATGAATCGCGGACGAAAACGAGAGACGCGGTCGGGTGCGTGGCGGCGCTGGATTCGGCGGCCGAAAGATCCGCCCATGGCCGGCGAGCCGCTGGGTCGAAGCCGGCTCGCCGACCCGCCGGGGACAGCCGAAATATGACACGCACTGCCCGCGCCGTAAACCGCCTAGGCCGCCTGATCGCAAAGCTCTTGGGCGTGCGGGGCGTCGCAACCGAGAGAACTACAGAGCGACCGCAATTCGGCCAGATCACGCTCGATCGCCTCGGCCAAGCGAGCCGCCTGGCGGGGCTCGGCCTCCTCGAGCGAATCGTGGCATGCCCGCACATGGTCGAGCAGTTCCCCCATCCAAAGCAACGTAGCGCGGCGGTCCATCGCAGGCCTCTCGAGCGTTTTGGAGCGACAATGTTCGGCCCATTCCGGCCAAACGTCCGGCCGGTCCTTAGGCACAAGCTGTGCCGCGGACGCCGAGAAATCAGCGGCGGCGGCGTAACTCGATACGCGTCTTTGCGGTTACGGACACAGCTTTCGCATCCGCTCACGAACGGATAGAGGCTGTTGGCCGGTAACTATTACAACTGCGTTCTTGGCCAGACCTCGCTTCCTTCCCATTTCGTCAGCCCGGTAGGAAACAATTCGACTGCTTGAAAAGGCTTGGCGCTCCCTTACAATGCGTGCTTCGTTCCCAACCTTTGGCGCGGGCATGGTTTCCGCGCGGACTTGTCAGGGAAGCCGCATGATTTCTCCGACCGTGGTGGTGGGCTATTTGGCCCTGTTTGCTGGCGTCGGTTTGGTGTTCCTTTTCGCCAACCTGCTGGTGGGCAAGCTCGTCCGTCCCCAGGACCGCACGCCGGAGAAGCTCGAAGTGTATGAATGCGGCGAGCCGACCATCGGCTCGAGCTTCGTGCAGTTCGACATTCGCTTCTATGTGGTCGCGCTGCTGTTCATCATTTTCGATGTCGAAGTGGCCCTGTTCTTCCCCTGGGCCACGATCTACGGCAAGGCCGCGAACCTGATGGACCCCCAGGTCAAGAAGGTCGCGGCACAGCTCGATCGCACCGCGCCGGTCAACCAGCTCACTCCGGTCGCCTTCGACCTGCAGCGCGAGATGGGCATCGCCCAGCCGACGGCCCCCCACGTGGCCCCCGGCCGCGGCGGCGTGGTTTCGCCGGAACAGGTTGCTGGCAACATCGAGGACAGTGCCCGGCGGTTGGTTTGGCTGTCGCTGGCAGACATCCTGGTCTTCTTCGCCGTGCTCATGGTCGGCTTCGCCTACGTGTGGCGCCGCGGCGACCTTGACTGGGTGCGAGCCCTCAGCAAAGAGAAGGCCCAATCTCGACCGGCTGATGAAGCGCCGACCTTCGACGAAGCGGTCCTGGTCTAGCCTTCCTGTTGGCGATGTTGTTGGTCCACGCACCTCGCTCGGTTTCCCACTCCCACCACGACGGCGGATAGCGCATGAGCGGTCAGGCTTTCTTGGATCGCCTTCAAAAGAAGTTCGGGGCGCACATCACCGGCTCGAACTTGCAGGCAATCGATCCCTGGATCGAGGTTTCGCCCGAAGGGCTGGTCGAGGTTTGCACCCATCTCAAGCACGATGCCGATCTGCAGTTCGACCTGCTGAACTGCATCACCGGGGTCGACTACTTCGAGCCTGATCCGGCCAAGGCCGCGAAGGCAGCGTTTCAGCCGCACACCGAGGTGGTCTACCACCTGTTCAGCTTGAAGAACAAGCAGAGCCTGGTGCTCAAGGTCATGCTGCCGCGCTGGAAAGACGACGTGGCGGGCCAACTGCCCGAGGTTCCCTCGGTGGCGCACGTCTGGCGCACGGCCGACTGGCACGAGCGCGAAGTCTACGACCTGTCGGGCGTGATGTTCACCGGCCATCCCGACCTGCGGCGCATCCTCTGCCCCGAAGACTGGGAAGGCTACCCGCTCCGCAAGGACTATGAGATGCCGCTCGAGTACCACGGCATCCGCGGCCGTTAGTCGCTCTGTACGATCCGTTGGCGAACCCCTCTTCGCTCCCACCTGCAAGCACGCACGCTCTATGGCCACCCAACTAGACGACCCGCGGATCATCGAGCTCGACGTTCGCACCGACGAGATGCTGGTCAACATGGGCCCCCAGCATCCCAGCACCCACGGCGTGTTGCGGCTCGTGCTGCGGACCGACGGCGAAATCGTCTCGCAGGTCGAGCCCCACATCGGCTATCTGCATCGCTGTGCGGAAAAGATCGGCGAGAACCTCACCCCGCGGCAGTGGATTCCCTACACCGACCGGATGGACTATCTGGCCGGCATGAACATGAATCTCGGCTGGGCCCTGGCCGTCGAGAAGCTCATGAACTTGGAACTGCCGGAGAAGGCCAAGCACCTGCGCGTGCTGATCGCCGAGCTCGGCCGCATCGCCAGCCACTTGGTCGGCATGGGCGCGTATGGCCTCGACCTCGGCACGTTTAGCCCGTTCCTCTATGCGTTCCGCGAGCGCGAGAAGATCCTCGACCTGTTCGAGGAAGTGTGCGGCGCGCGGCTGACCTACAGCTACCTCACGGTCGGCGGGGCCACGGCCGACTTTCCGCCGGGTTGGCTGCAGAAGTGCAGTAAGTTCCTCGATCAACTGCTGCCGGTGATCGACGAGTATCACGCGCTGCTCACGACCAACGCGATCTTCGTCCGCCGCACGGCGAACATTGGCATTCTGCCGGCGCAAATGGCGATCGACTATGGCTGCACGGGCCCGGTGCTCCGCGGCTCCGGCGTCGACCACGACCTGCGCCGCGACGGTGAAGAGCGGTACACCGAAATGTACGACGGCTACGCCTTCGAAGTCATCGTGCAGAAGAACGGCCACTACCCCAAGGACCACAACTACCCGGCAGTGCCGGAAACCGCCGTGCTCGGCGATTGTTGGCACCGGTTCTACGTGCGGATGCTCGAGGTGATGCAGTCGATCGACCTGGTGCGCCAGGCCATCGACCGCTACAGCACGGCCAAGGGGAGCTACGGCGAGCCGATCAAGCTCACCACGCGGCTGCCCAAGGGCGAGGCCTACCTCGAGACCGAGGCCCCGCGCGGCCAGATGGGCTTCTACCTGGTGAGCGATGGCTCCGCGATTCCGTATCGCGTGCGTGCCCGCAGCAGCAGCTTCTGCAACCTGTCGCCGACGCATGAGCTTTGCCGCGGCTGCCTGATCGCCGACGTGCCGGCAATCGTCGGCTCGCTCGACATCGTAATGGGCGAGATCGACCGGTAGTTGCCGGGGGATTTTTAACCGCCGAGACGCAGAGGCGCGGAGAGGGCAGCAGATCGAGTAGGTTATGCTTCAGCATAACGACCCCGCGCGCCACGGAAGGCTGCCTTCATGCCTCATCGCTTACGACACCTAACGCGGTTCGGCCTGCGTTCGGTGATCGTTGCCCTTTCTCTGAGTTGCGTGCTGCTGGCGTACCACGCGCATGGCCTGCATCGCGACCGCACGGCAGCTTCGGCGATTCTGCGATTGGGCGGAACTTATCGGGTGCGCAATCCTGTGGTCTTGATTTGCGAGGAAGACGGCACGGTCCACGACGATCGCAGCCAGGGGCAAAAGTTGCTCGGGATGCTGCGGCCAGTTTTCTCGATGGAGATTATCGAGATCTACCTGGGTGGTAAGCCCCCTCGCCGGCTGCCCGACCCTCGGGGCATCAGCACTTCTTGGAAGCTAGCCCTGGACCCAACCAACAAGCTTCCAGTCCATTTTCCCGACTTGGAAGCAAAGATCCCCGCGACCGATGCCGATGTCTCCGAACTCCGCGGCCTGCCGATCCTCGAGTTCCTCGATCTGTCTTACACTCAGGTCACCGACGCGGTCGTCGATGATCTTTGCTCCCTGCCGCGGCTCCGGCTCGTCCGGCTCGAAGGAACCCGCATGACATCGCAAGGGCTGGCCGAGTTGCGTCGCCGCCGGCCGGACTGCCTGATCTCGTTGACCGACTGGCCCCCACCTCCGCCGCCGTAGGCACAGTAGGTATGCTTCAGCATAACGACCCCGCGCGCCACGCCGCCGTTTGAACGCCCGCGATCTCCCGCCGCGGCGGAGCCGTTCACCGGCGTTTAAGCAGCGTCTTCCGCTGGTTAGCGAGGTGTTATGCTGAAGCATAACCTACGAGTTTCCCTTCTCTTGGTCGGTCCCCTCGGCTCCCTTGGCGCGGTAAGATAGTTGAGCCGCCTGCGCGGCCGAAACTGCCTCCGAACTCGCGCTCTGCTCCCGCATGCCCCACCTGCTCGATCCCTCCGCTTGGCCGGCCCTCGATAGTTGGCTCGCCGCTCGTGGCTTGCCGAAGTATCGGGCTGCGCAGGTACGAAAAGGGGTCTTCGGCGGGCGGGCCGAGAGTTTCGAGGCGCTGAACGGTCTGCCGAAGGCGCTGCGGGCCGAACTGGCGGCCGAGTTCACGCTTTGGACCACCGCGGTCAAGGAGCACAAGCAGTCGCCCGATGGCACCGAAAAGTTGCTGCTCGCGCTGCACGACGACCAGGTGATCGAGTGCGTGCTGCTCCGCGACGGCCAGCGCCGCACCATCTGCATCAGTTCACAGGTCGGCTGCGCCATGGGCTGCGTCTTCTGTGCGAGCGGCCTCGACGGCGTGATCCGCAACCTCACGGCCGGCGAAATCGTCGAGCAGATGCTGCGGCTCGAGCACCTGCTGCCGGCCGACGAACGCCTGAGCCACATCGTGGTGATGGGCATGGGCGAACCGCTCGCGAATTTGAAGGCGGTGTTGCCGGCCCTTGGTGAAGCGACCGACGCCACGGGGCTCGGCATCAGCGCTCGCCGGATCACGATCTCCACCGTTGGACTTCCGGAATCGATCCGCCGGCTCGCCGCCGAGAACAGCCCGTTCCACCTCGCGGTGTCGCTGCACGCGCCCGACGACGAGTTGCGGACCAAGCTCGTGCCGGTGAACAAGAACGTCGGCATCCGGCCGATCCTCACGGCCGCTGACGAGTACTTCGCCGCCACGGGCCGTCGGCTGACCTTCGAATACGTGCTGCTCGGCGGCCTGAACGACCGCCCCTCGCAGGCAGATGGCCTGGTGCGAATCCTGCGAGGTCGCAACGCCTTGCTCAATGTCATTCCGTATAATCCGGTAGCGGGGCTGCCCTACGTGTCGCCGGCCCCGGCCGCGGTCGAGCGGTTCCTGGGCATCCTCCGCCACGGGGGGCTGAACGTGCAGATCCGCGAACGCAAAGGGGACTCGATCGACGCCGCCTGCGGGCAACTGCGGCGCATCCGCACGCAGGCGGAGCCGCAGGTCGTCGAGTTGGGTGCGTCAGGCGCGTAGCGTGGCCCAAAACCGTGGCCGCCGGGCGGGGTTTACAAAGTGTGACGCGTTTAAGTGGTCCGCACAGCGGACCCTACCTGTAGGGTCCGCTGTGCGGACCAAGACGAGCTGTGCAACCGAAACCAGGCCGCGTTCGAGACTAAGGAAATGAGCGCCGGCGTGGCTGACGATTCCTCTACCGAGCGCTCCCCGCTGCACGATCCCGACGTGCGGCTGATGCTCGAAGTGCAGGCCGGCAGCGCCCCGGCCTTCGAGGAACTCGTCTCGCGCTATCAAGGCCGCTTGCTCACCGTGCTCGAGCATCTCGTCGGCCGCCGCGACCAGGCCGAAGACCTCGTCCAAGAGGTGTTTCTGCGGGTTTATCGTGCCCGCAAGCGTTACCAGCCGGGCGCCCGCTTCTCCACGTGGATCTACACGATCGCCAACAACGTGGCCTCGAACGCGCTCCGCAGCCGGCGGCGCCGGCGCGAAGTCGACGCGACGGTCGGACAGGACGATTCTTCCGGCGTGAAGCCGCTCGCGGAAATGGCGGCCGCGGCCAGCGGCCTGATGCCGACGCGTCAGTTGGACAAGTTGGAAATGCGCGAGATCGTGCGGCTGGCGCTCGACACCCTCAACGAGCGGCAACGCATGGCGGTGCTGCTCAACAAGTTCGAGCATATGAGCTATGCCGACATTGGCGAAACGATGGAGCTGAGCCCGCAAGCCGTGAAATCGCTGCTGTCGCGAGCGCGGGAATCACTGCGGGCGACGCTCGAGCCTTATTTGCAGCAGGGAAAGTATCCCGACCTAGGCTAGAAAAAGGGCGGTCCGCCGGGCGATCGCAGGGGTTCTAAGCATCATGGCACAGCCGCACAAACCAACTGCCGCGGAGTCGCGCGAGACGCTGGTCGCCTATCTCGACGGCGAGCTGTCGGCGGCCGAGCGGCAGCGCGTCGAGCAACGATTGGCCTCCGACCCTGCCTATCGGGCCGAGCTTACTCGCCTGGAACAGGTGTGGGGGCTGCTCGATCAGCTTCCGCAGGCGTCGACCAGCGACACCTTTACCCGCAGCACCGTGGAAATGGTGGCCGTGCGGGCGGCGCAAGATCGCCAAACACAGCCGCGGCCGCGAAATACGAGTTGGATCGTGTGGGGCGGAGGGCTCGTGCTCGCCGCCGCGGCCGGGTTCTTCGCGCTCTGGCTGCGGCCGAACGACAATCAACTACTGCTGAACGACCTGCCGGTCATCCAAGACCTAGACGCCTACGAGCGGGCCGGCAGCTACGAGTTCCTCGAGCTCCTCGTGGAGCGGCACGTCTTCGAGGAGACCGGCGATGGACCGTAACGCCCGCATCAGGCTGCTCGCCTACGCTTGTCTCTTAACTTCGAGTTTCGGTGCGCCAGGCCGGGCAGTCGGCGAGGAAACCGCCGCAAAGGTCGCTGATCCGCGTGCCCGGCGTGAAGCCGTGGAAGCGCTGACGCCCGACGAGCGCGAACGACTGCGGCGCAACTTCGAGCGCTACCAGGCACTCGATCCGACCGAACGCGAACGTCTGCGAACGCTCGCGAGCCGCATCGACGCCAGCCCGCAGCGCGAAGAACTCCGGCACGCCATGCTCCGCTATCAGGACTGGCTCCGACGACGCACCGCGGCCGAGCGGGCAGCGCTTGCGGCGCTGCCGCCCGAGCAGCGCGTACAGCGAATTCGCGAGCAACTTGCCGAGCAACGCCATCAGCCTCCTCAACGCCTGCGGCGCGAAGACGCCGAGCGGCTGCGCAATTGGCTGGGGGCGTATCTCCGCGAGCACGAGGAAGAACTGCAGGCCGCTTCCGGCCCCGCGCCGCGCTGGATCGATCGCAACGACACCCAGGCACGCCGGGCGTGGCTGGCGATGTCGGTGTTCGGCGGCCGCCGCGGCGCTCCGGTGCCGCCGGGCTTGTTGCCGAGCGACGAGGAACTGCAAAAGCTGACGGGCGAGCTGTCGGCCGACGCGCAGCGCGAGCTTCAGGGTCGCACGGATCGCCGCGAGAAGCTGCAACTCGTTGCGCAGTGGATCGGCCTCGACCGTCGTGGCGGCCGGCGCAACCAAGACCGCGACGCTCAGATGGCGGCGATCAGCCAGGCCGAGCTTGCCCGGTTCTTCGAGGAAGACCTCGATCTCGACGATCAGCTTCGCTTGGTGTTCCTGCCGAAGGCCGAAGACTTCGATCGCGAGCTGCGCCGGCTCTATGTCGAGGAGTTCATCGTCGCCCGCGGCGATCAGCCGAACTGGCGCCCCGGGTTGAACGAGCGTCCGCCAGGCAACTTCGTGCGACCTGCCGGCCCCCCGCCAGCGTTGCCTGAGCAGCCGAAGAGCGAGCAGCCGCAGGCCGAGCCTACCAAGATCGAACCCACACCGGCGGAACCTGCCCCGAGTGCACCCGCCGAATCCGAGCCGCCTAAGGTCGAATAAGAGGGCGAACACGCTGGCCGCTCTCTCGCGCTCGGGTTACGATGGCGCTCGCCTCTTCGCTTGAGAGGCCAACGTCAGACTGTCATCCTCTCGACCGGGCCGCGAGATCTTGGGAGACCTTCAATGGAAGAGCCGGCTGACCCCCTGATCGAGCGCGTGCGCACGGGCGATGTCACCGCCCTGACTCAGTTCCTCGAGAGTCGCCGGCCGCAGCTTCTGGCGTACATTGATCGCCGATTGGGTGCGGCGCTGCGTCGCAAGGTCGAGGCCGAAGACATCTTTCAGGAAACCTCGGCCGACGCGGTCCGTTCGCTCGCAGAGATGGACCTGAGCCAGCGCGATCCCTTCGGCTGGCTCTGCCAGGTTTCTGAACGCCGCATCATCGACGCGCACCGCCGCTACGTCGCCAGCCAGAAGCGGGCAGCGGGGCGCGAACTTTCGATCGACGGCGGCGGCGCGGGTGGAGACGACTCGGAGCATGCCGGAATTGCGCAACTGCTTGCCGTGAGTATGACCACGGCCAGCCAGGCCTTTTCGCGGAACGTGCGCGAGCATCGCTTGCTCGAGGCGCTTGCCCAGATGCCGGAAGAACAGCGCGAGGCGCTGCGGCTGCGGTATCTAGAAGGGCTGCCATCGAAAGAAGTGGCCCAGCGTCTCGGCAAGACCGACGGCGCCGTGCGCGTGATGCTTACCCGCGCGATGTCGAAGCTGCAGCAACTCTTGGGGCCCGACGCGGCGCCGGGACCACGCTGAGTAGAAGCTCCATTGGTCCGCACAGCGGACCCTACGTAGGGTCCGCTCTCGCGGACCATTCAGAACCGTTGCGTCCCCTGCGAAGGCCCTTCCGCATCAAAGCGGCGGGCGAGGCGGTCTTCCGCTCGGCGGGCAATCGCATCGGCCGACATCGAGCCGGCTACGGCCTTGGGCGTGGCCAAGAGTTCGTCGACTAGCCCCTGCACGTCGACCAGTCCGGCCGTCAGCCGGGTGTGCCAGAGAGATTGGAAGCAGCCGCCGTGGTCGAAGAGTTCGGCCTCGAAGCAGCCGAGAATGCCGATGGCGATGCGGGCGTTGAGATCGGCGTTGGGGCCGGTTGCTACCTGAAGTCGCCGAATGCCTGCCCGCAGCGAGGCGGCCAGAATTTGCCACGCTTGAATACTGCCGCCGCTGCGCTCGTCGTGGCTGAAGTCGTCGGCAAACAACTGGCAGCGGTGCGGATCGATGGCAAACTCGAGCACGTCGCCTGCCGGGAGCAACCGGGCCACGAGCACGTCGCCCCAACGCTCGGTGCGGCGGCGAAGCTGATCGATGCGCTCGGTCTCGGTCTGATCGCCGGCGGCGCCTTGAGAGATTGCCGAGAGCGCGCGATTGCGGGCTTCGAGATGGCCAATGTAGACGCTGCGAGCTACGGCCTCGGCTTCGCACAGCCCCCGCCGGCGATCGTGCGCGGCGAGCGAAGCGGTCCAAACGCGGGTGAGGGGCTCGCTGATCAGCACCTCTTCGATCGTCTCGGCGCGGCTGAGTTGGCCTGGGGAGCGCCGGCGCCGTTCAGTCATGCCGGGGGGAGCGCCTCCGCGGAGTGCGCGGTGCCAGCGATCCAAGCGACTCTTGGCGGCCGTCCAGTAGGCTTCGAGCGCTTGGGCCGAAAGCCGACGGCTATGCTCGGCGAGGAGCGGACCGTGCTCGGCCACCGTCACCGCGAGATCCAGTAAGTCGCGGGCGTGCATAAGCGGCAGGCGAAGTGGGGAGACGCTGGACGACGGATCGGGGCCAAGCGGCCCGCGAGAAAATCCCTCCCCGCCGCTGCCGGAGAGCCCGAGGGGACCAGGGCTCTCCGGCGAACGGGCTTGGGGGGAATGGCGTGTGTGCGGAACCAGTGTAAGGCAACCCCCGCGCCGCGAACCAGAGTGCGGCCGGCGACGTATGCGCTTGGGGCCTGCAAGTCTGCTGGGATTAGCGGTTTAGAGCCGCGGCCGCAGCGAGTGAGTCGGCGCTGTGGACGCTAAACCACGCTGCTTTTAGGCAACACGGCGCGTCGAGATACGTGGCCCGTCGGCATCGTTGCCCTGCGCGCATTCAGCGAGGAGAGCCGCATGACCGTCAGCGAACCTGGCCCCGGGACGGAGAAAAGGGCCTCTGCCCATTTCGCACACCGGGCGCGCGAGCGCTAGGCCAAGCTCGGCTTCCGCCCCAGCATGCGATCGAGCGAGTCCGAGGTCTGGTAGACGAGCGCCTCGGGATAGTGCTGGTAGGGATGGAAGTATTCGAACGTCAGATAGCCGCGGTACTTCGCTTCGTCGAGGGCCGACATCACGGCCGGCCAGTTCGTGGTCCCGTCGAGCAGCGGGCGGAACGTCTCGAGCGAATAGTCGGTCCCCTTCTTCGTAAACTCCTTGAAGTGGACGTTCTTGATCCGCGGGCCGAGGATCTTGATCCAGTGCTCGGGGAACTGGAACATCATGATGTTCCCCGTGTCGAAATGCACCTTGACGTGGTCGCTCGAGAAGCTGTCGACAAAGTCGGCCATCTCCATCGGCGTCATCAAGTAGCCGTTGAAGAAGATGTTCTCGATGTTGAGCGACACGCCCAGCTTTTCGGCCGTGGGCAGCAGCTTGCCGATTGCCTCACGGGCACGCTGATCGCACACGTCGTTCGGCACCGGTTCATGATCGGTGCGCCAGGGAATGCACACCGCGCCTGGCACAACGAGTAAGTTCTCGACACCGAGCGCCGCGGCGGCCTCGGTCATCTTGCCAGCCAGTTCCATGCCCCGAGCGCGCTTGCTCGGATCGTTGCTCGTGAGCGGGTACGGCCAGAAGAGGAACGAGCACAGCCCGCTGATCTGGATGCCGATGTCGTCGGCCAGCTTGCGAATCGCCGCCAACTCTTTCGGCCCGGCCTTGGGCGAAAGGTCGCTCTCGAGGTCGTAGTTCAGCTCGATCCCGTCGAAGCCGGCGTCCTTGGCCAGCCGCAGACAGCCTTCGAGAGTCATCTGCTGCGGGTAGGGGAAGGCCCACAGGTTGATCGACTTCTTCATTTCGAACGGCTTGTTGGCCACGCGCGCGGCGACCGCCTGCGTGCCGGTCGAGAGTTGGCTGACTCCGGCCGCCAGCGCCGCCGCGCCGGTGGCGGCGAGCGTGGTCTGCAGCGCGGTGCGCCGCGAGATGCGCGGCTGCCCGCTGTCGCCTGAGCCCTGCTCAGCGGCTTCGGGAGCGGGACGACGCGGCCAATGGATCAAATCGTCGGGGAGGAACATGTGGCAGGCTCGAACGCGGAGGCAGAAAGCGTTTCCGCAAGTGTACGCCGTGGCTGGCGCGGCGTCACGCCTTGGGGCGCGGGTCAGCGGCGGGCAGGTTTACGCCTTGGAGCGAAGCAGAGTCTTCGCAAGAAGGGCTGGCTGACTCGTTTCACGTGTTATGCCGCTCCACCGATCCTTCCCCCCGGCGACTCGCCGGGGGCTAATTACGGCTGTCCGCATCTCATTAGCCCCCCGTCAATGACGGGGGGGAATTCCACCGCAACTCCCGCGCTCGCGTACAGAACGCTCGTGGACGCACTCGAGTAGTCGAGCAGCAAATCACACGGTCCGCCGCCACCGGCAGAGGCCGTACCAGCCGGCCGCGGCCGCGAGGATCAGGGCATACCATACGCTCAGCCAACGTTGGAACGCGCCCTCGGCGGCGGCGAAGTTGAAATTGAGCACCAGCATGACCACGAGCGACAATGCCGCGAGCACGAGCGCTAAGACCGGAAGGGCCAGGCCGCCCGGCGCTCGGTAGGGGCGCGGCAGGTCAGGCTCGTTGCGGCGCAGGGCGATCATCGCCAGCATGGCCACAACGTAGAGCGTCACCGCTCCCAGCGCCGATAAGGTGATCAGCCCCGCCGTGTCGAGAAACCAGATCGACAGCAAGCCCACGATCATGTTGGCCACGAGCGCGACAACCGGCGTGCGCGTCTTGCGGTTCACGTGCCCCAGTACGCGCGGCAAAAATCCGACCCGGCCCATCTCGAAGATCGCCCGTCCGGCCACGAGCACGATGCCGTTGAACGAGGCCACGAGCCCCAACAGGCCGATGCCCACGAGCAGGCTATAGAGCGGATGGCTCGGCGCGACGATTTGTCCCAAAGCGAGCGGCAGCGGGGTGTTTTGCTGCCTCGCGCCTTCGGCTACGACGATCGCGCCATCAACGCCGACCGACAGGTCGTCAGGCAGGTAAACGATCCGCTCCCAGCCCCCTACGCCCACGGCCGTCACCAGCACGACCGCGGCCAAGATCACGAGCGTGGCCAGCGCCGAGCCAAAACCCAGGGCTACGTCACGCTGCGGGTTGCGCGCTTCTTCCGCCGCGTTGGCCACCCCTTCGATCGCCAAGTAGAACCAAATGGCAAAGGGCAGCGCGGCGAACATGCCTTGCCAGCCAAAGGGCCAGGCGTTGGCGGTGAAGTTTTTCAGCTCAAAGTGCGGCGCGGCCACGCCGGCGAAGAGCAGCAATTCACCGACGGCGAGGATCGTCACCACGAGTTCGAACAGCGCTGCCTGCCGCACGCCCCAGATGTTCAGCGCCGTAAACGCCACATAGGCGACGGCGGCGAAATGGCGCTCATCGACGCTGCGCGTCATATCGCTCGGCAGCCAGGCCATGAGGTAGTAGCCAATCGCCATGGCGATCGCCGGCGGCGCAAACACGAACTCGATGACCTGGGCGATCCCTCCCAGAAATCCGGCGGCCTGCCCCAGGCCCCGCGTGGCGTAGACGAACACGCCGCCTGCTCGGGGCAGCGCGCAGGCCATTTCGGCATAGCTGAAGACGAAGGCCACGTACATGATCGTGACCAGCACGAACGCAATCAGCAGGCCATAGGTTCCGCCGACCGGTAGGCCCAGGTTCCAGCCGAAGTACTCGCCGGAGATGACATAGCCGACGCCGAGCCCCCACAGCATCACGGGGCCGAGCGACTTGTGCAGCCCAGACGAATCATCGTGAGCCTGGGGAGCAGACGAATCAACGGGCGCGGCGGACGAATCTTCGCTCAAGGGCTGCTTATCCTCACGCGTGCACTGCGATCAGGAACGGCGAATTCGAGACTCGCCCAAGATAAACAAGGCCGCCCCACAGGCACTAGCCAAAATGCTCGCGACTACATTGAATTGGCCTTTGATGAGAGCGACGAGCGGGTGCCTGGGGGCGAGCCCCCAGCGACCCTGCCAGCCATAGCAAGTCACTGCGAAGGGTTGGCCACAGCGAACCGTCTGACTACCATCGCAGCATGAACATTCCCCGCCTGCCCCGCGGCGGCGCTCGTGCGCGTCTCCGTCCCGCCTGCCTCGTGCTGCTTCTTTCCTCGCTGACGACCGTCGCCACGGCCGCCGAGCCAGCTCCGCTCGTTCGGGGCGCTCAGCCCGACTGGCTGCTCGACAACTCGTTTGCCAAGGCCCGCGTTGTGCAGACCGACGACGAGGTCGCGCTCGACAACGGGCTTATCCGCCGCGTGATCCGCCGCCGGCCTGGCGTCACGGTCGCCTTCGACAACCTGATGACCGGCGCGTCGCTGCTGCGGGCGGTCGAGCCCGAGGCGGTGGTGTCGCTCGACGGCGTCGAATTCCGCGTGGGGGGCGCGCTCGGTCAGGAAGACCGCGCGTTCCTCCGGCCGAGCGACATCGCCCAACTCGAGCCCGATCCGCAGGCTTTCCGGCTCGAGGCCATCGAAGTCGACGAGGTCCGCGCGCCGATTCCTTGGAAACGCAAACGTCTTTCCGCCGACCTGCCTTATCCAGCGCCAGGCGTGGCGATCGACTGCATCTACCGTAGCGACGATCCGCGCGCCGCCGGAGTGCTCGTCACCGTGCGGTACGAGCTTTACGACGGCCTACCGGTGCTCGGCAAGTGGATCAGCGTTTCCAACTCGAGCGGCAAGGCGGTGCGGCTAGATCGGTTCGAGAGCGAACGGCTGGCCGTCGTCGAGGCCGAGTCGGCGGTCGACGAGCGCCCCGCGGCCGCCTGGCGGCTGCCTGACCTCGACGTGCTCTCTGACTACATGTTCAACGGCATGGACTGGGCCACGAGCAATCAGGTCGCCAAATGGACCGACGACCCGGCGTTCACAACCCAAGTCCACTACAACCTCAAGACGCCGGCGACGCTGGTGGTTAGTCCGCCGTTGGGGCCAGGGCTGGCGATTCCCTCCGGCGAGGTGTGGCGGAGCTTTCGCAGCTATGTCGTGGCGTACGACTCCACCGAGCGAGAGCGGAAGGGGCTCACGCTGCGCCGTGTCGCCCGAGCGCTCGCGCCCTGGATCACCGAAAACCCGCTGATGATGCACGTTCGCTCGGGCGACTCGGCGGCGTTTCGCGCGGCGGTCGACCAGTGCGCCGCGGTCGGCTTCGAGATGATCATCTACACGTTCGGCAGCGGCCTGAACATGGAGAACATCTCGCCGGAGTACATCGCGCAGATCAAATCCGATGTCGACTACGCGCACGAGCGCGGCATCGAGGTCGGCGGCTACTCGCTCTTCAGCAGCCGGCAGATCGGCCCAGAAACCGATGTCGTCGATCCCAAGACGGGCCAACCCGGCGGGGCGAACTTTGGTCATGCTCCCTGCTTCGGCAGCCAGTGGGGCCTCGACTATGCCAGCAAGCTGCGCACCTTCATCGGGCAGACCGGCTTCGATCTGCTCGAGCACGACGGACCGTATCCCGGCGATGTGTGTGCCTCGACCAGTCACCCGGGGCATCGCGGGCTCGACGACTCGCAGTGGGTGAACTGGAAGATGAGCGCCGATCTGTACGCGTGGTGCCGGGAACGCGGCGTGTATGTCAATCAGCCAGACTACTACTTCCTCGCGGGCGGCAACAAAACGGCCATGGGCTACCGCGAGACCAACTGGTCGCTGCCGCGGGCGCAGCAACTGTTGCACGCCCGGCAGAACATCTTCGACGGCACCTGGACGAAGCCGCAGACGGCCGGCTGGATGTTCGTGCCGCTCACGGAGTATCACGGCGGCGGCCCCGCGGCGACGATCGAGCCGCTGAGCGAGCATCTGCACGAGTACGAGGCCCACTTGGCCAACACCTTGGGGTCCGGCGTGCAGGCTTGTTGGCGTGGCCCAAGACTCTACGACACCGAAGAGACCAAGGCGCTCGTCGCCCGCTGGGTTGCTTGGTACAAACAACACCGCTCGATCCTCGAGTCCGACTTGATTCACGTTCGCCGCGCCGACGGCCGCGACATCGACTATCTGTTGGCGGTGAACCCCACGTTGCCAACACGGGCCTTGGCGATGATCCACAATCCACTCGACACGCCGGTCGAACGGGTCGTTTCGCTGCCGCTCTACTATGCCGGCCTACAGGGAGAGGCGCTCGTCCGCGAGCAAGACGGGCCGCCGCAGCGCTATCCGCTCGACGCACAGAGCCGCGCCGAGGTGAAGGTGAGCATCCCGGCCAACGGGCGGACCTGGCTGGTCGTGGAGGCCGCGGGGAAGAAGTGACGCCTCGTGTCGACAAGGACCAGTGGCTGCTTGCTACTGCCAGGCCTTGGAATCAACCACCTCGCCGCCCTCCTGCGACACCATGGCCGCGAGGATCGAGAACTGCGTGCCTTCCCTGATGAAATGCACGGACCCGTCGCACATGGCGACCAACGCGCCGCCAGGGTGAAACGCGTACAGACCGCCTACGTTGGCCCAGTTTACGTATTGGTCGGGCTGTGGATTGAGCGGCACCGAAGTGGCAAAGTTAGAACTGAACCCAATCTCTCCGCCAAGGTTGGGGCCTGCCGCCCAAGCCGAAGATTCTCCCTTGAGCATCAGGTAAGGGTCGACCCAGTTCCAGGTATAGGGGAACTCGCGGGCGCCGCCGTGGGAGTAGGTCCCTGGACCGCCGGCTTGCTCCAACCACAAGGTTGTGTTGGAAAGGCCGTCTGTCACATGGGCAAACTTTCCGCACCTCACTTCTCTCCAGCCGTCTTCACCCTGTTCGGCCCGCGTAGTGTAGAGCCGCCCCCATACACCAGCTAACGCCCCACCTTCGCGCAGATGCGCCAGAACCGACGGTTCATAGTCCGTTACCGCCGCCCAGAGATTCGGATTGATCGCAGCCGAGTTGTATTCGCCAAACCCACAAAACAGAGCAGAGTTTCGCGAGCCACATTTAGGTAAGGGCAGACGTGCCGCGGACGGGCAAACGTATGCGGACACGATCGTCGAGACTGCAGGCTGATTGTCAGGATGGTCGAAATACAAATCAAAGTGGAATCGATCGAACAGCGCTTGCTGCTCGAGGGCCGGCAGCAGACATGTTCTGCCGGAATACTCAATCGACGAGATGGTTTTCCCGCGCCACGCCCCCATGGGCACGCCTTCCGGCGGCACGGCCTGATAGGCGTCGTGGTACGTGTGAACGGCCAGAGCGATCTGACGGAGGTTGCTTTGACACTTCATACGTCGCGCAGCTTCGCGAGCCGCCTGCACCGCAGGCAACAAGAGTGCGATGAGTATTGCGATGATGAAGATCGCGACCAATACCTCGACCAAAGTAAACCCACGCCGCTGCATCGTCTGGCCTCCCGATTCGCTGAAGGTGCGACCTACGGCTTGATTGTATGTCAAACAATCAAAAAGACGCTACAACACCCCGTTGCGGTTTACCGCACAATTAGGGCGCGAAGGAAGGATTCGCGATTCGTCCTCGCAATCCCCTACGGAATCTTCTTCCCGTGCGGATCGTGCCCTGGCCCCTCGAGCTCCGCTGCTAGTTCCGCTTGGAGCATCGGTCCCAAGAAGTGCTCGATGCGTTCGGCCGGTTCATGCAAGTGGTCGAGCGGAAGATCGAAGTGCTGCCCCAGGTACGACTCCCACAGACGATGTGCCCGCACCACGGAGCGGGCCTGGTCGCGCCCGGCCGGTGTGAGCATCAGGCCGCCCTTGGGATCGCGCGCCACGAGCCCTTTCGAACGCAGCCAACGTCCGGCCAATGCGTCGACAAGCGCGTGGCGGCGGCTCTGGCTGGCGATCTCAGGCGTTTGTCCGGCGGCCGCGGCTTCTTCTGCTCGGTAGAGCTGCGCCACAATGTCTTCTCCCGCGATTCGCACCGCGAGATTCAGTCGCCGTAGCGCACGGGCAACCAGGCCATGCCGGGGAGCAAGCAGCACCGCGAGCACAAACTGCGCTCCGGCCACGACGGCCATCATGCCGGCGGCCGAAGTGTTGATCGCCACGGCGGCCAGGTATCCGCCGACTGCCGACACCACGGCCACGGCGGCTGACCAGGCCAGCAGCGGACCGAGGCGATCGGTGAGCAAGTGCGCCGTAGCGCCCGGCACGATCAGCATCGCCACGACCAGGATCGAGCCCACCGCCTCGAACGAAGCGACCACGACCAGCGCCACCAGGCACATGAGCAGGTAGTGAATCAGCTTGGAGGAGAAGCCCATCGCCGTGGCGAGCCCCGGATCGAACGAGGCGATCTTCAATTCCTTCCAGAGCGCGGCAACGAAGCCCACGGTCAACAGGAGCACCGGCACGAGCGTTAGCAAGGCCCGCGGCACATCGACGCCTGCCAGCCGCACGGTGTCGAGCGGAGCGAACTCGAGCAGCCCATAGAGCACACAACCGGGGTCCAGGTCGACATGCGAAGCGAACTGCGTGATGAGCACCACGCCGAGCGCGAACAGCGAGGTGAACACCACGCCCATGCTGGCGTCTTCCGACACACGGCCCAACTCATGCAAGCTTTGTGTAAGCAGCGAGGTGAGAACGCCGAACACCAGCGCCCCCACGAGCGCAGGCCAACCTCCGAGCACGCCGGACAGCAAGAAGCCGGCCACGATGCCGGGGAGCACCGCGTGGCTGATGGCGTCTCCCAACAGACTCATGCGCCGCAGCACGAGGAAGCAGCCCACAAGGGCCGACGACAAATTGGCGGCCACGCCAATGGCCATCGTCCAAAGCGCCAACTCACTGCTGGGAAAACCGGACAGAAAGGCTGGCATGTGATCTCGAGGAGGAAGAGATTCGCAACGGCCGCGGCCGCCGAAGAGAGCCTATAGTAGCTCCCCACCGAACGGCGGGGCTAGAGCATGGACCGAAGAGGGGAGTTGCGGAGCCGAGGATGGGTTTGGGCCCCCCTCCCCGCCAATGTAAGCGAGATTCCCTTTGCGATAAACTCGGTAACGCAGCTTAGGTCTGCGCCATTCAGTGCCGCTGCCGCTTAGGTAGCGATTGACTATTGCTCGGAATGAAGGAACACGCCGTTGGTGCGCGAGTTGCTAATGGCTAGCACCATGGACCTTACTTTCCTACTTACCGATTTGGGGCGTGGGCTGTTGCTCATTGCAGGCGCGGTGATCGTCGTGCTGTCGTCGCTGCTGTTCCTGATGCGCCATCATCATCGCGACGAAGAAACCGGTCTGCGCCCGCCGCGTAACATGCATTCGTACGATCGCCACCGCTACTGAGTTGCGGCGCGCGATTGAACGCCGTTGTCGCGCATCGAACCATCCTGGCCAGAACGCGCAGCTCACTTCTGCCCGACGGCCCACAGCGCGTCGAAGGTGCGGAAGTAGAGCCGACCGCCGGCGACGACCGGCGAGGCCGAAATCGACTCTTCCAGATCGTTCTGAGCGAGAATCTCAAAGGTGCGGCCGGGCTTCACCACGGTGATCACGCCGTTGCGGGCGGTGAGGTAGATCTTGCCGTCGGCGAACACCGGCGAGGCGCGATGCCGGTCTGACTCTGCCCGCTCGGAATACTGCTCGACGCCTGTCTCGGCGTCGAGGCAAATGAGCGTGCCATTCTCGCGGCACAGATAGCAGAGCCCATCGACCACCAGCGGCGAAGGCACGTCGGGCGTGTTGTGCTCGCGGACCCAAGCGAAGTATTCCGGCTTTTCGGTGATGTCTCCCTTGGCCGTGGGTCGCACGCCGACGACGGGTCCGTTCTTGGCCGAGGGAATTACGATCAGCCCCGGCACGGCGACCGGAGAGGCCACCAACCGCAGCGTTTGGTTGTAGTTCCCCTTGGGATTCAGGCCGCCGCAGCGCCACAGTTCGTGGCCATCTTCCAGGCTGTGCCCCACGGCATAGTCGGCGCCATGGGTAACGAGGAACTCGCGCTCGCCGTCGCGATAGATCACCGGAGACGCGTAGCTATGCAGGCATTCTTCCGTAGCGTCGCTCTCGCGAGTGACTTTCCAGATCTCGTCGCCCGTCTTCTTGTCGAGCGCGAGCACCAGGGCAGCGCCCGTGTGCATCACCTGCAGATACAGACGGTCGCCGTCGAGCACCGGGGTGCTGGCCATGCCGAACTGGATGTCGAACTCGCCGTAGCGATCTTGCAGATTGAACTGCCAGATCTGATTGCCGTCGAAGTCGTAGCAGCCGAGCACGCCATTGCCCATATACGACCAAACATGCTTGCCGTCGGTCGAGGGCGAGGGCGAAGCGAGGTTGCCTTCGTCGCCACGAACGTCGCGATTGCCGGTTCCCTGCTTGCGGCTCCAGAGCAGCTTGCCGTCCGCGCTGACGCACAGCAGCACCAGATCCTCGCCTTCGGCGGCGGTCAGAAAGATGCGGTCGCCCCAGGCGACGGGCGTCGCACCGGCCGGCCCGGGAAGCGGCAGCCGCCAAAGCAGATTCTCGTCTTTGTTGAACTTGGTCGGCAGGTTCGCCTCGTGGCTGATGCCGTCGAGCTTGGCGCCGCGCCATTCGGGCCAGTTTTCGGCCTCGACCTGGCTTCCGCAGAACGAGGCAGCTAGCACGATCACGCCGACGAGGGAGCGCGAGCCAATTACAAACTGCGAACGACGAGGCATGAAGGGCAACTCCGAGGCGGGCAAAGCGCAGGCGGGAACCGACCTCTTGAGTTTCCACGAGAGGGGGCCAGGCGGTCAAGGCGATGGGCAAACGATTCTTCCCCGGTTGAACGCGGGAGGCCGATTTGACGCCGAGTCCGCGGCCCCGAATACTGACGGCTCTTCCCACCAGCGCGGGGCATCCCTGCTTGCAATCCGAATCGCCAGCTTCCGAGTCGTTTGGCGCCGTGCGCCCCATGCTGCGGCTCGCCCTGCCGGTGTTGGCCGAGCAGTTGCTCTACATGCTCGTCGGCGTGACCGACACCTTTCTCGCCGGCCAGTATCTGGAAACGCCTCATCTGGCGGCCATGAACCTGATGAACTACCTGCTCTGGCTGCTAACAAGCTTGTCAGGCTTTGTCGGCATCGGAGCGACCGCCATGATCGCCCGCTTCGTGGGCGCGCAGGACGGACAGGCCGCGCGGCGCGCGATGCACCAGGCGATGCTGCTGGCGGCCGTGCTGGGGCTGTTGCTCACGTCGGCGCTGGCCTTGGGCGGGCCCATGCTCGTGCGCGTGATGCAGCTCGAGCCGCCGGCAGACGAGTTGGCTCTCCGCTACATGCGGTTTCTCGTGCCGGTTGTGCCGCTGATGATGTTCGACACGATCGGCATCGCTTGCTTGCGTGGCGCAGGCGACATGATGGTGGGCCTGGCGTCGATGACGCTCGTGAACCTGGTGAACACGTCGCTGAGTTTCGGGCTGATGCTCGGGCTCGGGCCGCTGCCCAAGCTCGGCTGGGACGGCATTGCCATCGGCACCGCTACCGGGCACCTGGTCGGCGGACTGTTCATCCTCTCGATGCTGCTCCGCGGGCGACGCGGGCTCAAACTCTCGTGGCCGCTCCTGCGCTTCGATCGGGATTTGTCGCGGCGGCTGCTGCGGATCGGCATGCCGGGGGGCTGCGACGCGCTGTTCGTGGTCAGTTGTCATCTCACCTATGTGAGCATGATCAACAGTTTGGGCGAACTGGCCGCCGCGGCGCACGGCGTGGCGGTGCGCGTCGAATCGCTCTCGTACCTGCCAGGCACGGCTTTCCAACTGGCCGCGACGACGCTGGTGGGTCAATACTTGGGCGCTCGCCGGCCGCGGCAGGCGCGTCATTCGGCGCTCGTGTGCTGCTTATGGGGCGGAGGGCTGATGAGTCTAACTGCGCTCGGCTTCGGGCTCGGCGCGCCGCAGTTCGCCGCGGCGTTTATTCGCGGCGAGGAAGCGGCGCTGATTGCGCTGACTGCGCGGCTGCTGAGGATCGTTGCCTTGGCCACGCCGGCGCTCGCTCTAACGATGATCCTGCATGGCGCTCTGCGCGGCGCAGGCGACACGCGCTGGCCACTCGTGATCAACTTGGGCGGGCTGGCGCTGGTGCGGTTGCCGGCCGCCTGGCTGCTCTCGCATACGCTGGGCTACGGAGTCGAAGGCGCCTACTGGGCGATGGTGGTCGACCTGGCCGTCCGCGCCACCGCCGCCAGCTACCGCTTCCGCCATGGCGGCTGGCAAGAGATCGAGGTCTAGATGCTCAGCCGCGGCGGTCGGCGCGCCGGCTGCGAAACTGTCGCGAGGCGGAAAGTGCCAGCAGGCCAATCGCGAGCAAGGCGATCGACGCCGGCTCCGGCACTGCGGCCGGCGCGCTCTTGCCGAAGGTCAGCTTGAGCAGGCCGAAGTCCGAGAGGTTGACCTGTCCGTCACCGTTGATGTCGCCTGCGATCTCCGCGCCGGCGGCGCCAAAGTTCTCTTTGAGGAGCCCGAAGTCGCTGAGGTCGACTTTGCCGTCCTGATTCACATCTCCCGCGACAATGCCTTCAGCGGCCAGGAGCGTCACTTCGCCGGTGGTATAGAGTCTGCTCAGGTCCCAATCGAAGGGGCTGGCGACGGAGAATTCCCCGCTTGGAGCAACGCCGGTCCAATCGAACAAGCGCAGCGTGTGCCCGACCTGTGCCGCGGCGTCTCCGCTCTGGGCAAAGCCCAATTCGAGCGTGCCCCCTAGATCCGCCGTTGAGCCCGATGCGAAGGAGATCGTCGATCCCCATTCGTCGGCATCGAAGAGCATGGCGAGGACGCTGCCTGCGCTCATCGTAAGCTCATCTTCGACCTTCAGCGGAATGGGCGAACGCAAAGGAATCCAGGATTGTGGCGGCGGGCTGGAAACTCCATCGTCGTCATGAATCACCATGCGGTCGCCAGCTTCGAGCGCGAGGATGCGAATCGCGCCGTCCGACATGATCGTGTTGCGAAGCCGGCCTTCGGGTGCATCGATGCTCCCCCGCAAATCGGCAAAACTGAGGTCTGCGCCAGAAAAAGTCGAATACCCGAGGTAAGCGTCTCGCAAGACCGCGCCACGCAAGTTGGCATTGAGAAGCAGGGTGTCGCCCAGTCCGGCGAAGCTGAGATCCTGCCCCTCGAAATTCCAGCCGGTCAGGTCATTGCGGACCAGACTGATGCCGCGCAGGTCTTTGTCTTGATAACTCTTCGTGGCATAGAGAGCTGCTTGGGTGAAGCCGTTGCTCGTGCCATACTCGAAATCGGCGTACTGAATCAGCGCGCCCGAAAAATTCGTGCCGGCCAGCTTGGCTCCCTGCAAATGTGCGTGCGTGAGATCCTGGTCGGCGAAGTCCCAGCCCGAAAGGTCACCGCCCAGAGTTACTTCGCGCAGGTCCTTCGCCTGATAGCTGGCCGTGGCGACCAATTGTGACTGCGTGAATCCGGTGGCCGGGGAGCTTACGAGAACGGCGCCGTTGATTACTGCGCTGCTGAAATCGGCGCCCGTCAGGTTCGCCTGATGCAGAAAAGCTGCGGTAAAGTTCACGCCGCTCAGATTGGCGTTGGCGAGCGATCCCGAGATACTTGCGCCTCGCAGATCAGCGTTTTGCAGATTAGCGTTTTCCAAGCTGCCGTTCACGTTCGCTCCGCGGAGATTTGCGTTGACGAACTGAGCACGGTCCAACTGTCCATGGAGATTTGCGTCGGTCAGAACCGCGGACGAAAAATCGGCTTCCACCAGCTTCTCGCCGAGCGCCGCCTTATCGAGATTCTGCCCCGAAAAGTCCCAGCCGTTCAAATCTCCGGTCAGAATGATGCCCGCTAGATCTCGCTCTGCATAACTCTTCGTGGAATAGAGTTGGGCTTTGGTGAACCCTTGTGCGGCGGCCTCCTCCAGCCGCGCGCCGGCCAGAATTGCATCGGTGACGATCGCGCCGGTCCATTGGGCGTAAGATAAGTTTGCGTTTCGCAAGTTTTGCCCCGAAAAATCAGCGCCCGTAAGGTCGTTCCCTGCCAGGCTGATGGCGCCCAGCTGCTTTTCTTGATAGCTGCTCGTCGAGTAGAGCTCGGTCAGCGAGAATCCTTTGAGCATCGCCGAAGTGAAGTCAGCGCCCTCGATTTTGGCCCCGACGAATTCCGTTCCCTCAAGGTTGGCTTGGTAGAAAAAAGCTCCGCTCATATCTTGGCCCGCGAAGTTCCAACCGGATAAATCGTTGTTGTACATCTGCAGGCCACGCAAATCCTTGTCGGCATAGCTCTTGGTCGAATAGAGCTTCTCCTTCGTCAGTCCTCGCGATGTCGAGTCGCCGAAGCTTGCGCCGGCGACGACCGCGCCCGCGAGATCGATGCCGGTCAGATTGGCGCCCCAGAGACTCGCATTCGACAGATTTGCCCCCGTCAAGTTCGCATCGCGCAGATCCGAGCCCAAGGTGGCGTCGGTAAGATTCGCGCGGGACAGATCAACGGCGACCATCGTGGCGCCGGTCATGTCCGCGTTTGACAGATTTGCTCCGCTGAAGTTCGTCTTCGACAAGGTCGCTTGGTCGAGCTTCACGCCAGTCAGATTCTGCCCAGAAAGATCCCATGCCGTGAAATCAGAATTGTAGGGGTAGCCAAACGGGCCAGGCAGCGAGCCGAAGTCGATTCCCGCGAGATCCTTCGCCTTGTAGTTTGCGGTCGAGTACAACTGTTCTTTCGTAAGACCGAATGAGGTAGAGCCCGCCCAGCGAACGTTTGTTACGTTGGCATCGGTAAGATCCGCCGAACTCAGGTTGGTCCCTGAGAGAGTTGCGCCGCTAAGATTCGCGCCGGTGAGGTTCGCAGAGCCTAAGTATGCAGACGCGAAACTTGCTGAGATGAGCTTGGCATGCGAGAAGTCGGCTTGGTTTAGTTCGCTCGACGCCAAGGAAGCCCCCTCCAAGTTCGCACCTGCGAAGTCAGCGCCCTTGAGCTTCGCGCTGGTCAGCGAGGCCCCCGCAAGATCTTGATCGGCAAAAGCCCCACCCGGCATTTCGATGCCTTGCAAGCCAATGCGTGCGAGGTTCTTCTCCTGGTAGCTCTGGGTCGAATAGAGTTGCTGCGCGGTAAACGCGGTGGCCTGGCCGAAGTCGGCGCCGGTAATCTTGGCGCCGTCGAATTTCGTTCCGCCGAGGGCCGACGAGAAAAAGAACGCTCCACGTAGATCGGCGCCGCTCAGATCCGCGCCGCTCAAGGTGGAGTACGAGAGGTACGCCTGCCCTAGGTCTGAGCCGCTGAAATTTGCTCCTGTCAGGTTCGACTGCATGAGCGAGGCGGTAGTGAGATTCTGTCCGGAGAAATCCCAGCCCGACAGGTCGTTGCTCGACAATAGGACTCGACCGAAGTTGCGATCCTGATACGTTTTGGTCGAGTACAACTGCTCTTTCGTAAAGCCGTGCGCTGTCACATCGCGAAGGTCTGCGTCGACGAGCGTGGCTCCGGAAAAGTCGGCCCCATCCAACGCAGCGTTTCCGAAAGATGCGCCGCTCAGATCGGCCCCTACGAACTTGGCGCCTGAGAGTGCCGAACTGCTGAATGCGGAGCGAGCGAGGTCTTGGCCGCTGAAGTCCCACTCGCGCAGGTCGTTGTCCGGCAAGGAAACGTTCTGAAGAGATCGCTCTTGGTAGCTTCGTGTCGAATAGAGCTGCTCTTTGGTGAAGCCCGCCGAGGTGACATCGACAAGCGAAGCTCCCGACAGCAGAACTCCCGACAAATCCGCTCCTTTAAAATCGGCGCCGAACAGCAGAGCGTCAGTAAAATCGGCGCCCTGCAGCGATACGCCTGTGAATCGCGAGTATTCGAGATAGCCGCCGGTGAAATCAGCTTTCGCCAGATCCTTCGCCTGGCTGAAGTCGGCATACCGCAGGTTAAAGTCGGTCGTCCGCCAGTTGCTCAGCCGGACGCCCGGCGCCAGCACCACGGCTTCCGTGCCTGGAAGCACCTGGCCGTCGTTCCAGCGGACTACCTGCGCGCCACCCGAGCGCACGCCCGCAGCTATCGCGAGAGCAACTCCGAATAGGACGAAAAGCCTGTACATCGGTCATACCTTGGGCTGCGTATCTCTGCACGACGGCGCACTCCGCAGGCCGGCCGACGCCGAGCCGGTACGCGTGACCGCGCGCACGGAAGCCGCGACTTGATTGTAGCGTGAAGCCGCGGCGGCCTGTGACTTTTGACCGCGATTGAGATTCCCGTCGCGGCAGAAATGTCGCCGTGAATTGAGAGTGTTTCGAACGCAGGCATCGTCGAGCTGCGGCCTCACCACCGCAGGCGCGCCTGGCTCGCCGACCAACCGCCGGGCGAGAGTGCGCTGTGCATGCCGATTAGCAGTGTCACCAAGAGGGCCAAGCCAAGGCCGAACGAAGCGGCAACCTGCGTGGTCGAGCTACTTAAGCTGACTGCGGCGTCTTCCGCGGCGGTCAGTGACGTTTCCACTACGGAGGAGTCTGCCGTCATGCTCGAATTGACCAAGAGCTGCGCGCCTCCGATCAAAGCAATCGCCAGCAACAGAGAGGCAGCCAACAACGTGGCCGCCTGTTGAGCCCAGCGCATGCGCCGCAGCCGCGCCGCGGCCAACAGTTCGGCCTGACGCGCGCGTGCAAGAAGGTGCTCGGCCAGCAGCGGATTGATGGCCGGCAACGGCCGCGCTTGCATGCTCGTCGCCAACAGCGAATCGAAGGAGTCGTCAGGCATGAAACGGCTCATGGGGTGATCCCTTCTCGCAGCAGCACGGGCTTCAACTTCTCGCGGGCACGAAACAACAGCGTTTTCACCGTGCCGGCGGGGCACTCGAGCGCCATGGCAATCTCTTCCACCGGCATCTGCTGACGATAGTATAAATCCACGGCGGCAGCCTGGCGCGGCTCCAGTTGAGCAACGGCTGACCACAAGCGTTCCTGCTGCTCGCGGGCTACGAGCACTCCGCTGGGATCGGGCTCACTCGCGGCCGGCTCCGCCGCTAGTTCAACCGTCGGTTGAGCCCGCCTTGCTTGGCGCTGTCGGCAGATTGTTCTCCAGGCGATGCGATGAATCCAGGTGCCGAGTTGTGCCCGGCCGTCGAAACTCGGCAGGCTTTGATGGACCTGCCAAAAGACCTCGGCGGCCGCGGCATCGATATCGGCGCCACGCAGACCAAGCGATTGGCAGAGCCCCAGAATCTGCGGCTGCCACTGACCGACCAGCGCCGCAAAGGCCGCAGGCTCGCGGCGCTGTAAACGCCGTAGCTCAGCTTCAGGGCTCGCAGGCTCAGGGGCGGACATCAGTTTCCGTGGCTTCTCGTAGGGCGCCGTCTAGCGAAGCGCGGACGCACCAATCTTTCAGCCGAAAGTCTGCCGCGATCGCACGGTATTCGTTGGTGCGTCTGCACTTCGCTGGACAGCACCCTACAGGACGGGCCGCGACTCTGCACATGCCGTTAGTGGCCGGTCCCGGCTCCTCGGTTTCACGGTCATGAAAAAATTCCGCCCGTTGAAACCAACCGCTCGGGGCCCGCCACTAACCCGGTGTCTCAACGACATGGGCAACGCGAGGAGGAGTTTCGATGGGTCATGCATTTTGGTCAGGTTTTGGCGTCGTGTTCGCCTTGCTGGCGGTCGGTGGCTATGTGCTGCTGCGCTGGCAGTCGGACCGGCATCGCTTCGAACTCGTGAAGACGGCGCTCGAGCGGGGCATTCCGCTGCCCACCGGCGGGCCGCCCTTCTGGCTCGATTCGCTGCGGGCAGGCGTGCTCACGCTCACGTTGGGCCTTGGCCTGCTGCTCGCCGGCGGCCTGGCGATCGGGCTCACGCCGGCTGTGGATCTGCCCGACGCTGACACGCTGGGAGCAATTTTTGATCCGCCGGACGAACCGCCTCCCCCGCCGCCGCGCGACGAAAAAGGCAAGGGGCCGCCACGCCGCCCTCCGCCGCCGCCAAACCCCGCACACGAAGTTTGGCGCCGCGCCCAGAATCAGCAGGCTCTGGGACTCGCCAGCTTGGCAGCGGGCTTGGTGCTCTCGCTGCTGGGGGCCGTACGCATCGGCTTCGCTCAATACGAACGCAAAATTTCAGGCAACGACCCGCGTGACCAGGCGCCTCGAGCGGATCTCGAGCTTCCGACCCACGCCACCCCAAGTGAAGGAGATCTGGAATGAACTACGCAGCTTACCTCTGCACGTTCGGCGCGGTGCTGCTGTCAGCCGCTCTGTGGCAAGAAGCGGACGAAGGCCAGGCCCAGCCGCCGCACGGACCGCCGCCGCCGGAAGATGTCGGACCGCGAGAAACGGTCGAGGGCGCCCTTCGGGGCTACAACTTCAATCCCGGCGGTATGCACGACAGTTTGATGCTCACGACCGACAAGGGCGTGGTGCAGCTCAACTTTCCAGCCGAGCTGGCAGGGCAAGTGGAAGAGCTGGCCAGCGCCGGCTCCACACTTACCGCCGAAGTGCGCCCTGAGCGCAGCGAGGGCGACCATCGCGTCTATCGCCTCGAGAAGCTCTCAGTCGGCGACAAGGAACTCGCTATCGGTGGCGACGATGTCCCTGAGTCGGAGCTGAAGGGCGTCATCAAGTCGCTCAACTACGGCCGACACGGCGAGACCAACGGCTTCGTGCTGGAGAACGGCGACTTCGTGCAGCTTGGCCCCAGAGAGGCCGAACGCGTGCGGCTCGAGGTTGGCCAGGAACTCACGGCCACCGGCCGCCTGCGAAAGCTGCCCAGCGGCATGCAACTGCTCCGGGCCGACTCCATCAACGGAGTCGAGGTGCGGCCCGCGCCTCCGGCCGATGGCCCGCACGGGGGTCCGAAGGATCGTGGACCGAAGGGCGGCCCCAAGGGTGGCCCGAAGGGTCGGGGACCTGGCGGCGGGCCGAAGGGACGGTAGTCGATGTAAGCATCCGCAGCGACCGCTTGCACGCCATCGCCTTTGACGCGAAGGCAAACATAATCACAAGGGCCTCCGGCGCGAGATGCAGCGTCGGAGGCCCTGATTATTGGTCCGCACAGCGGACCCTACGTA
>JAESFN010000398.1_pt1 | contig 43774 bp, 38 predicted proteins | sample 9269411 | NCBI WGS metagenome assembly JAESFN01 (sample SAMN14505399, study PRJNA617100) | algae metagenome | isolation source: Iphinoe sp. HA4291-MV1 and co-occurring heterotrophs from trail next to... | place: USA: Maunawili Falls, Hawaii | collected 2009-07-25
GTAAGGGCTCGATAACTTCCCATTCCTTGTCAGTCACGTCGCTTGAATAGCCCATTTTCAGCCCCTAATCTTACTTTGCATCAATTTTACTTGATCGCTGAAAAGATCTTAAATGGGTTCTATAAATAGGCTTTTCTCCTCGTGGGAGATGCACAAAGCCATTTGCACCCCTTACTTTTGTGCATCCCTGGCAAACTTTAAGTCAAAATTTCCTTTAGTAATAATATGTTTATCGCTGTACTAAAACAAGTTTTACCACATAGTACGGCAAAATCTCTCTTCAATAAAAAATCATGATAAATAAATCATTCCATACACGTAGAAACTTAGTACCCTAAAGAAAATACCGGACGAGCACGAGGATCAGGATGTCATCTTTTGATTGCTCTCGGCTATGACGTCAAATTGACCCATGCACCCGTTTTCTGCGATCGCATCCTGATGAGGATGAAACATATACTTACCCGGGTAGCGAAAGGCAAATTCCAAGATGTGCCGTTCGGCTGTCCCCATTGTGATCACATCACTTTCAAAAGACGGTTTGGTCGTCATTCCTGTAGGATAGACTTTAAAAAAGTTGGCGTGTAGGTGAAACGTCACTGCTGGATCGTACTCAATAATGTTAAGGACGTACAGTCGAATCAACTGATTTTGGTAAATGCGTATAGGATTGTCCATGTAGTAGTGGGGCAGACCGTTGAAGGCATAATGTTCATTACGGTTATCATCATTCACGTCATACCCAGCCATAATGAGTACAATTTCATCAGCTGGGGGACGTGGAGTGGGAGGATCAATGATAAACATTCCATATAACCCCTTAGCAACATGACGGGTCACTGGTTCAATGTGACAGTGATACAGGTGAACACCATAGGGTTCCGCATCGAATTCATAGATAGTTGCTGCACCATGGCGAACTGGACGAACGCCATCCATATCTGAAGGGTGAACGCCATGAAAATGTAGAGAGTGGGAATGTCCCGCTTGGTTGAAGAACAAAACCCGCACGCGATCGCCTTGTTTTACCCTGAGTGTTGGTCCCGGTATGCGACCATTTAAATCCCAAATGTTGAAAGAAACAGCACTATTGAGCCGAATAGCGGAAGTACCAGCAGTCAATCGAAATTCTCGAATAACACGTCCATTTTCTCGCTTCAGTGTACCATACTCAAACTCTCGTACCATCCTGGAGGGTGTTGCTAAATCAGAAGTTGTCTGTATCTCTACGGGTGGTACTTTTACCCGTGACTGGCTTTGGGAATTAAGCATTTGCCATAGTGCCACACCAGCCACACCACTACTTGCTAAGCCTAACTTCAACAGATTACGGCGGCTCCATAGTTTTTCTTGCTCTAAAACAGAATGATTAGGCATGATTTTATAAATGACTAGCGGCAATATGGAATTGCCAAAGATTTTCAATTATTCCATCAGAGAATAGTAAAACAATCAATAATTATTGTCAATGTTTTTTTATATGACAATTAATGTGATAAGAATTATCAATAAATAAAAGTAACTTGATTTCTCAAAGAAACTGGGTTGGGGAAAACCTGCGGAATCCGCGAACCGTCGCAATTTCGGTAACGAGGGTCTTACACGTAAAAATTTTCCGATCCATAACGACTGAATCATTGGTTACTATTGTTTGGGTTTTATTGATGGTAAGGTTTTAATGTCTGTTTTGGGTAAATATACCGTTATTATTTCTGTTAGTTTGAGTATGGCTTTGTTAGTGACTGCGTGCAATGACAGCAAAGCCTCTCAATGTCAGCGACTGATTGACGTCATTAACAAAGGATCTGACTTGATTGATAAGAATAAAGGTCAGCAGGTGACAACCAGCTTGCAACTGTCTAAGGATTTGGAAGCTGTGACTAAAGACATTCAGGGGATGAAGTTAAAAGACCCCAAACTGCAAGAATTTCAGAGCCGTTTTGCAAAGGTATTTGAGATTTTTAGTCAATCGATCGCTAAAGCAAGTAACGCTCTTAACTCAGCTAAGACTGCCAAAGCCTCATCAGAGGGTAGGGTAAAAATTCAAAAGGCAAGAGGAGACATCGATACGGCTCTGACAGCAGCAGCAAATGCTGCCAAGCAGTCTGACGCCTTAGTATCTCAGGTTAACAAGTACTGTAGCCAATCACAATGACATCAACGAAATTGTAGTAGCGCATAAGCGCTACTGCGATCGCCAAATTATTTGTGCAGGAGTACAATTTTTATGGCTGAGCCTGCTTGATGACCATTTAGCCAGTAGTCATTTTTACCACCAAATGCAGTTTTGACAGTCAATCAGCTAGCTTATAACTATACGGAGAAACCAGAATCATTGACATGTCTTCAAGGAAGCAGCTATGAAAGCGGAAATCACTCAATTGATAGTCAAAGTCGTGCAAGTCCTACAAATGAATGTGGGTTGGATGACTTGGAACTTATTTCTAGCTTTTATCCCTTTGGCTTTGAGTGTTTGGTTGTTTCGCACGAGGTGCGGACGGTCTTGGGTTTGGTGGTTAGGATTTGTCGTTTTCTATGCTTTTTTGCCAAATGCGCCTTACCTACTAACTGATATCATTCATTTGATAGATGATATTCGTACAATTCAGTCTGTATGGATAATAACCCTCGTACTTATCCCGTTGTATGTGGTAGTTATTTTTGCTGGACTAGAAGCCTACGTAATATCTTTAATCAATTTAAGTTATTACTTACATCGAATTGGTAAAAGCAAATGGATTTTGTGGGTTGAGTTAATGACTCATGCTCTGTGTGCTGTGGGTGTTTATTGGGGACGTTTCTTACGTTTTAACAGCTGGGATTTTGTGACTCAACCAGATGCTTTGCTCACTAGAGGTGTAGAGGAAACTCTTGGCAAACAGCCCCTGGTGATCATTACTATTACCTTTGGCATACTTGTCACTCTACATTGGATTATGAAACGAGTGACTTTGGGTTTTGTTAAACAAGGACAAAACAGCATAACTCACAATTTAAAACATATTAACCCAAATACACCTAATGTAAGATAACCAATCTTCTCATGGAGGAAAGGGTATAAGAATGTAAGGGCATAAAGAAATAGTAAATTCGAAATTATTTTTTTTTGAATTTTAAATTTTTCTCACTCTTACACTCCATATGAGCAAAAATTCTGCCCAGATTTCCTACCATAAGAAAGATGAAACTTAACCTTCGTTGACGTGAAATAGATCAAGTTCAAATAGTTTGGGAGACAAATTCCCATAGAACTGTTGAATCCATCAACGGTCTTAGTTGGAAATGTACTCACGTTAATAGGAGGGATATGGCATGACATTAATTTCTAGAGAGGAAATAAAAACACTCTTAGAACAGCCAAGACAAAATTCTGTTTCAATTTATATGCCAACACAGATAGCTGGACCAGAAGTTCGACAAAACCCAATTCGCTTTAAGAATTTAATAAAAGAGGCTGAGGCTCGCTTAATTGATGCAGGTCTTGAGCAGAACGATGCTGTTGAATTACTAGCAAAATCCCACCAACTGGATCATTCATATTTCTGGGAACAAAATGTAGACCAAGGACTGGCAGTTTTTATTTCTAGAGATATTTTTCGTTACTATACCCTACCTCTCTCATTTGACGAGTTGGCTGTGGTGACAGACCGATTTCATATTAAACCACTCCTGCCGATTTTAAATGGAGATGGGCGTTTCTACCTCTTGGCTCTCAGCCAAAAGGATGTTCGTTTCTTTGAGGGAACACGCTATAGCATTCAAGAGGTAGAAGTGGAAAATATGCCTAAAAGTCTGGATGAAGCTCTCAATTATGATGAAACTGCCAAAGAAGGTCAGTTCCGCATTGCGACATCCAAAGGTGGAGCTGCCAATTCTTCACAGCCAGGTGAGTTTCATGGACAGGGTAGTCCTGACAGGGACCAACATCAAAAAGACATCCTCCAATTTTTTCACGCTGTTAATGACGCTCTGGAAGAGAAACTGCGAAACCAAACAGCACCTTTGCTATTGGCTGGGGTGGAATACTTGATGCCCCTTTACAGAGAGGCAAATACTTATCAGCATTTAATTGAAGAAGGTATTACTGGGAATCAAGAGATTTTAAGTGCACAAGAACTACACGAACGAGCTTGGCCCATTGTTGAACCATACTACTCTAAGTCACAGCAAGAAGTAGTAGAGCGATTTAACGAATTGTTTGGCGCTAATACTGGCAAAGCATCCAACGAACTCAAAGAAATTATTCCAGCAGCTTATTATCAAAGAATTGATTCATTGTTGGTTGCTACCAGTCAGCAGCAATGGGGACTGTTTGACCCTACCTCAGAAACTGTTTATTTGCACCAAGAGGAAGAAACTGGTGATGAGGATTTGTTGGATCTCGCGGCAGATCATACCTTGTTAAACGGTGGTACTGTCTATGCCGTTGAGCCAGAACAAGTGCCATTTAGCACACCGATTGTGGCAATTTTTCGATATTAAATAATGAGAAACCCAGTTTCTTAAAGAAACTGGGTTTCTAAATTTATAAAGTTTTGCAAAAAAGATAGTTGAGTAATTAAACACCAATGCCAATAGATTTACTAGTAGATTTTCCTATTAAATAGTAGTGATGGAACTGTCAGTGTCAGATGAGCTTACTACAGGCAAAGCTACTTCGTTTTCTTTATCTTGCTCATTGTCCATGCTGTTAGGGGCAAAATGTTTATCCATGAGCGCAGAGACTTGTGTAGCTTTTATCCGACTGTAGCGAGTTTTATCTGGCATCACCAAGTTTGGTCCCGCTTTACAGTTTTTCATACAGCCAGTCCCTTTAATTGTCACCTCTGACTCTAAACCGCGAGCACTCAAAGCAGCTTCCAATGCTTGACAAACCTGTTTACCACCGTGTTTCATGCAATCTGACTTTTGACAGACTAATATAGTTGCTTTTTTTGGCTTGGTATGACTAGAAGGAGACGCAGGGAGTGAAGACAATGTCTCTGTGTCAAGGCGTCTGGGGATTTGTGTGTCTCTGTGCGCCGCCATCACTCGCTGTGCTTTTAATTTCACTTCTCCCGTTTTCTGGTCATACTTTTTCTCGCCGATAACTTGCAGCCAAGTACCTGGTGGTAACCGTAAGTCAAAAGCAGCACGTAAATGTTTAGCCAGTTTGACGTAACATTCACCGTCAGCAGTTTCCAGTAGTAAGCCCTTGAGCTTATAACCATCTTTAATGACAAAATCGAGAAACTTTCCCTCAAGGCAGAATTCTGAAACTTCGGTTGTGTAGGATTTACTCATTTTTTTGACTAATTTTTGACTAATTTTTAACTAAGCTGTAGCGACACCAAGCTTCAAATGCGATGTCGCCAACATTTCTTGAGATTCCTGATCAAGTCTTGGCGGGGAGCCGTAAGTTGCCGCACGACACTCCAAAGTTGTATAGCTGCTGTAGGATTGCTAATTTCAACTGTCAATGCTTGGTTCGTCTCACACCAACAGGGAATGTCTAGTTCCTGCAAGCGTCGATATATTTGCCAGCGGTCTGCCCAGTTGACCTCAACGATGTACTTTACTTGCGGTTGTAGAATTAACGGTTTCAAGACAATCCCCCTAAAAGTGCAATAGTCTTGCAGTAAGTACGCGCTTTGACTCCCATGATTTTTCTTTTATTGGGAACTTAGCCTCTTACACAAGAATAACTTAAGTGCAAAGTTTTCTCAGTAATTTTTTGAAAAAAAATAAAATTTACAGCAGAATTCAGAAGTCAGAAGTAAAAAGGGCTTTATATCTAGCTTTCAGGACTTACGCAAAGAAACCCGGTTTCTACCAAAAATCGTCTGTTTCGTAACCAAATACGAACGAAGAAACCGGGTTTCACAGCAGATGGTGCGTAAGTCCTGGCTTTTAGACCTTACTCTTTGTACTTCACGCACGAACAATCTGCTGTATATGCATTCTTAAATTATTCCACATTCTAAAATAACACAATTCATATTTATTAAAAATTGTCAATAGTGTTTATAACATTTTGTGATATTTGTGTGAAAATCTCTCAAAAGGAATGAAAGTTGAGGCTTATTTTTCATAAAAAGGTCAAAAACTTGTGATGTGGATCGAGCTTACTATCATTTTTAAAATGTTAAGATGTAGGGACTATAGCAGTTAGCAACTATAACTGCCAGAAGCGAGGAGAACCACAATGTCTGAAACGCAAACTTTGTTACGAAATTTTGGTCAGGTATATGATAATCCTGTCCTTTTGGACAAAAGTGTAACCGAGCCAATTTGTGAAGGATTTAATGTTGTATTAGCTAGTTTCCAAGCACTGTACTTACAGTACCAAAAGCATCATTTTGTAGTTGAAGGTGCAGAGTTCTACTCTCTGCATGAGTTTTTTAGCGAAAGCTATGATGATGTCCAAGAACATGTCCATGACATTGGAGAACGCTTGGATGGACTGGGCGGAGTACCTGTTGCTAATTTAAGCAAATTGGTAGAATTATGTTGCTTTGAGCAAGAACCGGATGGTGTCTATTCTTGCCGTCAGATGGTAGAAAATGACCTGGAGGCAGAACAAGCGATTATTGGTGTTATTCGCCGCCAAGCTGCGCAGGCAGAGAGTTTGGGCGATCGCGCTACTCGTTATTTGTACGAAAAAATCCTGTTAAAAACAGAGGAAAGAGCTTACCACTTGGCTCACTTCCTGGCTAAGGATAGCTTAACCTTGGGATTTGTCCAACCCGCTTCAAACTAACACACTCATACATATAGAGTGGTTTAACTAGACTGGAAAAAAGTTGTAAGTACTGTTCTTAAACAATTATAAAAAATGGCAGAGAGGAAGCTTGTTTATCTCTCTGCTATTTTTTATGCAAGTCAACAAAAAAACATAATCTTTAACTTTTAGGATGATTATAAAAGACAGTTAACAATTTTTTTTATTTAAAAACATTTCAATGTTAAGAAAAGACTAAATTCTCAATTCGAATATTTGTCAAAACTGCTTATCATCTTCTTGAGAAAAATCTCCATTCTAAATAGAAAAGAGTTGCAAAAAAAATAGAAATGCTTCATGATAAATGAATCAAATAAAACTTCTAAAAAAGGAGATAAAAGAACAAGGACTGGAGAGAGGTATAGAGAAAAACCTATAACTTGTAACCTATCCTCTATTTCCTATCTATAAGAGAAATAAGAAAAATTGATAATAAACAAAGTAACTAACGGGTGAAAACCCTTAGAATAATCAGGATTTATACTTTCTTACTCCAAAGCAACAACTATGCCCCGTCGTGACGACATCAGGAAGATTCTGCTACTCGGGTCTGGTCCAATCGTGATTGGACAAGCCTGCGAGTTTGACTACTCTGGCACCCAAGCTTGTAAGGCGCTGCGAGAAGAAGGTTATGAAGTGGTGCTGGTCAACTCGAATCCCGCCACAATTATGACCGATCCAGAAACAGCTAATCGTACTTATATCGAACCGCTGACACCGGAATTGGTAGAAAAAGTCATTGCGAAAGAACGTCCCGACGCCCTACTACCGACGATGGGAGGGCAAACTGCCTTGAACATTGCCGTGACTTTGGCAAAAAGTGGAGTGCTCCAAAAGTACGGTGTTGAGTTAATAGGCGCTAAACTCCCAGCAATTGAGAAAGCTGAAGACAGGAAACTTTTTAACGAAGCAATGGCAAAAATAGGGGTGAGGGTGTGTCCTAGTGGAACAGCTTCATCTTTAGAAGACGCCAAGGCGATCGCCAAACAAATTGGCACCTATCCCTTGATTATTCGTCCTGCTTTCACTTTGGGTGGTACGGGAGGCGGTATTGCCTACAACGAAGAAGAATTTGCCGAAATGGCGCAAGCAGGTATAGATGCGAGTCCAGTTTCACAAATTCTCATCGACCAGTCTTTACTTGGCTGGAAAGAATTTGAGTTGGAGGTGATGCGTGATTTGGCAGATAACGTTGTAATTATCTGCTCTATCGAAAACGTTGACCCGATGGGTATTCACACTGGTGATTCTATTACCGTTGCCCCATCTCAAACCCTCACCGATAAAGAATACCAACGGTTGCGGGATATGGCAATTAAAATCATCCGCGAGATTGGTGTGGAAACTGGAGGTTCCAATATCCAGTTTGCTGTCAATCCCGTAGATGGAGACGTGGTTGTCATTGAGATGAATCCTCGTGTCTCTCGTTCTTCGGCTTTGGCTTCCAAGGCGACGGGTTTCCCCATCGCTAAGATGGCAGCGAAGCTTGCGGTTGGCTACACGCTGGATGAAATTAAAAATGATATCACCAAAAAAACTCCAGCCTCTTTTGAGCCAACGATTGATTATGTTGTCACAAAAATTCCCCGGTTTGCTTTTGAAAAGTTCCCCGGCGCGGAAGAAGTGCTGACAACGCAAATGAAGTCGGTAGGAGAGGCGATGGCGATTGGGCGGACTTTCAACGAGTCCTTCCAAAAGGCGCTGCGTTCCCTGGAAACCGGACGCGCGGGCTGGGGTTGTGACAAAAAGGAAAAATTACCAAGTGGCGAACAAATTCGCGCCCAACTACGGACACCAAACCCTGACCGCATATTTGCTGTGCGTCATGCCATGCTTCTAGGAATGACTACTGAGGAAATCTACGAGTTAACGGGTATTGACCCGTGGTTCTTGGATAAGATGCACCAACTGCTAGAAGTGGAGAAGTTTCTGAAACGGACACCATTACAGCAGTTGACAAAAGAGCAAATGTATGCAGTAAAACGCCAAGGATTTAGCGATCGCCAGATTGCTTACGCGACCAAAACCACCGAAGATGAAGTTCGGCTATATCGCAAACAACTGGATGTGATTCCAGTTTACAAAACGGTGGATACTTGTGCAGCGGAATTTGAGGCATTTACTCCTTATCACTATTCTACTTACGAAGAAGAAACGGAGGTTTTGCCAACCCCCAAACCAAAGGTGATGATTTTGGGAGGTGGTCCTAACCGTATTGGGCAAGGTATTGAGTTTGATTACTGTTGTTGTCACGCTGCTTTTGCTTTAAAAGACGCGGGATATGAAACAATTATGGTCAACTCTAACCCGGAGACAGTTTCGACCGACTACGATACGAGCGATCGCTTGTACTTTGAGCCACTGACCAAAGAAGATGTACTCAATATTATTGAAGCAGAAAACCCAGTTGGGGTGATTGTTCAGTTTGGTGGGCAAACTCCATTAAAGCTTTCCGTTCCCCTACAAAAATTCCTTAACATCCAGGACTCAGAACTCAACACTCGTATTTGGGGAACTTCACCAGATTCTATCGATATAGCAGAAGACAGAGAGCGGTTTGAGAAGGTTCTCCAGGAGTTGAATATTGCCCAACCGGCAAATGGTATTGCCCGTACTTATGAAGATGCTTTAGTCGTTGCCAAACGTATTAGTTATCCTGTAGTCGTGCGTCCTAGCTACGTGTTAGGGGGAAGAGCGATGGAAATCGTCTACTCTGATGCTGAATTGGAACGTTACATGACTTTTGCGGTGCAAGTGGAACCAGAACATCCAATTCTCATCGATAAGTTTTTGGAAAATGCCATTGAAGTTGATGTAGATGCTATAGCCGATCACACTGGACGAGTGGTAATTGGTGGTATTATGGAACACATTGAGCAAGCAGGGATTCACTCAGGTGACTCTGCCTGTACCATACCTTCCATTTCTTTACCAGCAATGATCTTGGAGAAAATTCGTGCTTGGACTGTACAGTTAGCAAAGGCACTCAATGTCGTAGGGTTGATGAATATTCAGTTTGCCGTTGTTGGCACTCAAAGTTATTCGCCCCAAGTTTACATTTTAGAGGCAAATCCCCGCGCCTCTCGCACTGTACCGTTTGTATCTAAGGCAACTGGCGTGCCACTAGCAAAACTTGCATCCCTAATTATGTCTGGTAAAACTTTGGAGGAGCTAGGCTTCATCAAAGAAGTGATTCCAGACCACATTGCCGTCAAAGAAGCTGTCTTGCCATTTAACAAATTTCCTGGTACTGATATCATTTTGGGACCGGAGATGCGCTCTACTGGTGAGGTGATGGGTATTGACAACGATTTTGGACGCGCCTTTGCTAAGGCAGAATTGGGTGCTGGAGAACGTTTACCCTTGTGTGGTATAGTATTCGTCTCGATGAACGATCGCGACAAAGCAGCTGCGGTTCCTGTAGTCAAAGAGTTTATGAATTTGGGCTTTGCTGTGATGGCGACAGATGGTACACGTCGTGTTCTGCAAAACCATGGCTTAGATGTGGAGTTAGTGCTGAAACTGCATGAAGGTCGTCCCCACGTCTTAGATGCAATTAAGAACCATAGAATTCAATTGATTATCAACACGCCCTCCGGAGAAGAAGCGCAAAGTGATGGTAGACTCATTCGTCGCACGGCTCTGGCTTATAAAATTCCTATTACTACCACCATTGCTGGAGCAAAAGCCATTGTCGCTGCTATCCATTCTTTGCAAAATACAACCTTAGATGTCAAGGTCATTCAAGAATACACTGCACTTAGCTAGTAGATGACAGGTTATGGGACACAGATTTTTTTCTGTACCCTGTATCCCATACCCTGTCTCTTTGTCCTCTTTGGTTCTTTACGCTACCGACATTAACAGTATGTTGAGATAAAAATTAGACTATGACTATAGATAAACTATTATGGTTATTGTTGATTTATTTTAATAATTATTAGAAAGTTTTCTTTTTCCAGATACATTTATTAAAGAGGCTCATAGACAATAGTTGAGGGATATATTAGGCTTGAATGACGCAGAACAGCCATAAAATGATGGTCTTAACAACTAGTCAAACAATTCTCACAAATGTTACAATTATTAACAAAAATTTCAATAAAAAAATGTTGGATTGGTTACCTTCTATCTAACCGTAGATACTTGAGAAAAGGGGAAAATAGCTCTAACCTCTAGCAGTTATGTTATGTACAAAATTCACAGACCATTAGCCGCCCTTGTTTATCGATCGCCTAAGTTGTGAAACACAGTATGGGTTCCCAGTCTAACTGGGTAGACCCCAACAAGAAGCATCTATCAGCCTTAGACCGTTCTGTCAAACCCGTCAATACCGAAGAGTAGTGCCATGAAGACCGCTCAGACAGCCACAGACCTCGTGCGGACTTACCTGCGTGAGATAGGCCGTGTGCCACTTTTATCCCATGAAGAGGAAATACATTATGGCAAACAGGTGCAACGTGCAACGACACTGCAGGAGGTGAGGGACTCTCTTGCGATCCAGTTAGGTCGTCAACCAACTCTAGAAGAGTGGGCAAAAGCGACAGAGCTAGAACCAGCAGAGTTGAATGAAGCAATTGTAGACGGTGAAATTGCCAAGCGTAAGATGGTAGAAGCCAATTTGCGCCTGGTTGTGTCTGTTGCGAAAAAGTACATTAAGCGCAACGTAGATTTGCTCGACTTGATTCAAGAAGGTAGCATAGGTATGCAGCGGGGTGTAGAAAAGTTTGACCCTACCAAAGGCTACAGATTCTCAACTTATGCGTACTGGTGGATTCGTCAAGCTATAACTCGAGCGATCGCCGAAAAAGGTCGCACTATCCGCTTGCCTATCCACATAACAGAGAAATTGAATAAAATCAAGAAGGCACAGCGACAGCTTTCTCAGAAACTCGGACGAGCTCCCACAGCCTCTGAGTTAGCTCAAGAATTAGAATTGACTCCTAGACAAGTGCGAGAATATCTAGAAAAAGCGCGTGTACCCCTGTCTTTGGATTTGCGGTTGGGAGATAATTATGATACAGAACTAGGGGAAATGTTGGAGGACCAAGGACTTTCTCCAGAAGAATTTGTTGCTCAATCTTCCCTATCATTTGATTTAGAGCGTCTCATGGCGGAACTTACCCCACAGCAGAAGGAAGTCATATCTTTGCGCTTTGGTTTAAAAGATGGGCAAGCACGTACTCTTGCAAGCATCGGTGAAATCCTTAACATTAGCCGTGAACGAGTGCGGCAAATTGAGCGGGAAGCCTTGACTAAACTTCGTAAAGTAAAAGCCGATATAAATGAATATCTAGCTAGTTAGTCATTTGTGAGCCAGCGTCGCCCAGTTGGAAACTAACTGGGGGCGACTGGTGAGTCCACCTCCTGTGGAAGCTGAGTCAATACGATTCGGTTAAGCTTCAATTTACAATTACCAGAAAGACAAAACAGGTCATGGGCAGCAATCAACCACCAGTGAACAATCAGCCACAGGTTATCTTGATTACTGGGAATATGGCTGCCGGAAAATCCAGCGTTGCCCAAGCAGTTGCCGAGCAATTGCCGAAAAGCGTGCATCTTCGTGGTGATATCTTCCGTCGCATGATCGTGAATGGGCAAGCACAGATGACGCTTGATCTGTCAGCAGAGGGGTATCAACAACTCCGTCTGCGATACCGTCTCGCGGCGATGGCGGCAAAACTTTACCTACAGGCTGGCTTTACGGTAGTCTATCAAGACATCATTATTGGTTCAGAGCTTAGCGAGGTCATCACCTATTATCACGATACCCCTGTGTCAGTTATTGTCTTATGTCCGAGACCGGATGTTGTGGCGGCGCGGGACACTGCACGTGAAAAGACTGGCTATGCCAACGAAGAAATGGTGCATGCGTTCGACTACGTCTTACGCACCGAGACACCACGACTCGGCTACTGGTTGGATACGTCCGATCTCACCGTTGCACAGACGGCTAACCATATCCTCAAACATCTTCCGCAAGCGGCTGTCCCGCTGTAGCCAAGCAACGAGCAAACGCCACCAACGTTGCCGATGAACACCACATTAGAGCGTGTGCTCTGCGCTAACACGCAGTGTCAGCGGTGAAACCAATGCTGCACGAGGATTTTCCACGCCCAGGCAACTCTGTCCATCCCACGACAAAAAAGCCCATCGGCTTTTTGCTTTAAGAGTTGTAAAACAATCCGTTGCTTTTGGTACGGTTACACCGACTTCCAGATTGTAACTAAACTGTTACATTAATTTGTAAGAATAGAAGAAAGCAAAAGTTTTGTCCTACACACCAAAGGCATTTACAACTCAAGTAACATTGACCGCAGTTGGGTAGTCAAGGAGGTACAACGTGAGTAACCCATCAAATCGAGTCTCAGAATCAGAATTTTTTAACAGTGAGTCAGAAACTGGTAATAATTTGTTATGGCAGTATGTAAAATCATTAAGTCCTGAAACAATGACCCAATTATCTAAACCCACTTCGCCTGAAGTCTTTCAAGTAATGGAGCGCAATATTGTAGGACTGTTGGGTAACTTACCTTCTGAACACTTTGGTATCACTATCACTACCAATAGAGAAAACTTGGGTCGTCTTCTTGCTTCTGCCATGATCAGCGGTTACTTTCTGCGTAATGCTGAACAAAGAATGAACTTCGAAATAACATTGGAAGGTTCCCAAACCAACAATACTGATGCTGACTAGCAATTTGAAATTGCTGTTGAAAATTTCAGATTATTGTATTCATGCCCAATAATCATGGTCATGGAGAAACAAATTCAAAACTACTGTACTAAAAAACGAAATAGTTTTGCAATTCATAATACAATACAAACTCGGTAGACACTGGATATCTTGCCGAGTTTTGTTATTGGGCGAGGTGTTAGTTTTCGTCCTTCCTCACTCCCTATTATCCTCAAAATAAACCATGAATGAGAATATTATTTTACCTCATAAAATCATTGGCGTTGCTGTCATTTGGAACGACAAAGGGCAAATTCTCATTGATCGCCGTCGTTCTGAAAGTTTCATGGGTGGTTTATGGGAATTTCCTGGAGGGAAAGTTGAAAGGAGTGAAAGTATCGAAGAGTGTATTAGACGGGAAATTTATGAGGAACTAGCAATAGAAGTTGAAGTGGGAGAGCATCTGATCACCATCGACCACACATATACGCACTTGCGCGTTACCTTGACAGTACATCATTGCCGCTACATTGTAGGTATTCCTCAACCAGTTGAATGTGAAGAAATTCGCTGGGTTAGTTTGGATGAGCTAGAGCAGTATACTTTTCCTGAAGCGAATACTCAAATTATTGTGGCTTTGAAGTGTTCACAAGAGTCAAGAAAACAATTAAAATAGCCAGGTATTATTCCTCATCAATCAACGCCTGAAAACTCATCATTGATAATTGATAAAAGCTAATTTGGATACACTGGTAGTGTAAAATGGAACCATGCTCCACCATTGGGAGCTGTATCTACCCAGATTTGACCGTAATGCGCTCGAATAATACGCTGGCATAAACACAGACCAATCCCGTAGCCTTCTTTACCTTCATCACGCTCTAAGCGGTAATGATTCTCAAAGATGCGATCGCGGTTTTCTTCAGGAATACCAGGACCAGTATCGCCAATACTAAGCTGAACTTTTTGGGTAGTACGGTGAAGCCCAGAAACACTGATATCTCCGCCTTCAGGTGTGTATTTGATGGCATTATCCAGCAAGTTTATCAGCACCTGGCGTATGCGTTCTGGATCTGCGTAAACATTGGGTAAATCTTTAGGGACATCTTTTTTTATTTTATGAGATTTGGCGGTGTAGCGATCGCGCAATTCCTCTAAAACTTCTAGACAAAGTTTGCCGATATTTACCTTTTGCGGTTGAATAGGAAATTCCCTCTCGTCACCACGACCTACCTGCAAAAGGTCAGTTATCATACGGTCTATAGTCTTAGTTTGGCTGCGGATTTGCTTAAATAAATGCACCGCCATAGTTGGTGTCAAACGCTCAAATTCACCTTTTTGAGTGTTGTAGTTGGATTGCAAGGTGTCTATAGCTATAGAAGCCGCAGTTAGAGGATTGCGAAGGTCATGGGCTAACATAGCAATTACCCGATCTTTAAACTGGAGCTGCTCCTGGAGTTTCTCTTTTTCCTGTTTTAGACGAAAGACTTCATCTGAGAGTCTTATAAGTTCAGCTGAAACAGCTACTGAACGAATAGAGGACTTTAGTTCTCTGACACGACCATTTTCTTCATTTTCCTGTAAATCACTTTGTAATTGTAAGTAAGCATCTACAGCAGCTTGCCATCGGGGCCACCAAGTTTTCAATTGATCGGTTATATTACTACCAGCCAACATTTGCCTAGGCTCTGGATGAATTTTGATTAAGGCTGGTGTTGCTACCAGTTTAAAATGTTCCGCCAAATAGGGTTGTTGACCAACATCAACAATTTGAAGTTCAAAGTCATAGGCAGCTTGCAACTCTTTTAAGTAAGAGCGAAGTTGCTGTACTTGCTCTTTGGACTTTGGTCGTCCATCGACAAAAAGTAACAGCTGTAGTGGAGCCTCAGAATAAATAGGCTGATCCTGGGAAACTTGCATGTAATCGTGTTTCAGCACTGGTAACGAACCGATGATGCTTTACAGAAAGTAAAAATTGACTGGCGGTTATTGATAGAATAGTCATTGTTGTTTCTTCAATCTTCAATTTAATATCTATTTTAGATTTTTCATACTCCTAACCTATATAGGTTTTTGAAATGAGATAAATTGTTTTTAGCCTTTTCCTCCTTTGGAGAAGGAAATTCCTCTAGGAAAGGCACTTACCACCGAATCTAAGTCGCACCTCTTCGCCGTCATCCACTCTTTCACCAAGTTCAAGTGAAGTTTGTATACAACTGCTGCTCGACTTATACAAGACTTAGATCAATATTGATTGCTCGCACAGAGCAAGCAGTTTCCTCTCCTTATCCCAAATAGATACGAGCAGTTCAATAGCAATTAACTGCCTAGACTAACGCCGCTAACGCCGTAGAAAGTTTTCTAAACATCAATACAACACTCATAAAGTTTGTGTCATTCATCACCTTCAAAAAAAGAGTTTCTTATGAAGACCAGTTGACTGTAGGGTAAACTCACATTGATTGACTGCTCTTTGTATGCTTTTATCCAAGAGTTGCTATAGCTGACCCCAGAGAGCTATAGTGATTGTTTTGAAATGGTGAGTTAGCCTTAGTCACAGAGTTACCACTTATCTGTGGCGAGCGTTCATCAAACTTAGTGCTTTCCACTGCACCAGTTCAACGTCTCAATCTTGGAAAACCAGCGATATCTTTTTCAACACGACAGTCAAATTGACCTTTTTGCTCACCACCCACCATCATCGGTAGAACTGCGAAAAAACCTTGGTTGGTTATTCCGTCAAGTGAAGCAAACAGAGGATTTACTTTCAGCTTAGCACTTGGAGGTAGTTGGTGATCACTGGCTAATGTTGCCTTATAGTGTAGATTGAGTATATGTTTTGCATCTGGGGCACCTTGAGTAAGGAGTGCAAGTGAGGGGTAGGAAGAGGAGGAGTGTCACCGAGTGCTGAGTTGGTGCGTTCTTCGCATAGTCTTTTGCTAGTGTAGGAATTGACACTCGAATTGTAATTTCCTGTGGTGCACTGTAAACGTCCAGTTTTATTAGTGAGTTTGGCTGTTTTACTCACCTCTTTGACAGCCTGTGCCAACAGTCCAGCTGCCAAAAACATTGAGCAGTCTTTAGCGGCTGACCCTAAACTCAAGAATAACCCAGCCATCTTTGGCGCTCAAGAGGTACGCAGTAACCAACAACCGCCAACCCCTCAGACGACGGCTCAATTGCCAACTGATTTTCCCAAAGAGATCCCGTTGTATCCTAATGCCACCCTACAAGAGGTAACACCATCAAGTAACGAGAACCCTAGTGTATCAACTCGTTGGCTGAGTTCTGATCCCAGCAATTTTATTGCTAGCTATTATCGCCAACAGTTTCAAGCAAACAACTGGCAGATTGCACAAGGTTCCCCAGATGAGCCAGGAAGCTCCTTTGAGGTGCGGCGCAATGATATACAGCTAAAAGTTTCCATTCAACCGAAAACAGTTACTAACGCTGCACCCAACCAACCACAAACATCCACTGAAATACAAATTTCGTACTCACGTAACTCCACTCAAACAGCACAAGCTAACCCAACTCCAACTCCTCAAGCGACTGACGATGCTGTAGCTGTGCAACCCGGTGATCCGCAGTTTATTGGTCCATTGCCGTCACAAGACTCAACAGCACAAGCAAGTGATACGTTAGATAACAAAAACGCTACACCCACTCCCAGTCCTCAGCCCAGTTCTCAAGAATTCAGTGATCTAAACAAGGTACCTCAAGAAGTTCGGCAATACATCCAAGATTTGACAGTGTTAAGAGTTTTCATTGTAGAATCAAATGCGCTCAAAAGCAATGGCAGCACAACCAACCAATTTGAACCTGGTAAAGTTGTGACTCGTCGGCAATTTGCCCATTGGCTAGTTGCTGCTAACAATGCGATGTATGCCAATGACCCAACAAAACAGATTCGCTTAGCATCAGAAAGCTCTCAAGGAGCATTTCGAGATGTGCCAAAAACTGACCCTAATTTTCCAGCAATTCAGGGATTAGCCGAAGCAGGATTGATTCCCAGTTCCCTGTCTGGAGATGCCACTGCTGTTTTGTTTCAACCTAATGCACCCTTAACACGGGAGCAGTTGATTCTTTGGAAAGTTCCACTTGACACACGCCAAGCTTTACCCTCTGCAAATTTAGAAGCAGTTAAGCAAACTTGGGGTTTTCAAGATGCTACGAAAATTGACTCTAAAGCATTAAGGGCAGTTCTAGCAGATTTCCAGAATGGTGAAAAATCGAATATTCGTCGAGTATTTGGCTATACAACGCTATTTCAACCCAAGAAACCAGTCATTCGGGCTGAAGCTGCTGCCGTTTTATGGTATTTCGGTACTCAAGGCGAAGGAATCTCAGCTCGCGAAGCTTTGAAGTTAGCACGTCCGCAAAGCCAGTAACTTTTTATTGACTTGGAATGGAGGCACAATTAACCTGAAGTTCTCCCCAAGATCAGGTAAACTTAACAGGGGTTGACTTGAGTGATGCTGTTTTAACACAGAGAGTTTCTCTCTCTTGCTCCGCGCTATTTTTGATAATGTGAATATTACTAGCGCAAACTTTACGGATGCAATTTCTGGATGGGGTTCAAATCAAAGAACTGTGCTAAAAAGCAAGTGGTGTGAACTCTAAAACTAACGTGGAAACTCATGATTATTTGAGATGTTGTCGATGAAGCGTGTTGGTGTCATTGGTGGCGGGCAATTAGCATGGATGATGGCAGGTGCTGCAAAGAAGTTAGGAGTTGAATTAGTGGTGCAAACTCCTAGCCTTGATGATCCAGCTGTACCCATATCAGCTAAAGATAACGTTTTTGCCCCAATTCATGACGCTAACGCCACAGATGAACTAGCTAAAAGAAGCGATGTCATCACCTTTGAGAACGAGTTTGTTGACATTGAAGCTTTATCAAAGTTGGCACAACAAGGCGTTTGCTTCCGCCCTAAACTAGAGGCTTTGGCTCCCCTTTTAGATAAATATCACCAACGCTGCTATTTACGCGATTTGGGTTTGCCAGTTCCTCAGTTTATCGCCATAGAACAAGAGTGGAATACAACTGCTGAAATCATCTGTACTTCCCAATTTGGTTTTCCAGCAGTTTTAAAAGCTCGTCGCCACGGTTATGATGGTCAAGGGACTTTTATAATACAGGAAATAGAAGATTTAAAGCAAAAATTAGAATTACAAACCACAAAAAGGGTTGGAAGTCAATCTAATTTTTTATTAGAAGAATTTATTCCTTTTGAACGGGAACTAGCCGTCATTGCGGCGCGTTCTGTGAGTGGTGAAGTAGTCACTTACTCAGTTGTAGAAACCCAGCAGGAAGAACAGGTGTGTCGGCGAGTTATTGCACCTGCTGATATTTCACTGGATGTGACCTTTGAAATAGAAAATATTGCCCACACTTTACTCAATAGTTTGGAAGCAGTGGGAGTTTTTGGCATAGAGTTATTTCTTACGGGTGGTGGCAAGGTCTTGGTGAATGAAGTAGCGCCTCGCACCCACAATTCCGGGCATTTCTCTATTGATGCTTGCGAAACTTCTCAATTCGAGCAGCACCTACGAGCAGTTTGCAGTATGCAGTTAGGTAACACAACTATGATCTGTCCTGGAACTGTGATGGTTAACCTTTTGGGGTATGAAATTTCTCAGAATGATTATATAATCAAGCGCCAACAAATAGAGCAGATTCCCCAAGCGCACGTCCACTGGTACGGAAAAACTGAATCGCGTCCTGGGCGCAAACTAGGACACGTTACCGTTTTGCTGGATACTCAAAATCGGTCTGTTGCTATGGCGATCGCCCGAAATATAGAATATATCTGGTATCCCAATTCAACCTGAGCGAAACTTTCAATAGGGAACACACAAAATCTTTTTTGAAAGCTATAATGGGTTTATAGTACTACAACGTTGGTGACTGCCATAAAGTTTTTTGATCTATGCCCAAAGAATAAGGGAACCTCACAATTCTCGTGGCAGTAGACCGTGCTCAGTACTCGGAAACTTTAAACGAGAAACCTCGGTACCCACCTGGTTTATCCAGGTCATAAACTTAGGTAAAACGGCGTTGCGGTACACTAAAATATTTAGCTCCCTTGATCAGTTAGGACATGGGAGCTTTAATTATTGAAATGAGTTAACTAGCAATTCATTAAAAATTAAAAATTCTAGATATGGTACATAAACAAACTTCACATGCATTTGTGCAACTCTACACATTGATAAGCCTATTCTAAACGTCATAATTAGTGAAGAACTTTCCCAAAGTGTAAAAGAAAATCTGTGTAAAGTGATCCTAAATTAAGGTACCAATAAGAGTTAAAATCTCAAAAATTGGGTTATATTCTGGTTAAGGCTGTAAAAATTTGTTACAAAAACTGATAAATACTGTGTTTCCAGCCTCGGTTTTCAAATTAGACAACGGTTTAACCTTGATTCATCAAGAAATTGCCACAACCCCGGTTGTTGTAGCAGATATTTGGGTACGTGCAGGTGCCAACTTGGAGCCAGAACCATGGTTTGGTATGGCTCACTTTCTGGAACACATGATTTTTAAAGGTACTGCAACATTACCACCAGGGGTATTTGATCAGAAGATTGAAAATCGTGGTGGGGTAACCAATGCGGCGACAAGCCACGATTATGCCCATTATTCTCTCACCACAGCTTCCCTTCATCTAGAAGAGACTTTGCCTCACTTGGGGGAGTTGCTGCTAAATGCAGCAATACCAGAGGATGAATTTATCCGTGAACGGGATGTTGTACTAGAGGAAATTCGTCAAGCACATGATGACCCAGATTGGATAGGATTTCACGCTCTGATCTCTAGTGTCTACCAAGATCATCCTTATGGACGTTCCATACTGGGTAGTGAGCAAGAATTGATGAGGCAATCTCCAGAAATTATGCGCTGTTTTCACCGCACTCACTATCAACCAGAAAACATGACAGTGGTGATTGTGGGTTCAATAGCTACAGAATCTGCTTTAGAATTAGTGAGCCAGACATTTGTTGATTTTGCCGAACGCTGCTATGACTGTCCTCAAATAAAGGAGGTTGCGAAGCCTAAGTTAGCTGGAATTCGCCGTCACGAACTTTATTTGCCTCGCTTAGAGGTGGCGCGGTTGTTAATGGCTTGGATAGGACCAGGAGTAGAAGAGCTACGCACCTCTTGTGGGTTGGACTTACTTTCTGTGTTACTAGCGGAAGGACGTACTTCTCGTCTAGTGCGCGATTTGCGAGAAGAGCAGCAATTGGTGCAGGGTATTTGTAGTCATTTTTCCTTGCAACAAGACTCCAGTTTATTTACAATCTCAGCCTGGTTAGAACCAGAAAATATAGAACGTGTTGAATCTTTAATTCGTCTTCATTTGCAAGATTTAATTGACAACGGAATTAGCGAACAGGAAATAGTTCGTTCTCAAAGATTGCTGTGTAATGACTTTGCGTTTTCCACCGAAACACCAAATCAGCTTGCAGGACTTTATGGATACTACAACACTATTGCCCAAGCTGAATTAGCAGTGACTTATCCGTGTCAAATTCAATTATATAATAGCAAACAACTGCAAAAATTAGCACAAGAGTATATTTCACCCAATCATTACGCAGTTACAGTACTCAAACCATGTTAGTTACTAGTCCTTAGATAAAGAACTAAGGACTAATAACTAATGACCAATGACCAATGACCAATGACCAATGACCAATGACTAATGACTAATGACTAAGGACTAATGACTAAATGACAACGGTGCAAAAATCGCATATCAATCGCACAGTATTGAACAACGGCATTGTCGTGCTAGTGGTAGAAAATCCGGCTGCAGATATTATTGCAGCACGGATTTTTGTCCGCGCTGGTAGCTGTTATGAGAACCAGGAGCAAGCTGGGTTAGCATATCTGCTATCAGCAGTACTCACAAAAGGCTGCAATGGACTTTCTAGTTTGGACATTGCCGAACAAGTGGAGTCGGTGGGAGCGAGTTTGAGTGCAGATACTGATGCTGATTATTTTTTGCTTTCGTTGAAGACAGTCACGTCAGATTTTGCAGAAATATTGACTTTGGCGGGACGAATTTTGCGATCGCCAACATTTCCAGAAGCAGAGGTGGAACTAGAACGACGTATTGCTCTACAAGATATTCGTTCACAACAAGAGCAGCCGTTTACCGTTGCTTTTGACCAACTCCGGAATGTCATGTACCAAAACCATCCTTATGCAAGATCGTCATTAGGAAATCAAGCCACTATGAGCTGCTTAACTCGTGCAGACTTAGTGCAGTATCATCAGACTCATTTCCGTCCAGATAATGTCGTTATTAGTCTTGCTGGACGAATCACACCAGAAAATGCGATCGCTCTTGTGGAAGAAGTTTTTGGTGATTGGCAAGCACCTTCTATGCAGCCCATCGAAATCACGTTAAATTTACCACAACTCAACGTTGAACCCCAAATCAAGATTACGCCCCAACAGACACAGCAATCTATCGTCATGCTAGGTTATTTAGGACCATCAGCGCTGTCATTGGAACCATCGGTGCTGTCAGGTGACTACGTTGCATTGAAGTTGCTGGCTACTTACTTGGGAAATGGTCTTTCTAGTCGCTTGTTTGTGGAATTGCGCGAAAAGCGCGGCTTGGCTTACGAGATTTCAGCATTTTACCCAACACGACTCTCAAGAGCATCATTTGTCGTTTATATGGGTACAGCACCAGAAAATACTCAAGTAGCTCTTTCTAGTTTGCGGAAGGAAGTTGATTTACTATTTACCACACAACTAGAGGAAGACGCGCTCCAAGCAACTAAAAACAAGATACTAGGACAGTATGCCTTGGGCAAACAAACCAACGCGCAAATCGCTCATGTATATGGCTGGTATGAAATTTTAAGACTGGGAGTTGATTTTGATAGGGACTTTCAGGAAGCGATCGCATCTTTAAGTGCTACGGATGCAACAGCAGCTGCTTACCGATATTTACGGGAACCTTATGTGTCACTAGTTGGTCGAGAAGAAGCGGTGAATAGTGCGGTTTTGTATTTCAATTCTTGAAGTGAAATTCAAAATACGACTACCTATAATTGCATTATACACCAACTCCCAACACGATATTAGCATGAGATTATCCAGGGGCGATTTCCATGAAAGGCAGCATGAAAACAAGTATCTTGAGTTACTTAGGGTTTCTCAACCCGTCTGTAAATTGCCGTGGAATAAAATCAGAGCAGAGGTATAAATCCTTATTTGGGATTGAAATACTGCTGTACTGTGGTGCTTCTGTGCTCCTTAGCTTCTGGGCTACAGCATCAGTTGCAGTTCAACCACAATACGTTGCACAGGTAAATTCCTCTGAAGGCATCAATCGTCCTACTCTCCGAGTTGGTAGCAAAGGAGAGCGTGTCACAGAACTTCAAGCAGCTTTAAAACTTTTGGGCTTCTACACAGACACAGTAGACGGGGTTTATAACGAAAGTACTGCTCAGGCGGTTTCCCGCTTTCAGCAAGCCGCTGGCTTGAAAGCAAATGGCGTTGTTGACGCAACAACATGGCAACGGCTCTTTCCAGGTGAACCAATAGTAGCATCATCTGGCTCGTCACCTAACTCTACAAGCAGGTTTCCTGTTCCGTCTGGAACTTCTAACACCAATAAAGTTGTTCCCACTTCTGATTCAAGAACTGTAATATCAACAACTAACAACACAACAGCTGCTAGTTCCAAACCTGAGCCACGACCTACTACAACACGCAATACAACTGCTAATTCACAGAGGACATACGTACGACAATCAACATCAACCCGCTCAGACTCAACTCGTTCTGAGCAAACAACTCGTATTCAGCAAAGCGATCGCTCAGGCTCAACTCGTTCTGAGCAAACAACTCGTACACAACAATCCTCTCGTCCTAGCTCAACAACTCGTACTCAAAAAATCTCTTCAATTCAATACACTCCAAAAGGATTACCGATATTACGTTTAGGAATGAGTGGTTCTGAGGTTGTTAAGTTACAAAAAGGACTACAAAGACTCGGTTTTTTGAAAGCAGACAAAGTTGATGGTGATTTTGGCGCAACAACCGAGGCTGCAGTCATAGCTTTACAAAAGCGCTATGGTTTGGACGCTGACGGTGTTGTTGGAGGAGAAACTTGGGAGATTCTCACAAAACGCTGAGGATGCTATGACGGTTGGTGGTGTTGAATACACCATAAGATAGAGGAGCACGGTATGCTCATTGGTGTCAACTTAACTGTGAAAAACAGATCCCCGACAACTCTTACGAAGTCGGGGATCTGTGTCTTTCAATTTTCATAAATCAAATAAGATCGCTATAGTAGAGACTGTGGCATGACCAGGGTTTATTTAGATACGAGTATTTATAACCGCCCCTTTGATGACCAGACACAGCCAAAGATATTTTTGGAAACACAAGCAGTCATTTTAATTTTGCAAATGGTCGAAGCTGAATTAATTGAGTTAGTCAGTTCCTCAGTTTTAGAATATGAAAATAGTCGTAATCCTTTTGCCATTAATCAACAGGCAATGCAGCGATACTTACAAATGGCTGTTATGAAACAACAGGTAAACCATACCATAAAAAAAAGAGCAGAACAACTAGAAAAACAAGGAATTCAAGTCGTTGATTCTCTTCACGTAGCTTGTGCAGAAGTATCCAACAGCGATTATTTTATCACCTGTGATAAACGACTAATTAATCGCAGTCAGGGATTAACACTTCAAGTCATAAACCCAACCGATTTTATTTTGGAGATAGAAGATGACAATCAAAGTTCTTAACGAGCAGCAGATTTTACAAGAAGCAATGCTTGTTTTGATGACACATTTAGAACCATCAAAAGTTTTGCGGTTTTGGGCATCTTGTAGGCTTGGTGAAGGGGATTATCTCAAAATTAAAGAACAACTCTTTGCTACTGAAACCGTTGCCAGTTTGTACGAAAAAATAAAAGAATACGAGAATTCAGGTTATAATAAGTAGAATAGCACGATTAATTCACACTCTGTCCGCCGCGAGTGGAACGTGGACCCAGACCCCGTTCGCCGTTAGGCGTGGCGCAAGGCATAGGGGGTTTCTCGCAGGATAGCAATCGCAAAAATTACAGCGACTTTATATTTTGTTACATATAGCAATCCTATTTGATTTATGAAAATTAAAAAACACAGATCCCCGACAACTCTTACGAAGTCGGGGATCTGTGTTTTTCACTAATGATTTAGGACTGATATCATGTCCGGTTGATTAGTTGTGATTCCCGCAATATCTGTACCCCACCCCTTAATCCCCTCCCGTTAGTAAGGGGAGGGGCGGTCTTGGCGCAAGACAAAACCGGGGTGGGGTTGTGCGGGATTTATAAGCAATTAACCGGACATGATATGATTGAATATTAGCCAAGATTTGCAAGTAACAGCTCTCGCTTCTGGGACTTGTTGACTCTTACTTGACCATCATCGTCCACATCCACTATAGCTGTGTCGCCTTCTGCAATTTCTCCAGAGAGCATCGCCTCAGCCAAAGAATCTTCTAGGAGGCGCACAATTGCTCGACGTAAAGGTCTTGCACCGTAGCTAGGATTATAGCCTTCTTGCAACACACGCTCTTTGAAGCGATCGCTCACCTCCAGAGCAATTCCCTTCTCAGTTAAGCGGCTTGCGACTTCGCGCAACATTATATCAGCAATTTGCTTGACTTCATCTTTCTTGAGTTGGGTGAAGACGATAATCTCGTCAAGACGGTTGAGGAATTCTGGACGGAAGTGTACTTTGAGTTCTTCGTTCACCAGCGTTTTGATGCGGTTGTAACTCGCCTGGACTTCATCTTCAGCAAACTGGAAGCCCAAACCACCGCCACCTTTTTCAATCACCTTAGAACCAATGTTAGAAGTCATGATAATCAGCGTGTTTTTAAAGTCCACTGTTCGACCTTTCGCATCGGTGAGGCGACCGTCATCCAAGATTTGTAGTAGTATATTGAAGACATCGGGGTGCGCTTTTTCGATTTCGTCGAAGAGCACTACTGTGTAAGGTCTCCGACGTACGGCTTCGGTCAATTGTCCGCCTTCGTCGTATCCAACGAAACCAGGAGGCGAGCCAACGAGTTTGGAGACGGTATGGCGTTCCATGAATTCGGACATATCCAGACGAATCATCGCATCTTCGGAACCGAAGAAGTAAGAAGCCAATGCTTTCGTCAATTCTGTCTTACCAACTCCTGTAGGACCAGAGAAGATAAAGCTCGCAATGGGTCGATTGGGATTTTTTAACCCAACTCTAGCGCGACGGATGGATTTAGAAACTGCAGTCACTGCTTGCTCTTGACCGATGAGACGCTGGTGGAGAGTGTCTTCTAGGTGCAGCAGCATCTCAGATTCAGATTCAGTCAACTTGTTCACTGGGACACCAGTCCAGGAAGCCACAATCTGAGCAATATCTTCCTCATCTACAATTGCTGTATTGACAGATTTATCTTCTTGTGTATCACGCAATTGAGTTTCGAATTCCAACTCTTTATCACGCAGTTGTCCAGCCTTATCAAAATTCTGAGCTTTGACAGCTTCCTGTTTTTCCTTGGTCACTTGCGCTAATTGACGCTTGAGTTCTCGATCAGCTGACTTGAGAGAGTTTCGCAGACGAACGCGGCTTCCTGCTTCATCAATCAAGTCAATAGCTTTATCCGGTAAGAAGCGATCGCTAATGTAGCGGTCTGACAATTGAGCTGCAGCAATAACAGCGGCATTAGAGATTTGGACTTTGTGATGCTGTTCGTAAGCAGAGCGCAAACCATATAATATCTCAATTGTTTCCTCAACCGATGGTTCACCAACCATAATCGGCTGGAAACGACGTTCTAGCGCGGCATCACGCTCAATGTGTTGACGATACTCATCAAGGGTAGTTGCACCAATGCACTGGAGTTCACCCTTTGCCAATGCAGGCTTAAGGATGTTAGCTGCATCCAGACCACCTTCTGTACCACCAGCACCAACCAAAGTGTGAATTTCATCTATCACTAGGATGATATTACCCGCTGTACGGATTTCATCCATAATTTTCTTGATGCGTTCTTCAAAATCGCCACGGAAGCGAGTACCAGCCACTAATGACCCCATGTCGAGGCTCATGACTTGCTTGTCTTGTAGAATGTCGGGGACATCTTGGTTTACAATGCGTTGAGCTAGACCTTCGGCGATCGCGGTTTTACCAACTCCTGGTTCCCCAATTAACACAGGATTATTCTTGGTGCGGCGTCCCAAAATCTGCACAGCACGCTCAATTTCCTTCTCGCGACCAACAACTGGGTCAAGACTGCCTTCTTGTGCTAGTTTGGTGAGATTTCTACCAAATTCCTCTAAAGTTAGGTTTTGGCTACGCCTTGAACTACCACCGCGACCAGCCCAAACAGATGTAGTGTCACCCAACTGACGAATAACCGCAGTGCGGACTTGCGACAAATCAAGCCCCAAGTTTTGCAGAACTTTAGCGGCGACACCTTCACCAGCTTCAGTCAATCCCAAGAGTAAATGTTCAGTACCTATATAATTGTGTCCCAGGCTGCGAGCTTCCTTAAACGATTGCTCGAACAGATTTTTTACCTTGGGGGTAAAAGGAATTTCTGGGGGTACAAAGCCAGAACCCCGACCAATAATTCTTTCTACTTCGCGACGTGCGTCTTTGAGGGTAACGCCCAAGTCGGTCAGCACTTTGGCAGCAATCCCTGTTCCTTCTCCCATCAGCCCTAGGAGAATTTGCTCCGTTCCTACGAAGTTGTGTCCCAGGCGACGCGCCTCCTCCTGGGCTAACATAATGACTTTAATGGCTTCGGATGTGAAGTGTTCAAACATATCGGGTTCTTGCTCCCTTGCTGCTTGGGCTTTGGGTGATTTCAGTAGTATTGAGTTGGTGAGTTTTTTGAGGTTGGTGAGTATGAAGTGCTGGGTGCTAGGTAAATTCTACTTAGCACTCGGTACTCATTACTCAGCACTAAGAAGTACTCATTGCTCATTGCTCATTACTTTTTAGTGATTCACCCTCACCTGAACTTTTGTGTACTTTCTTATGGACAATGTATCTTTATTAAAAGTCAACTGACAGTAGTGAGAGCCGTAAGAGTTTAGTTGTGTTAGCCGTCAATTGCTTCAGACAGCCAGATAGGCGGAGAATGATGAGTAGTAAGTCGTTCGTAGTTAGTGGTACTTTTTTGACAACAAACAACTAATCACTCACGATTTCCAAATTATAGTCTATGAATCTTATGAGTAAAGCAAATAAAGATCAACAGCATCCACTCTACAATCGCGATCGCCCCATCATTGAAAATTTACTGATTGGCGAGGCGACTGATTATAATTTAGCAGAACTCGCAAGATTGCGAATTCGCTATCAAGGTTTTCCTGGTGCGAGAGACATCCAGAGCAATTTGGATAAAATTTTACAGCAGTGGGGTTTGAGCGAAGCAGAACTTTTTGAAAAAACACGCGCCTTACATAGCCGTGGGGGGATTTACAAAAGTCGCGGTAAAAAAGAAGAAGAAGATTGGAATTAGTGGAGAGCGTTTTTCATCTATTTGAACCACAATCTTTCGTAGGGTTGCAAGGCATTCATTGGTGTCAACAATCACGTTCAAACCTTGTTCAACAGCGCAGGATGCGTGATTGAGCATAGGCGCATAAGGGACTTCCAAATAAAAAAATACCGGTGCTACTACCTCAGTAATCGCGATCGCGTGATCGCCCCATGGAAAATTTACTTCTTCGACTGCCTATAATTTAGCAGAACTCGCGCTAATTGCGAATTCGCGCTTCAAGGCTTTCCTGGTGCAAGAAAGATCCAGAGTCATTTAGATAAAATTACAAGCTAGAGTAACGCGATCGCACCCACTGCCCGACAGTTGATTGAACTGGGATGAGTGAGTAAAAATACAGATAATAAAGCGAGAGAAAAATTAGCTTGGTGTTAGGTAAATATCTTAAAAGACAATATATCGAAAGATAGATAAAATATACTGAAAGAAAAAATAAGATGATTTCTCTATTGTATAATTACTAACAAACGAGGTTGAAGAAAACAAATGTCAATCAAAGATTTGCAGTGTAAAGAAAAGCTTGCTCCGCAGGGTGGGTTTGCGTTCGTTGACGGGGAACTCTCGGATGCAGATTTGCGGGCAGTGGCTGGTGGAGCTGGCAACGGAACGAATGGGAAACCAGCGGACGAAAGCGGATCATTTGGTTTTCTTGTGACGTTTGCGAGGCTGTTGGGTTTAATAGAGTAGCAGTCGCAGTTTTTAAAACTAGTGTATTGAGTCCTCCTATCATATCCTGGTGGTGCGCATCAAATACATACGGTTAGTTTGTCTTGGATAAACTTCTCTACTACAGTAGCCACTTCGAGGCGTTCCGATATCTGGCACAACCCCCAAGGCAATGTCAGTTGACCAGGTAAGTGTTTTTTCTTGTCCTTTTTGATAACTATTAGACCAGCCAGCAGCTGACTTCCCCAGTAGGACTTGCTGGCTGTTTTTGGTTTTGGTTTATACTATAGCGATTATAATTACTGCGCCCTTGCAAATCGGATCTGTGTTTGTGTCACTACGATAAAGTTGTTAGTTGTTAGGTAGTTGCTGGTGAATGCGTTTCCAACAATTGCTGCAACGTGCTGACTTTATTGGCAGTTCGTTCATTTTCAAGACGGAGAAGAATAACGCTTAACTCCCGTAAAGCTACGCTTCATCTCCCCTAAGCGCGAACTCGGGGAGGGGCAGTTTTGGCACGAGACAAAACCGGGGTGGGATTGAAGCGAACTTGATATTAGATAAGGTTTTACAGCAGTGGAGTCTGGTGGAAGCAGAACTTTTTGAGAAAACACCGTTGTAAAGGTATTTACTTTAGTCGCTGTAAAAAAGAAGAAGAAGATTGGAATGAGTACTGAGGTGGAGTTTGGTGAGTGAGAAAAATGAGAGTTAGACGGCAGCGGAGTAATTGACGGCGCTTAGTTCCACTTGCCACGTATTTTAGTTCTTGCAATCGGCTATTTTCATTGGGAACGTTTCAGGTATAGAATGTTTCTTGTTGAGTTCTGGAAAAAATAATGAGCGGAAATTCATTGCAGAGTATAAGAGTAAGCGCGAAAGTGACTGCCCAAACGGAGAGTGAGTCATCGTCGAAACTCTCGGATGCCGAGTTAGAGTGGTTGGTTGGTGGTGCAGGAGGTGATGATATTACTGATACTTTAGCGCCTACTTTTATTGGAGTGGTTAGTGGATTGTCAGGTAGCTTGGCAGTCTTAGCTAGCAAGCTTAAGGGAAATGGTGCTGGTGGGTAGTGAGGGGAGCGGCGGTGGGGGTGGCTGGTGTGGAGGAGAACCCCTCCTATTTAGAATGAAACAACCCTGCTACTTCCCCTGCTCACGCTGCTCCCTCAATTTCCTCAAGAGGTTTTCTTGAGCTAAGGAGGGAGTTATCTGACGACTAGTAGGTTGAGATTGTTTACTAGCACTCTTAGTCTCAACTGACTGTTGATAGTAACTTGAGGTAGAATTTGTCAAGGTAATAGCGGTAGGTTGAAATATTTTGTCAGCACTTTTAGCAGTAGTAGGTGAGAGATTGAACATCATCGGCTGTTGACGAGTGCTTGAGGTAGGAGAAGTCAAGGTAATGGCGGTAGGTTGAAACGTTTTATCAGCACTGTTAGCAGCAGTGAATGGGAGACTAAATGACATCTGCTGTTGGTTTGTATTGGGTGCGGAAATTGCAGTGTTAGAGTTGTGAGCAGCAGCTTTTACCGAATCTAGAGTATTAGCAATTTGCACTTGCTGCTGCATCTGCTGAGTGGAAGATACCAAGCTACTTAAACCATTAACCAGTTGCCGTAGATTTTGCCGAAAAGTTGGATCTCCGGTCAACTCATCCAAATCAGATGTAATCTTTTGGGTGTTCTCAAATGTCACTCGTGCAGAATCTAAAGTTTGTTGCAGAACCAACACGTTATTGGGATTGTTGAGGGAGTTGGAAACTTCGCGCAAATTAGCAGAAGCCTGCGCAGCATTTGCAGACAGAGTTTCTAAATTTTTGATTAATTCTCCTTGGGTAACACGATTGACAGTAGGTGATAGGCTACTAACTGTCTTGCGCAGTTGGTTGCTAGTTTCGGTGATATTGTTTAACGCTGCAACAAGTGAAGAGCGGTTGCTAGTGACCAGACTATCAAGATTATTAATCAGCTTACTGACTTGACTGGTCGTTAAACGAACATCTTTAGCGGTAGCACTAAATTGGTCTGCGGTATTACCGAGTTGATTCAAAGTTTTGGTAGTGGATGTACTGAGTTGAGTTGTTGCTTGTTGAACTGTATTGCTTGTAGTAGAAACAGTGTTCAGTTGTTGTTGAAAGCTTTTGCTTAAAACACTGAGATTGCGACTTAATTCAGCAACATTTGTTGCAGCAACACCAGTATTTTCCACAGCCTTATTGACGTTTCTATAGAATGTGGGATCACTGTATATAGTTGTCAATTGAGTTGTTGTGCGAATAAGTTCATCAAGACTGATGCCGATTTGACCTTTTAACCGAGAACCATTACAAATGATAATTTCGCGGTTGCAATTTTTTTCTAACGGTTTGGCTACCACAATCCCAGAAGGTAGCTGCGTTTTTGGTGTGATGTCAATAATGCTTTCGCTAATGAGTCCGGACTGATTCGCTTCAACTGTAACATTGCTGGGAATGATGAGCTTGGGGTTAGTAATTTCAATTTCCACCTCAATGTTGTTTGGTCCTGGTCGAATAGCAGAAATATTGCCTACCTTCACACCACGATACCGAACCACCGCTCCTTTTTGCATACCGCCTGCATTAGCAAATTCAACAAAAGCTTTGTATGAACTGCGAGCAGCATTGAATCTAGTTAACCACAAAATGATTAACCCAAATACTCCCAGTCCCAGCAGAAGCAACAACCCGACAGAACCTTCTCGAAATGTTCGCGCAGACGCGAAGCGGTTTGTCAATAGACCTCGCATTTTAATTTTCCTCACCTACGGATTTTAGATTTTAGATTTTAGATTGTAGATTTTGCTTCTATCTGAAATCCAAAATCCAAAATTATCCTAACCAACAACCTGAATTGGTCCAGAAACACTTCCACTGACAAATTGTCGAATCAAAGGATGATCTGTAGTATCTATTTCACTAACATTACCTTGCCATTGCACTTTACCTTGGTAAAGAAACACCACCCTGTCAGCCGTGCGACGAATGGTGCTTTCTTGGTGAGTCACAATGGCGTAAGTGCTACAAGCTCCTTGCGTACATTGCAAATGTCGAATTAAATCTTCTATCACAGTGGAAGCAATTGGATCAAGTCCGGCTGTTGGTTCATCGTACAGTAAAACGTCCGGAGTGTCTTTGGGGTTATCGGGGTTAGACATAATTGCACGAGCAAAGCTGACTCGTTTTCGCATACCCCCAGAAAGTTCGGCTGGGTAGCGATCGCCTATTCTTGATAACCCCACCATCTCCAATTTTTCATTCACCAGTTCTCGAATCCGAGAACGCGGTAGTGTTGAGTGTTGATAAAGTGAAAAACCCACATTCTCCTCCACCGTTAGTGAATCAAATAACGCCGCCTGCTGAAACACCATACCAATACCAACCGGATCTGTACCATCCTCAATCAACCCCTCTCGCCGCACCCCTCTGATATAAATTTCTCCAGAATCAGGAGCAATCAACCCAGCAACCACCCGTAAAATAGTTGATTTACCAGTACCACTAGGACCAATGATTCCTAATGCTTCTCCTCGGTAAATCACCAAGTCCACGTTATCTAAAACCTTATTGCTACCGAAGGATTTAGAAACGCCTTTGAGTTCAATCAACGGTTCACTCATTGTTCAGGAGTCAAAACTCAGGAGTCAAGAGTCAAAATAAGTTACCTCAAATTTTGCACCATAATGTTCGTCCGCCAAAAAAATAAACTTCTTGACTCAAAGTTCAAGTTCGTTAAAATTTACATCTTGTTTACATCTTGCACTACAATCAAGAACGCTATTTTTGTAGGGTGGGCACTGCTCACCGAAACTGTAGACTCTTATTTTAACGTTGGTGTGCCCACCCTACGTTTATAGCAACGCTAAGCTAACCCATGAAGAATTAGCAAAAATAACGCCTCAAGGTGCAAAGGAATTCAAACGTTTTGAGGAACGCTTGTTACCATTATACGAGGCGATGAAAGGGATTCCTACCTTGGCTTTGCGGGTAGATTGGCGGGTGATTCCTGTGTTAATTGGACGTTATTTACCATCTTTGTTAGAGATGCAGTAGCAGCGTCTGGTATTGTGTGCGAATACATTAGTATACATTGGTGAGGCGATCGCTCGTTTTTTGATAATGCTTCTTCTGTATGGTTACGGGTATTTACAGGTTATCTTGCTTTTTGAATGACAATCAATTTTTGGAATTTGGTGAGAGAACAGATTTTAATTATGAGACAATTGTTTAGCTTTAGACTGCAAATATAAATTTGCGTCATGTTGTTTGAGGCGATCGCTTCTCATTTTTTGTTGCTATTCTTGGTGCGATCTGCGCTTTGCACAGCAATGTATGTCCGGAGAACAGGCTCCTTCATGTGCACAGCGTCTCGTAGAGAAGCTATTGCTCGTTTGATGTCTCTTCTGGACTGGGAGTTGTAGGTTCTTCAATTATCAAGGTGACTTTGTATTCTCCTGGTGCAATTTCATCATAATTATCAGTATCAAGTTGTGCTGTCAGTTTGCCATCTGATGTCACAGTAGCTTCTGCCTTAAAGGTTTTGATTGTCACTTCCTGCTCATTCTCTTCACCTGGAATCAATTCTTCAGAAATCAGATTTACTGGTTCTTTAATGAGTAGAGTAACCAGATGTTCTCCTGGTAAAATATCAGAGGGAACAAGTGTAATTATCTGGCTGTTTGATATAACAGTAGCTTGTGCTTCCAGCCACCTCAGTGTCACATATCTCACACCCTCTTCGCTTGTGATTTTTACTATAGGCTTTCTATCTTTGGGATAGCGATTGTAATATTTTCCCCTCACGGCTCGACTCCAGTTTTTCTCTAGCATCTCTGAGTAGTCATCGAGCATTTCATCATCTTGGGAATTAAATACCTTGTTCATATAATTTTCTTTCACTATTTGTCACAAGCCTAGCACTAATAATTCGAGTCTTGTCTCCTCTGTCTGTATGAATCACCAATAAGTAGGTCAACATAAATAAACTAAAAACACAGATCCCCGACTTCTGAAAGAAGTCGGGGATCTTACAACGTGCATGTTACGTTTAATTTAGTTGTTCTACTTAGCAGCCGTTGATTCTGAGAATAGCCTATAGTTATAAAACGTAATTCTTCAATAGAGTGTTGCTCATCATCAAGAGTCATGCAGAATGCAATACTGCTCGGATAAGCAAAAATTAGAAACCCGGTTTCTTTAAGAAACCGGGTTTATTTTATCTGTATCAGGCATTCTCTAAATCGCTAAGCAGTTCTTCTTCTGTTAAATCAATCATTGGGACTCCATAGCGATGCAAATTGAGCAAGAAAGAAACTCGATCTATACCTGCTAATTGTGCTGCTACGCCTGAGGAAATGCGTTTCATTTCAAACAGCTTCACCGCCATTGCCATTTTGGCTTCTTGTTCAAACTGTTTTCGAGTCTGTTGCAGGGCGTCTGGTAGAGTTTCTGGGTAGTCAATTTTCAGTTGTAATGACATATTATTGTGAGACATTCTTGACTTTATACCAATTTTAGAATTGCGATGAGCAACATCGCACGTTTAAAATAACTTTACTCACATTTTGCGTCTGCGTTTTCGTCCACCAAGAAATTTATTTCTTGGCTCAAAGTCAAGTAAGCTAAAGCTCACTAAATATAGCAATCAAGCTTGGCGTAAATGTTCTTCAAGTGCTTTTTGACAGTGTTGATGGTAATGTAAAGCTGAGTCGCAATCTCTTTATAAGAAAGGTTAGCTCGACGCAATAGCCAAATTTCTGCTTCTCGTGGAGTCAGATCATATTTTTGAGCTTCCGCAAGCGCTAGATTTTGGTTTGAATGAGAATGATTGACAGCTTTCTCACCTAGCTTTCTGACTTGTGCAATGAGTTCTGTTGTTGGTGTATCTTTTTTACAAAAAGCATCCAAGCTGTCTACTTCCCTCGTTTCTTGACACTTAGTGTCTTCCACTGAGAAATAAGCAATGATTTGGGTATTTGGAGCAATAGCTTTGATATGACTAGAGGCACTCCAACCGTCCATAACTGGCATATGTAAATCTAGTACTATCACGTCAGGGTGATAGCGTTTAACCATTTCTACCGCTTCTTGACCATTACTGGCTAAACCGACAACTTGAATATTTTTCTGCCTAGAAAAGGCTAATTTTAGGGTTAAACGAGTCAGTTCGTGGTCGTCAACCACTAGAACACGTAAAACACTTGGCTGGTCCTTATAAAGTCCTAAACTTCCCAACGCCTTATCCCGGTTTTTCCAGGCTTTATCTTTGTCTGATTGAATTTTAAAGGCTTGGTTGTAAGATGCGATTGCCTTCTCTTCGCAACCCAATTCATCTAACGCCTTTCCTCGGTAATACCAAGCTTTAGCATAATCAGGTTTTAACTCAATGGCTTTGTCGTAGCTAACAATTGCCTCTTCGTAAAAGTCCAAGCCATACAACGCATTGCCACGAGCATACCAAGCTTTGTAATAATCAAGTTTGATTTCTAGGGCTTTGTCTAAGCTGGCGATCGCTTCTTCGTAGCTGCCTAAATTCTTCAGCACAACCCCGCGACCGTACCATGCTTTGTAGTCATTGGGGTTAATTTCTAAGAGTTTGTCGTAATCTTCATAAGTATAAATCTGCCGATTTTGCTCATCAGATGCTTTTGATTCATCTGCATTTACCAAGAAAGAAGCGAGTGCTTCTTCAACAGTTGCTGACAGCAAGTCTGAGTCAGAACCAGAGCGAAACTTAAGTTGATTGTACAGTTCTAGTGGAAGAGAGAATTTGAGCCTAACCTTTTCCACGTTAAGCTTAACCGTTTGCCAGTCAATTATCTTCTCTGGATTACTCATCTTCCACCTCTAAATGAGCTAGGTAGAGTGCAACTGCTTGCCTTGCAATTGCTGATATGTGCTCGGAGTCAGCTTCTACTCGATGTTTTAACTGCTGGTACAGTTTTGGCTGGGTATCTATTTCTATTGTAGGTGTAACCTTTTCTTGACCAAATTCAAATTCTCCAGAGCGCCAGTCATAAAAATCTGGAGCACGCTGAATGAAGTATTTAAGACCAAACAGCCGTACAATGAATATAAAGCAAATCTTAAGGTCATCTCTGAACCGCTCTCGCTGTTGGTTTAAATGATTTAAAATTCGCGGAACAGAATCCACTTTATAAAAGTTACCTTGACCCCCATATCCCGTTTTAATATATTCAACAAAAGACTTTTCGATACCTGTTATAAAAAGAACATCAATTTTATTTTTATTTGAAGTTTTCTCCACAACAATATTATATAAATTTTCAATCGGTTCATCTAGCTGCAAAACCTTAATTTGTTTTTGAGGCAGCTCCTCCTGGACTCTCGAAATCAACCGCTTACTTTCAGCAGGAGAACACCGGACAAACAATAAGCGAAAGCCTTCTGTCCGCTTTAGAGTACGAACAAAGGTTTGATATTCTTCCTCCGGGTCAGAGGGTAAATCATCATCCCAATCACTTAAATCTGGGTTCATGGAAGTTTCGCCACAGCTTCTTTAAATTCGGAAATCCCTTGAATCAATGGGTGAATATCATACCAACGCTGCATTTCTCCATCATCATCCAAATAGCGATATTCTAAAAGACAGCGGTTATACATCAAACTGCGATACTGGTCATCATTAATAATACGCTTAGAACGCGAGACTTCCGCCAGCAGACACCATTGATGATTTTCCACTGCACGATGATAGTCATCTCTAGCTTGAGTGATTGCTCGTCGCACTGCTTTTTCAGAAATTGGTAACTCTTCTGTGCGTCCAATGGCATTTTGAGTTAACAATAGCAAATTTCTGACATGACCTCCACTCATCAAACACAATCTTTCTAAGGTTTGCTGACTATCAAAAATTCCTTTTTCCAAAGGGAGTTCTTGTTCAATTTGCCGGACTCGCTTCTTAATGACTTCTTTGACTTTATTGAGTCCTGGTTCGTAAATTTCTCCTGTGTGAGTTTTGACCATAATCATAGGTAAAATCAAGCATTCACCGTAAATATCCCTGATGTCTGTTGCCCGTTTAGAATACAACATAGAAATGGGAGCAGTATAAATTAAATGGCAATTCAAAGCTTTGAGTTGTTCACTGCGGTCTAAAAAAACTTCTTCATGGTTCGTGTTTTCCCCATCTTTAACTAATACCATCCGGTCTAAGTTATCGACAATCACCGCCAGTTGAGTATAGCCGTTTGGTAGTTTGCTTTTTGCATCTGCAAGGAATTCATTCAACACCTTAATTAAGGTGACAGTGTGGGGATTGATTTTTTGGCGAATCTGATGGCGTAATTCGGGAACAGCTCTTAAATTAGCTGTCAGTTTAGCAAATTGAGCGATTTGTGCTTCTACTTTCATGTTGTCAAACTCTATCGAAGTTTGCGCCAAATCTTTCAATTCTTGCCAGCGTTCTTTGAGCCAGTTTAGCACTGGACTCGTATCGCCAAATTTTTGTAAATCTTTGAGCAATCGGCGGGTACAAGCGAGGAGTATATCTGTATATTGGGCGTCTTCTGAGTCAATATCTTCTTCATCAGCAGCAAAATAAACAACATAGAATTTGCGATTTTCTAAATATTGTTTCAATCTAAGTAATTCTGTAGACTTCCCCGCCCCCCGATGTCCAGAGTACAATTGGCAAGTATTTCTATTTGCTCGTTGTATGCGATTTCCCAACTCATTTAAAATATCCGCATCTCCGCGCACATCCTGACAATCAACATACCTGAGATCATCTGCGGGTAAAGGTTCAAATGGGTTAAAGGCATTGTATAGATTTGTGAGTAATTCTTGACTATCAAGCATGGGTAAGAAATGTTGCCATCTTTTTCAGACTAAGTACATAATTACATAAGTTCATAGCGAAAACTAGAACGAATACTCTGCGTACCTACCCTGCGGGAAGGCGAACGCGAGTGCGTGTCGCTTTGCGACTCAGCGCCTATGCGTTTACCGAGCGCGCTCCTCTGCGTTTAAAAACGTTACGAATTAATGAAATGCTGTACTAAGTCCAATACTGTTTAGTTAAGGATTGTTTTTGGGGAAACACTCATCCACGAGTTCCAAACACTCTCCGACGAGTTCCAAACACTCTCCGACGAGTTCCAAACACTCTCCGATGAGTTCCAAACACTCTCCGATGAGTTATAAACACTCTCCGACGAGTTCCAAACACTCTCCGACGAGTTCCAAACACTCTCCGATGAGTTATAAACACTCTCCGATGAGTTATAAACACTTTCCGATGAGTTATAAACACTCTCCGACGAGTTCCAAACACTCTCCGACGAGTTCCAAACACTCTCCGACGAGTTCCAAACACTCTCCGACGAGTTATAAACGTATTTTGAATACTTCCTACAACTGACAAATTGCTTTCAAAGCTTGTAACAACAGAATTGAACGCTGTCTTTCCATCAAATTTAATTCTGGCATCAGGTGATAAGTGGGAGCATGTCCCGGTTGGATATTGACAAACTGATAACTTCTTCCATTCGTTGTCAAACCCCAAACTGATTTTTGATGCTCTAAACTTTTATGAGCGTATGTCAGCAGTTGAGGCAATCCTGTTAATACATCAATCTGACTATTTTTAGATTCAATTAATAATACCCAAAAAAATGCATTAACTTTTGTACGTTTCGCTTTAGTAACAGCTAAAATATCGAATCTGCCTTTAATTTTTGTATCTTCATCTTCAATTTCTATATCAGCTATATCTTCTTCCAGAAGAATCTCTATAGGGTAGCGGTAAAAACCAGCCAACCTCATCAAAGGAGCAAGTACAAGAAACTTCACCTGCCCTTCGGAAACTGTACCAGTTGTCAGGTATCTATTAAAGTCATCCCGTATTTGCACAAGTTCTTGCTGTTCCACTTCTGTCAGTGGCTCCAAGGATAACAAGGGTGTGAACGAGTCACTGTAATATTCTTGGAAGCCTAAAAGACGCTGAACGTCTTCTAGAGATAAATTACTAGCCTTGAGGATTGTCATAGTTGTGTTTTGTGTATTTTTAATACTTATTTTCTTATAAATCTCATACCAATAAGACTTTTAAGCAATTTTAAGGCAAATTTCTCAATTTCATGATTTTTCTTGCGGAATAGGCTGATCACACAGTGATTCTAAAGGTACAAACACATTGAGGAATAACAATGACCTTTACAAATCAAGAAAGCCTCGCTGCTCAACTTAACAAGCCTGTTCTTAAGGAAGGTTCCAAAGGTGAAGCAGTTAAAGAACTGCAAAAACTGCTGTTAAAATGGGGTGCTTTTGTATATCTCGATAACAATGGTGCTTGTGTATTTCCTGGTGAAGAAGTCATTGACGGCGTATTTGGTCCAAAGACAAAAAATGCGGTTCTACTCTTCCAAGGTAAGAAGTTTCTTGTACAAGATGGGATTGTGGGAGATAAAACTTGGCGATCGCTTTTTCTGAATGCGCCAGTTGATATGCCTATCCTAAAGAAAGGTAGCAAGGAAGAAGAACTCGTTAAAAAGGTTCAAGAAAGACTAGCGATCGCTGACTACTACAAGGGTAGAATTGATGGTGACTTTAATCACCGTACAGAAAACGCAGTCAAAGCTTTGCAGAAGCACACAGGGTTACCTGTAGATGGAATTATTGAAGATCGCACTTGGTTTGAGTTAAGCCAGATCAATACAGTTTTCTGTTAACTCCTTTGCTTCAAAAAAACCCGGTTTCTCTTAGAAACTGGGTTTTTTTGATTGTTGAATTTCTATGAACTAACACCAAGTTTGCACAACCCGACCTGTTAATTGCTGTCCCAGCCAAAATGTATTACTAGAACGTGTATACAGATTTTGCTTTTCCACTTTCCAGTTTTGCTGCGGATCAAACAAAGTGAGTTCCGCTTTTTGATCAGGTGCGATCGCATTTATTTTCTGTTGTAAACACTCTGCTGGACGAGTACTCAGAGCCTTCCACAATTCCAAAGCTGTAAACTCCCCACTTTCTACCAAATGCTGCCATAACAGGGGTAATGCTAACTCGTAACCAATTGCTCCGCTTGGAGCTTCGGCAAAGGCAACGGTTTTTTCTTCATAGGTGTATGGTCTGTGATCTATGGCTATGGCATCTATAACACTTGTCCGTACTGCCTCTCGTAACGCTGCTACGTCACCAGGATTACCCAAAGGTGGTTCTAAACGAAGGCTTGTATTATAGCTTTTAACTGCTTGCGTGTCAAATAAAAGATGCATCCAAGTTGTACTAACGGTAATAGGCATACCTCTAGCTTTGGCTGATGCAATCAGTTCGACACTGCGGGCAGTGGAGACACGCATGATATGTACTGGTGTACTTGTGGCGGTGACCAATTCCAACAAAGCAGCGATCGCAGAGGTTTCTGCACTAGTCGGTACAAAAGGCAACCCAAAACGGATAGCATCTGGACCTTCACGGATCACACCATTTCCCATCAATTCGCGATCGCAACACCAAAATGCGACTGGTTTCCTCAAAGGCTGGATGTATTCTAACACCCGACGCACCAATCCAAAATTTTCCCAAGGCTGACCATCAGTAAAGCCAACCACCCCAACTGCTGCCAAGTCTACCAATTCAGTCATCTGCTTACCAGCAGCATCTAGACTGATTGCACCCCAAATGTTGAGCAGGGGAGCAGGGGAGCAGGGGAGCAGGGGAGAAGAATTTACGTTCTCTCTCTCCCTCATCTCCCCTCCTCGCTTCTGCAACTGTATTGCCACAGATGGATTATCAATCGCTGGGGACGTATCAGGTAAGATACTAATTCGTGTAAAGCCGCCAGCAGCAGCGGCTTGTAAGAGAGACAAGAGGGTTTCGCGTTCTTCAAACCCTGGTTCTCCAGAGTGGCTATACAAATCTACTAACCCTGGTCCTAAAACCAATCCATGACAATCTCTGTAGGAAGTGTTATTTGGCACATCAGAAATGTTATGATTCACAGACCTGATATAGCCGTCATCAATGAGCACGTCAGCAATTCGGTCAGTTCCAGAAACAGGGTCGATCACCCTTACTTGTTGTAGCAGTTCACTTATCATTTTAGCTACCAACTATCAGCTATTAGCTATCAGCTTTTTAACTTTTCTAAGGACGGCTGGCTGAAAACTCTGCGCAATCACACGCTGGAGGATGCCAGTCCCCTACGGTTCGCGTAGCGTCTCCCTTAGGAGAGGGAGACCCTCCTGCAGGGCTGGCTTATGAAAGCCGCTTTACAGCCTCAAGGCTGGTGTGATATAATACTAAACAATAAATAGGCAACGTAAAAAGTACTTCAGAGTCAAGGTACTAGGTAAACCAATTCTTAGATTGAGTAGCCTATGGAACTCATAAAAAATGGGAAAAATTGATTGAAAAGAGAAACCAATAAGGCGCTTGGTTTGTCGGAATTAACGCTTGGGGACATGAATCCTCTACTCTAGCTGGATAGATCCTGTTAGGACAAGATTTGTGGAAGAGCCAAAAATCTCCTAGCCTTGATAGCTGGAGAGCGTCAAATGTTGTTAACCGTGGGTTTGTGTTAAATTTACTTAGAATCAACTAGCGGTTCAAGGCTGACAGTTCAAACAGCTAAATACTACAATGCCCCTGCTGCTGTTTTATCGAGTACGCCGCCACCTAAGTGAGTGGTGATGTTCATTGCTTGCAGTACTGGAAAACCACTCGCTTCTAAGGGATAGTCGATAACAGTGATAGCACCGTTACCTTGACGGAAATTCCAAAAATGTTCTGACGACAAACCCAGAACGTGACAAAGCAATGCTTTGTTAGTAGCATCATGAGCAACGATTAATCCGGTTTTGAGTTGTTTTGCCAATGCAGTTTGGACAATTGACTCCCATGCTACGACACTACGTTCCCACACTTGCTGTAAATTTTCTCCTTCTGGCATTTGGACTTGTGCTGGAACTGTTCGCCACAGATGCAACTCTGTTGGGAATTCCTGCTCTATTTCTTTTTCTAATTTTCCTTCCCAAAGTCCGTGACCAATTTCCCTTAAACCATCTTGTAGTTCCAAATTGATATTAGTATGGTACTCCAAAATGATTTCTGCTGTTTCTTTAGGACGCAGCATTGGGCTTGTGAGTGCAAAATCAATTGCTACGTCTTTGAGAAATTGAGCAGCTTTTTGTGATTGCTGTCTGCCATTATCGTTGAGGGGGACATCAATTTGTCCCTGAAATCTGGTTTGGCGGTTCCACTCGGTTTCTCCGTGACGCACCAGCAACAATCTTACACCTTTGTGATTTGGGCGCAAGGAGGGCAGAATGTCTCCAAGATGTTGTGTCTGATTGAGAGATTCTAGTTGGACTGGTTCTCCTAATCCTCCAGAAAAATTGAGTACACTGACGCTACAGTTAGATTGTTGTATGGAATGGTAGCGTTCTGGAGAAATTAAGAGTGCCGTACTCAAAAGAGCACGATTAATGCCATTATGCCCTACGATAAGTATTGTTTCGCCTTGATGGCGAGGTAAAACTTCTTGCCAAAAGTGCCGCGCCTGTGCGTACAAAGCTAGAACAGGATAATGTTCTGTTGTGTGCTCACCGTCTTTCACAGACATCTGCAAGAGATGAGGACTTTCATGCCAAGTGCGGTAGTCTTCAGGAAACTTCTCCTTCACTTCAGTAGACAGCATTCCCTGCCATAAAGGGAGATCAACCTCCATTAACTTATCAGAAGTTTGAGGAACAGCAGATTGTTCAGCATGAATTGCCAGTTCATGGTGGATAATTTCTACTGTATCTTTCGCACGTTGCAAAGGACTGCTGTATATTGCGTTAAATAGGATGTTACTGAGGGCTTTGCCTACTTTACTAGAATCACTACGACCTTTTTCTGTTAACTTGGAAGCATCAGAGCGTCCTTGTATGCGCTTTTCGGTATTATAGGTACTTTGACCATGGCGCACGATAATCACACGAGTCACGTTTTGCCCTCCTGTATCTAAAGGACTCATTCTACTGCAAAGTGTAGGCAGAATAATCTCTTGATATTTTGTCAGATTGTTGCTAAGCGAGCAATAGTTTGGTCTTTAGATCAATAGTAGAACTCAGTATTACTCTGAGCGTAGAGCTTTGACTGGGTCGATCTGACTAGCTCGCACAGCAGGGGGCAAACTAGCTCCCACTCCCACCAGTAGCGCTGAACCCAACGCCAGTGTAGCGATAGAGCTGTCAAACTGATAGGGCAAGTTAAAGGTATCGGTGACCATAACTGTCAATCCATGCACCACCCCAAGACCGACTGTTCCTCCAATGAGACTCAAAAGCGTAGCTTCCAGAATAAACTGCAGCATAATTTCCTGCTGGGTTGCTCCGACTGCCCGTCTCAAACCAATTTCAGCGGTTCGTTCCGCCACCGAGGCAATCATGATATTCGCAATCCCGACACCGCCAACCAAGAGGGCGATCGCTCCCACCACTGTCAGTCCTTGGGATGCCATCTCCAGGTTTTTCTGCTGCTGTAGGATGTCTGACACATTGTTCCAAAACTTAAATTTTTGACCTGGGAATCTCTGCTGTAGCAGTTCCTCAGCTTGATGGCTCAAGTCTTCCACATCTTCGAGTTTGTAGGGACGCATTTGGATCCTACCAATGTCGCGGCTACCAGTCAGAGCATTGTAAACAGACATCGGTACATACAGTTGACCCGTAGGAGGTGCATTTTCATCTAGACTAGTCGCCACCACCCCCACAACAACATAAGGTCTGTCTCCAACATAAATCATCTTACCCAGAGCTGTTCGTTCAGGTCAAAGGTTCAAAGCAATCGAGGAATACTTAGAAGGAGAAGAGGTTTTTTTAGCAAATTATAGTGATAGCTTAACAGATTTACATCTACCTGATATCATCGAAGACTTTTATAGACATAATAAAACAGCTAGTTTTCTGTGCGTAAAACCCTCGCACAGTTTCCATTTATAGCGGTTCTCAGTTGGGTGCAATATAGTAGCAACAGTGGGTAAACCATCCAATAATGTCTTGATGAGTCACTGTTAAGAGTGCATTTGTAATGGCACAATCTAATTCTTCATAGGTTCTAGCGG